>Ga0111538_10002089_pt1 | contig 28084 bp, 19 predicted proteins | sample SoiMethybrSBSTD1_FD_79669 | JGI IMG/M metagenome (GOLD analysis project Ga0111538, IMG submission 79669) | Bulk soil microbial communities from a Populus tree surrounding site in Tennessee, USA - Soil MetaG P. TD hybrid SBSTD1 (version 2)... | ecosystem: Environmental > Terrestrial > Soil >...
CAGACCGCTCGTGCGAGGGCCGGAGCTCGGCCAGCCTCACGGTCTCGTCGTGCGCGAGAACAGCGTCTACTACGTGAGCTGGCGCGACGGCACGCTTTGTCTCGTCGAGCCGTGCGGCGCGCTCACGCAACTGTCGAAGGCCGCGACGCCGCAGCTCGTCGGACTCGTGCGCGTCGAGGCGAAGAACGGCGCCGGCGCGCCGACGTGGATCGCGACCTCGTGGGCCGGCCATTGCCTGCATCGCCTCGAGGCGTGCGGCGGCTGCACGACGTTGCCGCAGCAGCTCGAGCAGGCCGCCGACTGCGGCTTCGACGCGGGGCGGCGGTTGCTGCTCGTGCCGTTGTTCGGCCGCAACCAGCTCGAGTTCGTGTCGCTGTAGTCGACGTCCCGACCGCGCGTCAGCGTCCCGCCGGCTGCTGCGCGCGCTGCTTCAGCTCCGCGAAGGCCTTTGGCATGCGCGCTTCGCGCGCGTGGAACGCCGCGAACTGCTTGTCGATGATCGCCTGCGTGACTGCCGGCGGCCGCGGCTCGCCGGCCGTGAACGCCTTCATGAGGTTGTCTTCGTAGGCCTTGCCCGGCAACACGTAGTCGCACACCTCGCTGCCCTGCGTGCCGATCAGATACTCGGTGACGCCCGCGCGTCGCACGATCGCGACGTCGTTGTCGACCAGCGTCCGCACGAGGCTCGGCGCTGGTCTCCGTTGCTCGCGTTCTGCGTCCTTGGCCGCGCGGTCGAGCGAGCGCTCGAGCTCGCGCGCGAGTTCGGCGCGTTCGGCGCGGTGATCCTCGTCGGCGAGCGGCCGCCGGACGCAGAACCCCGCGCCGTCGATGATCACGACGGGCATCTCCTCGTTCGCTGCCTTCTCGAGCAGAGCGCGCGTCGTGGCGGAGAGCTTCTTCTCGGCGAGCATTGCCTTGCGCAGCAGGCGGCTGCACGCGGCGGCGAACTCCTTGGGCCGGTGCACGCGCAGGAACTGGTAGAACGACAGGCGGCCCTGCTCGTCCGTGAAGAACGCGCCGGCTTCGATCTCGAGGAACGGCACGAGCTCGCGGTACCGCTCGGCGTCGTCGCCCGCGTCCGGCTCCTGGGTGAAGTCCAGCACGCCGCCGCCTGGCACGGGCACGGCCGCCACCTCGCGGCACCTGCGCAGCTTGCCGAGGTCCGACGCGAGATCGCTGTCGTTCCGCGCCGAAGACCACACGCCGCGGCTCACGATCATGATGTCGAGGCGGTCGTGCTTGCCATCCGCGACCACGCGCATCTCCATCGACTCGACCTCGAGGCAGGCGGGGACCACGAGCAGGAACGCGAACAGGACGGACAGGCGGCTCGGCATCGGCGTCACCTCGGAAGCGTCGGAGCGTAGATGATCGCGGCGAACCGCACGCGCGGGAACCGGCGCGGACTGTTTCCCGGTATCGTGTGGGCCGGGTGCTTGCACCACAGGCGCCCAAGGAGTTCCCGATGAACATGATCCCCTGCCTTTCCTTGACCGCTCTCTTGTTCGCCACACCGGCCTTCGGGCAAGTCGTCATGGGCAAGTTCGGCTTCCAGGCGACCGGGCAGCTCGGCACCGCGGGCGAGTTCTGCTGGGTGTTCGACTGCACGCCGCGCCAGCTCTCGGTCGTCGCCGGCGAGACGCTAACGCTGCGCATCAACGCGCCATACCAGACCCTCTATGCGATCGGCTGGGCAGGCGATGCGCCCAACTGCATCCCGATCCCGGGCTTCAACAACTCGCTGATCCTCGGCGTGCCGATCTCCATGCTGTCGTTCGGACTCGTGAGCCAGCAGAGCCCGATCCTCGCCTGTTGGGGCGGGACCCATCAGGTGCCGCTGCCGATTCCGAGCGGCGTGCCTTCGGGCGCCTCGATCGCGATGCAGGCGCTCGCCGACCTGCCGAGCCCGACGCCCAGCACGCTGTCGTTCTCGGTCGCGGTCGTGATCAGCGTGCAGTGAACGCACGCGGCGTGTCGCTCTGCGGTGCCTGCGACGCTGCTTGACGCCTGCTTCCCGGCGGCTGCAATGCCGCGATGAACGGAGCCATCCTGGGGCTGGCGCTCGCGGTCGCGAGCGCCGGCGTTGCGTACGCACAGCAAGGCGATGAATGGACGGTGCGCGTGCGCTCGCTGCTGCCGTTCGCACGGCCGTCGCTGCAGCTGCCCGACCAGATCTGCACCGCGATCCCGGGCGACGCAGGGTCGGAGGCGCCAGTGCGGTTGGACGCTGCGGCGGAACAGGACCCTCCGACCTGGGTCGTGACGCTGCTCGAGCAGCGTCACCGTCAGGCCGTCGACGCCGGACGTTTGTCCCTCGTGACGACGCACGCGACGTCGAAACCGACCGGCGACGACCAGAACCGCACGGGCGGGAGCGTGATCCTGCGCGGCCGCGCGTCGGACGTGGCCGCGTGCGAACGGGATCTGAGCTCGCTGGCTGCTGCGCTCGGCCGGCCGATCGAAGTCACGGCGTGGCGGCTGCCGCTGCCGGACGGTCCGCTGCCGGCCACGTCTTGGGACCCGGCGACCCTGCAGCAGGAGCTGCAGCGCACGCCGCCGCTGTGGACGGCGCGCGCGAGGACACGCTCCGGCGGCGCGGTGCGGCTCGCGGACGAGCGCGGTATCGGCATCCTGCGCGACCTCGACAGCGAGGTTGCGGAGCAGGCGAAGCTGCTCGATCCGAAGATCGACGTCGCGTTCGCCGGCGTGCGCGCGACGTTCGTCGTCGACGCGTTGCCGCCCGAAGAACTCGTGCTGCGCGGCAGCTGGCTGCTCAGCGAGCCCGTCGCGCTGCACGAGCAGGAAGTCTGCGACCGTTCGCTGACGGTCGACCTGCCCGAGCACAAGACGGCGTGGATCTCGTTCGCGGGTCGGGTCGCGAGCGGCGGCGCGCTCGTCGTCGCGGGGCGCGGCGGCGGCGTCGGTCCCGACGGTTTTCTGCTAGTGCTCGGCGCGCGCTACCTCGCTCCGTCAGCACCCGACCCGGCGCCGGACCTGCTCGTGCGGCCGGTGGGCGCGCTGCTGGCTGCAGCCGCGCCGGTGCAGATGCCGCGCAGCTGGCCGCGCCCCGGCGAAGAGACACCTCACTTCGTGCGCGTCGACCGCGACGGTGGACTCGCGAACGACGACCTGGTGCCGTTGCTCAACGTGCGGCCACCGGCCGAGGTGTTGCTCGAAGGCACGACGCTCGTCGTGCACGGCGATGCCCTTGCATGCCGCCAGTGCGACGCGCTGCTGCAGCAGCTCGCCGGCGAGCTGCGCGCGGCTACGCTGCAGACGCGGGCGCTCGCGAACGACGCGGCGGGGCTCGAGCTGGTGCAGCCCGTGTTCGCGGACCGCGCGGCCGGCGCGTTCGTGGGCCGCGAGCGCGCGGTCGTGAAAGACCAGGAGGTGGAGATTGCTGCGAAGATGCAGGCGCCGAACCCCGTGATCGGCGTCGCGTACAGCGGTTTGTGGCTCGGCGCGACCGCGGCCCGCAGCGGCGAGGGCTGGCACATGACTGGCGTGTGGTCGCTCGGTGCGCACGACGAACCGCGGGAGCGGCGGCACGTCGACCGCGTACCGATGGTGGTGCAGCTCGTCGACTACCGCCTCACGACGTTGCCGTGGGACGCCGCGATGGCGCCGAACGTCGAGCACGCGCTCGGCGGCGGGCCGGCGTGGACCAAGGACGGGCCGGCGACGCGCGTCTCCGTGAAGCTCGTCGTGCCCTGAGCGCGCCGGGATCGATCTACTGCTGTCGCTGCAGGCGCACGTAGTCGAGGCCGAGCAGAAAGCGCGGCTTCGCGTGCTCGTTCTTGCCCGTCGACTGGAAGCGCAGCTCGGCGTCGCCGGCGGGCAGGTCGAAGGTGCCGAGCTCGCGTGGGCCGGTGCTGCGGGGGCGCTCGGCGTAGCCGTCGAACGGCGCGCCGAGCGCGTGGCCGCCGAGGGAGACCTGCACGATGCCGCAGTCGTCGGCCTGGCAGAACGCGGCGCTCACCTTGTAGCGGCCGGCGGCCGGAACCGGCACCGCGAGCACCATCGCGTCGCCGACCTTGCCGTCGCGCCAGCACAGCAGGCGGTCCCTGCTGAACGTGTTCTCGACGAACCACAGCTCCTGGACCTCGTGCGTGCCGCTCGGACACGCGACGACGCGCAGGTCCTCGCCTTCGAGCGCACCGTCGGCGATCAACACGGGCGGCGGCGCGGGCCGTTCGATCGCGCGCTCGGCCGCCTTCGGCACGGGCGGCAGCCCCGACGATGCGCCCGGCGCGGCATACCAGTAGGCGACCGTCGCGTAGTCGATCGCGATGTTGTCGACCCAGTGCCAGCGCTCGAGGTCGAAACGGAACGACTGCTGGAACGGCACCGAGTCGAGCACGTGCGTGCGGTGCAGCTGCGTGATGCCGAAGTTCTGCGGCCCCTGGCACTCGATCTGCGCATGGAACGGCGCCGAGAACGGCGCCGGGTCGCACCACGCGTAGCCGAAGTAGTCCTCGGTGCCGGTGCCGAACCACGACGGGAACGCTTCGCCGTCGACCGTGAACTTCTCGTCGCCCTCGCCCCACCAGACGCGCGACGGGTTGCGCACGAGCAGCGAGCAGCCGACGAAGCGGCCCACGCCCTTCGCGTCGAGCACGAGGTGGTCGCCGAACGGCCGCGCCGGCATGTTCTTCGCGATGTGGTAGCTGGCGCGGAACAGCAGCGGATCCCGGTCGGCGAGCGCTTCGCTCTGCACGTGGTCCAGCTGCGGCACCATGGCGCCGTAGTCGTTCTCCGGCACGATCTCGACGCTGCCGCCGGCCGGCATCGGCATCGGGAACGCGCAGATCGCACGGTCCGCGGTGACCGCCAGGCACCGGCCGATGTACGGACTGGCCAGCGAGCCCATCGCGAAGAAGTCGGCGAGGGGCACGCGCACCGTCTCCTCCTCGCCGCAGCGCACCACGAGCAGGCAGTGGCGCAGGATCTCGACCTGGTCCGCCCGGGGCGTGCCCGGCGGCAGGTCGACGAGAACCTTGCGCACGACGTGCCCCGGCTGCACCGTGCACCGGCGCGCCGGCGCCCACAGCTCGGTGTCGTACGGTCCGATGCGCGTGGTCGCGTCGACGAGCACGCGGCCGGCTCCGAGCGTGGCAAGGTGAGCGGGTGCGAACGCCTGCACCGGCGTGCCGGCCGGCCACTGCATCACGTCGAACGCGTAGTAGCAGTCGCCCGCGGTGCACGACACGACGAGGCTCTTCGCGAATGGGATCGGCAGGTAGCAGTTGGCGCCGCGCGAACGCATGCCGGCGAGCGGCTCCGGCACACCGTCGACCTTGCCGCTGCCCAGCGCGAGGAAGTCGACGCTCCAGACGCGCGCGCCGTCGACGTCGAAGTGCAGCGTTCCCGACGGATTCGCAGACCAGATGCGCGCGATGCAGCCGGGGCCCTTCGCGTCGACCATCACGAACTCCTTCGCGCCGTCCTTCTCGACGACGCGCAGGTGGTTGCCGCGGTCGTTGTTCGCATACCACGCGTTCGTGTCGCCCGGGCCCTTCGACGACGCGCGGTCGAAGCTCGAGAACTGCACGCACCGCTCGCCGCGCATCGGCGCCTGCCACAGCCAGTCGAGATCCACGAGCCGGTGCAGCAGCTGCGAAGACTCGCGGACGGGAGCCTGTGCGCCAGCGAGGCCGACACCACACACCAGCACGGCGAGCGACGGCAACGGACTCATCGTCGCATTCGAATGCCGCCGGGCGCCACGGTCCAGCCAGTGTCGGGACCGGCGTGTGGATAAGGTGGCAACATGGCCGCAGCCGACCCGTTCGACCTCGAGCGCTTCGTCGCCGCGCAGGCGCCCGTCCATCAGCAGGTCTGCGCCGAGCTCGCGCGTGGGCGCAAGACCAGCCACTGGATGTGGTTCGTCTTCCCGCAGCTGAAGTTGCTGGGCCGCAGCGCGACCGCGCAGCACTACGGCATCTCGGGCCGCGCCGAGGCGCTCGCGTATTGGCAGCATGCGCTGCTCGGCGCGAGGCTGCGCGAGTGCACGGGGCTCGTCCTGCAGGTGCGGGGACGCACGCTGCACCAGATCTTCGGCAGCCCCGACGACCTGAAGTTCGTCTCGTGCATGACGCTGTTCGGCGCCATCGCGTCCGAGGAACCGGCCTTCGCGCAGGCGATCGAGCGCCTGGCCGGCGGCCGCGCCGATGCGCGCACGCTCGAACTGCTGTAGCGTCGCTGCGGCTACCATGGTGGCGTGCTCGACACGGTTCCTGGTGAGCGAGCCGAGGGCGGCGCCTACGTCAGCTTCGACGTGATGGGGGTTCCTGGCGGCGAAAGGCCCCGCCGGTACTGGCCCGTGCGCAACGCGCTGGATCCGGCGGTCGAGGCGATCCAGCGTGTCTCGGAGAAGATTGCGCAATTCCGCTGAGCGAGAGCTCAGCCGATCTTCTTCTCGGGTTCCTTCGCCGCGGGCTTGTCGGTCTTCTTCTCGGCCGGCTTGCCGTCGGTCTTCGTGCCGGCGGGTTTCGCTTCCTCGCAGCAGCCGGGTTTCTCAGCGGTCTTCGCGGCGGCCTTGCCGTCCTGACAGCACTCGGACTTCTCGCCGGTCTTCGTGGCCTTGCTGTCCTGGCAGCAGCACGACTTCGCGGCCGTCTTCTCGCCGGCCTTCTGGTCCTGGCAGCAGGCAGTCTTCGCGTCGCCGGCCGGTTCGGCGCAGCAGTCCTCGCCGTCCTTCCCACCGTCCTTCTTGCCCTCCTTCTCCTTGCCTTCCTTGCCGCCGGCGGCGTCCTTGGCCGGAGTTGCGGCCGGCGCCAGCTTGTCGAGATACTTCGCCGGATCCTTCTCGATCGTCGCCACGCACTTCGCGCAGCACGTCTTCACGAGCGTCGTGCCGAACATCGTGCTCACCGCGTCGGCACCCAGCTCCTTGCCCGAGACCGGGCACGTCTTCAGCGGGTACTTCGCCGACTGCGCTGCGAACGCCGCATCGCGCACCTTCTGCGCCATCGCCGCGGCTTCCGCGGTCACCTTCTTCGTGCACTTGGCGCAGCACATCTGCACGAGCGTGCCGTCCACGACGACCTGTGCCGGCTCGCCCATGCCACCCAGCTTCTCGCCCGACACCGGGCACGTGGTCAGCGGATACCGCGGCAGCTGCTGCGCGATGATCGCGTCGTCGAGCTTCTTGGTGTAGGTGGCGGTGTCCTTCTGGAGCTTCGAGCTGCACTTCTCGCAGCAGAGCTTGAAGGTCCGTCCGCCTGCCTCGACCGTGACCGCGTCGGCATCGAGCTTCTCGCCGCTGACGACGCAGGTGTCCAGCGGATAGACCGCCTTGACGGCGTAGGCGGGCTTGTCCTGCGCTGGGTTCTTGGCCTCGGCCGGCGTCGGGTTCTGGGCTGGGAGGAGACCGGCGAGCAGCAGCGCGCCGACGAGGAAGGAAGTCGATTTCATGGAGTGCGGTCCTGCGACAATGAGACGAGCATGGAAGGGAGCCGCGTTGCCGAGCGCAAGGGGGCTCTGGTTCGAAGCTCCCGAGGAACCGTCGCTCTGGCGGTGGCTGCTCACTGCTGCGTCCATCCGGGCGCACCGGCTGGCGTCGCGTTCACGCGCGGTGTCGACGCCACGATCGGCGGCTGACCCGCCCTGACCGCTGCGGCGGAAGCGGATAGCCTGCTGTTTCGATGGTTCGCATCCTGGTCGCGCTCGGCGTGCTCGTGTGCCTTCTGGCCGCGGTGCTCGCCTGGTCGATGCACGATCCCTCGCTCGGAAGCAGCGGCGAGGAGCGCCCAACGGCACCGGCCGTCACCGCCGAGACGACGGCGCGCGATGCCCGCGCCGAAGATCCTCTGGCGCGCGAGCCCGCGTCGGCAACAGCAGTCGGCGTGCGGCCGACGGCGCCGCAGCGGTTGACGCTCGTCGTGACCTGGCCCGACGAGCGGCCCGCGGCAGGCGCGGAAGTGCGCTTCTGGCCCGCGCGTTCGGAGGACGAGCGAGCGCGCGACTACGCGCTGCTCGAGAGTCTCGAAGACCTGGAAGCAGTGCTGACCGCGACCGGACTCCTCGCGACGACCGATGCGCTGGGCGCCGTGACGATCGAGGTCGATGCGCGTTCGGACCTGTGCGCGCGTTCGGGTGATCACTACGCGGAGCTGGACCTGGCGGACTCCTACGACTTCGCCCCGACGCACTACACGCTCGTCCTGGCGCGCGACGTGACTCTGCGCGTCTTCGTGGCCGATGCGGCGGGCCGTCCGCGCGAGGGCATCCCCGTGCACGCCGATTGTGTCGGCGAGTCCCGGCGACTCGGTACCGGCGAGGAGTCGCTGTCGGGCGTGTGGACCGACGCCAACGGAATGGCGCGCGTCGCACATCTGCAGCGGCAGCTCCCCATGCCGGGGCCGGACACGGTCCACTGGTGGCTGAGGTTGGGTTGCGGGGCCCGTGAATTCGACCGCGTCGTGAGCTGGGCGGAACTCACGGCCGAAGAACCGCTGCGATTCGTGCTGCCGATCGCGGGTGCAGTAGCGGCCCGCATCATCGACGGCGCCGGCGAGCCCTGGCGCGGGGCCGTACACCTGTTCGAGGCGGCTTCGGGCAACGTACTCACCGTCGATTCGTACGACTGGAAGCAACATGTGCATTGGTTCCGCCAGGTCCCGCTCGACCGGCGCTGGCTGCTGCGCTGTCAGCTCGAAGCGAAGGAAACGGGCGATCACAGCGATCGCTCCGCCATGCGAGGCGCCACGGAGCCACGTACCGTGGCCACGGAGTTCCTCGGGCCGCGACAGCCTGAGGCCGTCGTGACGGTGTCGATGCAGATGCCCGAGTGCGGGTGGTGGATCTCGGGTCGCATCGTGCGCGGCGATGGCCAACGGCTCACCGAGGCTCAGGTGACGCTTCGCGCCGCGGCCTTCGGCGAACGGATGCTCTCCGTCGGCGATCGCTTCGACTTCCGCTGCACGCTGCCGCAGTCGGTCGCGACGATCTCCGACCTCACGCTCGAAGTCCGCGACGCGATGCTGCACGAGCCGTTGACCGTGCGCGTCGACCGGCAGCTCGCGCCGGGCCACACGGTGCTCGAGCCGCTCGTCGTTCCCGTTCCGGCCGTCGAGACCTTGCTCGCCACCGTCGAAGTCTGCTGCGACGGGAAGCCGGTCACCGAGTCGTCCCGCCTGGCGCTCGCATCGATCGGACCCACGCGGACTCCCGTGTTCACGGTGCGGCGCGACGAAGGGTCCAGAAGCCGCCTCTACGGCGCGCCTCGCACGGGGGAGCTCGAACTGCAGTGCATGCACGCCGGCTGCCGCGCCGCGGCGGTGACGATTCGCGCAGGTGACGCCTGCGTCGTCGAGCTGGCTCCCACGGCCGAACTGCTCGTGCGCACGCTCCCACCCGCGGTCCCGTGGGGCCTCGTCGTCTGCGATCTGCTGGCCGCGGACGAGCACGACACGACGAGCATGGAACCGAATGGGCAGTTCCATTGGGGCAACCTGACTCCTGGCACGTGCGCGCTGCGCATCCGCGCGATGGATCGGGTCCTCTGGGAGCTGCCGTCGTTCGAGCTGCGCGCCGGTGCCAACATCTGGCCGCCGGACGGAACGTGCATCGACCTGCGCCGCTCGGTGCGCGCGATCCAACTCGATGTTCGGCCTGCCGACGGCGAGGGCCGCATCGGCGACTTCCTGACGTTTCGCGTGCCCGCGGACCAGGCCGAGCCGCCGGATTTCGAGGCGCTGCAGATGCAGCCTCGGAATTGGCTCGTGCCGTCAGTGCTGTTCGACGTGCTCGTCCACGCCGACGGGTTCGTTCCGGTGCGCGTCGCGAACCCGACCGTCGACACGGTAGTGCCGATGCAGCGCTTGACGACGCTGCAGTGTGTCGGAGCAGATCCGACGGCCTCGTGCACGGTGCGCGTCGTCGGGTCTCCGTTGCGCGATCCGACGCTGCTCGCCTTGCATCGCGAGTACGGCAGTTCGCCGACCGAGTTCGAGGGTCAGCAGTTCGAGATGGTGCATCCTCCGGGCACCGTGCTCGAGCTCACGGTCCGGCGCGGCGCCAACTCTGGCCCGCCACGGCGTGTCGTCGTCGGCGCATCGAGTCCGCAGCGCGTCGTGCTCGACTGACGGGCCTGGCTCCGGAACGCGCGCCGGCGCGCAGACCACGCGCTCGGGTCACTTGACGAACGACTGGATCACGCGCGTGCTGTCCTCGCCCCAGACCTCCGGGATCGAGCCGTCGACGCCGAGCATCGGCCGGCCGTAGCGCCGCGGCGCGATGCCGATCAGCAGCATCTTCTGCCGGTTGCCGTTCACGTTCACCTCGACGCCATCCTTGAAGTAGCGGAACGACGCCTTCACGGTGCGCGTGTCGCCGGCCGGCAACGCGACCACCTCGGCCTTGCCGTCGCCAGGCATCAGCAGCGCGTCGACCGGCAGCTTCTTGTCGGCGAACAGCTCGGCGAGGTCGTTCGGCCAGCGCTTGTTGTCCTTCTGGAACGTCTCGAGCGCCGCCCACACGGTCTGCAGCTGGTGCTTGCCGATCGCCGACTCGACCTGCTCGATGGTCCAGTCGCTGTGGAACAGCCCGGACAGGAGCGGGCCCCAGACCATCGCCAGCGCGGCCGCTTCGACGCCGCCGAGGGCGCCGAGCTGCTGCAGCCGGAAGGTCTTGCCGTCGCGGCGCAGCACGCCGCGGCTCTTGCCGAGGTGCGGCAGCACGGCGTCGGGCGACGGCATCTCCTTCTCGCCGAGCAGCGGTTGCTCCTGGCCGCGCTCCACGACCAGCTTCAGCAGCGGCAGCCACACCTTGTGGAAGGTGCTGTAGAGCTGCTGCTCGTCGCAGCGCACGTCGACGCTCGGCACCAGGTCGCCGGCGCCCCTGGGCAGCGGTGCGTCGCCGACGTCCATCGCGTCGCCGCCCTTGTCACCGGCCTCGGCGCGGGCCTTCAGGAACGCGCGCAGCGACAGCGGCGACTCGGCGACGTGCAGCGCGCCGCCGATGCGGCACCACGTCGGCTGCAGGGCAGGCGGCGCACCGGGCAGCTCGAGCACCGTGCACGGCACGTCCTCGTAGGTGCTTTCCTTCGTCTTGCGTCCCTCGACCAGCAACGCGAGCAGGTCGCCGGCCGCCTTCTCGTCGGCGATGCCGAGCGACAGATACAGACGCGGGATCATGCCGCCCGGCGCGGGCGCGCAGACCCCGATCGCGACGCCGCCCGTGAAGGCGCTGCGCACGAGCTTCGCAGGCTGATCGGGGAGAAGCTGGCCGAGGCCTGCGGTCTGCGCGCACTCGAGCAGCATCGGCAGGTCGACGCCGCAGCGCAGTTGCGCGAGCGCGCCCGCGGGCAGCGGCTGCGCGGGCAGCGCGGCTTTGCCGGCGAGCAACGCGCCGACGAGACCCTTCGGCTCGTCGGCCAGTTCCACCTCGATCTCGTCGAGGATCCGCGTGCCGTCGAAGCTAAAGCGCCACCGGATCCGCTCGAGCGCGTCGAAGCCGAGTGCTGTGAACTCGGGCGGCCCGCCGCCGCCCATCATGCGCTTGAACATCGCGAGATACGCGGTCAGGTCCATCTCGCCGACGACCTGCGCCGGCGGCCGCGCGGGAGGATCGGCGAGCACGCCGCACGCGTCGGGGGAATGGCTGCCGAACGCGAACAGCCCCGGCAGGTGCAGCAGCCACGCCCGAGACGAGTCGGAATCGCCCTGACCCATCTGGGCCTGGTCGCCGCCGTCGGCCGGCGCGAACAGCCACACCGGGAAACCGCCGAACTTCGCTTCCGCGTCCTGCTTCCACTGCTTGCTGTCCGCCATCGCCTTCGCGCAGCGCTCGAACAACGCGGTCCAGCGGCCCTCTGCGCGCGGGCGACACGACAGCGTCACGACGGCGTGCGGTATCGGCTGTTCCTCGGCGAGGATCGCGCAGAGCTCGATGCGCTGCATGTCGGCGAGATCGAGCTGGCGCACCGCGGTGTGACCGTCAGCGTATGCGAAACTGGCACGGACCCAGGGCTCGAGCTCGATCTCGTGCGTGCGCGCGAAGGTCAAGACCGCGTCGCGGCGGTTCGCGTGCTCGCGATAGCGCTCGAGGCCGGTCGCGAAGGCGGCCGCGACCTCGGCGTCGGCGAGCAGCTTGCCGACCGCCGACGCTTGCAGCTGCTCGAGCAGCTTCGGCACGTCCTCGGCCGCGCAGCGCATCAGGTGGGGCTTCGGCACGAACGTCGGTGCGCCTTGACCGGTCAGCGACGCGGCGAACAGCGACGTGGTGAGGGCGAAAGGCAGCGAGCAGCGGAGCATCGGCGGTTCCTTCGCGGCGTTGCGCCGCCGCGGGCCGCAGCGTAGCGGTCTTGCGGCGCGCCCGCACGGCGGCGCACGCGGAACGGAGAGATGCAACCTGCGGTCGACGATCGTGATGCTGACGCCGTGCCGCGGCCGCGCGATAATGCTGCACGCCATGAGCAAGCTCGTGTTGCACGCGGCGCTGGCCGTCGTCGCTGTGGCAGCCTGCGCGGCTCCGCAACCGGCCGTGCGCGATCGGCCCACGGATGGCGGCGAGCTCTTCGTGCGCACGGGCGGCAGCGGTCCCGACGTCGTGATGCTGCACGGCCTCGGCGACAGCAGTGTCGGCTGGCACTGGATCGAGCAGCCGCTGCGCGATGCGGGCTTTCGCGTGACGGTCTGGGACGCGCTCGGTTGCGGCCGTTCCGACCGGCCCGATTCCGGCGACTACGGACTCGCGGCGCACGTCGAACGGCTGCGCGCGGTGTTCGACGACTACGGCATCCGCCGCGCGCACCTGATCGGCAACAGCCTCGGCGGCACGATTGCGCTGCTGTTTGCGCAGACGCACCCCGACCGCGTCGGGCGCCTCGTGCTGCTGAACCCGGCCGCGTATCCGGATGGCGGCACGACGCCGGCGTGGTTCTGGCAGGTGCCCGGTCTCGCCGAGTCGGTGCTCGCGCGGTTGCCGGTCGAGTGGCTCGCGCGCACGATGCTGCGCTACCTGTTCGGCGACCCGAGGCGCGTGCGCGAGGAGGACGTGCGGCTCTACGCGGCCGTGGCCGAGCGGCACCGTGCGATGCAGGGTCTGATCCTGCAGCAGCGGCAGCTGTATCCGGATCCCGCCGTGGCCGAGCGCTGGGTCGCGGGACACAAGCAGGTCGCCGCGCAGACACTGATCTTGTGGGGCACGAAAGACCGGATCCTGCCGCTCGAACAGGCAAAGCGGCTCGCGCGCGACCTGCCGCACGCGAAGTTGCAGCTGCTGGACTCGGTCGGCCACGTTCCGCAGCTCGAAGTGCCGCAAGAGGTGCTCGCGGCGATCACCGCGTTCTTGCGGGATTAGCGAACGCGTGCAACAGGACGACGGAGCTCGAGGACACTTGTCGCCATGCATGCGACCGCGACTCGACGGCGCGCCGTGTTCGAGCTCGTGGCCGTGCTCGCGAGCGCCTTGCTGCACTTCGTCACGACGCTGTGGGTTCCGCTGCGCGCCGTCGACCAGGCCGTGCTCGGCTTCGGTTGGCTGGCCTACGTCGTGATCCGCGCGCGCACACCCGGCGTGCTCGCGGGCTGGGGCATGCATCGCGCGGGTCTCGGCCCGTGTGCGCGCGCGGCCGCGATCGCGTGTCTCGTCGGGGTCTTCGGGTGCGCCGCGATCGGCCTCTGGCGCAACACGTTCGTGATCGACGCGCATCTCGTGCCGCTGCTCGCCGTGTATCCGCTGTGGGGCTGGGTCCAGCAGCTGCTCGTGCTCGGGATCGCGGTCGGCAACCTCGAACGCTTCGGTGTGCCGCCGCGTCTGCTCGTGCTCGTCGGTGGCGTCGGCTTCGCGGCCGTGCACGTTCCGGACTGGCCGCTGTGTGGTGCGACGCTGCTGCTCGGCCTGCTCTGCTGCGCGTTGTTCCTGCGCTGGCGGAACCTGTGGCCGCTCGGCGTGCTGCACGGCTGGCTCGGTGCCTTGTTCTATCGCTGGGTGCTCGCGCGCGACCCGTGGGCCGACGTGCTCGCGATCTTCGGTTGAGCCGCCTGCGAAGCGGGTGCTGGCCGGCCCGTCCCGGTGCATCTACAGTGCGCCGTTCGATGGTCCTGTTGACCGCGATCGTGGCCGGTTTCGCACTGGCGCCGCTGTGGCTGCCCGCGCCAGGCCGCGGTGCTCTGGCCGCGCGCGTGCTGCTCACGCTCGCCGGCGTTGCCGCCGTCGTGTGCGCGTGGCTCGCACCCTCGCCTGACACGACGCCCTCGCCGACGCGACCGCTCGAGACGCCCGGCGACGGCTACGTCGGCTCGCGCGCGTGCCGTTCGTGCCATCCGGGCCAGCACGCGACGTGGCACGAGTCGTTCCATCGCACGATGACACAGGTCGTGAGCCGCGACGCGCTCGTGGCGAAGTTCGACACGCTGCGGCTCGACTGGTTCGGCAAACCCGTCGAGCTCGCCTGGCGCGGCGACAGGCTGTGGGCCACGTTCGAACGCGGCGGCACCCAGCCGGCGTCCGTGCACCGGCCCGTCGAACAGATCACGGGCTCGCACCACATCCAGGTGCTCTGGTATTCGACCGGCAAGGACCGCGAGCTCGCGCCGGTGCCGGTCGGCTACAAGATCGAAGAAGGCATCTGGCTGCCGATCACCGCCGTGTTCGTGCTGCCGCCCGAGTATCGCGATCCGCCGGAACCCGGGGCTTGGAGCCAGAGCTGCCACATGTGCCACGCGACGAACGCGCGGCCGCGCTTCGGCGCCGACCACAACGACACGCAGGTCACCGAGCTCGGCATCGCCTGCGAAGCGTGCCACGGTCCCGGTGCTTTGCACGCGGCGGCGAACACGAACCCGCTGCGGCGCTACGCGCGCCACTTCGCTGGCAGCGACGACACGATCGTCGACCCGGCGAAGCTGCATCGCGTGCGTTCCGCGCAGGTCTGCGGCCAATGCCACTCGGTGTCGATCCTGCGCCAGCAGCACGACGAACACTGGGTCGACGACGGTCTGCCCTACCGGCCCGGCCAGGACCTGCACGCGACGAGCCTCGTCGTCGACACCGGCGACCGCGAGGCGCCCGAGCTCGCGCGCGAGCTGCGCAAGAACCCGCACTTCTTCGCGAGCAAGTTCTGGCCGGACGGACAGGTGCGGCTCTCGGGCCGCGAGTTCAGCGGGCTGCGCCAGTCACCGTGCTACACGCACGGCGATCCGAAGAAGCAGATGGACTGTCTGTCGTGCCACGTCATGCACGGTGAACCCGGCGTCGACCCGGCCAACTGGCGCGACGACCAGCTCACCGTGGCCGCGCGCGGCAACAACGCGTGCACGCAGTGCCACGAACGGCTGCGCGACGCAAGTGCACTCGCCGCGCACACGCACCACGGCTCGGAGTCGACCGGCAGCAGCTGCTACAACTGCCACATGGGCTACACGACGTTCGGGCTCATGAAGGCCATGCGCAGCCACACGATCACGAGCCCGAGCGTGCAGCAGGAGCTCGCGACGGGCAGGCCGAACGCGTGCAACCAGTGCCACCTCGACCGCTCGTTGGCGTGGACGGCCGAGCACCTGCAAACGAGCTGGAACATCGAAGCACCCGAGCTCGACGAGGAGCAGCGCACGGTCGCGGCGTCCGTTCGGTGGTTGTTGTCGGGCGACGCGGGCCAGCGTGTGCTCGCCGCGTGGAGCTTCGGCTGGCGCGACGCGCAGCTCGCTTCGGGGACCGACTGGCAGGCACCGTATCTCGCGCGCCTGCTCGACGATCCCTACTACGTCGTGCGCTTCAACGCCGCGCGCTCGCTGCGTTCGTTGCGTTCGTCGCCAGGTGGCGCTGGCGAGCTCACCGGCTACGACTTCCTCGCCGCAGCGCCGTCGGCGCGCACGTTCGGCGAACGCGTGCACGCGGCCTGGGCCTCGGGCTACCGTGGCAGCCCACGTCCCGCGGTGCTGCTCGGCAGCGACGGGCTGCAGCTCGACGTCTTCCAGCGCCTCTTCGCACGCCGCGACGATCGCCCCGTGTATCTCGCCGAATGACCACCGACCTCGACGCGACGCAGCTGCGGCTCCGCCACGTGCGCTTCGGCTGGACGAGCCTGTTCGTGTTCGTCGTGCTCGGCGCGGTCCTCGAAGTTATGCACGGCTTCAAGGTCGACTGGTATCTCGCGGTCGGCAACGAGACGCGGCGCTTCCTGTGGCGGCTCGCGCACGCGCACGGCACGTTCCTGTCGCTCGTGCATCTCGGATTCGCGTGGTCGCTCTCGTTTGCAGGCGAACGGCTGCCGCGGCTCGGCTCGCGTTGTCTGATCGGCGCGAGCTTCGCGCTGCCGGGTGGGTTCCTGCTCGGCGGTTTCGGCGTGCAAGGCGGCGATCCGGGGGTCGGCATCGTGCTCGTGCCGCTCGGCGTCGTGTTGCTGCTCGTCGCGGTGGGTGGCATGGTGCGCGCGCTGCGAGCGTGATCGGCGCGGGTTCCCGCCTCATGCGCCCTTGTAGGCGAGCACGGGGCGAAGACGCCGGACCACGCGCACGAGGTCGCGCTGCGCGCGCATGACCGCGCCGATGTCCTTGTAGGCGGCAGGCGCTTCGTCGCGCAGCCGTGCGGCGAGCTCGCGTTCGAAGAACACGGAGCCGAGGTCGCGTTCGAGGTCGCGCACGGTGATCCTCCGCATCGCCTCGCCGCGTGGCAGACGCCGCCCGGCGCCGTGCGAGCTCGACGCGAGTGCTTGCGGATGGCCACGCCCTTCGACGTGGAACGACCAGCTGCCCATCGACCCCGGGATCGCGCCGAACTCGCCGGCCCGGGCTGACGATGCGCCCTTGCGATGCACCCACAGTGTCGCCTCGCCGTGTTCCTCGCGTCGCACGAAGTTGTGCAACACGTCGCGCCAGCTGTCCCACGCGACGTCGACGTCGAGCGCTTCGCGCAGCGCTGCCGCCGTGGCCTCGGCGATCGCGCGCCGGTTTGCACGCGCGAACGCGATCGCGGCGTCGTGGTCGCGCAGGTAGGCGCGGCCGGCGCCGTCGGCCTGCATCGCGACGAGGCCCTTGCCCACGCGTTCGCCGCGGGTCAGGTGGTGGTCGCGCACCATCGGCCCCAGCGCGCGCGAGCCGCTGTGCACCATGAGCCACAGCTGCTCCTGGTCGTCGGCCTGCACTTCGAGGAAGTGGTTGCCGCGGCCGAGCGTTCCGAGCTCGACCTGCATGTCGCGAAGCGCGCGCCGCTGCAGGCCTTCGTCGGAGAGCTCGACGTCGCAGTCGCAGCGTTTCGGCTGGCGAACGGCCGGCACGCGAGCGCGCAGCTCCGCGAACAACCGCGCCGCGGCCTGCTCGGTGTCGAGCGCGTCACTCGTCGCGTCGAGGCGGAGCACCAACATGCCGCAGCCGATGTCGCCGCCGACGGCCTGCGGGTAGACGAGTTCGTCGGTCCCGACGACCGTGCCGACGCACACGTGTTCGGCGAGGTGCACGTCGGGCATCACCGCGACGTGGTGCACGCCCGGAGCCTCGGCGAGTCGTTCGAGCGCGTTCGCTACGGCGGCCGGCAGCGGCTCCGCCAGCCAGCGGTGCACGACGGTCATCGTGCACCTCCGGCCGGCAGGACCGTGAACGACAACGCCGGCACGCGGCGACGCGTGATCGCCGCCGCGACGGCGTCGCGCAGCCAGCCGCGCGCGCGGTCGAGCGCAGTCAGGGACGCGGCCAGACCGTGGCCGCACGGATCCGAGAACGCGACGAGCACGTGCCGGTCGCCTTCCAACGGCTCGACGGATTCGAGCACGAGGTCGGTGAGGATCGGATCGAGGGAATCACCCAGCGCGAACGACAGCGCGTCGTGCACCTGGGCACAGAGTTGGCGGGTCTTCGACGTGGACCGCCCGCCGCGGTCGTCGGAGGAGTGCATCTGCGGTGGATGGCGTGCGCGAGCACGCCGGATCGGTTCCGGTTGCTGAAATCGACGCTCAGCCCGGCCGCCGCGCGCTCACGCGCGCAAGGACCGGGGGGCGGACGCAGCGATGCAGATGCGGTGCATGGTGGCCTCCTGGTGAGTGGCGGGAACGTAGCGAACGCTGGCGCGGGCGCAAGCCCCGCTCGTTGCTCAGTGGTTGGTCAGGCGCGGCTGGCTCGTGTTCGACCCGACGCCGCCCGCCGAACGCGGCCGCCGTGCACCCTCGGCTCCAGACGTTGGTGGAGGCGAAGTGGAGAGTGCCGCGCCGGCGAACACGCGCGATCTGCTCGCAGGTGCCGGCGATCTGCTGACCAAGCAATGGTTGCTCGCGCTGGTCGTGGCCCTGTTGTCGGAGCTCTGGCCCGCTGGTCCCCGCGGTCTGCCCGAGGCATCACGCCGGCGGCGGCGAAACCGGCGCGCCGCCTTCTCGTGCGTTTACTGCGCGCGCTTGCCGACGCCGGTCACCTGCGCAAGCACGGCTAGACGCTCGAGACTTCGCGCGTGAGCTCGGCAAGCTGAATCGACTGCTGCCCGAGGTGAACGCTGCGATGTTCGCCTACCAGGAAGTGCGCTTCGCCGGGGTCCCGTTCGACGCCGCCCGCGAGAATGTGCTGCTGCGCGGCATCGAGGCCGCATCGGGTCTGCGAGCGATGACAATGCCAGCGGCGCGGTAGTCGACGTAGAGTAGCGGCATGCTCTACTGCAGCCGGAAGCGCTGGCCTGCGGTCGAGCCGTGGTTGCCGAGGTTGGTCGGGTCGAACCAAAGCCACTGCGCGTAGAGCGGCGTGCCGGTGTAATCGATGATGTGGCCCGGGGGCAGCGCGATGTCGAACGCGGCGTAACCAGCATCCATGCCGGTGGTGCCCGCGATCGTCAGCAGGCGCGCGTCCGCCGAGGTCCAGAGCGTGATGCCGGGGAGTCCGAAAGGGTCGAGGGCCAGAGGCAGGGCGACACCGCCGATCGACGCATTCGAGCTGCCGAGCGTGAGCATCGCAGCAACGCCGGGCGGCGCATCGGACATCGTGAAGCGCACGGTCGGGGTCGTGGCAGCGGTCGGGCTGCGCATGCCGGTGCGCGCGAGCGGCTGGTTGGGGCTCGCATCGGCCGTTCCGAAGCGGCGCGCGCCCCTGGGGCAGCCGCGGTAGGCGAAGACAACGCCGGGGCAAATGCCATTGAAGGAGCATGGGTTGGTTGCGCTGCCCCAGCACCGTTCGCTGTACACGAACAGCGGGTACTGTTCGCCAGGTGGCGGCGCCAGCATCGCGAGAACCTCTCCGCTGCACGAATAGCTCAGGGGAACCGTCGACCGATCCCACCGCGCGAGGAAGGTACCGTCGCGCCCGGAGAACACGTTCATGTACGTGCCAAGCGACCCGGCAGCAAGATCAGGTACGCCGTCCTGGTCGAGGTCGTAGCCGCCGGTCACGTTGATGCCCATGCAGCAGTTCACGTTGTCGCGCCACGAGTGGATGATCTGCCCGGTCGCGCCCGAGAAAGCGGTCACGACGGAGGCACCGAACGAGCCGCCGCCGCAATAGTCGGGCACGCCATCCCGGTCCAAGTCGCCGCAGGCGCCGGCGTTGACGAGCCCGTCGCCGGGCTGCGCGCCATACGAGACGCGCAGCACGGCGCCAGTGCGGCCCGAGAAGCAGATGATCGCGCCGCGATTCCCCGGATCGGCCCCGCTGGACACGAAGTCCCCGAAGCCATCGCCGTCCAGATCCCCGCGCAGGTTGGCGACGTCGAGGCCGACCAGCACGTTCGGCACGGGGTCGACGACGCGGTACAGCTCTGTTCCCGAGTTGTCGTAGACGATGATCGTGCCGAGCGGTGACAGCGCGTAGGCGCTGGTGACGACGTCGTTGCGACCGTCGCCGTTGGCGTCGAATTCGCCGGCGAGCACCTGAGCGAAGCCCGTACTCGATGTGCTCGGGATCATCGCGGTCCAGATGATCGCATGCGTGGCCCCGCTGAAGACCGCGAGCCTCGTGGTGCTCAACGGGCTGCCGGCGTCGTAGATGTGCGCGCCATAGTCGAGCACACCATCCTGGTTCATGTCGCCGAGCGGTGCGATGTTGCCGAAGGTCCATAGGAGCGGCAGTGATCCAGAAGACAGGATGCTGCCGTCGTAGCCGGAGATGATCCGCATGGTCGGAGTCCGCAGCTGGCCGTTCCAGAACTCGCCCCTCTCAAGCAGATCCTCCCAACCATCGTTGTTGAAGTCGCCCATGCGGTGAAGATCCGCTCCGCGGCCGATCAGGCCACCGACACCCTCGACGCGCCACAGCAGATCCTGGCAAATCAGCGTGTTCGCAAAGCCCAGGGCCATGACCACGAGCAGTGGCTTCGCAGTGCTCATCTCATCACCCGAGGTTGACCCAGTAGGCCTGCGACGGCCGGCCCTTACTGTTGACCAGGAACAGCATCCACCAACCCTGCTGCGCGTGCAGGACGCTCGCGGGGCTCTGGAAGACCACGGTGTTCGGCGTTCCGTCATCCCATGCGTTGAGGCGCACCATGCGCTGACCGCCGTCGTCGTGATGCGTCAGGGCCGCCGGCCGCATTAGGACGACGCTCTCGATCGAGATGCCGTCCTCAAGCGTGTTGGTCCACTCCGCCCGGTAGGTCTGGCCATAGGCCATTCCGTTTGGGGCCAGCACTTGCTCCGACACGATGACGCTCGTGGCGACGTTCCTCACCGTGATCCCCGTCGCCGGCACGCTCCCATGGCTGAGGTAGAAGTACGGCGGCTCCCAGATCAGGTAGTCCGGACCTGGTTGAGGTCCCGTAAAAACGCCAGGTATGGGGGCGATCTTGCGCCACTCGCCACCGCAGACGAAGACTCGCGCATCTGGCAGCAGGATCGCCGCCGAGTGGTAGTCACGTGCACCGAGGTGAGGTGCCATGTCGACCCACGTCGTCCCGCCGACGAGGAGCTCAGGCGTGTCATTGAAACCAGTCGCGTTCTCTCCTCCAATTGCGAACAATTCACCAGTCGGCAGCATCACGACGTTGCCGTAGTGGCGTGGGTGGTTCATCGGCGGGATCGAGCCCGGACCGGTGGACAACCACGTGGAAGTCGCGGGTGGTATGACGTTGACCATGACCGTCTCTACGAGGTTGCTTGTGTAGGGAAGGCCAGGCGAAGGTGGGAGACGTCGGCCACCGATGCGCGCGACCTTCTTGCTGATGCCTCCGGGAAGCCCAGGCAACAACAAAGAAGTGCAGTAGCGGACGGCGTCGTCGCCGCCGGGAGGCATCTGCCCGATCTCAAAGCCCTGCCCGCCTACCGACCCGAACAGGGGATCTCTGGCGATATCATGTGCCCACTGGATGCCCTTCGCATCGAAGCCTGACACGAACAAACGCGGCGCCGTGCCACCCGTGATCGAATCGAGGATCCCGAGTGTATGGATGCGCGGATAGTCGCCGAAGTGCGGGTTTGTGGCGGGTGCAGGGCCCCAGTATTGACGGCGTGACGACAGTGACAGGTCCCAGATCGGTGAGGTCATTGTCGGCTTCCTGTCGAAGTCGTTCGGAGGGGCGAGCAACTGAGGGGGTGCCACGTTGAACGCAGGCCGTACCACCTCGTAGCTGTTGACATCCTGCGTGCCGCCCGACTGGGTCCAGTGCGTGCCACCGATGACGATGCCACGATGGTCAACCGTGCCGTTGAAGGTCACCGTCGGATACCACCTGGGGACCTCAAGATCCTGCAGCTGCATGTGCCACCACTTGCCGAACGGATCGGTCGGGAGAACGGGAACAGGATCCCAGAGGTAGACGAACTTCGTGCCTTCCCACCCGCCGCCCGTCTGGATCGGGTACCGAGCCGTGCCCCCACACACCAGGAGACGACCGTCCGCCATCCAGCACTGCCCCGCGCAGAACAGTTCGCCCTGCAAGACTCCGCCCACCACCGGCATCTGGAGCAGGCCGTTGTGGAAACGGTATTGGTATGGCATCGGCTGCTGTCCGGGCCAGTAGTTCGGGTTGGGTGACGGCCAGTACGGGTTGACGATCGACCAGGGTTGGTAAAAGCGAACGCCGTAGTAGAACAGGTTGCCGTCCCAAACGAGCACCTCGCCGCGGTGCACTCCCGAAGGGATCAGGCACACGTGCACGGTGTTCATGCGCTGCCCCGGCGTCGGCGAAGGGCCTCCAGGCGATGATGGGTTCTCCGTGATCCAGCGGTTGGGCGTAGCGATCGAAGCCGAAGCTGGATCCACTTGCCGCCCGGGTGGCGGAGGGGGAAGGATCGGGTCGTCCGGAATGTGGTTGAAGCCCACAGTCCAAACGCCCTGGGCGCGCAGCGGATCGCCCATCGTGGTCACAACTACTGAGAGAGAGAGAGAGTTGCGGCGGCAGCAAGCGAACGCATGACCAAGTCCTCCTTCTCACACAAGCGTGAGTCGCGACAGTCTCCCCCTGGGGGCCGAAGGAGGCAAGTGGGGCAGCGAGATCGACGCAGGCCATGCGAGCCCGACGACTCCGCCAAGAGACACTCGCCTACTGCACTGCGAGCAACCAAGCGCGGCCGCGGTCGAGCGTGACGCTGCAGCGGCTCAACAGATCGACGCCGAGCACGCCGCAGACCACCGGCCGCGCGCTGCACGACCGGCAGCGTGACGCCGAGGAACCCGGCCTCCGAACAGCGCAGCACGAGGTCGCGCACGTCGCGCACGGCGACGAGACCGCCACCGACCGTGCGTACCCTGCGGAACGACGGCACCGTGCGCGCTTCGCCACCGGGCAATTGCTCGATCCCGGCGGCGGTGAGACTCGAATGCCTCGCCCCCGTGTCGAGCACGCACAACCGCACACCTTCGACGAACACCGGGGCGAGACACCGCTCCTCGGCCCGCACGCACTAAACGGAATCCGGGTGGTCCGGGACGCTCTTGGTCACGTGGGTAGACTGGGTCATGGCTGGCCTCCTTTGAGACGAACAGAGCTCGTTGAACTGATGGGGACCGCAAGGTGCCTCGCGTGGAGGCCGCCTTCTCATCCCATCTGCACCGGGGTGAGTGGCGCTGGAAATCGTGTCACGATTCGCGGTGCCAGGACCCATCTGCAGCACGTGGATTCCCCCCGCTCTCCAACGGAAGCACTGCTCGGCGAAGTCGCTTTCGTGCACCGCCTCGCGCGAGCGCTGCTGCGCGACGACGGGCTCGCGCACGACGTCGCGCAGGAAGCGCTGACCGCAGCGCTACAAGAGCAACCGGCGCGGCACGTGCGCGGCTGGCTCGCCGCCGTGACGCGGCACCTGGCTGGTCGCGTGCGCCGCGACGTGCGCGAACGCGGGGCACGAGAGGCGCGTGCCGCGCAGCCGCCGTCCAGCGACGGCGAAGCGCGCACGGCGGAACGGCTGCGCCTGCACCGGCGTCTCTGCGACGCTGTTTTCGCGCTGCCCGAGCCGTATCGCACCGCGGTGACGCTGCGCTTCTTCGACGAGCTGCCGCCGCGCGCGATCGCGAAGCGACTCGGGCTGCCCGCCGCCACCGTGCGGCAGCGCCTGCATCGCGGCCTCGCGATGCTGCGACAGCAACTCGACCGCGAGTTCGGCGGTGAGGGCGCGCGAGACGGGTGGCGCGGCGCGTTCGCCGCCGTCGGGCTCGGGAAGACCACGGTGTCCGTTCTCCCGTGGTTGCTCCCGGTGCTTGCGATGAAGAAAGTCGTGCTCGGTGCGGCGCTCGCCGCTGTTGTCGTCGTCGGTTGGTGGACGTGGCCGCGCAGCGACGCACCGCCCGTCGTCACGCAGGTCGCAAACGCGACGACACTGCCTGCCGTTGCGCCGCTCGCCATCGACGAGTCCGTCGCCAAGGAGCCGAAGGTCGACACCGTGCGCACGGCCGCGGAGTCGCCGGCGGCGCCCGACGAAGCGTTCGTGGTGCGTGTCGTCGACGAGCGGGAACATGCGATCGCTGGCGCCGACGTGCACCGCTGGACGATGGCCGGTGCTTTGGCGAAGCAGCGCACTGGCCGCGACGGCCGCGCCGAGTTCGCCGCCGCCGACGGGGCCGGCGGCCTGTGCGTGCTCGCGAGCGGCCACGCTCCGTTCGTGCGCGAGCTCACTGGGCTGCGCGGCGAGACTCGCTGCACGCTGCCCGACGGCGTCGTCCTCGACGGCACGATGCTAGTCGACGATGCGCCGGCACCGGCCGGACTGCTGTTGCGTGTCGCGACGGGAACCACCGCGCCGAGCTCTGCGCCGGGCGAGATCGGCGAGCTGCTCCAAGCATTCCGCCCGGCGAGTTTCGCGGTGACGACTGCGGGTGGGGGCTTCACGTTCACGGGACTGGAAGCGCAGAAGGAGGTGACGCTCGTGATGCCGCACACGCACTGGTTGGTGCCCGACGACGGCCGGATCGACGACGAGCGGGACAGCCACAAGCGCCGCGCGCTGTTGCCGGCACGCGGCGTGTTGTTGCGCACGACACAGCTGCCGACCGTCTGGGGCCGCGTGGTGTGGGCCGACGACGGCAGCCCGGTGCCGTCGCCAGGACTCGACGTCTACGCGAAGTTCGCGGATGGCGAGAACAGTCCGCTGATGGGAGTCGGCGGGAACGAGGACGGAACCTTCGCGGCTGGCCTCTATCCGGGAGCGAGCGACTCACGGCTGCGCTGGATGCAACCGTCGCGGCGCAGCCGCCTGGTCTCGGTCCGGATCTCGGCACAGTGCAAGGGCAGCGACGGGCCGGTCAGCGTAGACCTCGACGAGAAGGCGTTCGCCGCGATGCCGATCGAGCTTCGCCTGTCGCGTGCGAAGATCACTCACTTCGTCGTCACCGACCTGAACGACCGGCCGATTGCCGGTGCGCGCGTCAGCGCCGACCCGAGCACGGCCACGGATGAACATGGCCACGGCACGTTCCAGGGCAAACGCGAGAGGGTGCTGGTCGGCGCCGATGGGTTCCAGGTGCAGGCAGCCGTTCCCGACCGTGCGGCGGCGGGCACCGAGGACGACCCGCTGAGGTTCCGGCTCGCACCTCGCAACGCGCTCGTGCTGAACCTGCGCACACCGGGCGGAGGCGTGCCGCCGATCCGCTCGGTGGAGATCACGAGCCGCACCGCGATGTTCTGCGGCAAGCGCTTCCACGGCGAGTTCGATCAAACGTTCGGCGGTAGCGAAGGCAATTCGAGCAGCAGCGGACAGACGTTGCCCGACGGGTCGTACCAGGCGTTTCGCTGGCAGTGCACGGTCCGTCCCGACGCGAGCGGTCGCATCACGTTGCACTCGTTGGAACCGGGTGTGCGATGCAAAGCCGAGGCGTTCAGCGAGCTGGGCGAGGTGATCGCGAGCACGTCGCTCACGACGCCACCGGCTGGCGAAACGATCATCCGCGACCTCGTCGTGAGCGACACACCGCGCACGGTGGCAGGTCGTGTGCAAGCGCGGGACGGCACACCATTGGCCGACGTGTCGGTCGAGCTGCGCAGGGAACGCGGCTCCGCCGGGGCGCGCACGAAGGCGGATGGCCAGTTCACGTTCGCCGGCGTCTACGGCAGCGATGCGCTCGAGCTCGTCGCGAAGGCGAAGGGCTACGCCGAGACGCGCTGCCAGATCGCCGCTGACGACCAGAACGAACACGTGCTCGTGCTCGAGCCGGGGCAGCGCGTCATGCTGCGCGTCGTCGACGAAGCGGGCCGACCCGTGGAGGTGGACGCGCGCGCCGAGCGGGTCCCGGGCGAGAGCCTGCATCCGCAGACATTGCAGGCGGGTGAGCACCTGTTCGTGGACCTGCCGCCGGGCATCGTGACGTTCGCGGTCGCGTTCGGCGGCGCAACGTTCCGCGTCCAGCACGACACCGCGAATCCGAACGCGATGCTGCGCGTGCCGCGACTGGCACGCCTCGTCGTCGGCCCGTTGAAGAACGGCGGGTCGACCGAGAACCTCGGCGTGCGCGGAACGCGACTCGACGCGGCCGGCGAACCGTTCTACCTGCACCTCGGCGCGAGCGATGGAGAAGCGGAGCTCGTGGTGCCTGGCCGGTATCGCGTCGAGCTGTATCGCGTCTCGTGGCGAGGCGAAGGCGAGGCGCGCGAGCGGATCGAGGAGTCAGCCGCTGCTGCGCAAGAGGTCGAAGCGAAGGTCGGTGAGCTGGTGCGCATCGTGTTTTGAGCGGAGCGGGGGCGGTGCGTAACACCGGTAATCGCGGGGCACGCCCCCCGCTTGGCAATGCAAAGCCGATGCGATAACCTGCCCACGATGAACAGCGGAGGCGTTGTCCGCGCCGTCCTTGCGTTGGTGATGGCGGCGATGGCCGTGGGCCAGGGCCCGTCGCCCGGGCGCGGCGATGCGTCCGGCTCCGAGCGCGTGCTCGAGGACCTGCAATACGCCGAGGGTTTCGCGCGGGAGCCGCGGCGCAACCGGCTCGACCTCTACCTGCCTGCCGGAGTGGCGAAGCCGCCGCTCGTGATGTTCGTGCACGGCGGTTTCTGGACCGGCGGCAAGAAGGAGCACGGCGCCGCGTTGGCGCGCGCACTCACCAAGCACGGCATCGCGTGCGCCTGCATCAACACGCAGCTGCATCCGTTCGCCGAGCCCGCGGCCATGGTCGCGGACTGCGGTCGCGCGCTCGCGTGGCTGCATGCACATGCGGCCGAACACGGGTTCGACGGCGAGCGCCTGTTCGTGATGGGCCATTCGTCGGGCGCGCACCTGATCAGCTGGCTCGCGCTCGACGATGAGCGACTCGCGGCGGCCGGAGTGCCGCGCGCGGCGCTGCGCGGCGCGATCGGGCTGTCGGGCCTGTACGAACTGCGCACGCGGCACGCCGCGCTCGACAAGGTGTTCGGCGTCGACCCCGCGGCGCGCCGCGACGCGTCGCCGTGCGTGCACGTGTCCGCGGGGGATCCACCGTTCCTGTTGTTGTGGGGCGAACACGACATGGCCGGGCTGCCGTTGTGCGGCCGCATGCTGCGCGACGGTTTGCGTGCGGCGGGCGTCGGCGTCGTCGCGGCCGAGCTGCCGGGGTGCAACCACGTCGACTACGTGTGGGCCCTCGCGGTGCCGGAGGCCCCGGTGCTCGCTCGCATCGTGCGGTTCGTCGAGGATCCGCCTGTGGCCAGTCCACCGGCGCCGCCGGCGGCCGCGATCGCGAGCGCGGAAGCATCGCGCACGGACGGACGCGCCGCGTTCGTGGTCGTGCGCCCGGCCACGGGCGCGCCGCTGGCGACGCTGCTGTGGTGTGCGGCCGACGAAGCCGAGCGAACGCTCGCGACACGCGTTGCGGAGTCGCTGGCGCCGGGTCGTGTCGCGGTTGCGTTCTGCACGGTCGGTTCGGTCGCGGAGGTCTCGGCCGCGTGGCAGCAGCTGCGGCAGCGCGCCGCGGCGTTCGCGCTGCCAGAGCCCGAGTTCGTCGGCGGCACGTCGCGCGGGGGCCTGTGGGTGACGCAGACGAAGTTGGCGCGAGGTGACGGGTTGCGCGGCCGCATCGTGCTCGGCGCGCCGCTCGGACCGCGCGCGATCGCGGCGACGTGGCCCGGTGCAGCGGTGCCCGACGTGCTCGCGGCGGTGACGGCCGCCGGCACGCCGCCTGAACTGTTGCTCGTGTACGGCGACGGCGATGCACGCGCGTTGCGCGACGACGCGACTGCGCTTGCGCTGCAGCTCGCGGCTCGTCACGTCGACGTGCAGCTCGTCGAGCTGGCCGGCGCGACGACAACTTCGGCATTGGCACGCCTGGGCACGAAGGACGACGTGCTGCTGCCGCTGCTGCGCGCGTTCCTGCTGCCGTGAGGGGGGGCATTGCGCCAGCGCGTTGCGCCGCTACTCTGCTCGTGGCGCTCGACCCGCGCCAAACCTCTCACGACCCGACCCCAGCCCGGGTCCCCGCGAGGCAAAGGTGGGCATACCGCCGGGTCGGCATCGCAATCCGTTCCGCTGTGTGGAAGGCTGCTGGGGAGCACTCCGCCCGGCCTGAACGAGGTTTGCTCCGATGCCGAAGAACAAAGATCTGAAGCGCCTGGTCCGCGCGCGCATGGCGAAGACCGGCGAGAGTTTCACGACCGCACGCATGCATGTGATCGCGAAGGTGCGACCGGCGCCGCGCGAGAAAGCGAAGCAGCCGTCTGCGCGCGCGACCCAAGCGGTAGTCGGCACGGCCGCCGACTACGAGAAGCTCGCGGGCATGAAGGACGCGACGGTGAAGGCGAGGACCGGTTGCACGTGGGAGCGCTGGGTCAAGGCGCTCGACTACTC
>Ga0111538_10002091_pt1 | contig 28068 bp, 19 predicted proteins | sample SoiMethybrSBSTD1_FD_79669 | JGI IMG/M metagenome (GOLD analysis project Ga0111538, IMG submission 79669) | Bulk soil microbial communities from a Populus tree surrounding site in Tennessee, USA - Soil MetaG P. TD hybrid SBSTD1 (version 2)... | ecosystem: Environmental > Terrestrial > Soil >...
CGGCGGCGCCGTCGCCGCCCGAGCCCTCCTGACCGAAGGAGCCCACGTGGCCGTTCGCATCCAGTTCTTCACCATCGACGGCAGCGACGACTTCGAGCTCGTCTCCCCGGCGGCCCTCGATGCCGCGGTTGCCGACTTCGACGCCGCGGCCGTGGCCGACACCCCCGCCGGGGCGGTCCGGTGCGTCGGATGGCTCTCCGCCAGCGACGACGACGAGGAGCGCTTCACCGACTGGTGCGACGAGGTCGACGACGACCTCGGCATCGGGCTGCTCCAGCACGGCCTCGGCGAGGCGGTGGGGCTCACCCCGCCGGCGCTGGCCGCCGAGTCGGTCGCGGCCGACGGCGGGTGGGCCTCCGAGTGGTCGTCGGTGCTGCGCGGCGCCCTCGTGGCGGCGGGTGGGGGGCGCATCGGCTGGCGCACCGACTTCGACGAGGCCGGCACGGCCGGTACTGCCGACGACTACCCGTCGGCGGGGCACGCCGCTGCGTCAGACCGGGCCTGACGCCGGCGCGGCGCTCTCGACCGCGAGGTGATTGCCCGGTCAGATAGCTGACACTAGGGTCAGCACCCACAGCCGGGGACGGGGTGGTCGCCAGGAGCGACCGACGTGCGTCGCCCGGGGGGTGCAGGCGACAAGGGGGGACAGTGGGACACAGGAAGTTGTTGCGCGCGGGCGCGCTCGCGCTCGTGGCGGTCGTCGTCGCGGCGTGCAACGGGATGACCGTCGACCAGGAGGGCGTCTACACGTCCGACGCGACGCAGACGATGACCGGCACGGTGAAGGTGGGCAACGGCGACAGCCTGACGTCGCTCACCGTCAACGGCGTCGCCGCCGACGTCGACGGCGAGACGTGGACGGCTGACGTGCCGCTCGACGGGGCCGCGATCTTCAACTCGGTGCTCGTCGAGGCCTCCTACGCGCGGGGCGACGTGATCCGCGAGCGGCGCACCGTGGTGTACGGCGACGGCGACACGGCCGAGGTGCTGCCCGCGAACGCGGACCTGCCCGACGCGGTCGGCCTGCGGTTGAACGACCGCTCGTTCGACAAGATCGGACCGGTCGTCAAGACGCTGACCACCATCGACACGGGGGCCATCGCCCCGGCCGGCACGGTGTTCCTCGACGAGTGCATCACGCAGGTGATCGTCTGCACCCTGTACGCCAAGGCGTCGACGGCCGCCCCGCCGACCATCGCCGACTTCGGCGTCGCGCTCGACAGCAACCAGGGCAACGTCCGGGCCGTCGTCACCCTCACCGACCTGCACGTGCCCGTCGACGTCGACGCCCGCATCCTGGGCATCCCGTCGAGCTGCGACCTCGTGATCGACGCCGACTCGGTGACGATCGACGGCAACTACAGCCTGCAACCCGACCCCGTCGACCCGACCTTCCTCGACGTCAACCTGGTCGGAGCCACGCCCACCGTCACGCTGGGCAACGTCAACGACGACTTCGTCGGCGGCATCTGCTCGATCCCCGTGATCGAGCAGATCGTCGGGCTGTTCCTCCCCGACGTCAGGACGCTCATGCAGCAGAACCTGACGACGCTGCTCGGCGACGCCGACGGGGCGGGTCCCGCCGACTCGCCGGTCGCGAACGCCGTGGAGCAGGCGCTGGCCCAGATCAACATCGCCGGCGACATCGGTTCGGCGCTGGGCATCGACCTCGACTCGCACATCACCGCAGCCGACGAGGACCCCAACGGCATCGCCCTGCGGGCGTCGGCCGCGTTCTCGTCGCTCGGCGTCGCGCCCGGGGCTCCCGACCTCACGGGCTCGGTCGGGTTCCCCGGCGAGGTCCTCGGCACCCTGCCCCAGACCAGCCCGAGCGGCCTCGGCTACGACGTGGCCGTGGGGGCGTCGGCGACCGGCTTCAACCAGCTGCTCGCCGCCGAGACCGAGCGCGGGCTGCTGAACGTCGACGTGACGTCGCTCAACGGCGTCCCGCTGACCCTGAAGTCGCTCTTCGACCTCGTCGGCGCCGGCGGCCTCATCACGCAGGACCGTCCGGTCGCCATCGAGCTGCGGCCCGAGGTCGCGCCGATCGTCACGACCGCGGCCGGACCGAACGGCGCCACCGGGGAGCTGCTGTTCCACGGCTACCGGGCGACGATCAAGACCACCGACGAGACCGACGTGACCCTCCTCGAGCTCGTGCTCGACTTCCGCACCGGCGTCGGGCTCGAGCTCACCGACACCGGACTCGGGTTCACGTTCGCCCAACCGGCCGCGAGCGACATGTCGGCCACCATCACGGCGAACACGCTCAGGCTGCCCGAGGCGCTGATCACCTCGGTGTTCCAGCAGCTCTCGCCGCAGGTCTTCGGCTCTGTGCAGGACACCCTGCCCAGCTTCCCGCTGCCGCAGTTCGCCGGGCTCGACCTCTCGCTGGTCGAGATCGGCCGGGTCGGGTCGGGCTTCGTGCTCTTCGCCGACCTGGTGCCGGCGGTCTGACACGACGCGACGGGGCCGGTCGCCGTGGCGACCGGCCCCCTCTCGCGTCCCGATGGGGGGTGGCCCCTCGAGGGAGGGCGCCCGGGGGTCAGAGGGTCAGGGCTCGCCGTCGCCCTGGACGACGCCGTCGACCTCGACGGTGACGCGGTCGTCGTAGAACGCCACCGTTCCGGCGATGCGCTCGCTCTCGGGCAGCGGCGTCGGGTACGACCAGGCCACGTCCTCGACGACCGAGTCGCCGATGCGCCCGTGGAAGTGCGACGCCCGGCCCTTGTAGGGACAGTGGGTGACGGTGTCGGACGGGGTCAGCAGGTCCATCCGCGCGTCGACCCGTGGGACGTACCAGCGGGTCGGCAGCCCGGTCTCGAACAGGGCGTGGGCGCGGGTCGTCCGGGCCAGCTCGACGCCGGCGCGCCGGACGACGACCTCGCGGGACGTGGGCAGGATGTCGATGCGGGAGTACGGGCTCCGCGGGTGGGTGAACACCTCTTCGTCCTCTTCGAACCAGGCGTCGAGCGCGTCCCACTCGAACCGGACGTGGCCGCGCACGGCGTCGAGCGGGGTGTCCTCGTACCGCCGGGCGGCGCCGATGGCCTCGTGGTCGGCGGTGCGGACGGTCAGCACGGCCGCATCGCCGCGGCTGGGGGAGTGGTCGACCTTGCCGGTGTCCTCGAGCTCGGCGACGACGTCGGCTTCGGGCACGTAGTACGCCGGGTAGTACGGGATCTCCCACACGAGCAGGGGAGACGTGGTGTCGAGCACGAGCTGGCCACCGAGGTAGGCCCGCAGGCGCTTGGCGCTGGGCTCGGTGCGGACTCGGCCTCGCGGTTCGTTCGCCATGCTGGGGCCAACGCCTGCGGCGGTCGGTCGATTCCACCGTGCGTGGCGGCGGGTTCGGTGCGCGGGCGCGGCGTCGGTCACGCGGGGGCGGCCGGGCTCGTCCCGGGGGCGGCGGCGGTCGGCGGTCCGCCGTGCACGGACGGGGATCTCGGTGACGTCGTGGTGGCTGGGGAACCACAACGTCACGGAGATGGCGGTTGCCGGTTGCCGGAGGACGGTTGCCGGAGGACGGCTGCCGCCGGGGGCGGCCGGGGCTGGCGGCGGTCCGGCTCGTGGGGCGCCGTTCTCGGTGACGTTGTGGTGGCTGGGCAACCGCAAGGTCGCGGAGATGGGTGGGTCGGGGGAGGGAGCGGGTTGGCCGAGCTTGCGGCGGTCTCTCGCACGGACAGGCGTCTCGGTCACGTCGTGGTGGCTGGGGAACCACAACGTCACGGAGATGGGCGGTTGCCGGTTGCCGGAGGACGGCTGCCGCCCGGGGGCGGCCGGGGGCCGGTGGCGGTCCGGCTCGTGGGGCGCCGTTCTCTGTGACGTTGTGGTGGCTAGGCAACCGCAAGGTCACGGAGATGGGCGGGTCGGGAGGGAGCCCGGAGTCACGGGAGGGCCGTCTCTGGCTCGATCGTCGGCGGGATCGTCGGCGGGATCGTCGGCGGGGCCGTCGCCGTGGCGGGCCGGCGGGCGGCGACGCCGGCGTCGACGGGCTGTCGCCCGTCCACCGGCTGCCCGAGCGACCGCGGCCCGTCCGCCGGCTGGACGGCCGCACCCGGCGCACCGGCCGGCAGCAGGCGCCAGGCCGCGGCCGCGCCCACCAGCGCCACGCCGACCGCCACCAGGGACGCCCAGCGCAGGCCGCTGATGAACGCCGCCCGTCCCGCGTCGGCGAGAGCGCTGTCGCCGGTGGCCAGGGCTGCGCCCAGCGAGTGGTGGGCCTCGGCGACCGCTCGGCGGGCGCCCGCGATCGGGGCGACCCGGTCGTCGATCGCGTGCCGGTAGCCCGCCGACGCCACGCTGCCCATCACGGCCACGCCCAAGGCGCCGCCGACCTGGCGGGCGGTGTCGTTCATGGCCGAGCCCACGCCGGCGCGGGCGGGTGGCAGCGAGCCCATGATCGACGCGGTGGCCGGGGCGATGAGCAACCCCATCCCGAGGGCGAACATGACCTGGCTGACGAGGATGATCCCGTAGCCCGTGTCGGGCGTCGAGGCCATGCGGGCGACCTGCGACGCGGCGACCACGAGGCAGCCGGCCACGATCGGCACGCGAGGCCCGACCCGACCCACGATGCGCGGGGTGGTGTTGGCGACCACCAGCAGCGTGAGGGCGAACGGCACCGTGCGGACTCCCGCGGCCAGCGTGCCGTACCCCAGCAGCAGCTGGAGGTGCTGGGTGAGCAGGAAGATCGTGCCGAACAGGCAGAAGTAGGTGGCGGCGACCGCGGCGCTGGCCCCCGTGAACCGGGGGTTGCGGAACACCTGCACGTCGAGCAGCGGCGAGGGCGTGCGGGTCTCGTGCCAGGCGAACAGGGCGACGAGCGCGGCGCCGGCGACCAGGGTGGCGAGCGTGACGGTGTCGAGCCAGCCGTCGCTGCCGCCCCGGATCACCCCGTACACGAGCGTGCCGAGCCCGAGCACCGACAGCACCGCGCCGAGGGGGTCGAGCCGCCGGTGCTCCGGATCGCGGGACTCGGGCACCGCCAGCGCCACCCCCACGAGCGCCAGCGCGACGAGCGGCAGGTTCACGAGGAAGATCGAGCCCCAGTAGAAGTGCTCGAGCAGCACCCCGCCGGTCAGCGGACCGAGCGCGATGCCGATCCCCGCGGTGCCGGCCCACACGGCGATCGCCTTCTGCCGCTCGACGGGGTCGCGGAAGGCGTTGGTGATGATCGACAGCGTCGCCGGGAAGATGAGGGCGGCGCCGACACCGGTGACCGCCCGCATGGCGATGAGCCCGCCGGCGGTCGTGACCAGCGCCGACGCCAGGCAACCGGCGCCGAACACGACGAGGCCCGCGGCCAGCGCCCGCCGCCGGCCGTAGCGGTCACCGAGCGCGCCGCAGGTGAGCAGCAGGCCGGCGAAGACGACCGTGTAGGCGTCGACGATCCACTGCAGCTCGCCGGTCGACCCGGCCACGGTCCGGCCGAGGGTCGGGATGGCGACGTTGAGGATCGTGGTGTCGATGGTGATGAGCACCAGCGACGTGCACAGCACGGCCAGCGTCCACCACCGCCGGGGGTCGGACTCGGGGTGTGGTGCGTCGCCGGCGGCGGTCCCGTGAATGAGTTGCGTCACGCAACTGACGGTAGAGCAGTCCGTTGCACGAAGCAACGCACAATTCCCATGCCGCGTCGCGGCGCCTGGAGGCTGCCCACTCCAGGTCGCGCGACAGGGCGAGCACGTGGCGAGTTGGCCGCGACTGGATCTCGGCCGCCCGTTCGCGGGCGAGTCGGGGTGGAGCGGGTGACGGGAATCGAACCCGCATAGCCAGCTTGGAAGGCTGGAGCTCTAGCCATTGAGCTACACCCGCAGATCGGCGGGAGCAGGGCCGCCGGAGCGTCGACCAGTGTGCCCGGCCCGTTGCACCGGGCGCCATCCGTTCTCCGTCACGTCGTGGTTGGCCGGCGACCACTTCGTGACACAGAAGGCCGGGGTCGGGCCCCGTCGGCCCAGTCGTCCCGCCCGTCCGGCCCGGCGGCGGGCACCCGCCCCCGTCGATCCGCCGGCCCGGCCGCCGAACCGCCGGCCCGATCCCTGCCGACGCGCCGAACGCCCCGCTACAGCCCGTAGGCCTCGAGGAGGCGCAGCCAGACCTCGCTCATCGACGGGAACGCCGGGACCGCGTGCCAGAGGCGGTCGAGCGGGACCTCGCCGACCACGGCGACGGTGGCCGCGTGCAACATCTCGCCCACGTCGGGACCCACCAACGTGACGCCCACCATGACCTGCCTGGCCTCGTCGACGACCATCTCCGCGGTGCCCTCGTAGCCGTCGGCGTGCAGCATCGCGCCCTCGACGTCGATCGGGATGCGCACGACCCGCACGTCGATGCCGGCGGACCGGGCCTCGTCCGCACCCAGCCCGACCGCGGCCACCTCGGGCCGGGTGTAGACGACCTGGGGCACGGCGCGGTGGCGGGCGGTCGCGGCGTAGCGGCCCCACGGCTCGGCGTCGCCGTCGCCGAGCTCGCCCCGGGCCCGGGCGACGACGGCGTCGCCGCAGGCGCGCCCCTGGTACTTGCCGACGTGGGTGAGCAGCACCTCGTGGGTGATGTCGCCGGCGGCGTAGAGCCACCCGCCGGGGACGGCCGTGACCCGCCCGGTGTCGTCGGCGTCGAGCCACGACCCGGGCTCGAGGCCGACGGTGTCGAGGCCGATGTCGGACGAGTTGGGCGTGCGGCCGGTGGCGACGAGCAGCTCGTCGGCCTCGACGACGGGGTCGCCCTCGCCGCCGTCGATGTGGACGCGGACCGGCCCGCCGGGCGTGGCGCGTTCGACCCGGGCGGCGGACGCCCCGGTCCAGACGTTGACGCCCTGGGCGGTGAGCCCCGCCTCGACCGCCTCGGCGGCGAACGGCTCGACCCGGCCGAGCAGCCGCGGTCCGCGCTCGACGAGGGTGACCTCCTCGCTGCCGAGCGACCGCCAGGCCGTGGCGAGCTCACAGGCCACCGGTCCGCCGCCGAGGACGACGAGGCGGCGCGGCGCGGTGTCGGCGCCGGTCGCCTCGCGGTTGGTCCACGGCCGGGCCTCGGCCAGGCCGGGGATCGGCGGGAGCAGGGGAGAGGTGCCGGTGGCGACCACGACGGCGCGCTCGGCCCGGATCGTCACCGTGCCCCCGTCGGCCAGGTCGACCACGACGGTGCGCTCGCCGGCCAGCCGGCCGTGGCCGCGGGCGAGGTCGATGTTCGCTCCCGCCAACCACTCGACCTGGCCGTCGTCGTGCCAGTCGCCGGTGAACCGGGTGCGCCGCGCCAGCACCGCCTCGCTGTCGAGCGGGCCGGTGACGGCCTGGCGGGCGCCGTCGACCGTGCACGCCCCCTCGAGCGCGGCCGCGGGGCGCAGCAGCGCCTTGCTGGGCACGCAGGCGTAGTACGAGCACTCCCCGCCGAGCAGGCGCGCCTCGACCAGGGCGGCGCTGAGCCCGCCCTTGACGACGCGGTCGGCGACGTTCTCGCCGACCGGCCCGCCGCCGATCACGATGACGTCGACCTCGTGGACCGGGGTGTCGGTGCTCTCGTCCATCGGCTCAGGTTGCCGTCACCCGCCCCGATCCGTCGAGGGACGGCCCGTCCGTCGCGGCGTGGGGAGGTCGGCCGCCGGTGGGGTTGGTCGGGGAGGGGGGACTTGAACCCCCGACCTCCTGCACCCAAAGCAGGTGCGCTTCCACTGCGCCACTCCCCGGAGGTACCGCCCGTCGAGCGTACCGGAGGGCGCGGGGTGCATCTCCTCCCGTCGGTGACAGGACGGTGTCACCGGGCACCGTGCACGCTGGTGCCATGACGCACCCCGGCACCGCCCCCACCGTGACCGAGCACACGATCGAGCGCCCCGACGGCCGCACCGTCGCCGTGGCCGAGTCGGGCGACCCCGACGGTCCGGTCGTCGTCGTCGCCCACGCCGCGCCCGGCTCGCGCCTGCTCGACCCCGACCCGGCCGCCACCCGCGCGGCCGGAGTCCGCCTGATCTCGGTCGACCGGCCGGGCTACGGGCGGTCGACGGCGATCGCCGCCGGCACCGCGCCGACCATCCCGAGCCACGCCGACGACCTCGCCGCGGCCCTGGAGGCCCTCGACGTGGCCGAGGCCGCCGCCGTCGGGTGGTCGGCCGGGGGGCGCATCGCCCTGGCGCTCGCCGCCCGGCACCCCGGCCTCGTGCGGGCCGTCGCGGTCGTCGCCACGCCGGCGCCGCACGAGGACGTCCCCTGGATCCCCGACGAGCACGTCGCCATGATCGGCCAGCTCGCCGGCGACCCGGGCGGGGCCACGGCCGCGCTCTCCGACGTCTTCGCCGACATGGCCGCCATGCCGCCCGCCGCCGCGGTCGCCATGGTGGCCGCGGGCGCCGCCGACGAGGCCGCACTCGCGGCCGATCCCTCCCGGCGGGCCCGGCTCGATGCCATGCTGGCCGAGGCGACCGCCCAGGGACCGGTCGGGATGGCGGCCGACATCGTGTCGTACACGATGGTGCCCTGGGACTTCGACCCGGCATCGGTGCGGGTGCCGACGACCGCCGTCTACGGCGCCGCCGACGAGATCGTGACCCCCGCGCACGGCGAGTGGTACACGGAGCAGGTCCCCGGCTCGACGCTGCGGGTCGTCGCGGGCGCAGGCCACCTCGTGGCGCTCACCGCGTGGGCCGACGTCCTGGCGGCGGTGGCCTGACGCACGGCCGCCCGGCCCAGGTCGACGGGCATTGTCGGGGCTCGGACATGCCCCCGTTACACTCGCTCCTCTGTGAAGACCACCGTCGCACCCCTCGAGGGAAACAAGGTCAAGCTCTCCGTCGAGGTCGACGAGGACGAGTTCGACAAGGCCATCAACGACGCCTTCCGCAAGATCGCACGCGAGGTCCGCATCCCCGGGTTCCGCCCGGGCAAGGCGCCCCGCAAGGTGCTCGAGCGGCGGCTCGGCGCCCAGGTCGGCCGCGAGCAGGCGCTGCACGACGCCCTGCCCGAGTACTACGCCCAGGCCGTCACCGACAACGACGTCGACGCCATCGACGCTCCCGAGATCGACATCACCGCGGGCGAGGACGACGGTCCCGTCGCCTTCGACGCCGTGGTCGAGGTCCGTCCGGTCGTCCAGGTGCCCGGCTACGGCGGGCTGCGGGTCGAGCTGACCCGGCCCGAGATGCCCGACGACGAGGTCGACGCGCAGATCGACCGCATGCGGCAGGTCCAGGCCACGTTCGCCGACGTCGACCGCGCCGCCCAGGAGGACGACGCGGTCGTCATCGACATCACGGGCACGCTCGACGGCGAGGCGCAGGACGGCCTCACCGCCGACGACTACAGCTACACGGTCGGCAGCAAGGCCATCACCCCCGAGGTCGACGAGCAGATCACCGGGGCCAAGGCCGGCGACATCCTCGAGTTCGGCGCCACGCACCCCGATCCCGACGAGGAGCGCGAGCTCCGGTTCAAGGTCCTGGTCAAGCAGGTCCGCGAGCGGGTGCTCCCCGACGCCGACGACGAGTGGGCCTCCGAGAACAGCGAGTTCGAGACCATCGACGAGCTGCGCCGGTCGATCCGCGACCGCGGCACGCTCGTCCGCAGGGCCCAGGCCCAGAGCGCGCTGCGCGAGGCCACCGGCCAGGCCCTGGCGAAGCTGGTCGAGGACGAGATCCCCGAGGCGCTCGTCACGCACGAGGTGAACCACCGCGCGCAGGACCTGGCGCTGCGCCTGCAGGCCCAGGGCCTCACGCCCGAGCAGTGGCTCGCCATCACCGGCAAGTCCTCCGACGACCTCACCGCCGAGCTGCGCGAGGCGGCCGAGACGTCGGCGAAGGTCGACCTCGCCCTGCGGGCCGTGGCCGAGGCCGAGGGCCTCGAGTGCACCGACGACGACCTCGACGACGAGCTGGCCGAGGTCGCCGAGCGGGTCGGCGAGCCCGTGGCCCGGGTGCGCGCCGAGTTCGAACGCGGCGGCAACCTCTCGGCTGTACGCTCCGATGTGCGCAAGCGCAAGGCGCTCGACTGGCTCCTCGAGCGGGTCGAGATCGTCGACGAGGACGGTCAGGCCATCGACCGGGCAGATCTCGAGGTCAGCCCCGACAGCGACTCCCCCGCAGCGTCGGCTGCCGGCGCGGCCGGCGACGACGACAGCGACCAGACCGAGACAGTCGAGAACGACGAGACGGAGAGCGACGCCAGGTGATCGACCCCAACCTCCGGCACCCCCTTGCAGCATCGACCAGCGCCGCGTCGTCCGACGCGGTCGGTCGGCACACCGACGTGATCCGGAACTACCTGGTGCCCACCGTCGTCGAGCAGACGAACCGGGGCGAGCGGGCGTACGACCTCTACAGCCGGCTGCTCAAGGAGAACATCATCTTCCTGGGCACGCCGATCGACGACGCGATCGCCAACCTCATCTGCGCCCAGCTCATCCACCTCGAGTCCGACAACCCCGACAAGGACATCAACATCTACATCAACAGCCCCGGTGGCGACATCACCGCGCTGTTCGCGATCTACGACACGATGTCCTTCATCAAGCCCGACATCAGCACAATCTGCTTCGGGCAGGCCGCGTCGGCCGCGGCGGTGCTCCTGGCCGCCGGGGCGCCCGGCAAGCGCCTCGCGCTGCCGCACACCCGGGTGCTGCTGCACCAGCCGTGGGGCCAGGCCGGTGGGCAGGCCACCGACGTCGAGCTGGCCGCGAAGGAGATCCTGCGCATGCGCAACCTCCTCGACGAGATCCTGGCCGCCCACACCGGCCAGACGGCCGAGCGCATCCACAAGGACACCGAGCGCGACTTCGTCCTGAGCGCCGAGGAGGCCAAGGAGTACGGGATCATCGACGACGTGATCTCGTCGCGGCAAGCTGCTGACCTGACCGGCCCCATCACGCGGGCGAGCTGACCAGGCGACCGGGGGAGCGAAACGTGGCCAAGTTCGGAGACGGCGGCGAGCTGCTGAAGTGCTCGTTCTGCGGGAAGTCCCAGAAGCAGGTCAAGAAGCTGATCGCGGGCCCCGGCGTCTACATCTGCGACGAGTGCATCGACCTCTGCAACGAGATCATCGAGGAGGAGCTGGCCGAGCCGAGTGAGCTCCGCTTCGACGAGCTGCCCAAGCCGTCCGAGATCTTCGAGTTCCTGAACGACTACATCATCGGGCAGAACCACGCCAAGAAGATCCTCTCCGTCGCCGTCTACAACCACTACAAGCGGGTGCAGTACGGCGGCACGCCCTCCGGCGAGGTCGAGCTCTCCAAGTCGAACATCATGCTCATCGGGCCCACGGGCTGCGGCAAGACGCTCCTCGCCCAGACGCTCGCCCGCATGCTCAACGTCCCGTTCGCCATCGCCGACGCCACCGCCCTCACCGAGGCCGGCTACGTGGGCGAGGACGTCGAGAACATCCTGCTCAAGCTCATCCAGGCCGCCGACTACGACGTCAAGAAGGCCGAGACGGGCATCATCTACATCGACGAGATCGACAAGATCGCCCGCAAGAGCGAGAACCCGTCGATCACGCGCGACGTGTCGGGCGAGGGCGTGCAGCAGGCGCTGCTCAAGATCCTCGAGGGCACCACGGCCTCGGTGCCGCCCCAGGGGGGTCGCAAGCACCCCCACCAGGAGTTCATCCAGATCGACACGACGAACATCCTGTTCATCTGCGGTGGCGCGTTCGCCGGGCTCGAGAAGATCATCGAGGGTCGGGTCGGGCGCAGCGGCGTGGGCTTCACCGCCGACGTCCAGCGCTACGAGGACAAGGAGCTCGGCAAGCTCCTCGAGCAGATCCAGCCCGAGGACCTGCTGAAGTTCGGCCTCATCCCCGAGTTCGTGGGCCGCCTGCCCGTCATCGGCGCGGTGTCGAGCCTCGACCACGAGGCCCTGATCCGCATCCTCAACGAGCCGAAGAACGCCCTCATCAAGCAGTATCGGAAGATCTTCGAGTTCGAGGACGTCGAGCTCGAGTTCGCCGACGACGCCCTCGAGGCCATCGCCGACCAGGCGCTGCTGCGGGGCACCGGCGCCCGCGGGCTGCGCGCCATCCTCGAAGAGGTACTGCTCGACCTCATGTACGAGCTGCCCAGCCGCAGCGACGTCGGCAAGTGCGTGGTCGATCGGGCGGTGGTGCTCGACCGGGTGAACCCCACGCTGGTGCCGCGCACCGAGTCGTCGCGCCAGCAGCGCCCGCGCCGCGCCGCCTCGTAGTCCGGCACCCGCTCCCCGTGGACCTCGACGCCGCCCAGGCCTGGCTCGACGCCCACATCGACCTCGAGAAGACCACCGGCATCGCCGCGGGTCACGTCGAGGGGCTGTCGCTCGACCGCATGCGGCAGGTGGTCGGCGTGCTGGGCGACCCGCAGCGCGACTACCCCGTCATCCACGTCACGGGCACGAACGGGAAGGGATCGACCGGGCGCATGGTCACCGCGCTGCTCGCCGCCCACCAGCTCTCGGTGGGCACGTACAGCAGCCCGCACCTCGAGCACGTCACCGAGCGCATCGCCCGCAACGCCGAGCCGATCGAGCCCGACGAGCTCGCTCGCGTGCTGACCGAGATCGCCGCGCTCGAGGATCAGGCCTTCTTCGACGAGCGGCCCTCGTTCTTCGAGCTGCTGACCGCGGCCGCGTTCTCGTGGTTCAGCCAGGTGGCGGTCGACATCGCGGTGGTCGAGGTCGGGTTGCTCGGCCGCTACGACGCCACCAACGTGGCCGACGGCCAGGTGGCGGTCGTCACCAACGTGGGCCGTGACCACACCGACGGCACGGGCGACTGGCGCCGGCGCATCGCCGAGGAGAAGGCGGGCATCGTCAAGCCGGGCAGCCACCTCGTGCTGGGTGAGGCCGACAAGGATCTGCGCCCGGTCTTCGAGGCCGAGGGTCCGGCCGAGGTGTGGGTCCGCGACGACGACTTCGGCGTGGTCACCGACCGGCTCGCGCTGGGCGGGCACGTGGCCGACCTGCGCACGCCCTTCGGCGAGCACCCGGAGGTGTTCGTTCCGGTGCACGGCGCCCACCAGGTCGACAACGCCGCCCTGGCCGTGGCGGCGGTCGAGGCGTTCTTCGGCCGCCCGCTCGACGAGGGGGTCGTGGCCGAGGCCTTCGCCGGGCTGCGGCTGCCCGGCCGGTTCGAGGTGCTGCACCGGGCTCCGCTGCTGATCCTCGACGGGGCCCACAACCCCGACGGGGCCGCCACCGTGGCGACGACCCTCGCCGACGAGTTCGACGTCACCGGCACCCGCCACTGGGTGATCGGGGTGCTCCAGGGCCGCGACGTCGACGAGATGCTCGACGGTCTCGGCGTCGTGCCGGGCGACCGGGTGGTCGCCACCACGCCGCCGTCGCCTCGGGGCGTGCCCGCCCGCGACCTGGCGGCGGTCGTCGCCGCCCGCGAGGTCGACGTGGCGGCGGTGCCCGACGTGGGCGCCGCGGTCGAGCGTGCCTGGCGGGCAGCCGACGAGGCGGGCGAGGACGACCTGGTCATGGTGACGGGCTCGCTCTACGCGGTGGGCGCAGCCCGCACGGCGTGCCGGCGCCTCGGGCTCGTGGGCTGACGGCGCCGCCGACCCCCCGAACGGGCCGGCCGCGGTTGCGCCGGGTTTCCCCTCCGGCGGTGCGGCCCCTACCCTCGCACCCCTGTGAAGAACCGCACCTTCGTCATGTGCAAGCCCGACGCCGTCGAGCGCGGCCTGGTCGGCGAGATCGTCGCCCGGCTCGAGCGCAAGGGCCTGACCCTCGTCGCCGCCGACCTGCGCACGGTCGAGCGCGACCTCGCCGAGCAGCACTACGACGAGCACCGCGACAAGCCGTTCTTCGGCGACCTCGTCGACTTCGTCACCCGTTCTCCGGTGTTCCCGATGGTCGTCGAGGGGCCCGACGAGAACACCTGGCTGCTCGTGCGCAAGCTCGTCGGCGCGACCAAGGCGACTGACGCCGAGCCGGGCAGCATCCGAGGCGACTTCGCCACGATCACCACCGAGAACCTGGTCCACGCCAGCGACGGCCACGACTCCGCCGCTCGCGAGATCGGGCTCTGGTTCCCCGGCCTGGGGTGACGAAGGGCCGGGGTCGCCCCCGGCCGGACGCACACGGGCGGTGATCGGCGGCCACGTGCGGCGCGCCCGCCCGGCGACCTGCGATACTGCCGGGGCGGACAGGTGAGCAGCGGAGGGCGGCGATGGCGGCCAACGGCGGCGGAGAGATCATCGGGCGCGCCGACGAGCGCGCCCGCCTGCGCGAGGCGCTCGGCGACGCGGCGACGGGCCGGGCCACCGTCGTGGTCGTCGACGGCGAGGCCGGCATGGGCAAGACGACGTTGCTGCGGTCGGTGCTGGTCGACGGCCCGGCCCGGGTCCTCGCCGTCAGCGGCGACGAGGCCGAGTCCGACCTGCCCCGGGGAATCGTCGACCAGATCGTGCGGCTGGCCGGGTCCGACCCGGTGCCGGCCGGCGCCGACGCGCTGGGGGTGGGCACCGCGGTGACCGCGCTGATGGAGCGGCTGGCCGCCGACGGCCCCCTCGTGATCGTGGTCGACGACGGCCACTGGGCCGACGACGCCTCGCTGCGGGCGCTGACCTTCGCGGCGCGCCACGGGTGCGACCTCGCGGTCGCGGTGGTGGTCGCCTGCCGCACCGACGGCCTCGACCGGCTGCCCGCCGGGCTCGTGCAGGTCGCCGCGGCCACGGGCGGGCAGATCACCCTGGCGCCACTGGGGTCGGGCGACATCGAGGTCCTGGCCGAGCGCGCGTACGGGCGCCGGCTGCCACCGGGGGTCGTCGAGCGGCTGCGCGCCCACGCCGGCGGGAACCCTCTGCACACGCTGGCGGTCCTCCGCGAGGTGCCCTACGAGGACGCGGTCGGGGGCGGCGACCTGCCGGCCCCCCGGTCGTACGCCACGTTCGTGCTCACGCGCCTCGCCGGCTGCAGCCCCGAGGCGCGCGACATGGCGGCCGCGCTCGCGGTCCTCGGCCGCCCGTCGTCGACGACACGCGTCGCCGCCACGGCCGCGGTCCCGGCCGACCGGGCGGCGGGAGCCGCCGCCGAGCTGGCGGCGACGGGGCTCGTCGCCGTCGCCCCGGGCGCCGACGGAGCGCTCGCGTTCGCCCACGGCCTCGTGCACGCGAGCCTCGCCGCCGACCTCTCGCCGTCGCGCCGGTCGGAGCTGCACGCGCGGGCGGCCACCGCCACGCGCGGCGACGAGCGGCTGCGGCACCGGCTGGCGGCCGCCGCGGCCCCCGACGACCGGCTTGTGGCCGAGGCCCGCCGCCGGGCCGACCTCTTGGTGGCCGAGGGGGCGCCCGCCCGGGCCGCCCGGTTGCTGCTGGCCGCCTCGCCGGTGGCCGCCACGGCCGGCGAGCGGCAGGAGCTCGTCGTCCTGGCCGCCAGCCACCTGCTCCAGGCGGGGCAGGGCATCGGTGCGCTGGCCGGCGAGATCGAGGGCTTCGGCGACTCGGCGCGGCGCAGCCTCGTGCTCGGCCGCGAGGCGCTCGTCGGGGGGCGGCCGACCGAGGCGAAGGCCTGGCTCGAGCGGGCCTGGGCCGTGGTCCAGCACGACCCGGACGCGGCCGACCTGGTCGCCCTCGTCGCCGACATGCTCGCCATGGTCGCCCTCGACCAGGGCCGCTGGCCCGACGTGACCGCGTGGGCCGATCGGGCGGTGACCGCCCGCAGCGCCTCGGGCATCTCGGCGACGCTCCTGGCCCACGGCCTGGTGCTCAGCCGGACGTCCGAGCGGGTCGACGACCGCCTCGGTGCGCTGGTGGCGGCCGCGGACACCGACCCGGTGCTCGCGCTCGACGCCCGGGTCGGCCGGGGCATCGCCCGCCTGTGGCGCAACGACCTCGACGGCGCCGAGTTCGACCTGCGCGCTGCGACCGGGTTGCTGTCGCGCCGGGGATCGCTGCTGGCGCGGGCGGAGCTGCAGGCCTACCGCGCCGAGGCGGCGTTCCGCGCCGGGCGGTGGGACGAGGCGGTCGACCTGGCCACCGCGACGGCGTGGACGGTCGACGAGGCCGACGCCGTGTGGCTCGCCGCCCTCAGCCACGGCACCGCCGCCGTCGTCCTCGCCGCTCGTGGCGACCGGGCCGGGGCGGAACGCCACCTGGTGGCGGCCGAGGGTGCGGCCACGGCCACCGGGTTGCTGGCCGCACGCCTGTGGGCCCACCAGGCGGCGCTGCGCGTCGCCGCGGCCGCGGGCGACCACCTGCAGGTCGCCCGCCTCGGCGACGGCGCGCTCGACGAGCCCTGGTCGGCGATCCCCGAGGGCGTCCACCACTGGCGCGCGGTCTACGTCGAGGCGCTGCTGGCCACCGGTCGGGTGCGGGACGCCGCCCGCGTCGCCGTCGAGCTGGCGGTCGAGGCCGAGGGCGGTGACGAGTCCGTGGGCTCGGACGCCGCTCGCGCCGCCGGGGCGGTGGCGGGTGCCGAGGGGCGCGACGACGACGCGCTCGCCGCCTTCGCCGGCGGACTGGCGCTCGATCCCGGGCGCAGCCGTCCGTTCGAGCGGGCGCTGCTCGAGCTGGCGGCCGGGGCCCACCTGCGGCGGTCGGGCCGGCGCCGCGCCGCGATGGAGCTGCTGACGGTGGCCGACGAGCGGCTGCGGGGCCTCGGGGCCGCCCCGTGGGTCGAGCGCTGCCGCCGGGAGGTCGACGGGTGCGGCCTGCGCCCCCGCCGCCGGTCGGGCGACGACGACGCGCTCACCGCCCGCGAGCGGCTCGTGGCCGAGCAGGTGGCCCGGGGGCTGACGAACCGAGAGGTGTCGGGCGAGCTCGGCATCAGCGTCAAGACGGTCGAGCACCACCTCGGGCGGGTGTACGCCAAGCTGGGCGTGCGCTCGCGCAGCCAGCTCGTGCACAGCCTGTCGCCCGAGGTCGGCGGTGTGGTCGACCTGCGCGACGGAGCGCGGTCGGAGGCGGCGACGGCGTCGTGACGGCACGCGAGGCGATCGTGGGCCGCGAGCCCGAGCTGGCGCGCCTCGACGCGGCGCTGGCCCGGGCGCGGGCGGGCACCCCGGTCGTGGTCCTCGTGACCGGCGAGGCGGGCATGGGGAAGTCGCAGCTGGTGGCGGCCGTGGGCGAGCGGACCGACGCCCTCGTCGTGGCGGTCGCCTGTGACCCCGCCGAGGCCGACCTCGACTACGGGGTCGTCGAGCAGGTGCTGCGGGCCGCCCCGCTCGACCCCACGTGGGTGGACGGCGTCGTGCCGGGCCCGGGCACCGGTCCGCTGGACGCCGGCGCGACGCTGCTCGCCGCGCTCGACGACCTGCCGCTCGAGCAGGGTGTCGTGGTCGTGGTCGACGACGCGCAGTGGGCCGACGCAGCCTCGCTCGACGCCTTGACGTTCGTGGCCCGCCGGCTCCGGGCCGAGCCGATGGCGCTCTGCGTCACCTGCCGCACGGCCGCCGTCGACACGCTGCCGACCGGTCTGGTCCGGCTGGCGGCCGATGCGGGCGCCCTCATCGAGCTCGCCCCCCTCGGCCCCGACGCGGTCGGCGAGCTGGCCGCCCGGCACGTCGGCGAGGCGCTCCCCGCACCGGCGGTCGAGCGCCTGCACGCCCACACCGGGGGGAGCCCGCTGCACGTGGCGGGACTGGCCCGCGAGCTCGGCGTCGCCGGCCTCACGGTGGCCGGCGACCTGCCGGCGCCTCGCTCCTACGCCCGCCTGGTCATCACCCGCCTGGCCTCGTGCGGACCCGAGGCCCGCCAGGTCGTGACGGCCCTGGCCGTGCTCGGGCTGACCGCGCCGCTGGCCGTCGTCAGCGCGGTGGCCGGTGTGGACGACCCGCTCGTCGCGCTCGACGAGGCCGTGGCGGCCGGGCTGGTGCGGGTGGTCGACGAGCCGGGCGCCCGCTCCCTCACCGTGGCCCATCCGCTGGTGCGCGCCGCGGTCCTCGAGGACCTGCCGCCGTCGCGGGTGGCCGCGATCCACCGGGCGGCCGGCGCCGTGCTCGACGGGCCCGCCGGGCTGCGCCACCGCATCGCCGGATCCGCGGGCCCGGCCCCCGCGCTCGCGGCGGAGGCCCGCGCCGTCGCCGCCGGCCTGGCCGACCGCGGCGCCCACGGCGCGGCGGGCCGCCTGCTGCTCGACGCATCCCGCATCGACGCCGCCGGCGCGGCCCGCGACGTGCCGACCGCCGTCGACCAGTTCCTGCTGGCCGGCGACCTGGCGGCGGCCACCGCGCTGCGCGACCGGGTGGCGTCGCTGCCGCCGGGGTCGCGGCGGGACTTCGTCCTCGGCCACCTGGCGTACGTCGTCGGCCCCCGCCGAACGGCGGTCGGGCACCTCGAGGCCGCGTGGGCGGCGCGGCCCGCGGCCGGGGCGGGGGACGAGGACGACCACGAGCTGGCCGGGCGCATCGCCGGGCTGCTCGCCACGATCGCGGTCGACCGCAGCGACGGCAGCGGCGCCCGGACCTGGGCGACACGGGCCCGCGCCCTGGCGCCGGCTCGCGCCGCCGACGGTCACGTCGGCCACATGCTGGCCATGAGCCATGCGCTCGAGGGCACCATCGCCGCCGGCATCGACGAGTTGACCGAGGCGCTGGCGGGCGGGGCCCCGGGGGGCGCCGTCGCCGTCGACCTGCACCTCGGGCGGGGGGTCCTCCGCCTGTGGGCCCACGACCTCGCCGGCGCGGCCGACGACCTGGCCGCCTGCCTGGCCGCCGGGGCCCCGGGCACGCTGGTGGCCCGGGAGACGGCCCGGTACCAGTTGGCGGAGCTGCACTACCGGGCGGGCCGGTGGGACGCGGCCGCGGTCGGCGCGGAGGTGGCCGCCTCGGTGGCCGACGCCGGTGACCAGACCTGGATCGCGGCCTTCCCGCACGCCGTGGCCGCGTCGGTGCTGGCCGGGCGGGGCGAGTGGGAGCGTGCGGAGGCCCACCTCGCGGCCGCCTCGCGCTCGGCGACGGCGACAGCCGGCGGCGCGGCCCGCGTGTGGGTGGCCCTGGCCGCGGCGCGCCTGGCCGAGGCCCGCGGCAACGCCGCCGCCGTGGTCGCCTCGGTCGACGCGCTGGCCGCCGGCCGCCGCCGCTTCGACGAGGGGATCGTCCCGTGGCGCGCCCCGTACGTCGAGGCCCTCGTCGACCTCGGTCGCCTCGACGACGCGGCCGACGCCCTGGCGTGGTTGGCCGAGGACGCCTCGACCACGGCCAGCCCGCTCGTCCGCGCGGAGCTGGCGCGCGCCGAGGCCACCGTGGCGCTGGCCGTCGGCGACCTCGACGGCGGCGCGGGCGCGGTCGCCCGCGGGCTCGCCGTCGCGTCCGGTGCCGGCCCCTACCCGCGGGCTCGGCTCGAGCTGGTGGCCGGGCGGCTGTGGCGGGCCGGGGGCGACCTCGAGCGGGCCGTCGCCACGCTCGGCGACGCCGACCGGCGGTTCGCCGCGCTCGGTGCCGCGCCGTGGGAGCGGCGGGTCGAGGCCGAGCTCACGGCGGCCGGCCGGCGCCCCCGCCGTCGCACGGCGACGGCGGCCGCGCTCACGCCGCACGAGGCGGCGGTGGTGCACGTGGTGGCCGAGGGCCGCACCAACCGCGAGGCGGCGGCCGCCCTGTACCTCAGCGTGAAGACGGTGGAGCACCACCTGTCGCGGGCCTACGCCAAGCTCGGTGTGCGGTCGCGCGCCGATCTCGCCCGGCTGGTGCGCGAGGGCCGGGTCGGCGACGTCGGCGCCGGGCCGGACGCCGCCCCGGTCCCGGCCGCGGGGTCGACGGCCGACGGGCCGCGCGCCGTCGCCTCCTGAGCGCGCGCCCCGAACGTCCCCCCGTCAGGGGTCCCCCCGATGCGATCGGGGTGCGCCGCAGCGCACAGTCGTCCCGTGCGGGTCCTCGTGGAGATGCGGCGGGATGGAGACGGTCGGATCACCGGCGTCGTCGCCCCCTGGCGAGGGTCGCCCCGGAGGACGTTCTCCGGGTGGCTCGAGCTCATCCACCTGCTCGAGGTGCACATCGACGACGACAGAGACGAAGGGACGACGACATGACGGCGACGGCGGGACGCACCGGGCGGCGCGCGAGCGCAGCCCTGCTGGCTGCGGCACTGGTGATCGGGTTGGGCGCCTGTGGCGACGACGACGACGGCGAGGCGGGCGGCACCGATGCCGCCGGACTGGCCGACGACGAGGGCGGCTCCGAGGAGTTCTGCGCGGCGGCGGCCGCGGTCGACGCCGCCAACCTCGAGGCCGAGGACCCCACGTCCGCCGACGTCGACGCGGCGCTGCAGGAGGCGGTCGACACGGCGCCGTCCGCCCTGGCGGCGGACGTCGAGCTCATGGTGGACGAGGCCCGGGAGATGAACGCCGCGCCCCAGACCGACGGTCCGCCGCCCATGCCGAGCCCCGAGTTCTACGACTCCGCCGTGCGGGTGGGCGATCACCTGACCGAGAACTGCGACTTCGGCTCCGTCTCGGTGACGGCGGCCGACTACTCGTTCTCCGGCGTGCCCGCCGAGGTGCCGGCGGGCACGACCGTGTTCTCGTTCGAGAACGGCGGCACCGAGTTCCACGAGATCGCGCTCATGCACGTCGCCGACGGGGAGGAGCGCCCCGTCGAGGAGCTGCTCGCCCTGCCCGAGGAGGAGGTGAGCGCGGTCGCCACCGAGGCCGCCTTCGTCCTCGCCCCGCCGGGCGCCGCCAACTTCGTGACCGCCGAGCTGGAGCCCGGCCGCTACGTCGCCGTGTGCTTCGTGCCGATCGGTGCGACCCCCGACGCCCTGGCCTCGGGGGCCGAGCTGGCCGGCGAGCCCCATGCCATGCACGGGATGGTCGCCGAGTTCACGGTGACCTGATCCACGGACGTCCGGGCCACCGGCGTGCGCCGCCTCTCCCCGGCGGCGCACGCCGTCGGTGCGCGGGGTGGCCCGGCGGTGGCCACGACGTGGCGCGCCGGTGAACCGTCGGTCGCATCCGCGGCGGCCGGGGGTCGAGTCGGCCACGACACCGGCGGCCCGACGGCGGCACGACCCTCGGACCGAGATGGCGGGGGACGTCCCGGAGGTCGCCGCACCCGAGCGCACCCCGACCGACGTCGGCAGGCCGGCGCGTCGCTCCCGGTGCAACGACGCGCTCGACGCCTTCGCCGCCGACCTGCCCGAGGGCAGCGAGATCGAGCTGAACGCGCTGGCCGAGATGGCGGCCGAGGCCGTGCTGCACGGCACCGAGGGGGTCGCGCCGGGGCCCCCGGGGGAGGGTTAACCTACGGCAAGCCCTCCCTGCGACCGGCGGAGGACGCCAACACATGCCCGACAACTTCTTCTCCTCCCTGACGGGTCGGGACATGGCCGTCGACCTCGGCACGGCCAACACCGTCATCTACGTGCGCGGCCGGGGCATCGTCCTGAACGAGCCCTCCGTGATCGCCGTCAACGTCCGCGACGGCAAACCCGTCGCGGTCGGCATCGAGGCCAAGCGCATGATCGGGCGCACCCCCAGCCACATCGAGGCGATCCGGCCCCTGAAGGACGGCGTCATCGCGGACTTCGAGATCTGCGAGAAGATGCTCAGCTACTTCATCCGCAAGGCGCACAACCGCCGATGGGGCAAGCCCCGCATGGTGATCTGCGTGCCGTCGGGCATCACGGGGGTCGAGCAGCGGGCGGTCCAGGAGGCCGCCGAGTACGCCGGGGCCCGCAAGCCCGCCTACATCATCGAGGAGCCGATGGCCGCCGCCATCGGCGCCGGGCTGCCGGTCCAGGAGCCCACCGGCAACATGATCGTCGACATCGGCGGCGGCACCACCGAGGTGGCCGTCATCTCGCTGGGCGGCATCGTGACCAGCCAATCGGTGCGGGTCGCCGGTGACGAGCTCGACGAGTCGATCGTGAACTTCGTCAAGAAGGAGTACGGCCTCGCCATCGGTCAGCGCACGGCCGAGGAGGTGAAGATCGCCCTCGGCTCCGCGTGGCCCCTCCTCGAGGAGCTGCAGGCCGAGATCCGCGGGCGCGACCTCATGACGGGCCTGCCCAAGACCATCGTCACCACCACCGACGAGGTGCGCGAGGCGATGGAGGAGCCGGTGGCGGCGATCGTCGACGCCGTGAAGGTCACGCTCGACAAGACGCCGCCCGAGCTCGCGGCCGACGTGATGGACAAGGGCATCTGCCTCGCCGGCGGCGGGGCGCTGCTCAACGGCCTCGACTCGCGGCTGCACCACGAGACGGGCATGCCGATCGCGGTGGCGCCCAACCCGCTCCACGCCGTGGCGGTGGGCTCCGGCCAGTCGCTCGAGCACTTCCACGCGCTCAAGAGCGTCCTCTACGCCTCGACCGGTTACTGAGGCCCTCGAAGGCATGGCGATCTCGCCCCCCACCGGCTCGCGGACGCGGATGCTCGTCCTCGTCCTGGCGTCGGTCACCCTCGTCGTGGTCGGGCTCCGCGACGTGCCGGTCGTGCGCGACCTGCGTGAGGGGGCGGCCACGGTGGTCAGCCCGATCGAGGGCGCCATCAGCACCGTGACCAGCCCCGTGCGCAACGCGTGGCACGGCATCACCGACTACGAGGACCTCCAGCGCGAGAACGAGCGGCTCCAGGAGCAGGTCGCCGAGGCCGAGGCCGCCGACATCGGCCAGACCGACGCCGAGCGCCAGCTGGCCGACCTGTCGGCGTCGCTGAACCTGCCGTTCGCCGGTGACGTCCCGCAGGTCACGGCCCGCGTCGTCGCGGGCCCGCGCTCGAACTTCTCGCACGCCATCGAGATCGACAAGGGCACCGACGACGGGCTCGTCGTCGGCATGCCGGTGGTCACGGGCGGCGGGCTCGTCGGGCGCGTCGACCAGGCGACCGGGGGCACGGCGCGGGTCGAGCTCGTCACCGATCCCGAGTTCCGGGTCGGGGTGCGGCTGGCGACGACCGGGGCGCTCGGCACGGCGAGTGGCCAGGGCCGCGGCGAGGCGCTCACCGTCGATTCGTCGATCAGCCCGTCGACCCCGGTCGACGCGGGCACGGGCGTGGTCACCAGCGGCGTCGACCGCAGCGCGTTCCCGCCCGGCGTGCCGGTCGGCACCGTGTCGACGACCCGGCAAGGCCCCGGCGGGCTCTCGCTCGAGCTCGACGTCGACCCGCTGGTCGACGTCGACCAGCTGTCGTACGTGACGGTGCTCCAGTGGCAGGCCGGGTGACGCCGTGAGCCAGCGGCGCTGGGTCCCGGCCCGGGCGGCGTTCGTGGTGCTGGTGGCGATCCTGCTGCAGATCTCGCTGGTCAACGAGCTGCGCATCGCCGACGCCATCGGCGACCTCGTGCTGGTCGTCGTCGTGGCCGCCGGCGTCACCGGCGGCGCCGACCGGGGGGCCACGTACGGGTTCGCGGCGGGTCTCGCCTTCGACCTGCTGGTCGACAGCCCGTTCGGCCTCACCGCGCTCACGTACGCCCTGGTCGGCTACGGGGTCGGTGTCGTCGCCACCGCGTTGCAGCGCACGAGCGGGTGGTGGCCGGTCGCCATGGCCGCCGCGGCGGGGGTCGCGCAGGCCGTGCTCTACACGTCGCTCGGCATCCTCGTCGGGGTCGACTACCCCTTCGGCGACGTCCCTGCGATCGCCCTGGCCCTCGCCCTCGTGGGCGCGGTGCTCGTCGTGCCCATGGAGCACGTGCTGTGGTGGGTGCACGGCGCCCCCGAGGCCGACCGGCTCGAGGTGGTGCTCCGATGAGCCTGCCTGCCGGCGAGGGCCGCGGCCACGTGCCGCGGCTGCGGTTGTCGCTCGTGGCCGTCGTCGCCGTCGCCCTGTTCGCGTCGCTGTTCGCCCGGCTGTACGACCTCCAGGTCGTGGGGTCCGACCGCTACCAGGTGCAGGCCGAGGCCAACCGGGTGCGCACCGTGCAGGTGCCGGCCCCCCGCGGCCGCATCCTCGACCGCAACGGCAAGGTCCTCGTCGACAACCGGGTGGCGGTGGTCGTGGCCGTCGACCGCAGCGTGCTGGGCGAGCAGCCCCAGGCGCGGCAGGACGAGGTGCTGTGGCGCCTGTCGACCGACCTGACCGCCGCCGGGCACGCCACCAACGCGGACATCATCCGCCAGCGCCTGAACGACCAGCGCTTCAGCCGGTACGCGCCGGTGCCGGTGGCGGTCGACGTGCCCGAGGACCTGAAGATCTACTTCGAGGAGCACGCGTCCGAGTACCCGGGGGTGGTGGTCGAGCGCACCGCCCTGCGCACCTACCCCTACGGCCCGCTGGCGGTGCACGTGCTCGGCTACGTCGGCAAGATCAACGACACCGAGCTGGCCGCCCACGAGGCCGAGACCGCCAAGCCGTACACGCTCAACGACGAGATCGGGAAGAGCGGCGTCGAGCAGACCTACGAGTCGTTCCTCCGGGGCACGCCCGGCATCCGCCGCATCGAGGTCGACGCGCAGGGCGACCCGGTGCGGGTCATCAGCGAGCAGCCGCCGCGGGCGGGCGACGACCTGATCCTGACCATCGACGCCGACGTCCAGGCCCTGGCCGAGCAGAAGGTGCAGCAGGGCCTCGCCGACGCCCGCGCCCGGCCCAACAGCGACGGCTCGCGGAACAACGGCACCACCGGGTCGGCGGTCGTCATCGATCCCACCAACGGCCAGCTCATCGCCCTGGCGTCGACACCCGGCTACGACCCCAACATGTTCGTCGACGGTATCGACGCCGCCGAGTGGGAGTTCCTCAACGACCCCGCCAACGGCACCCCGCTCAACGACTGGGCGATCCAGGGCCAGTACGCGCCGGGGTCGACGTACAAGCTGTTCGTGGGGTACGCCGCCCTGATGGCGGGCGTGATGGCGCCCGACACCGTGTTCTCCGACCGGGGCGGTTACCAGATCCCGGGGTGCTCCGGCGCCAAGTGCTACCGCAGCAACGCCGGCGGGGCGGCCTACGGGAACGTCACGATCAGCCGGGCGATCACGATCTCGTCCGACGCGTACTTCTACAACGTCGGCGCCCAGTTCTGGCTGCAGCGCGACCGCTTCGGCGGCGACGACGGCATGCAGAACCTGCTGCGCCCGTTCGGCCTCGGTGACCCGAGCGGCGTCGACCTGACCGGCGAGAAGCCGGGCCGCGTGCCGACCGCGACCTGGAAGCGAGAGTACTGCGACCGGGTGGCGTGCAACGACGGCGTGTGGCGCACGGGCGACAACGTCAACATGGGCATCGGGCAGGGCGACGTGCTGGTCACGCCGCTCCAGCTGGCCAACGGCTACGCGACGTTCGCCAACGGGGGGACGCGGTACGTCCCCCAGATCGCGGTGCGGGCGCAGGCGTACCAGACGGGCGAGGTCACGGCGACCTTCGGCCCCGAGGTCGCCGGGCAGGTGACGCTGCCTCCCGAGGTCCGCGAGCCGCTGCTCGAGGGGCTCGTGGGCGTGCCCCGGGCGGGCACCGCCACCCGGGCCTTCGCCGGGTTCCCCCTCGACCTGTTCCCCGTGGCCGCCAAGACCGGCACCGCCCAGGTCGACAACAAGAGCGACACCGCCGTGTTCGCCGCGTTCGGTCCGGCACCCGACCCGCGCTTCGCGATCTCGGTCGTGTTGGAGGAGTCGGGGTTCGGTGGCACCGCCGCCGCTCCGGTGGCCCGGGCGCTGTTCGAGGGCCTGTCCGGGATCAAGCCTCTGCAACCGGTCGGGCCCGACGGCCTTCCCGTGGGCGCGGCCGAGGGCCTCACGGCCGACACCGGCGGGGCGTATGACTGACCGGGCCGCTCTCCCTCCGGGGGTCCGCTGATGGCCGACGCCTGGGGCCTCGGGCGCATGCCGCGGCGCGAGCGCACGGTGGGCTCGCCCGGCGACCGCGGCCGGCGACGGGTCGAGCCGCTGTTCCACACGCGCGCCCCCGCGGCGTGGAAGCACGTCGACCTCGTGCTCGTCCTGTGCGTGGCCGCCGTGTCCGTGCTGGGGGCGCTGATGGTGCTGTCGTCGACCCGGGGCACCAACCCCGACGCCTACGACACGTCGTTCCTGCGCAAGCAGGTGCTGTTCATCGCCATCGGGGTCGTCGGCATGGTGCTGGTCACGCTCGTCGACTACCGGCGACTGCGCGACTTCGCCTGGCTGCCCTACGCGGTCACGACCATCCTGCTCGCGCTGGTCGTGTCGCCGCTGGGCAGCGAGAAGCGGGGCACGCAGGCCTGGTTCCAGCTCGGCGCCTTCCAGCTGCAGCCCGCCGAGCTGGCCAAGGTCACCGCCATCCTCGCCGTGGCGACGCTGCTCGCCGCGTCCGAGGTGCCGCTCAAGGCGCGCCGCGTCGGCTTGGCGCTCGCCGCCCTCGGCCTGCCGGTCGCGCTGATCATGGTGCAGCCCGACCTCGGCACCGCGCTCGTGTTCGTCGCCATCACCATGGGCATGCTGCTGGTCGCCGGGGCCCGGGGCCGTCACATCGTGGTGCTGACGGCGGTGGGGGTCATCGGCGTGGTGGGGGTGCTCAACTCCGACGTCCTCGAGGACTACCAGCGCGACCGCCTCACCAACTTCCTCGGCGAGGCCGATGCCGATGTCCAGGCCGGGGCCTACAACTCCGACCAGTCGAAGGCCGCCATCGCCTCGGGCAGCGTGAACGGCAAGGGCCTCTTCGAGGGCACCCAGACCCGCCTCGGCTTCGTCCCCGAGCAGCACACCGACTTCATCTTCACCGCGGTGGGCGAGGAGCTGGGGTTCGTCGGCTCCGTCACCGTGCTCGGCCTGCTCGCGCTCATGTGCGTGCGGATCTGGCGCACCGCGCAGCTGGCCCAGGACCGCCTGGGCATGTTGATCTGCGTGGGCGTGCTGTCGATGCTCGTGTTCCAGGTCTTCCAGAACGTGGGCATGACCATGGGCATCATGCCGATCACCGGCATCACCCTGCCCTTCATGAGCTACGGCGGCTCGTCGGTGATCGCGTCCTGGCTGGCGGTCGGGCTCGTCCTCAACGTGCACATGCGCCGCTTCGGCTGAGCCGGCGCTGCCCTCGCCACCACCCGGCGACCGCGTCGGTGAGGCCCGCCCGGGCCGTGCGTGACCTGGAACACACCCGCACCGACACCGCCGCGTGACCCCCGGCACCGGCCGCCGGCCCGGGTCGGCCGGGCGCCCGTTCGGGGCACGGACCGGCGCCCCGCTACCCTTGCGGTGACATGTCATCCGTCTGGACGCAGCTCGAACCCCACCTCGCGGGCGTGGAGAAGCCGGCCCGCTACATCGGGCTCGAGCTGGGCGCACAGCGTCCCGCCGCAGGTCAGGGTGTCGTCTCGTGGCTGCTCACCTACCCCGACACCTACGAGATCGGGCTGCCGAACCAGGGCCTCCAGATCCTCTACGAGATCCTCAACGAACGTGACGACGCAGCCGCGGAGCGCGCGTACGCCCCCTGGGGCGATCTCGAATCGGTCATGCGGGCCCAGCGCATCCCGCTGTTCTCGGTCGACACCCACCGGCCGGGGCACGAGTTCGACGTGCTCGCCTTCAACCTGTCGGCCGAGCTCACCTACACGAACCTCCTGAACTGCGTCGACCTCGCGGGGGTCCCCGTGCGGGCGGCCGACCGCCGACCCGAGCACCCCCTGGTGGCCGCGGGCGGCCACTGCACCTACAACCCCGAGCCGCTGGCCGACTTCCTCGACCTCGTCGTGCTGGGCGACGGGGAAGAGGTAGTGTCCGAGATCACCGCCGTCGTCCGCGACTGGAAGGCGTCGGGCCGCACCGAGGGCAGCCGAGAGGCCGTGCTACGCGAGTTGAGCCACGTCGAGGGCGTCTACGTGCCGTCGATGTACGAGGCGAGCTACGACGGCGCGGCGCTCCGGGCCGTGACCCCCCGCTACGCCGACGTGCCCGAGCGCGTCGAGAAGCGCACGATCGCCGACCTGGCCGAGTGGCCCTACCCCCGCAACCAGCTCGTGCCGCTCACCGAGGTCGTGCACGACCGCCTGAACGTCGAGGTGTTCCGCGGCTGCACCCGCGGCTGCCGCTTCTGCCAGGCCGGGATGATCACGCGCCCCGTGCGCGAGCGCCCCGCCGAGCAGGTCAAGCAGATGGTGCGCGACGGCATCAAGCGCACCGGCTACGACGAGGTCGCTCTCACCAGCCTGAGCACGGCCGACATGAGCGGCATCCAGGACATCGTCACCGACGCCGTGGGCTGCGGGAGCAACATCAGCGTCTCGCTGCCCAGCCTGCGGGTCGACGCGTTCA
>Ga0111538_10002093_pt1 | contig 28062 bp, 22 predicted proteins | sample SoiMethybrSBSTD1_FD_79669 | JGI IMG/M metagenome (GOLD analysis project Ga0111538, IMG submission 79669) | Bulk soil microbial communities from a Populus tree surrounding site in Tennessee, USA - Soil MetaG P. TD hybrid SBSTD1 (version 2)... | ecosystem: Environmental > Terrestrial > Soil >...
AAGATCACGAAGATCAACTTCGACAACTCCACAGGCGAGTTCGTGCACGAGCCCAACCCACTCGTTGAGGCCAACCTCGAGGAACTCAAGGCCGCGGTGAAGGTTCAGAAAGCCGATGTGGGCATCTGCTTCGATGGCGATGCCGACCGCTGCGTCGTCATCGACGAAAAAGGCGAGACCGTAGGCTGCGATCATCTCACCGCCTGGCTCAGCCAGCAGTTCCTCAAGGACAAGGGGGCGGGCGCCGCGGTCGTCTTCGATCTGCGGTCGACCAAGGCTCTGCCGGAGATGATCGCCGAAGCCGGTGGCAAGCCGGTCAAGAGCCGCGTCGGCCACGTGTTCATGAAGCAGGCCCTCGCCGAGAACAACGCCATCTTCGGCGGCGAACTGTCGGGCCACTTCTACTTCAAGCGCAACTTCAACGCCGACTCGGGCGCGATCGCGTTCGCAGCGGTCGTCAGCGGGCTCGCCGCCATGGGGGGCAACAAGCCCATGAGCGAACTGATCGCCCCGGCCAAGCGGTACGTGCAGTCGGGCGAGATCAACTTCGAGACCGATGACAAGGAAGCGGCGATGGATGATCTTCGCCGTGCCTATCCCAAGGCCAAGGTCGACACGCTCGACGGCATCACGGTGGACATGGGCTCATGGTGGTGCAACGTGCGGCCGAGCAACACCGAGCCTCTATTGCGACTCAACCTCGAAGGCCCGGACCGCAAGACCGTCGATGCCCAGGTGCGCGAAGTGGCCCAGTACCTCGGCAAGCGCGTGGCGCATTGATCAATGAGCGTGAAGCACCACCCAGGGTGGCCGGATGCGACGCGAAACGGGAGCGTCGATCAGAAGTGCACAGGTAACGACGCGTCGCCAGGGTCGCGCCAGTGACCGGGTTGCGGCTCCTCTCGTAGAATGACAATACATGAACGTCGCCACGTTTCTCAGCCATTACGGGATCACCGAGAACCCCTTCCGGGCCGAAGAAGCCCGGCATGACAGCGTGTTCAGCCGCGTCGAGACCGCCTGCCACCATCCCGACTACGAGAAGATTCGCGGCGACTTCGCCAATCCAGCATCGTCGATCGTCTTCGGCGAACGCGGCTCGGGCAAGACCGCCATCCGACTGCAGATCGAGGATGAACTGGCGAACCACAATCGCGAGCACGCTGATGAACGCTGCCTGGCGGTCCTCTATGACGAGTTGAACCCGGTGCTGGATCGTTTTGCCCGAAGCGCCGGCGGAAAGGGCGGCGGGGCCGAGGCGATCAAGCAGTTCAAGCTTGTCGACCATGTCGATGCGATGATGGCGGCGATCGTGCCGAAACTTGTCGATCAGGCGGTGGGCGATTCGCGGCCTGAGGTGTCGGCGGTGATGGGCGAGCACGGCCTGCGGAGTTTCCGCCATCTGGACAAGCAGGGTCGGCAGGACTTCATCACGCTGCAGATGTGCTACGACCGGCCGGCTGCAGCGGCTTCGCGCACGGCGAGGTTGAAGCGGGCGATTCGGTTCCGTTCGTTCAACGGCATTGGCGTCTTGAAGTGGCTGAGCGGGCTGATGTTCCTGCTGTGTGCGGCGGCGAGCGCGTACGTCTTGCTGTGGAAGCCGACCGAGCAGTTGTGGCTGTGGTACGCGGCCATCGGAGTGACAGCGGCGCTGACGCTGGCGGCCCTCGGCCGCTGGTGCTGGCTGTGGTTGAAGGGGAACGCGGTGGCGCGCGATCTGTCGCAGCGGCTGCGCACGCTTGATCGGCCGGCGGAGTCGTTCCGGACTTCGCTGCGCAGCATCAACGTGCACGATGTCGAGCGCATGGGCTTGCCGCGCAGCGATGATGATGATTATCGATACGCGATGTTCGGCAGGTTGCTGAACGTGGTGCGGCCGTTCGGGTACCGCTCGATGCTGGTGCTGGTGGATCGCGTGGATGAGCCGACGCTGATCAACGGCGAGCCGGAGAAGATGAGGTCGCTGGTGTGGCCGCTGCTGAACAACAAGTTCCTGCAGCAGGATCGTGTGGGCGTGAAACTGCTGCTGCCGCTGGACTTGCGGTATGCGCTGAATCGCGAGAGCGCGGATTTCTTCCGCGAGGCGCGGCTGGACAAGCAGAATCTGATTGAGCGATTGACCTGGAGCGGCGCGGTGCTGTACGACCTGTGCACGGCGCGATTGAACGCGTGCAGAAGCGGGGCAGCGCAGGGCGATGGGGCCGCGAAGATCACGCTGCGCGACGTGTTCGATGATTCGGTGACGACGCAGGATCTGGTGGATGCGCTGGATCAGATGCAGCAGCCGCGCGATGCGTTCAAGTTCGTGTACTCGCTGATCCAGGAGCACTGCTCGAACGTGCCGGATGAGCGTGCGGAGTTCAAGATTCCGCGTCCGGTGCTGGATTCGATCCGCAAGCAGCAGGTCGAGCGCGTGAGCGGCATGCTGCGTGGGGTAAGGCCGGCGTGAGGAGCTACTCGCCGGGGATGTACGTGATCGCGCCTTCCCACGGACTTGAGGCGCTGGCGTACATCTTCTTCGCGATGCGGCCGGCTCGTGCCCCGTGATAGCCTGCGAGGCATGCCGCCTTCATCGCGTGGGCCATGCGGACCGGATCCTTCGCGTGGGCAATGCCCGTGTTGAGCAGCACACCGTCGGCGCCGAGTTCCATCGCGAGCGTGACATCGCTGGGCGTGCCGACGCCCGCGTCGACGATGATTGGATAGGCGTCGCCTGCCGCATTACCCTTCAGCATCTCCAGAATCATTGCGATCGCGCTCGGGTTGGCGATGCCGCGCCCGGAGCCGATGGGCGAGCCCGCGGGCATGACGCTCGTCGCGCCGGCATCGCGCAGACGCAGCGCCATGATCGGATCATCGCTGGAGTAACACAGCACCGCGAAGCCGTCGGCGACGAGTTCCCTGCAGGCTTCGAGCGTGCCGACGGGATCGGGCAGCAGCGTTTTCTTGTCGCCGAGCACTTCGAGTTTGACCCAGTCCTTGCCGGGGTTGTTCAGTTGCTCGAGGATCTCACGGCCAAGACGCGCGACGCGCACGGCATCCTCGGCATTGAAACAGCCGGCGGTGTTGGGCAGGATCGTGTAGCGATCGGTGTCGAGAAAATCGAGCAGCGATCGGCCCTCGGAATCGACCAGCCGCTCGCGCCGCACCGCCACCGTGACGACTTCTGCGCCGCTGGCGTCAAGAGCCTGCTGCATAATCTCGTAGTTGGCGTACTTGCCCGTGCCGACGATCAGTCGACTACCGATCGTCACCGGGCCGAGGCGCAGGGGGGCCGGCGCGGGGACGGGTGTAGTGGTTGGCGAGGCGTCGAGTTCCGGCATGGGCTTGGGGAATGGTAGTTCGTATCAGCCGCCGCCGACGAGCGTGACGATCTCGATGCGGTCGCCATCGCGAAGCGTGTGATCGGCGTGCTGGCGCTTGGGCACGACCTTGCGGTTCACTTCGACGGCGCAGGCGAGGCGATCAAGTTGCCGGTCGCGCAGCAGGTCGGAGACGCTGCACTCCTGCGGCAGGCGGATCGCTTCGCCGTTGACGTGGATGGTGGCCATCGTTCGAAGATCGTAGGAGCGCGAGCGGCCTCGATCGGCCGGTCACAGCAGAAAGAGGACCGTCACCAGCACGAAAAGCGGGATGAGGATGGGCAGCGCGTACTTGAAGACGTAGCCGAAGAACGATGGCATCTTCACGCCGGCCTGCTCGGCGATCGCCTTGACCATGAAGTTCGGCCCATTGCCGATGTAGGTGTTGGCGCCCATGAACACGGCGCCGAGGCTGATGGCCACCAGCAGGTCCTGCCGGATGAACTGACCGTTGACCAGGTTTGTGATGCCCGGCCCCGGCGCGTGCGAGAGGGCGTTGGCGGTCTCGAAGAACACGACGTAGGTGGGGGCGTTGTCCAGGACGCTCGATAGCGCGCCGGTGGCCCAGAAAAACTGCCAGGGCTGGTGGATGCCGGCCTGGCCACCGAGGGCGTGGAGCACCGCGATCGGCGCCTGCATCGTGATGAAGATGCCGATGAAGAGCGCGGCGACCTCGATGATGGCGGCGTAGTTGAAGCGGTTGTCTTCCCGCACACCGCGCGGCGTCGTGAGCAGCGACAGCCCGACCAGTGCCAGCAGGACCCCTTCGCGGACCAACCGGGCCGTCTGGATATTGGCGATCGGCAGGTTGCGTCCCGGCACAATCTGCCAGACTGCCAGGACCACGCACAACAACCACACGAAGTTGATCAAGCCGCGAAGGCGCAGCGGCTGGCGCATGAGTTCATCGCGCTGGATGGAGGGTATCGACTCGCGATTGTAGACGATTGAATCCCACACGAAGTAGATCGCCAGAAGGATCATGCAACAGAACGCCCACTCCCTCCACAGAACGAGCGTCCACTCAAACGGCACGCCGCGCAGGAATCCCAGGAACAGAGGCGGGTCGCCGATGGGCAGGAGCGTGCCGCCGATATTGCTTACCAGGAAGATGAAAAAGACGATCGTGTGCGTGACGTGCTTGCGCTCGGAATTGGTTTGCAGCAGGGGGCGAATGAGGAGCATGCTCGCGCCGGTGGTGCCGACGAAACTGGCAATGCCCGTGCCGATGGCGAGGAAGATGGTGTTGGTCAGCGGGTGGGCTGGCAGGTCGCCCTTGAGACTTATGCCGCCGGCGATCACATAGAGCGCGAACAGGAGGCTGATGAACGGCACATACTCATCGACGACCGCGTGCGCCAGCATCGGCGGCACGGCCGCTGCACCTTGGGCAAGCAGGTAGTAGAGAATCATCATTGCGGCGAACGTCAGCGACACGATGAGCCGATTGCGGTTGCGCTCCCACCAGTGTCGCGTCGGGGGCAGCAGGGGAAGCAGCGCGATGCAGGCGAGCACGCCCGCAAATGGCGCGATGCCAATGCCCCAATACGGCGGCAGGTGCGCCGCAGGCGTCGCGCCGGTATGTTGAAGCGAGTACCAGATGAGCCATGCGAGGGTCGCCCCGGCGACCGCGAAAGCGGACCAGCAGAGGAAGCCGAATCGCGTGCGGATTTGCGTGGCGTGAGTGGCGGTCATCGGCGGATTCGATGCGGGGCCACACGATATCGAGCAATCAACATCGATCCAAACGGCCTGTCGCGATACTCTTGCACTCATGCTCAGGAGTTGCATCGATCGCTTGGCGATGCTGGCAATCGTGATGGCCGGAATCGTGCCGCCCGCCGCTGCACAATCGCAGCCGGGTGTGCAGCCGTTTGCCTTCGGAGCTTTCGAGGGCGTGATCAGGGATCTCTCGCTGCCCTCAGGCGCGGCGATCGCGGCCGACGGCTCGATCTTCGTCGTCGATGCAGGCGATCACTCGGTTCATGCGTTCACGCGCGATGGCGCGACGATTCGCACCTTCGGCACGCTTGGCGAGGGCGAAGGGCAGTTGCATTCGCCTGCTGCGATCGCGATGGGCGATGATGGCCTGCTCTATGTCGCCGACAGTTGTAACGATCGCCTGCAGGTGTTCACAGGTGCAGGCAAACTGGTTCGCGGCTGGGGAGGCCGCGGCGCCGCGCACGGCGAATTCTGCAATCCGCAGGGCATCGCTGCATTCGGCGACCGCATCTATGTCGCTGATACGGGCAATCAGCGCGTGCAGGTCTTCCGCAACGATGGGACGTTTCTGCTGGCGATCGGCGAGGCGCCCGCGGCACTCACCATGCCGGGCGCGACAGTCGACGGCGACGGCCGGTTCCGCAGGCCGGTCGATGTCGCGGTGGATGATGCGGGGCGCATCTGCGTCGTGGACATCGACGCCAATCGCGTGCAGATCTTCGATTCCAGCGGCGGGCTCGTTCGCGGCTTTGGCGACTACGGCCCCTTTGCAGGACTGCTGAACGAGCCGCAGGGCATCGCCTGCTATGCCGGCCAGATTCTGATCGCCGACACGTCCAACCATCGCGTGCAGTTCTTCGACGACAAGGGCGAGATGAAGAAGCAGTGGGGCATCCACGATCCGGTCTCGCACGAGGGCAACGGCCGCATCCACTACCCGCATGATGTGACGATCGCCCGCGACGGTTCGCTGGCCGTGTTGTGCGAACCACTGGAGCATCGCGTGCAGATCTTCAGAGGCTGGAAGCCGGGCGAGGCGCAGGAACCGCGGCAGGCAAACCTCGCAGGCGACCAGACGCACTTCGGCAGCCGGCTTTCGATCGACGGCCGACTCATGCTCATCCCTGAGCCCGAGCATCAGTACATCTATGTCCTCGACCTGCAGAAGGAAGTGCCGACGATGATCAGCCAGTCGGGCACGCGCGGCACGAAGTTCGGGCAGTTCATCCGGCCGACGGGGCTGCTGGTGAACGAGCGCGAGAAAACGGTGATCGTGGCTGATCCGTCGCTGGCGCGGATACAGACATTCTCGCTTGCGTTCAAGCCCGAAGCACCGCTGAACTTCGACCCGTACTTCTCGCGATTCGTACGCTCCATCGATTGCAGCCACCCGCGCTTTGCAAAGCCGGCGGAGGGTATGCGCTGGCCTCTTCGTCCGGAGACAGTGAAACGCGACGGCCAGGGCAACCTGCACGTGCTCGACCAGCGCAACGCGATGGTGGTCGTCTTTGATCAGCAGATGCGATTCCTGCGCGGCTACGGCGGCTTCGGATCGGGCCCGGGCCAGCTGCGGCAGCCGACCGACTTGGCGTTCAGTCCCGACGGCTTGATCGCGTACGTGGCTGACGCTGGCAATTTTCGCGTGCTGGCATTTGATTCGAGAGGCGACGTCGTGCGCACCATCGGCTCGTACGGCAATGGCGACGGCCAGTTTCGTCTGCCATTCGGCCTGGCCGTCGATTCGACGGGCGCGGTGTTTGTCAGCGATGCGCTCGGCGATTGCATTCAGAAGTTCGATGCCGCGGGCGCGTTCATGGCGAAGTGGGGAAGCCGGGGCCTCGAATACGGCAAGTTCTGGCGGCCGCAGGGCATGGCCATCGACCAGCGGCAGCGGCTGATCGTCATCGATCACGGCAACCACCGCGCGCAAATGTTCTCACTGGCGGGCGAATGGCTGGGCACATTCGGCGCCGGTCGCGCCGTGCTCAAGTCACAACTGCCTGAATAGCATGGCATCATGGAATCGCGGACGTCACAACACGATGCCGCCATGCACTGCGTCAGTGCGCGGATGGCGAGTCGATGCAGCGGGATCGGACTCGCGCTGGCTATCCTGTGGAATGCCGCGGCGTGCGATCGACAGCCGGGGCAGCAATCGCAGACCAAGTCGGCTGCAGTTCAATCGAGAGCAGCGCTGCCAGCAGCGCAACCTCCGTCATCCGCGCCGGTCGAGGCGGATGTCGCGCCGGTGACGGACCTTCAGCCGGCCGGCAAGGTCATCAACAGCAACGATGGCGTGTATGCGGTCAAGTACCTGTTCGATCCCGCTCCGCCGCCGATGAATGAACCGTTCCGGATCACCGTCGAGATCATTGCCCTCGATGGCCCGCAGCCAGATGAAGTGGTGTTGTCGGTGGATGCAGCGATGCCCGAGCACGGCCACGGCATGAACGTCGAGCCGACGGTCCGGCCGCTGCCGCACAACTCCTTTGCCATCGACAACATGCTCTTTCACATGGCCGGTCGCTGGGAGATCTACTTCGACATCACGCGCGGAGGCATCACCAGCCGCGCCCAGGACGAGATCACGCTGGAATGAGCATGCTGCGGCCGATTGTCGTGTGCGCCTTGCTTGTGACGTGCCTCGCCGCAGCCGGGAGCGCGATGTGGAGCGATTCGCAGTCGCCGTCGCCGATCACATTCACCGATGAGGAGAAGTCGCGCATCCTGCAGCATTCGCCGCTGCCGGCCCCCCCGCATGATGCGTCGAACCGATATTCGTCAGACGAAGGCGCGGCTCGGTTCGGCCAGTTCCTTTTCTTCGACACGCGCTTCTCGCCCGACAACGCGGTGTCGTGCTCGACCTGTCACGATCCAGCGAAGGGATTCAGCGATGGCCGGCAATTGAGCAAGGGCCTGAAGGTCGTCGAACGCCACGCGCAGGCGCTGTGGAACGTGGCGCACAATCGCTGGTTCTTCTGGGATGGCCGGGCGGATTCGCTGTGGTCGCAGGCGCTGGTGCCGCTGGAGCGTCCCGATGAGATGGGCGGCGATCGCGCTGGTATCGCACATGCGATCTTCCGCGATGTCCGTTTGCGCGCAGCGTACGAGGGCATCTTCGGCCGGATGATCGATGTGAGTGATGCCGAGCGCTTTCCTGCGCACGCGATGCCGGTGGCTGATGCGCCCCACGATCCGCTCAATGTCGCTTGGCGCAGCATGCGCGAAGAGGATCAGCGCGCCATCAACGCGATCTTCGCCAACATTGGCAAGGCTCTCGCCGCGTACGAGTCGAAGATCATCAGCCGCGACGCGCCGTTCGATCGCTTCGTCGCAGGGTTGCGCGAGGGCGACATCGCCAAACAGGCGGCGATCAGCGATTCCGCCAAGCGCGGCTTGAAGATCTTCGTTGGTCGCGGCAACTGCCGGTTGTGTCACAGCGGCCCCAACTTCAGCGACGGTGAATTCCACAGCGTCGCGCCCCCCACATTGACCGGCGAAGAGCCGACCGACGCCGCACGGTTTGCTGGCATCGACAAACTCAAGACCAGCGCCTTCAATGCTTTGGGCGCGTTTACCGATGATCCAGACGGTGCGGCATCGAAGCGTCTCGCGGCATTGATCAACAAGCCCGACAACTGGGGCCAGTTCAAGACGCCTTCGCTGCGCAGCGTCGCCCTGACGGCGCCATACATGCACCAAGGCCAGTACGGGACGTTGCGGCAGGCGATCGAGCACTATTCGACCCTGGCCGATGCCGTACAGATCGGGCATCACCGCGAGAAGATCCTCCGGCCGCTGAACCTGAGCGAACAGGAAATGCAGGACCTGCAGGCATTTCTCGAGTCGTTGACCGGGGCGCCGTTGCCGGAGAATCTGCTGCGCCAGGCGCCTGGACCGTGAGGAAACTGCCCGCTCTTCGCCCGCCTGCCAGGTTTGTCGCGCAGCGGGTCGAATCCTGGGGCATATTGCATGGGGGTGAGGTCGCTGTAGACTGTTGGCAACGCCGGCCTGCTGCGGAAGCGCGGCTGCGCGTCTCGGCACGATCGCCCAAGCCCTGAGCCTCGGAGAATCTCGAAGATGTCGAAACAGGTTCGCTTCGCACAAGCCGCGCTCGCAGGGGCGGCGCTGGCTACGTTGTCGATCGCCCACGTGGATGACCCCAAGGGCCGCACACCCCACATTACCTATATGGGTCCGGGCTGGTGCGCGAGTGGATGCGGCAACGACGATGGCGGTATCGCCAGCGGGCCGGCAATCAATTTCCTCTCCAGCGGCGTGCAGTTGCTGGCATGGTTGCCCTGTCCTCAATTCGACCTCAACGGCGCGCAGAACTCTTCGGCCAACACCGTGGAAGGCTGGGTTTCACCCGGCGGACGCGAGTATGCGATCATCGGCCTCTCTGACGGCACGGGCTTTGTCGACGTGGGTAATCCCTCGAGTCCTGTCATCAAGTCCTTCATTCGTTGCGCGCCCACACCGGACAGCCTGTGGCGCGACGTGCGCGTGTACCAGAACTATTGCTACACCGTCAGTGAAGGCGGAGGCGGCATCCAGGTCATCAACATGACCAACCTCGACACCACCGGCGCGACGCTGGTAGGCAATGTCACGACCGATGGACCGATTCCAACGACAGCCACGCACACCGTGTTCATCAACCCCGACAGCGGCATCCTCTATCGTGCCGGCGGCGGCAACAACGGCCTGCGCATCTACCGGTTGTCGGGTGGGAACCAGGCCGCGCCCGTCTATCTCGGCGCATGGACCAGCCATTACGTGCATGAGGTGACAGTCGTCTCCTACACCTCCGGCCCATACGTCGGCCGAGAGATTGCCTTCGCCTGCACGGGCAATGATGGCAGCGTGCACGTCCTCGATGTAACAAACCTCACTGATACAGACCCGCTCACCACGGGCATCACGGAGTTGTCGGTATTCACGTATGCAGGTGCGAACTACTGCCATCAGGGCTGGCTCTCGCCGGACCGGCAGCACTTCTACATCAACGATGAACTGGACAACAATCCGCAGACGAGGATTTTCAACATCAGCAATCTCGCGGCGCCGGTATTTGCCGGTGTGTTCAGCGCCGCCAGTTCGATCGATCACAACCTGTACACCAAGGGCAACGTGATCTTCGAGTCGAACTATCGCAGCGGCTTGCGCATCTTCGATGCGACGAATCCAACCTCGCCCACGCAGGCGGGATACTTCGACACATGGCCGGAGGATGATGCGCAGAGCTTCAACGGCCTGTGGGACAACTACCCGTACCTTCCCAGCGGAATCGTGCTTGGCGCCGATATCGAGAAGGGTCTGTTCATCTGGAGTGTCGGCACGAACCTGCTGAACTTCTCGTATCCCAACGGCCAGCCCGACTTCATCGCGCCCAACGGCGGCGCGATCAACGTCAACATCACGAGCAACGGCGCAACGCTGGACCCGGCCACAGCGAAATTCGGCTATTCGATCAACGGCGCCGCGTTCACGGAGGCTCCGCTCCAAAGCCTGGGCGGATCAGCGTTCCGCGCCAACTTCCCCAGCATGCCCTGCGGCGCCGGCATCCGATGGTACGTTCTGGCGAACACCACGACCGGGATGACGCTGCGCGATCCACCCGGAGCGCCGTTCAACTATGTTCCCGCGACGGCAGCGATCGGCGTCGCGCTCGGACAAGAGGACACGCTTGAGACCAATAGCGGCTGGGTCGTCGGTAACACCGGCGACAACGCAACGACCGGCATCTGGCTGCGCGCGAATCCCGTCGGGACGGCGGCCCAGCCGGAGGACGATCACACGCCGGCGCCAGGCGTAAATTGCTTCATCACTGGCAATGGGGCGCCAGGCGGCATGGTCGGTGATCAGGATGTTGATGGCGGCGTAACCACTCTGACGTCGGCCGCGTTCGATGCAACCGGTGGAACGAATCCGAACGTCACGTATTACCGGTGGTACTCCAACAACGCCGGCTCAGCGCCCAACGAGGACAGCATGCCCGTGCAGATTTCCAGCGACGGTGGCACGAACTGGGTGCAACTTGAACTGGTCACCGAGAATGCGGGCGCATGGGTCAAGAAGTCCTTCCGCATCGCGGATTTCGTTCCAGTGACCAGCCAGGTGAAGCTGCGATTCCTCGCACGTGATCTGGGAAACGGCTCGGTCGTCGAGGCCGGCGTGGATGATGTCCGCATCGAGTTCCTCCAGTGCGCTGTGCCCGGCGACGTGAACAACGATGGCCATGTCGATGTCAACGACCTGCTGGCGGTGATCGCCGCCTGGGGTCCATGCCCCGCTCCGCCGAGCGCCTGTCCGGCTGACATCGTTACCAACGGTGTCGTGGACGTGAACGACCTGCTCGCGGTGACCAGCAACTGGGGCGCCTGACCCGCGCAGCTATCGCCTGTCATCAAAGGTCCGCGACGCTGCGCGTCAGCCACGTGCGGTCGCCTGCGCGAACCAGGCCCGCCGGCCGATTCATCGCTGCAAGCATCTCGAGCAGTTCGCTGTCGCTCAACGTCTGGACGATGGAGACGTTTCCGGAGGTGATCAACTGCTGGGGCGGCGGCGGGGTCGTGTGCACGATCGTGATCACCGCCGCAGGGGCGACGGGCAGCGGCCCCGGCGCTGGATCCGGCTGATTGGCGCTGGGCACGACGTTGCGCAGCAGCAGCCCGCCGATGATGACAAGCACCAGCGGGGCGGCTGCGGCGGCAAGGGTTCGCCGCCGCCGTCGCACCACATGTACGCGACGCATGTCGCGCTTCAGGTCATCAAGCATGCGATCGCGCCGTGCCGCGCCGACAGGCGAAAGTGCCGTGCCGGAGGCGGAATCCGCGCGATCGAATACGGAATCGATTTCAGTCATGGAGGTCCTCCTGCGCCGCGGCGCGGAGTTGGGTCAGCGTGCGATTGATCCGTCCATCCACGGTGCCGGTCTTGAGCCGCAGGGCCGAGCCAATGCGTGAGAGCGTCCAGTTCAGTCGGAAGCGCATGTCCAGGGCGCGGGCGCTGGTGGAATCCACCTGGGCGAGTTGGCCTCGGAGCCAAGCCAGCCGTTCTGTCGTATCGCCGTGTGCGGCGACATCGACATGAGCCTCTCTGCTGGCTTGAGCGATGTGAGCCTCGCGTCGGCGGCGGCGCTGATCCTGACGCAAGAGATCAATCGAGGCATTGCGCACCGCCGTCTTCAGCCATGCCGCGAGCGCGGCCTCGCTGTCGAGAACCTTCATGCGCCTGATCACGCGCATCATCGCCTCCTGCACGGCGTCAAGACAGAATTGCTCATCGCGACCGGTCGAGCGTCGAGCCTCGGCCAGTGCGAAATCGAACCACGTGCGATACAGACGCGCAAAGGCCTCGGTGTCACCCGAGGCGATGGCGCTGGTCAGTTGAGGCACGCTTTCGGCCAAGGACGCTCCTTGCCGGCCGGCCGAAGCCGGACCCGCCGGCAGTCGGAACCATGGTAGTGATTGGCTTGCAGCGACTGTCAGACGCCGGGTCCCTTCGATTTTGCCTGCAGGTCGGCGAGGTCGCGCCTCAGCTGATCGCGTTCGACCGCCAGGGCCCGCAGTTCATCCTTCAGTTGTGACATTTCCTTGCGGGCCTCCTCAACGGCCTTCTCCATCAACTGAGCCCTGGTCTGCCATTCCGACAACTGGCGCGACAGCGCCTCGTTCTCGGCCCGCGCCTTGCTGTCACGATCCGCGGCCAGATGCATCGCTTCGGCCTGCTGCTGCTCGGCCTTGGCGCTCTGAGCCCGCATATCCAGCGTGCCGGCCCGCTCGCGCAACTGCCTGATCACCTGCTCGATGTTCTCGATCTGCTCGGGCGAACCGCGGCAGATGAGCAGACCTGTCTCCTCGTGGAACTTGATCTGGGCCGGCTCGCCGCCGCTGGCGATCAGCCCGAGCGCCGTCTGGATCGCTGTCAGCGCATCGCTGGACTTGAGATTCTCCCCCAGGAGGTCCGCCATGGAGATGACAGTGGTTTGCTGCACCCCCGGAGGGTTGCCGCGATCGCGAATGTCCGCCGTCACCGTGAAAACGTCAGGCACATCCTGCGAACTGGCGACGTTTTCGACGTTCACCTTCGCGATGAAGGAGCCCTGGTCCTGCGGCAGGCGATCAAGCACCAGGAGTGCCGAGTGCACATCGACGTTCTTCAGCTGGACGGCGGCCATGCGAATGCGCGCCAGATCGCCCAGCACGACGATGTTGGCGTTGGGACTGGCCTTGCGGAGAGCGCCGATGTAGTCGGCGGCCGTGCCGCCGGGGAAATCCAGCGTCAGTGCTGAGGCGGCCGACGGCTGTCCGCCGGGGGAGGCGGCGACCTGTGCCAAGGCGTGGTTGCTGCAGAAGGCCAGCGTCGCGGCCAGGAGAGCGATGCGAGCGTATCGAGTCATCGACATGGTGAAACTCCGGTGAAAGGGCTTGATGGCAGGCTCTCAGCGGCGAAACGCACATCGCCCGCCAGGCCTTGCACCAGTCAAACGACGCCGGAGCATCGATTTCGCGCCCTCCCTGTCTCATTCCAAGATTTCTCAGCCCCCGGTTGAAGGTCCGTTGGACGTCGCGGTTCTCAGCGTTTCAATGATCCAGTGCTGATCGATCGAATTCGTGCTTCGCTCGGCGTAGGCCAGAGCATCTCGACCATCGTGATCTTGTGCCCGCGAGTCCGCTCCGGCCTCCAGCAGTAACTTGATGGTCCTTGACCCATCGGCGGACTCCGCGGCGTACATCAACGCGGTTCGGCCGTCGTGATCGGCCAGATTCACTAACGCCCCTCGTTGGATCAGCAGCCCCAGCCTGAACTCGTCTGCACGACGCATGGCTGCGTGCATCAGCGCCGTCCTTCCCTGATTGTCCACCGCATTGACGTCGGCGCCGGCCGCCGCCAAGGCGTCGATCTCCCCCAGCCATGCCCGCCCGGACGCAATCATCAGGGCCGTTTCGCCGTCGTGGTCTTTCGCATCGAGATCTGCCCGCGCCCGTATCAGGTCGCGAATCATCGCCCCGCCATCTAGGTGAACGAAGCGCGACGCCCACATGAGCGCGGTTCGTCCCCAGCAGTCGCGAGCCTCCAGATCTGCGCCCGCGGCGATGTGGCGTTGAACTGCGGCCGCGTCGTCCGAAATGGCGGCGGTCATTAGAGGCGTCCAGCCGGCAGCCGCGGGACGAGCGCCGGCGGCAAGCAGACGGGCTGCGAAATGGCATGTCGAGGCAAATCGTGCCGCGTGCATGACGGCCGTCCACCCTTCGACATCGGCGATCTCGAGATTGGCGCCGGCATCGACCAATTCATCCACCAGCCGGGGATCGGCGAACGTTGCATGCGATCCCCACATCAGCGCCGTGCGACCTTGTCGGTCCTGGGCATTGACGTCTGCTCCGGCCCCGATCAAGGTTCCCACATCGAAGTCGCCAAGACACGCGGCGAGCATGATCGGAGTGCGGCCGTCATGGTCCCGCGCCTCGATGTCGGCGCCGGCTCGCAGAAGCGTGGCGATCCTCTCGGGGTCGCCGTGGCTCGCCGCATGCATCACAGCAGTCGCGCCGGTGCGGTCGCGGACTTCGAGCGATGCACCGGCCTCGACCAGCAGGCGAACGCGCGCGATCACGTCTTCGTGTGGCCGAAATGCCCCATGTGCGAGCCTCCACTCGGCGGTCGTCGCGAGCATCAATGCTGTGACGCCTTGATTGTTCTGGGCGTCGACCGAGGCGCCCAGCCTGAGCAATTCCGCCACGTTTGCGGGAGAGCCATGCCAGCCGCAGGCAAGCATCAAAGGCGTGTTGCCGTTCTGGTCGCACGCGTCAATCAGCGCGCCAGCGTGCACTTCCGAACGAATACTGGCAGGTCCGCGTTCGGCTGCAGCCCAATGCAGCCGCGTCGCCCATTGCGAAGGGTCAAATCCGCAACCGCAACCGCCGGCGACCATCACGGGCACGGCGACAATGAGCGCCGATCGCGACACCCACGAGCACCGAATCATGCGTCCCTCCTGCGAATCATGAGTCCCGCCTCCGAATCTGCGCGATGTGATCAAGCAGCCACAGGGCAAACTCAGCCTTGGAGATCTTTGAAGGAGCCGGAATCGAGCGACCATCGGCGAACACGAGCGTGGCCGACACCAGCGACGAATCCATCGTTTCCAGTGGATTCGCCACGATCGCGTCCAGCCGCTTGCCCTGCAGTTTGCGCTGCGACTCGCGCATGAGGTCGGCAGCAGGCTCCAGCGCGAAGCCGATGACGGTCTGGTTCGCCCGCGTGATCGGCGAGAGCGAAGCCAGCAAATCCGGCGTCGGAACCAGTTCGAGGGTCACTCGGTCGTTGACCCGCTTGAGTTTCTCGGGGGTCGCGCGGCTCTCGGTGCCTCTGACGCCGGCCACGGTGTAGTCGGCGACCGCCGCCGCCATCATCAGCAGGTCGTGTCTGGGCCAATGCTCCCAGAGCAGCCGCTGGAGGTCGGCAGCGGTCTGGAACCGCAGGACGCTCAGGTGCGAATGCTGCGGCGGCGGAATGGCCACCGGCCCCAGAAGCAGCGTCGCAGGCCAGCCGCGGGCGCTACATGCCTCGGCCAGCGCGATGCCCATGCGCCCCGATGACCGATTGCCGATGTACCGCACGCGATCAATGGGCTCGTGGGTCGGGCCGGCGGTGATCAGCACGCGCGGTCGAGCGGAGTCGTTGGGCGATCGGGATGAGGAGGAATCGCGGGAATCCATGAGAATCGCCCGGCCAGCGCGCTTGCGGGCTTCGCGGCGCGTTACGATACTACGGGATTCCAGGCTGGCGGCAGGAAGCAAGCGGCTGCGGCGTATGTGTGCCCGGCTGCGCGCCATGCACAGGTAACGGCTTCGATCGGCATAGCCATCGGTCGGTGATCGCGCTCGACACTCGGAAACGCTCAGGACACGCACGTCTCATATGGCACGAAAGCGAAAGAAACTCGGCGAAATCCTGCTGGACATGAAGGTGGTGACCGAGGCGCAGATCACGCAGGCGCTCGGCATCGCCAAGGGGTCGGGCAAGCGCATCGGCGAAGCCCTGGTCGAGGCCGGCTTCGCCAAGGAGGCCGATGTTGCCAAGGCCCTCGCCGCGCAGTTTGACATGAAGTACATCAACCTCGACGCGCCGGGCGCAGCCGAGGAAATCGACATGTCGCTCGTACCCCAGGACCTGGTGAAGAAGCACATGGTCTTGCCCATGAGCAAGCAGAATGGCCGACTGCGCTTGCTCATTCACGATCCCATGGACTTGGAGTTGCTGGACCTGCTGCGCTTCCGGCTCAACACCGAGATCGACACGGCCATCGCAGCCAAATCGTCGATCAAGGCGTTCATCGACGGCAAAGGTCACGCATCCGGCAGTAGTAGCAGCGAAGGCCGATTGTTCTCCGATGAGTCGCTGGTGACCGAATCAGTGGACGTCACGATCGACCGGTCCGTGGACCGCTCGGTGGACGCTTCGGTTGACATCAACATCGGCGAGGATGCGCCGATCATCCGCCTGGTGCACCGCATGATCGTGGAAGCGGTGCGCAGCCGGGCTTCGGATATTCACGTCGAGCCGATGACCGACCGCGTGATTCTGCGCTATCGCATCGACGGCGTGTGCCACGTGCGAGATAACCTGCCCAAGCGCATGCAATCGGCGCTGCTGGCGCGATTGAAACTGATGGCGGGCGTGAACATCGCCGAGCGTCGCGTGCCGCAGGACGGCCGCATCAAGATGCCGGTTGACGCCGAGCCCATCGACTTCCGTGTGAGTTGCTGCCCGGCGTATCACGGCGAGAGCATCGTTCTGCGTATCTTGCGGCCGGATTCGGTGAAGATCGGCCTGGTCAACCTGGGCTTCGAGGCTGACAACCTCGACCAGTTCAACCGCATCATCCGCCGGCCCAACGGCATCTTCCTGGTCACCGGCCCCACTGGCTCGGGCAAGACCACCACGCTGTATTCGGCTTTGGATGTGCTCAACCGGCCCGACCGCAAGATCATCACGGCCGAAGACCCCGTCGAATACAACTTCACCGGCATTAATCAGTGCCAGGTGCGCGAGGCGATCGGTTTGACGTTCGGCGCGATTCTGCGATCGATGCTGCGTCAGGCGCCCAACATCGTGCTCATCGGCGAAATCCGCGATCGCGAGGTGGCGGAAATCGCCATTCAGGCGGCCCTCACCGGCCACCTGGTGTTCAGCACGCTGCACACCAACGATGCGCCGTCGGCCATCACACGTCTGATCGACATGGGCGTCAAACCGTTCCTCGTCGCCAGTTCGATCCAAGCGATCATGGCCCAGCGCCTGATCCGCATCCTGTGCTCCAAGTGCAAGGCGCGCACCAACGAGACTGATCCGAAACTGTTGCGCCTGATGGACATCACCGCCGAGGAAGCCGCGCGCGGCAACATCAGCAAGCCCGTCGGCTGCATCCACTGTGGCAACATCGGCTACCGCGGCCGCAAGGCCATCTTTGAGATGATGCGGATGAACGCCGAGATCCGCGACATGGCGTTCCGACGCGCGCCCATCGGTCAGGTCCGCGCCGCCGCGGTCCGCTCCGGCATGCGGACGCTGCTGGGTGACGGCAAGATCAAGATCCTTCGCGGCGACACCACGATGGACGAGATCGCCAAGTACGCGCAAGCCGACACGCTGCTGACGACGAACGTGGATATCTAGGAGTTCTCGAAGGCACTGGGCATCAGGCAACAGGCACTAGTGACCTTCATAAGCACCTCGCTCGGACACGAATGCCTAATGCCTCCTGCCAAGCGCCTTCTCTCCCATGTCAACCGTACAAATCGACCGACTTCTCGACACCGTCATCCGCCAAGGCGCCTCGGACTTGCACCTGACGACCGGCCGCAAGCCGACCATCCGCCTGCACGGTTCGCTGCGCAACCTCGACACGAAGGTGCTCGACAATGACGACTGCGTGGCGTTGATGAAGGCCATCACACCCGAACGGGCCCAGCAGGAGCTGCAGGAGGAAGGCTCGTGCGACTTCGGATTCGCCTACGGCACCGAGGCACGCTTTCGCGTCGCGATCTTCCGCCAGCGCGGCGACATCGCGATGGTGCTGCGCTTGATCCCCAACAAGCTGCTGACCTTCGAAGAGATCGGCCTGCCGGTGATCTGCAAGGAACTGATCCGCCGTCCGCGCGGCCTGTTCATCGTGACGGGCCCCACCGGATCGGGCAAGACCACCTCGCTGGCGACGATGCTCGACTACGTCAACATCAACCTCGACCGGCACATCGTGACCGCCGAGGACCCCATCGAGTACTACCACTATCACAAGAAGTCGATCGTCAACCAGCGTGAAGTCGGCGTGGACGTGCCGTCCTTCTCCGAGGCGTTGCGGCGCGTGCTGCGTGCCGATCCCGACGTGATTCTCGTCGGCGAAATGCGCGATCTGGAAACGATCGAAGCCGCCATTCGCGCCGCAGAAACGGGCCACTTGGTGTTCGCCACGCTGCACACGACGGGCGCCGCCGGCACCATCACCCGCGTCATCGACGCCTTCCCGGTCAATCAGCAGGCGCAAGTGCGTGTGCAGTTGTCCACCTCCCTGATCGCCGTCCTGAGCCAGGTGCTGCTGGCCCGGGTCGATAAGCCAGGCCGGGTGGCGTGCTACGAGTTCCTTGTGGTCACCCCGGCCATTGCCAACCTCATCCGCGAGAACAAGACGTTCCGCATCGACTCCGCGATTCAGACCGGCCGCAAGTTCGGCATGCAACTGCTCGACGACCACCTGTGGCTGCTGTACCAGAAGGGCATCATTGCGGCAGATGAGATGATCGATAAGAGCAAGGATCCGGGCGACCTTACGGAGAAGGTGCATCGCGCGGGCGGCACCATTGGCCGGACGGAACTTGACCTTGGCGATGACTTCAAGGCCTGATTGGGCAAGTCCTTGCGCGTTTGGTTTTGGTACGGCCTGCGGTGTGCCCGCACGTCCAGTGCCGTGGAATATGTTGCGTTATCCAGATGTCCAACGCCATCTTGTGGTCATTTTCTATTTGTGAATCTGTTAAACATAGGCCATTCTTGGCAACAGCGAAGTTTGCGCTCGCGAAATGTCTGGTTGGGAGATGTCGCGGTGTCGTCGCGCTGCTGCATTGAAGAACGGTCAGAAAGGTGAGCATGGCGAAACTTGGCACGAGCAAGTCCGGAGGTGGTGCGGGCACGATCGACCCTGCTGAACTGAAGGGCCGCCGGATCGGCCGCGTACTCACCAAACTGGGCAAGGTGACGCGCGACCAGGTTCACGAGGCGCTGACGGTCCAGAAGGCGCGCAAGGACAAGGGGCAGGTCAAGCGCCTTGGCGAGCTGCTCGTCGAGATGGGCTACATCACCCAGAACGACGTGCTGGAGGCAGTCGCCGGTCAGGCCGGCATGCGCATGGTGCAGATTCCCGGCGACATCCCGCAGACGGCGATCGAGGCACTCCCGGCCGAAACCGCGCACACCTATCAGATCATTCCGCTCGAGTTCGAGGAGCGCACCAAGAGCATCACCATCGCGATGAAGAGCCCGGACAACTTCCGGGCCGTGGACGACCTGCGCTTGCTCATGGGCTTCAAGGTCAACGCGGTCGTGGCGCCCGCCGACCAGATCGAGGGCGTCCTGAAGAAGAAGTATGGCGGCGAGGGGCCGTCCATGGCATCGGTGATGGCCGAACTCGGCGAGTCGGACTCGCTCAAGGCGCTTTCCGGCCGCGGCGAGTCGATCGACCTCGAGGAACTGGCGTCCGCCGCCGAAGACAACAAGGTCATCCGCCTGCTCAACCTGGTCCTGCTGCAGGCGATCAAGGACAAGGCCTCCGACATTCACTTCGAGCCGTTCGAGGATGAGTTCAAGATGCGCTATCGCATCGACGGCATCCTCTACGAGATGATCCCGCCGCCCAAGCACCTGTCGCTGCCGATCGTCAGCCGCATCAAGGTCATGGCGAATCTCGACATCGCCGAGCGGCGCCTGCCTCAGGACGGCCGCATCGAGCTGACCGTCAACAACAACCCCATCGACCTTCGTGTCAGCGTCCTGCCGACGATGTTCGGCGAGTCGGTCGTGATGCGTGTGCTGGACCGCTCGAACGTGCAGTTGAGCCTCGACAAGATCGGACTGCGGTCCGACGACCTCGAACTCCTCCGTGATCTGATTCAGAAGCCCAACGGCATCATCATCGTGACCGGCCCGACCGGCTGCGGCAAGACGACCACCCTGTACGCCGCACTCAACGAACTGAATCAGCCCGATACCAAGATTCTCACCGCCGAAGACCCGGTCGAATACGACATCGACGGCCTGATCCAGTGCCAGGTCAACACCGAGCAGGAACTGACCTTCGCGCGTCTGCTGCGATCGTTCCTGCGTCAGGACCCCGACATCATCCTCATAGGTGAGATTCGTGACCTGGAGACCGCGCAGATCGCCGTGCAGGCCTCGCTCACGGGCCACCTGGTGTTCAGCACGCTGCACACCAACGATGCGCCGTCATCGGTGCTGCGTCTGCTGGATCTGGGCATGGAGTCGTTCCTTCTTACCGCGACGATCGAAGCGATCGTCGCGCAGCGTCTGGTGCGCCGCATCGACCTGCAGTGCAAGGAGGAGTTCACGCCTATCGAGGAGCAGCTGATGGAACTGCAGTTGAAGCACAGTGACCTGGAGGGCCGCACGCTCTACCGAGGGCGCGGCTGCGACAACTGCAATCACTCCGGCTACAAGGGCCGCATGGCGCTTTTCGAGATCATGTGCGTGGATGACCAAATCCGCGAGATGATCATGCAGGAGGCCTCGACCAACGCGCTGCGCTCCGAATTGCGCAAGCGCGGCATGCGCACCCTGCGCGAATCGGGATTGCTGGCCATCTACGAAGGCCAGACCACCATCGATGAAGTTGTCCGTGAGACCATCACGGAAGAGTAAGTAAGGATCGACGCCCCGACGTTGTTTGCTCTGCTCGCTGCCACGCGCCTTTTGCCTCTCTCCTCACATGCCTACCTACCAGTACGAAGCCTTGAACTCCGCCGGCAAGCCTCAGAAGGGCACGGTGGAAGCCGCCACCAGCGAGGAAGCCATCCAGCGCATCAAGAGCCAGGGTTATTTCCCCACCTCCGTGCGCGAGCAGAAGGTCAAGGGCGATACCTCCGTGCGCGGCGGCGACAAAGTCAAGAAGAAGAAGAAGAAGGGCAGCGGCCTGGCTGCCCTTTCAATCGGCGGCGTGAGCCAGAAGAAACTCACGCTCTTCACGCGGCAGCTCTCGACCCTGCAGGACGCCGGCCTGCCGCTGCTGCGATCGCTGCAGATCCTCGAAGCACAGCAGAAGCCCGGGCTGCTCAAGTCCATCCTCGGCGGCGTGTGCGAGGACGTCGAGGCCGGCACGACGCTCTCCGACTCGTTCGCCAAGCACCCCAAGGCTTTCGACCGCTTGTACTGCAAGATGGTGAACGCCGGCGAAATCGGCGGCGTGCTCGACCTGATCCTGCAGCGCCTGGCGAACTTCATGGAAAAGGCCCAGCGCCTGCGCCGCCGCATCATCGGCGCCATGATCTATCCCGTCGTCGTCATCACCATCGCGGTGCTGATCGTCACGGGCATCATGTACTTCGTCATCCCGAAGTTCCAGGAAATCTTCAACGACTTCGAAGTCGAACTGCCCGGCCTGACCATCTGGCTGATCAACACGTCGATGTGGGTCGCCGGCAAGGCCAGCCCGGACCAAACCATCCCCGGCTGGGTGTGGATCCTCGCCTCGCCGTTCCTCATCTTCTTCTTCTTCAAGTTGATACGAAAGACCGGTCCCGGCCGTGCGGTGACGGACATCATCCGCATCAAGGTGCCGATCGTCGGTCCGCTGGTGAAGAAGACCGCCATTGCGCGCTTCACGCGCACGCTGGGCACGCTGATCAGCGCCGGCGTGCCGATCCTCGAGGCGATCATGATCACGCGCGACACCTCGGGCAATTACGTCTACGAGCAGGCCCTGACCAAGGTGCACGACTCGATTCGCGAGGGCGAGACCTTCGCGGGACCCCTGCGCGAGTCCAAGGTGTGCGACGCCATCGTCGTGAACATGATCGACGTCGGCGAGGAAACCGGCGACCTCGACACCATGCTCATGAAGATCGCCGACAACTACGACGAGGAAGTCGACGTCGCCGTGCAGGCGTTGCTCTCGCTGCTCGAACCTCTGCTGGTTGTGTGCCTGGGCGGCATCGTCGGCACCATCGTGCTGGCGCTGTTCCTCCCGCTGGTCAAGATGATCGAATCGGTCTCAGGCGGCAAACTGTGATGACTTGTTTCCGCACACATTCCGACCTGCGTTGTCACGTGCGTCGCTCCGCGCGGCGTGGGGGGGCCGGGTTCACCATCATCGAACTGCTGGTGGTGGTTGCGATCATCATCGTGCTGGTCGGGCTGCTGGTGGTGGCGGTGAATGCCGCCAGTCGCACCGCGCAGAAGACCTCGACCGCGTCGCTGATGAACGCCATCAACAAGGGCCTGGAGCGATTCAAGGGCGACATCGGCTACTACCCGCCGCTGCTTGGTCCCGGTGCGACGCCTGCGGTGGAACTGCGCCGGCTCTTCCTGCCGCCGGGGCAGGGCTCGGGCACCTATCAGGCTGACATTCAGCAGTGGTATTCGACGGCGGCGATGGCCGACTATCTCGTCGGCTGGGATGTGGGCGTCAACGATGGCTACGGCTATCCCGCCCAGAACGAAACGCCTGCCACCGGCATTCGTCACCCGGACACCGACGGCGCCTGGGCCGGCACGATTTCGCCCGCGCCACCGCCGGCCGACGGCTCGCTCGCAGCGCGCAATCCTCCGCTCACTGGCAAGAAGTATGGCCCATACATCGAACTGAGCGATCCCAACCTGCTTGGATCAACCGACGGCACCTACAACTCGCTGGGAAACCTGAACGTGTATTTCCCGGGCGATCCGCTGTACAACGCTGCTGGCCCGATGGTGCTCTGCGATTACTGGGGCGCGCCCATCCGCTACTACCGCCGGCCCTATCCGACCGGCGCGCTCGGCCAGTCGTTTCGCTCCGGCACCGACATCAACCGCGACGGCGTGGTTGATGGCGACGATGTCGTGCCGACGCTCTCGGACGTCTACCTGCTGCGGCCGTGGAACATCCGGCCCGGCACCGAGTCCGTCAATCGGTTCGCCGACGCCGATGGCAAGTCCACCAGCACGCGCAACCTCGATTCCGCCGAGTACGCGCTGTTCTCATCCGGCCCCGACAAGTCGTACAACCAGAACATCACGGTTGATGCGACTACCGCCGTGCCCAACTCCAACAACGAGTACAACAAAGACAACATCGTGGAGGTGGGGCCATGATGCTTCGCTCCTTTAAACCCCGCAATCGACGCGCGTTCTCGCTCGTCGAGATGGTGATCGTCATCGGAATCATCGTGCTGCTGGTTGGCCTGACGGTCGCCGTGCTGACTTCGCTGACACGGGCCTCGGAAGTTCGCAGCACCGAGAACGTGCTGAAGATTCTTGATTCGACCTTGTCGGAGTGGGAGCTCTCGGCCGAGCGGCAGATGACGATGGGCACCAACGGCCAGCCGCAGCCGGGGCTCGCCTATGACCTGCAACTGGATTACCCCGGCGATCCGCTGGGCTCGGCCGAACGTCAGACCAGCATCATGCTCACGCGCATGGCGAGTTCGCTTTCCTGCCGGCAGATGCTGGCGAACATCAACTCGGAGTTCCTGGTCCGCCAGCCTGACCCGGTGGACCCGACGCAGACCATCGTGCGCGTGCTCGATCCATGGGGCAAGGACATCGTGCTCGTTCATCCCGGCCGCCAGTGGCTGCCGGCCGACGGCCCCGCGCTTGGGCCCGACAACGATGGCACAATCCACACGCCGGTGAATCTCGGCGGCGTGCCGCTGGACATCTCCGAGGCGCGCTTGGGCGCGGCCTGCGCCAATCGCCGCATCTGCTTCATGTCGGCCGGAGCCGATGGCCGTTTCGGCCACCTCGAAGCCGGCTCCACGCAGGCACAGCACGACCAGGCCCGAGACAACATCTATTCCTATCCCCTGGAGGCGCCATGACGACGATGGTCAGTCGACATCGCGGCTTCAGCCTCGTGGAGATGGTGATCGTCATCGGCATCATCGTGCTGCTGGTCGGTCTCACCGTCGCGGTGCTCGGCTCGCTGACGCGCGGCTCTGAAACGCGCCGCACGCAGGACATGCTCACGCTCATCGACGCGGCCTACCAGGAATGGAAGAACGTCGCCGAGCGCGACATCACCTACGGCGTGGACGACACGCCGCAGGTGGGAGTGACGTACGAGGTCGCGCAGGACGTTTCGCCCGGCAATGCTGATGATCACGAGGCGACTGATGAGGTGATCTCGGATCTGCTGGCCAACGCGCAGTCGAAGGCGATCCTGGCCAACATCGACAGTGAATTGCTCCGCCCGGCCAATCCGCCGGTTCACGATGAGCCCAAACTTCAGGACGCCTGGGAGAACGAAGTCATCACGGTTTTCCCCGGCCGCCTGTGGGTCGCTGGCGATACCTATTCCAAGAACATTGACGGCACGATTCAGACCGAGTTCGAGACAGTCTTCGGCGTGTGTCAGGGTCGACGGATTCGATTCGTCTCGGCCGGCCCTGATGGCGGCTTCGGCGATGTGTCCGCCGCTGGCGGCACGCCGCAGACCAAGGACAACGTGTATTCCTATCCCCTGGAGGCGCCATGAGTACGATGATGAACAGACATCGTGATCGGCGCGCTGAATGCCGTGGATGGCAGCGCATGGACAAGCGCAGTGTGGGCTGCTCGCTCCCGCGACGACGTGGCTTCACCCTCATCGAATTGCTGGTGGTCATGGGCATCATTGCGATCCTCGGCGCGTTGACGACGCTCGGCTATCGCGGCATCGCCAAGGACGCCAAGCTCTCATCGGGCAAGAACACCGTCGCCGCCGTGCTCGACAACGCCCGTGGCCTGGCGATGAAGAACAACCGCATCGTGCTGGTGGTCTTCCGGCCGCAGCTCGAGGCCGGCAAGCAGCGCGTCGAGGTCGTCGCTGCCCAGTGGACCGGCGAGTCCAACCTCGTGACCGTGACGGGCTTTACGACGCCGCAGGTCATCGACCGCTTCGAGCCCATCCCCGGCATGCCGGCCCGCCTGCTGCCCGAAGGCATCTCCATCGCGACGACTGCCTACGGCAAGGGCACTGGCAACAACAACTTCGATGCATCATGGCTGTCGCTCTCGCAACTGCCCCTGATCAAGCAGGACGATCCGTTCAACCTCGCCAATGAGTATCCCGGTCAGCTCACGGCGGTGCTGTTCGCACCCGATGGAACGACCATCACGCGTAACACCGCGACCGATTCGGCTCGCCTCTATGTCGACTTCGACGCTGACGGTGCGCAGGACTGGGGCACCGGCCCCGCCAGCGACTACTCGCTGGGCCTGACGCTGACGCAGGCCCAGTACCTCGAGCGCTTCGAACAGCGGCTGGAGAGCGATGAATGCTGGATCAACCCGGCTCCGATCCTCGCCGTCTTCGATGATGAGGAATGCCGCGAGTTCGCCAATCCATCGCAGTGGATTCCCTCGGTTGCCGGCGGCTCCGCCAACGCCGAACTGAATCGCACCAACGCCTACTCGCTGTACATCACCGACAACACGGATCCCATCTATTTCAACCGCTATACCGGAGTGGCGATGAAATGACGACACTCCTGGTCCCCCCACACGTGGATCCGCGTATGAGCGACTCGCCTTCTCACGGCGAAATCAGGTCTCGCGCGTTCTCTCTCATCGAGGTCCTGCTGGCGATCTTCATCCTCGGCGTGGGCGTGATTTCCATCGCAGCACTGTTCCCCGCCGGGATCGCCCAGCAGCGCGCCAGCGTGGATGACATCATCGGCCCGACCGTGGCCAACAACGCCCTGAGCTTGTTGCGCACCAAACTGCGACCCGAGGACTTCGGCACGTTCGAGCAGTTCGGCGTCATCGCCGAGCGCCGCACCATCGCCGGCGACTTTACGTGGCTACGGCCCGCCTTCATCTTCGACGACGATCCCGGCACGCCCAACCTCGATGAGCGCGGCGCCATCGACATCTTCAGCGGCTATCAGAGCATCCTCGGCGGGTCCGGTTACGCGACGGAGTTCAGCCCGGGTGGCTATACCGATCCCAATGGCACGGCCTCGTCGCCGACGCTGTACGGCATTCCGTTCAACCGCGCATTCAACGGCACCGGGGCGCCGCGCATCCTCATCAGCCAGAACGAGCGCTACTACCCGTCGGCGACGCAGAACGGAACCGCCGAAATCGGCCGGCCGCAGTACGTCTGGGACTGCATGTTCCGCAAGTTCCAGGGCAAGGTGCTGGTGGCGATCTTTGTATACCGCGTGACGCAGCCCGGCGGCGGCAACGCCGCGTACGTCGTCGCGCCCAATCCCGGCAACACGGACGTGCCGCCGGTGCCGATCTGGCTCGACCTGACATTGCCGGCGGTTCAGGCCAGCAACTGCGCCGACGGCCCATGGCATCCGGGCGGACTCGACAGCGACATCACCACGCTCGATGACAACCCGCTGATCGCAGGCATGCCCGGAGGCGTCGCCTACAACCCCGATGATCAGGCACTGTCGTGGCAGGAGCCGCGGCAGTGGATCCTCGATCAGAACAACAACATCCACCGCGTGCTGGGCGTGGAGCGCGATGCGCTCGCGGCCGATCAGGAAGTGGAACTCGTGCGCGCCACGCCGGGCATGCCCAGTCTCGGTGTGTACTACATCAACACGACCACCGGCGATGCGGTCAGCGACATCTGGTACATGCCCGTCGCCATCCGCGATGTCAACGGCAGCCTGCTCAACCTCACGCCCGTGTATGTCACGGTGAAAGAACTGTGATGACCCCCCCACAAGAGCGATCAGCCATCGGCGCGAGCCGCGCCTTCACGCTCACGGAAATGCTCGTCGCCATCGCCGTGCTGGTGATCGTGATCGTCGGCACGAGCAAGATCTTCGGCACGGCCAGCAAGGTCACGGGGATGGCCCAAGGCAACCAGGATGTGCTGCAGGAAGCCTCGGCGATCGAGCGGCAGTTGCGAGACGACATCGCCCGCCTTTCCAAGGAAGGCTTCTTTGCGATTCACTGCGTCGCGGTGCGCAACGACGTCAACGGCGCGGTGCTGCTGAACCCCAACCTGCCGCCCGATGCGCTCATTCGCGCTGATCAACTGGTGTTCTTCGCCACCGGCGTGGAGGGCACGCAGTCGTTCATTCAAGGGCAGGGCAACAACCACAAGGGCCAGAGCACGGTGTCGCGCGTGTACTACGGGCCGACGTTCCAGTTGCCGCGCGGTCTGGCGGTGAATCCCAACGGCACCAACAACGTGCTGGCCCACGATCCGGATCTGCAGGCCACTGGCGCGATCACGCCGTGGTGGACCGGCAATGTGACCATGGTGCGCACGACCTTCCGCACTGGGGGCACTACGGACAACTACAGCCGCGTCGGCGCGGGCGTGATCGACGGCCGCCAGCCCGAAGCCCGCCAGTGGCTGCTGGCGCGCCAATGCGTCGCGCTGCTGGATGACGACACGCAGGCCAACAACGACAACAGCAAGACGGTCTATCTGCAGCAGACGCAGACGGCGCGCTCGATCTTCGCCACCGACAATGTGCCGCCAACCTACGGCTGGTCGCGCGAGATCCGCAACGGCCGCGTCGATGCCGCCGCCACGCTGACCAACGAGATTCGTCGCTGGGTCACGTTCTCCGGCGTCAATCCACGGCCGTGGTTCAATCCGGCGTTCCCCATCGGGGCTGGCGGCGATCAGAAGACCGTCATCCGCGCGGCCGTGTACTACCCGCGGGCCGAGCGCGCTGCGCCTTCCACCCATCGCGTCGACCAGGCTCTGACCACCAACGTCATCTCCAGTGCCTGTTCTTCCTTTACCATCGAC
>Ga0111538_10002094_pt1 | contig 28053 bp, 19 predicted proteins | sample SoiMethybrSBSTD1_FD_79669 | JGI IMG/M metagenome (GOLD analysis project Ga0111538, IMG submission 79669) | Bulk soil microbial communities from a Populus tree surrounding site in Tennessee, USA - Soil MetaG P. TD hybrid SBSTD1 (version 2)... | ecosystem: Environmental > Terrestrial > Soil >...
CGTGACGCTGCAGCCGGACGGCGGCGCCTTCGGCGTCGTGCGCGCGAGCTTCAGCGTGCGGCCGCTGCTCGAGATGAGCGCGGTGCAGTGGAGCTGGGAGCTCAGCCCGGACCTGCGCCTCGTGGAGGGCGAGGCGGACGGCAGCGCCGCGGCCGGACGCGGCGTGACGACCGGGAGCGAGGTGGGCCTGCAGCTGCCCAACGACGGCCGCCACCACACGGCGCGCCTCGTCGTGACCGGCCTGCTCGCGCACGGCGGCGAGGCCGACGAGCCCGAGCCCGTGACCGTCACGCGCACGCTGAGCTGGGGCGAGCCCGACCCGGTGACGCCGCTGGTGTGGTCGCCCGACGCGGAGACCGGCACGCTCGTGCGCGTGGCCGCCGTGCCGACGACGCACACGCCCGCGCCCCCGCGCCCGGCGGGGAGGTAGCCCATGCGACGCGCGCTGCTCCTCGCGCTGGCCGCTGGCCTGCTCCTCTCCGGCGCCGCCGCCGCCCAGAGCTTCACGGTCAGCGGCACGTTCCAGTACGCCGACAAGGAGTGGAACTACAACGGCTGGACCGGCGTCGATCCGCTCAAGCCGATCCGCCGCGCCGACATCTACGTGCTCGACAACGTGACGCAGGCCGTGCTCGGCTCGGGCTTCACCGGCACGGACGGCAGCTTCTCGGTCGTCTGCACGGCGGCCGGGCCGGTCAACGTGATCGTGCGCTGCGACGCGGACACCGACCGCTGCAAGGCGGCCACCGGCTTCCAGCGCGTCCGCGTCACGGACGAGGGCGGCGTCGAGTACGTGGCCTTCAGCCCGGTCTTCGCGGCCTGGCTGCCGCCGGCGCCGCTCGACATCGGCACGGTGACCGCCGGCAAGATCAACAGCGGTGGCGACGAGGCCAACCCCTTCAACATGCTCGACATGGGCGTCTCGGCGGCCGAGTACATCGTCGGGCCGGAGGTGGCGGCGGCGCCCGTCACGAGCACGCTGCGCTTCTACTGGCCGTCCGGCAGCGGCTCGTACACGAGCGGCAACGGCGCGCACATCGGCAACGACGACGGCTACGACGACGCGGTGCAGCTCCACGAGTTCGGCCACGTCGTCCACAACAACTACAGCAGCAGCGACAACCCGGGCGGCGGGCACACCTTCGGCGACAGCGACCAGGACCCGCGCCTGGCCTTCGGCGAGGGCTACGCGACCTTCTTCGGCAGCTGCGTGCTCGACTTCCTCGGTCGCGAGGGGCTGTACGTCGACGCGAGCGGCAGCGCGCAGAGCGGCGCCTGGTTCCTGCGCCTGCGCGCCGAGACGGCCGCGCCCTACGCCGGCGACGACTACGGCGCCGCGGACGAGGTCGCGGTGTGCTGCACGCTCTTCGACCTGACCGACGACGAGCTCACGGCCGACGGCACGCCGGGCGTCGACGACGACCTTTTCGTCTCGACAACGCTCATCGACGGCCAGAACGCGCAGCGCGCCTGGTGGGACGACTTCGTCGGGCCGGTCAAGACCGCGAGCAACCTGACCATGAACCACGCCTGGGACGGCTGGTTCACCGTGAACGCGCCCGACCCTCACTACGTGGAGATGAAGGACGTCTTCGAGGACCGGCGGCTGCGCAACTGGCCCGACGCGCAGGAGCCGGACAACTCGCTCGCCGAGGCCGTGCCCACGCCGGCCACGAGCGTCGGGACGTGGACGCTGGACCGCACGATCTACTGGTCGGCCGCGACGCCCGCGGTGCCCGGAACCGGCGACCAGGACTGGTACGCCGTCGACCTGGTCCAGGGCTCGGTCGTGACGATCGAGACCCGCTACCCGAACAACGCCAGCGACGCCGACACGCAGGCCGACACCTACCTCGAGGTCTACGCGCCGTCGGGCGGGATGGTCGCCGGCACCGACACCGGCGGGACCGGCCGCAACGCGGGGGTCGACAGCCTGCCCGTCTCCGAGAGCGGCACCTGGCACTACATGGTGCGGACGCTGAGCAGCATGCGGCGCTACGGCAAGTACGACGTGCGCGCGCGGCTCGACTTCGAGAATCACCTGCCCGTGATCGCCGCCGGGCCCACCGCGACGCCCGACTCGATCACCGACGACCAGACGACGCAGCTCGCCGTCACGGCCAGCGACCCCGATTTCGGCCAGACGCTCAGCTACGCCTGGACGCCGCTGTCGGGCGGCACGATCACGGGCAGCGGGGCGAGCGTGACCTTCGACCCCCCGCCGGTCGGCGTCACGACGGTCATGAGCGTGCAGCTCGTCGTCAGCGACAACCTCGGCGCCGCGACCGCGCCGGTCACGGTCGAGGTCAGCGTCGACCCGGCCTCGGGCAGCCCGTGCGCGCAGCCGGCGACCGCGACGACCGGCGGCAGCGGCAAGGCCGGGCTCGCCGGCGTGCCCACGCTCGTCGCGCAGGACCTGCCGGTGATCCCGAGCACGAACTTCGCGATCCACGCCTCGGGCTGCACGCCGGGCCTGTCGGCGATGCTCGTCTTCGGCTTCTCGCTGATCTCGGCGCCCTTCGACGAGGGCACGCTCTATCCGTCGCCCGACATCATGCTGGCGCTGGCCACGAGCCCGGCTGGCGTCGTGCACCTGCCCCTCGGCCTGACGGAGAACCCGTCGCTGTGCGGCCTCACGCTGCACTGCCAGCTGCTCGTGCTCAACGACCCCGGGGCGACGGGCTTCAAGCACACGGCGCAGACGAACTACCTGACGCTGCGCTTCGGCAACTGACGCGGGCGTGGGGGTGGTCGGCCGGGCCGGAGGACGGCTCGCCCGCGGACACGGCTCGACGGCCTGACGTCGCGCCGCGCTCGCAATCGTGGGAGGGGGAACCGATCATCGCGGCATGGAGCGGGTCCCGGGTCGGCTGGCGCTGGCGCTGCTCGTCCTGGTGACCCTCGCGGCGGGTTGGTTCTCGCTGCACAACCTCGACATCTGGCTGCACGCGCGCACCGGGCAGTGGATCGTCGAGCACGGCGAGGTGCCGACGGTGAACGTGATGAGCCGGCTCCACGCCGATTGGCCCACCGTCGACGACAAGTGGGGCTTCCAGGTCGTGGCGCACCTGCTCTTCGACGGCCTCGGGCCCGACGCCTGCAACGCCGCGCGCCTGGCGCTCCTGCTCGGCCTGCTGCTCGTGTGCTGGTCGACGGCGCGGCGCGGCGGCGCCGGCCCGTGGTGGACGCTGGGCGCGCTGCTCCTCGCGCTGCTCGCGTCGCGCACGCGCTTCACCTTCCGGCCCGACCTCGTCAGCCTGCTGCTCACCGCGATCGTGGCGCGCGCGATGCTGGCGCCCGGCTCGGGCGTCGAGCGCGGGCTGCGCGGCCGGCTCTGGCTCGTGCCGCTGCAGCTCCTGTGGGTCAACGTGCACGGCTACTTCATCACCGGGCCGCTCGTCGTGCTGGCCGCGGCGGCCGGCCGCGCGCTCGCCGGCCGCGGGCAGCTGCGGCTCGCGGCGCGGCTGGGCGGGCTGGCCGCGCTCATGCTGGCCACCTGCCTGATCAACCCGGCCGGCCTCGACGGCTGGCTGCACCCCTTCGCGATCGTGGCCGACCTGCACGAGCACGCCGACTTCTACCGGCAGGCGATCATCGAGTTCCGTCCGCCCTTCGCGGCCGACCCGCAGCAGCCCTGGGACCGCTGGGGCTATTTCGCGCTCGTCGCCCTGGGCGTCGTGCTGCTGCCGTGGGAGTGGCTCGCGGCGCGGCGGGCGGCGCGCGCGGCCGGGGCCGGCGAGAGCGCCGGCGTCACCGCGGCGGCCGCGAGCGTGAGCGCGAGCGCGAGCAGCGACCGCCTCGTCGCGCTGGCGCTCTTCGCGCTCTTCTTCGCGATGTCGCTGTCGATCCGGCGCAACATGGCGCCCTTCGCGATCGTGGCCGCGCCGCTCGTCGCCGTCGCCGGCAGCCGCCGCTTCCCGCCGTGGCAGGCGACGATCGCGCTGCCGCTGGCCGGAGCGGTGCTGCTCGCGGCGGGCGAGCTGTCCGACACGATCTCGATCCACGACGGGCTCGACCGCCGCTCGGGCCACGGCCTCTCGCGCCTGGCCTACCCGGACGCGGGCATCGACTTCATCGCGCGCGAGCTGCCGGCGTCCTCGGTCTTCACCGCCTTCTCCTACGGCAGCACCTTCACCGGCCGCCGCTGGCCCGAGCAGGCGGCCTCGACGGACGGCAACACGCACGGCTACCCGACCAGCTACCTCATCGAGGTCATGTCGGCGCTGTCGGGCGACGACCCGACGGTCTTCGACCGCATCGTGGCGCGCGACGGCGAGCAGGTCGCGCTCGTCCCCATGGCCGGGCCGCTGTCGATGGAGCTGCTCGGCGACCCGCACTGGGCGCTCGTGTGCCTGGGCCTGCGCGAGGCGGTCTTCGTGCGGCGCGCGGCGATGGACCCCGGTTGGCTGGCGGTGCACGACCTCGCGGCGCGCTGGCGGGCGGGCGAGGCGCCCGAGCTGCCCGGCACGCCGGACGGCGGCACGTGGCTCGGGTTGCCCAAGGCCTGCGCGCCGCTCGCGGAGGTCGACCAGTCGCTCGTGCTGCTGCGCCTCGGGCTCGTCGAGGCGGCGCTGCGGCGCATCGACGCCGCGCTCGACCGCTGCGGCGGCGACGCCGAGAGCTGGACGCTGCGGGGGCTGGCGCTCGAGCGGCAGGGGCGCCGCGAGGAGGCCAAGCTGGCGCTGCAGACGGGTCTGGCGGCGCGGGGCTTCAACCGGCTCGAGGCTGAGGCGCGGGCGCACCTCGAGCAGCTGTAGGCCGCGGCAAGTCGGCCCGGGCTTCGTTGTCGCGGCTTCGCGACGAACCTCGTGAGAAATGCGGGCTAGCGCCGCGCGAAGTCGAGCGCCTCGGCGCAGCGCACGGCGGTCACCGCGTCGAGCTGGCGCTCGGCCCAGCGCTGGCGCGCCTGCAGGAGCTCGAGCACCGACGGCAGGTCGAACACGGCGTCGGCCGCGCCGGCGCGGAGCAGGGCCAGCGCCTGCCCCAGCGCCGCGTCGAACTCCGCAGGCGTCGTGCCGGGCGCCTGCGCCAGCGCCTCGACGAGGTCGGTCGCCACCCAGAAGTTGTCCTGCGCGGCGACGCTGCGCAGCGCGGGCAGCGCGGCCTCGGCACGGCCGCGCGCCATCTCGATGCTCGCCCGGCGCAGCGCGCCGTAGTCGCGCTCGTCGCCGAGCAGCGCCTGCGCGGCCGCGAGCGCCTCGTCCCAGGCGGAGAGCGCGCTGAGCAGCTCGACCTCGCGCAGCGAGAGACGCAGCAGCTCGCCCGCGTCGCCGGCCGCCGCCGCCGCCTGCCGCCGGCGGGCCAGCTCGGCGCGCAGCTCGGAGACGGGCACGCCGGCGTGAGCCGGGCCGGCCGGCAGGATCGTGAGCCCCTCGCCCTCGCCCGCGCGCGGCAGCTCGGAGGCGGCGGCCGGGTTGAGGAGCAGCGCGGCGAGCAGCGCGTCGCGCGCGGGGGCCTGCTCGTCGCGCAGCGCGTGGACCACGGCGCGGTCGCGGTGCAGCGTCCAGGCGCGGTCGCCCAGCGGGTCGAGGCGCAGGGCCTCGTCGAGCAGCGCGTCGACGCGCGGATCGGCGGGGTCGATGGCCGCGCGCGCGGAGGCCAGCTCCTGCGCCAGGCCGGAGGCATCGGGCAGCAGCGCGCGGGCGCGCTCGAGCTGCGCGACGCGGCCGCCGCGGTCGTGCTGCGACTGCGCCTGGCGCGCGGCGAGCGCCGGCACCTCCGGGTCAAGCGGCAGCAGCCGCGCGGCGCGCGCGAGCGCGGCGCCGGGATCCTCGCCGCGCGCGAGCTGCTCGGTGGCCTGGCGCTTGGCGTCCGCGCCGGCGAACGAGAGCAGGCCGAAGCCCACGAGCAACGTCGCGACGAGCGCCGCGAGCGCGCGTGCGGGCGTGCGGCCGGGCGCCGCGTCGGCCGGCTCGTCGCGGCGCCGGGCCTCCGCCAGGCCGAGCAGGATCAGCACGGCGGCCGGATAGAGCGTGTTCTGCGCGCCGCCGAGGTCGACGGCGTCGGCCGCGAACACGGCGAGCAGCGCGGCCTGCAGGCCGGCGCCGAGCCGGTCGCCCTCGCGCGGACGCCGCAGCGCCGCGATGAAGAGCAGCGCCAGCGCGGCCAGCCCCGGCCCGCCGAAGGCCTCGCCCACGGCGAGCACGACGCTGTGCGGATGGTCGTCCTTGGGATGACCGTCGAGCGGCCCGGCGAGCGCGAAGCGTCCTTGCACGAGGAGCGTGCCCGGCCCGAAGCCGTGCCAGGGCGCGGCGGCGAGCGTGTCGCGGCCGAGCTCCCACATCGCGCTGCGGAAGGTGGCCGCCTTGCTGACCATGCTGCCGGTGCGCGCGGTGAGGCGCGTCTCGCCCAGGCCGGCGAGCGGCAGCAGCAGGAGCGCCGCGACGGCGAGCGCCGCGAGGCGCGCGGCCCACAGCGAGGCGCGGCGCGGGAGGCGGCTGGCGAGCAGCAGCAGCGCGCCGAGGGCCAGCGCGAGCAGGCCGGTGCGCGAGCGCACTGCGCAGAGCGCCGCGAGCGTCGGCGCCAGGCAGGCGAGCGCCGTCCAGCGCTGGGGGCCGGCACGCTCGCTGGCCAGCGCGGCGCCGACGAGGCTGGCCGACACGAGCAGCGGCACGGCCAGGTTGGGGTGCAGCCCCATGACGCGCAGCCGCGTCCCCGCCAGCGCCGCGAGCGGCAGGTCGAGGCCCTCGGCGAGCTCGGCGTAGCTGACGAGCGAGAGCAGCGCGAAGACGGCGGTGGCGCCGACGAGCACGAGCGCCGCGCCGGCCGCGCGCCGGCCGGGGAAGAGCGCGGGCAGCAGCACGAGCAGTCCCAGCGGCGGCAGCGTGAACAGCAGCCACAGCCAGGCGCCGTGCGGGAAGACGGTGCCGAGCAGCCCCGGCAGCGCGAGCAGCAGGCCGGCCGCGGCGAGCGCGGCCGCGGGGCGGCCCGGGCGCAGCGGCGCGGCGGCGAGAAGCGTCACGCCGAGCAGCGCGACGACGAGCCCGGGGTCGGCGGGGAGGCCGCGCTCGCCGAGCAGCGCCGCGACGAGCAGGGCCGCAGTCAGCCCGCGCGCCAGCGCGCCGCGGTCGGGCGCGCGCAGCAGCGCGATCGCCCACACGAGGCCCGCGACCGCCCACAGCAGCGCCTGCTCGGGCGGATCGCCGAAGTGCGAGGCGCCCGGCTGCTGGGGGACCGACAACGCGGCGCCGATGAACAGCCAGGCGGTGGCCGCCGCGGCGAGCCAGCGCATCAACGCGGCGGCGGCTCCGGCTCCGGGGCCGGCGGCTTCTGGTCGCTGGGCTCGCCGCCCGGCGTGGGCTCGATCACGAGGTCGCCCGGCTGCAGCGGCACGCCGAACTCGAAGTCGGGGCGCAGCGGCCGCAGGTCCGGCTTCAGGATGTCCTGCTCGCGCGGCAGGATGCGCGCGAGCTCGGTGAGCCCGATGTAGCCGAGGGCGACCTCGCCGCGCGGGTCGGCCTCGTCGCTGGCGAGCAGGCCGGCCAGCATGCCCACGATCTCCCAGCGCCCGTCGCGCTCCACGTAGAGCCCGGTGCCGCGGTACTGCGTGGCGATCTGCTCGAGCTCGTACTCGTCGACGCCGGGCAGCAGCACCCAGTCGCCGTACTCGCCGTCGCGCCAGAGCTCGACCTCGCGCATGGCCGGCTCGTCCCACTCGTCGCGCACGGCGAGGTAGAGCGTCTCCTCCGGCGAGGGCAGGCTGTCGGCGAAGCGGCCCTGGGAGAGGCGCGCGGTGGCCGGGAGGATGATCGTCACGGTCTCGTTGAGGCGGTCGACGATGCCGACGTCGTTGACCAGGGAGTTGCCGTGGGGGAACTGCAGATCGAAGCGGTCGCCGACCTTCCAGCCCGGCGACGAGAGCGTCAGGATGCCGCCCTCGGTCGAGACGCCGATCGCCGGCGCGCCGGTGTGGCCCTGCACCCACAGCCGCGTGAAGTGCGAGGGCGGCGACGAGCAGCCCGTCTGAGCGGCCGCGAGCGCGGTCGCCAGCAGCAGGGCGGCGGCCACGCGGCGAGCGACGCGGCGGCGAGCGGGCATGCGGGCGACGGTAGCGCAGCGCCGATGCGCGGACAAGGCGGCCGGCGGTCGTCGCCAGCCGGCCGGCGGCGTCAGCCGTCGGTCCCGTCGGCGGGCGGCGCGGGATTCGCCGGCGGATCGTTGGGCGGCTCGGCCGGTTGGACCGCCGGCTGCTCGCCGGCGGGCGGCGTCTTCGGCGCGTTCGCGGCGGCGAGATCGTCCGCGAAGAGCGGCACCTCGCGCAGCTTGACCCAGTCCTTGTCCCACGGGTTGTCGCCCACGACCGGCTTGCCCGTCTGGGGATCGTTGACCTGCCAGCTCTGGTACACGCTGTCGCGGCCCGTGACCTTGCCCGCGCGGACGAGCTCGCGCAGCTCGTCGGTCGAGAGGTTGGCGAGGTTGGCCGGCGGCTCCTGGCCCTGCAGGTAGTAGAAGGCCACGTGCCACTTGCGGTGGTCGTTCTTGGCCTCCTCCGCGGCGGCCCCGGCCGCGGCCTCGTGCTTGGCGCGGGCCGGCTCGATGAGCGCCATGAGCTCGTCGTGGAGCGACTTGACGTAGAGGTTGCGGCTCCCGCCGACCTTGAGGCCGGCGGTGGCCAGCTTCGCGGCGCGGTCGAGGTCCTGCACCGGACCATCCATGATCAGGATGCCGGCGGCCTCGGTGTAGTTGTAGGGATCGAGAGGATCGATCTGGAGTGCCCGCTGGATCTTGGACCAGGCGCCCTGCGGATCGGGCTTGAGCGGCTTGAGCGAGCGCTCCGACTCCTTGACGCCGCCCTTGCGGAGCAGCTCGGCGTAGCGTCGGAAGAAGCCGGCGTCCTGCAAGCCCATCTCCTCGGCGCGCGCCATGTGGGCGAAGGCCGTCTTGACCAGCTCCATGCGAGCCTCGTCGGTGAGCTCCTCCTCGTTGTCGTCGCCCTCCTCCCGCACGGCGCGGGAGAGCGCGCGTTCCGCGGCCCGGTAGTAGGCCTTGGGCGTGAGCTGGCTCGACATGTCCTTGAGCGAGGCCCGCAGCTCCTTCTCGAGCTGGTCCAGCTTCACCCCGAGGCGCTTCTCGAGCGCGGCGATGCAATCGGCGTCGGCCGTGTAGCTGAGCGCACCCCGACTGCCCCGGCCATACTGCTGCTGCTGGATGTTGGCGTCCGGGTTGTTGGGCAGCGAGCTGTAGAAGCCTCGGAACGACTTGCCGTACTTGGGCGACTCGAGCAGGAAGTGCACGAAGGCCCAGCGCAGCGACGAGTGCACGTACTTCTGCTCGTTGTCCTCCGTCATCAGCGCCTCGATCAGCGGAGGCAGCTTGTCCTGCTCCTGCGCCTCCATGAGGACGAGGCAATGTCCGTACACGGGCTTGCCGAAGGTGAACCGGCCGTTGGCGTCCACCTCGGTGCTGGCGAAGTAGTCCGAGAGCCCATCGCGGATCCAATACGGGTAGACGAAGCCCGGAACCGAGCTGTAGATGAGCTGCCAGGCCGCCAGCGTGTAGAGCTGCTGCAGGCTCGTCTCGAGATCGTCGGGGTCGTGCGTCACCGAGATGGCGCCGCTGTCGAAGTTGAACGCGAACACCATCGTGTCGCCGACCATCGAGAAGTTGAAGGCATCGCCGAAGTTGCGATGGATGTCGACAGTGAGCTTGCCGCCCTTCTTGCCGGGCGTGGGCTTGACGCTCCAGTCGGCGGTGAACTGCTTGTAGAAGGCCTCGAGCCGGTCGGTGTACTCCTTGACGACGTCCGGGTCGCAGTTCGACTTGATCTCGAAGTGCGGTGAGTTCGTGACCGTCGCGTTCTTCCAGTTCGACCGCTTCTTGAGGTCCTCGATCGCCGCCTTGTCGGCGTCGGCGCGCTTCTTCATCTCCTGGTCGCGGCGGCTGGCGCTCATCCAGTTGCCCTCGAAGAGCACGAAGCCCTTCTTGAGGTAGTCCTCCTCCTGGGCGTTCTTGGGCTTGTAGTTGGCCAGGTTCTCCGCGAAGGTCTTCTCGATCAGGTCGTTGCGGACCGGCACCTCGATGCCCTCGATCGAGAGCAGCGTGGTCGCCGCGTCCTTCGACGGCAGCAGGTCGCCCTCGATGACGCGACCGTCCTTGAGCAGGATGCGGTCGAAGCAGGGCGCCACGGCGAGTGCGGGCGCGATGAACCACGCGATCAGCACGGCTGCGAGCATGATGCTCCTCCCGGTCTGCGTATCGGCTAGAGCTTCTCGACGTACTTCAGGAAGAAGTCCTGGAAGTCCTTCCAGTCGCCGTCGGTCCAGTCACCGAAGGTCTTCTTGAACGCCAGGTCCTGCACGTCGTCCTGCTTGGAGGTGCTGGCCTCGACGTAGTAGTCCTTGGGCTCGCGCGACGGCTCCTTGGGCGGGTCGGCGGGCGCGTCCTCGCCGCCGGCCTCGTAGGCCGCCTTGGCCTTGTCGTACTTCGCGATCTCCTTCTCCATGAGCTCGGTCGCGATCTGGTGGCGCGCCGCGAGCAGGTTCTGGAGGTAGTCGGGCAGGATCTTCTTCCACTTCTCGTCGAGGCCCTTGGCCTCGCGGAGCATGTGCACGATCGCCCAGCCCTGCGAGTAGCACATGATCCCCGAGTAACCCTTGCCGCCGTAGTACTCGCGCTGGCTGAAGGCCATGATCTCCTTCAGCGGGGCGGCGGCGCCGTCCTTGCCGCTCTTGCCCTCGGCGAGCAGGCGCGCGCCCTCCTTGATGATCGGGAGGCGGTTGTATTCGGTCGCGGGCGCGGTGTAGTAGCTGGTGATGCGGTTCGACTTGGTCAGCTTCGCGCCGGCGAAGTAATCGCCCGTGCCTTCGTTGTACCAAGAGTGCGGCGAGAGCATCCCGTAGAAGTAGTAGATGTACTGGTGGAAGGCCTCGTGATTGCACACGAGCAGCGGCTTCTCGCGCGGGCGCGAGTCGGGAAAGACGAGCTCGCGGTCGACCCAGTTCCAGTAGCCGCCGCTGCCGGACGGCCCGCCGTAGCCGGCGTACTCCTCCTCGTTCTTGCACACGCGCACGATCGAGATCGCGTCGATGGGGTGGTCGGGCGGATAGAGACGCTCGTACTCGTCGCGCATGACCTCGATGCGCTCGGCGAGCTGCTTCACGAAGCCCTCGTCGGCGTCGTAGATGAACTGGTAGCGCTTGCTGCGGAAGTGCTTCCAGCCCGGCGGCAGCTTGTCGATGACGTCCTGCAGGAAGCGCTCCTGCTCGCTCATCGAGGCCAGCTCGGCATCGCGGGTGGTGCGGTCCTCCTTCTCGATCCGCTTGAAGCTCTTGACGGCCTTCGAGAAGTCGCCGACCGCGTCCTTGAAGCGCTGTGCCAGGGCGCTGCCCTCGAACAGGAAGACACCCTCCTCCTGCTCGAAGACCACGCAGTAGACGCTGAGCGGACGGTCGTTCGCCGTGTACTTCAGCTCACGGCCCTTCGTCCCTGAGATGCTCAGCTCGCGCTGATCCGTACACTCGTAGCTGCTGAATTTCATGTCCAGGAAGTCCTGGAGCTGCTGCGCCATGGACTTGCTGGCCTCGCCCTCGGAGTCGATCTGCTCCTCGCCGTCACCGGAGTCGAACAGCCGGCCCTTCGGATAGAAGCTGAGCTCGAAGGCGCGGAAGTAGGTCACGCCGCCCGCGTCGCCGCTCGAATCGAGCTGCTCGGCCTGGTACTTGGCCACGACCGTGCGCTCGTTCGGGCTCAGCGGGACGGCCTTGTAGCCCCGCGGCGGCTTGAACTGGAAGCCGATCCGGGAGTCGGAGTGCAGGCCCTGCGCGCGCGCCGCCGGAGCGGCGGCCCCGACTGCGATCGCGGCCACGAGCACTCGCGCGAACATCGATGCACCGTTCATCTGCTGTCTCCCGGAACAGCGTGCGCGTGAAACGCCAACGCCGAAACGATGGGGTCGTATGATAGCGCAAGGTCGAGCCGGCTTCGGGTTCCGCTCGATCGATCTGCGCGCTCGGCGCGACGCGAGGAACGGGAAATGAAGACCTGGGTGATCGGCGGGCTGGCCGGCGTTTTGGTCCTGGGCGGCCTGGCGGCGTGGATGCTCGGTTCGGGCCAGGACACGGATGCGCCGCAGGTGGCCCCCAGCGCGCGGGCCGAGGGCGCGACGGACGAATTACCCAGCTTCGACCGGGCCGTGGGCGAGGCCCGGCTGGCCGAGCCGACACCGCTCGCGCCGGCCGTCGGCAGCCCTGGCGAGACCGCCCGTTCCGGCGCCGGGGCCTCGGCCGACGAGCAGGCTCCCGAGGGCGAGGAGGTCCGCTTCACCGGCCGCGTCGTCGATGGCGCCCGCCGTCCGATCGACGGTGCCACGGTGCTCTACGTGGCCGACCCGATGCGCCTGCAGTTCCAGCTGCGCGACGACCGCGAGGCGCTCGGCAAGCTGCCCACGGCGAAGACCGACCGCAACGGCCGCTTCGAGCTGCCGGCCCGGGTCGCGCTCGATGACGGCGACTCGCGCGAGGGCATGCGCTTCGACCTCGAGTCGCAGCACCTCGTCGTGCGCCACGAGAGCTTCGCCACCGCCAGCCAGCCGCTCGCGAACGTCTCCGGTCCGTCGCACGACGTCGGCGAGATCGTGCTCGAGCCGGGCGCCTGGCTCTCGGGACGCGCCGTCGACTCGGACGGCCGGCCGGTGTCGGGCGCGCAGGCGCGCGCCAGCAACCAGGGCGAGCGGCGCGACGGGCCCGGCTCCTTCCTGCCCTTCTTCTCGCGCAACCTCGTCGAGACCTTCGAGGCCGTGACGACCGGCACGGACGGGCGCTTCACCGTGCGCGGCCTGCACCCGGGGCCGGCCGCGCTCAGCGTGCTCAAGACCGGCCTGCGCGCCGGCTCGCGCGACGATCTCGAGCTGCCCGAGCTCACCGGCCTCGACGTCGGCGACGTGACGCTCGAGAAGGGCGTCTCGATCGCGGGCGTCGTGCTCGACCCGAAGGGCGCGCCGCTCGTCGGCGCCGAGGTCAACGTCAGCAGCATGTCGCGCATGGTGCTCAACCGCCTGGAGGACCTGCCGCGCAACCAGCTCCGCCAGGAGCTCGGCCAGCGCGCGAAGACGGACGAGTCGGGCCGCTTCGAGCTCGGCGGCCTGGCCGGCGGCAACTACACCGTGCACGCCAACGCCGAGGGCTACGACCCGCTGAGCAAGGAGGACGTGCCGGCCGGCACGCACGACCTGCGGCTCGAGCCGATGCCGCTGGGCGGCCTGCTGCTGCGGCTGGCGAGCGCCGACGGCGGCGCGCCGATCGAGGGCGCCGAGATCGACGCGACGCCCAAGCTGACCGAGCGCTTCTCCTTCATGATGCGCACGCGGACCAGCGAGCCCGAGGTGCTGACCGGCGCTGCGGCGCTCGCGGCCGCGGGCAAGACCGGCGACCCGCAGGGCGCGTACTTCGTGCCGCATGCCGGGCTCGAGGGCACCGAGCTCGTCGTCGCCGCCCAGGGCTTCGCCACGACCGCGCTCGAGGCGCCAGCCGCGCCATCGGGCGGCGTCGTCGAGTACGAGGCGCAGATCCCGGCCGAGTCGGTGGTCGCCGGCCGGGTCGTCGACACGCAGGGCCGACCCGTCGCGCGCGCCCGGCTCTCGCTGCGCACGACGGACGAGGACGACGGCAGCTTCGACTTCCGCGGCGGGCCCGACCGGCGCGAGATGCGCCGCTCGATCCGGATCGGCGACGAGCAGCGCTCGAGCGCGACGCGGCACTCGGCGGTGACCGGCATCGACGGCCAGTTCGAGATCGGCGGCGTCGCGGCGGGCGAGTGGGAGCTGTCGGCCCGCGCCAAGGGCTTCGTGCGCGGCGAGCCCCAGCCGCTCACGCTCGAGCAGGGCAAGTCGCAGCGCGACGTGCAGCTCACGCTGCAGCCGGCCGGCTCGATCGCCGGCGCGGTGACCGAGCCCGACGGCTCGCCGGTCGCGGGCGCGTCGATCAGCGTCGAGCCCGCGGCGGCCGCGGCGCCCGAGGACACCGCGACCGACGACGTCGGCCGCCAGCTGGCCCAGCTCGAGTCCATGGTGGGGGGCGGCTCGGACCGCCGGCGCGCGCGCACGGACATCCACGGCGAGTACCGCGTCGGCGACCTGGCGCCGGGCGACTACACGGTGCGCCTCGACGAGGGGCCGCAGGCCGCCTCCTTCGGCGGTGGGGCCGTCATGTTCGCCTTCGACGGGCAGCCCGAGCCCACGGCGCCGGGCAACTCCGCGAAGGTGACCGCCGGTCAGGAGACGCGCGTCGACTTCCAGCGTCCCGAGCGTGCCCGCGTGACGGGCAAGGTGCTGGCGGGCGGGGTGCCCGCCGCGGCCGTCGAGGTCCACCTGCGGCCGGCCGGGCGCCCGTCCTTCATGGGCGGTGGCCGCACCGAGAGCACCGACGCGCGCGGCAACTACGCCTTCGAGGACGTCACGGCCGGGAAATACGAGGTCGCGGCCATCGTTCCCGGCGCCGCGCTCGAGAAGACGCAGCCCGTCGAGCTCGAGGCCGGGCAGGCGCGCACGGCCGACCTCGTCTTCGGCGGCAGCACGATCGCGGGCCGCGTGGTCGAGCAGGGCACGGACAGGCCGGCGGCCGGCGTCGACATCCACGTGACGCCCGTCGTCGAGACCGCGGGCAGCGAGCCGCACTTCGCCTTCGAGATGGTCATGGTCGACAGCAGCGGCGGGTCGTCGGGCTCGAGCATCACGATCGGCGGCGGGCCCACGAAGCTCGTCCGCACCGACGGCGAGGGCCGCTTCGAGGTGCGCTACCTCGAGCCCGGCCAGTACCAGGTCGAGGCTTCGGGCGAGGGCTACGTGCGCGTGGCGCCCGAGCAGGTCGAGGTCAAGGACGGCGAGAACCGCGACGACGTGGTGCTCCACGTCCAGCGCGGCGCGGTGCTGACCGGAGTGGTGCTCGACAGCGCGACCGGCCAGAAGCTCGACCAGGTGCCGGTGCGCCTCGAGGGCGCCGGCAACACGAACATGGCCGTGACCGCCGATGGCGTGTACCGCTTCGAGGGCCTCGAGCCGGGCGACTACACCGTCTCGGTCATGGGCAGCGGCTTCATGTCGGCGCCCCTGGCCAGCGAGCAGATCACGCTGGGGACCGGCGAGCAGGCCACGCTCGACCTCAAGACGAAGTCGTCGTAGCGGGCCGCTGCGCGGCTGGCCTGGGGGCGCCGCTCCGCGGCCCATTCCGATTCCGGTGCCGGGGCGGTGCTGCTGCGTTCAGGAGTGGCGACGGACTGAGACGTCGTCGCCGGCGATGCGCCCAGGGGGTCGAGCGCACAATCTGCAGCGCCCTCGGCGCCAGGACCGCTGCGCCTTGGATTCGACTCCTTCGCCGAGGGCGCGAAGCCGTGCGCGAGTGCCCCCGGGCGCTCGCCAAGACGACAGCCTCAGTCCTTCTTCACTCCTGGAAAGTGAGCCGGACCGGTCAGCACCACGCAGGTGCGGCACACCGTCGGGTAGTCGCCGGCGAACATGCGGCGGCGGAACTCGCGATAGCGCGGACCGTTCCAGACCGACTCGAAGTCCTCGTGGAGGACGTTGCCCATCTCGAGCTCGGCCGGCCCACGGCAGCAGGGGTAGACCGCGCCGTCGGGCGTGACCTTCACGTAGTTCATCGCCATCGGGCAGAAGCCCGGGTGCATCGCGGCGAGGCTGTCCATGTGGAGGTCGCGGATCTCCTGGAGCGGCGCGCGGCTGGCCTGGCGCTCGCCGCCACACTCGACGTAGCCGCCCCAGGGCTGGTGCAGGTGCAGGTGCACGCTCACGCCGCGGTCTTGCGCGCGGCGCTTGACCTCGGCGACCATCGCGCCGAACTCGGGCTCCGGCACGCGGCCATCGAGCTTGAGCTCCTCGTAGCCGGTCGAGTTGGGCAGCAGCTCCTGCATCGACATCTCGCGCCCGCCGAGCTCCGCCACGAAGTCGACGAGGTCGGGCATGTGCCGCCAGTTGGGCTGCATGACGACGGCGTTGAAGCCGACCTCGATGCCGGCCTGCGCGGCCAGCGGCATGACGCGCGCGATGTTGCCGACGACCTGGTCGAAGTCGCTGCCGGCCCGCAGCGCCTCGAAGGTGGCCTCGTGCGGCGAGTCGACCGAGAACCACAGCCGGTGCGTCACGGGCGCGATCTTGCGGAAGGTGGCCTCGTCGAGCAGCGTCGCGTTGCAGTAGAGCAGGAGCTGCACGTCGTGCTCCCTGCACAGGCGCACGACCTCGTCGAGGTCGTTCATGAGCGGCTCGCTGGCGTCGCTCGGCGTGAGGTGCAGGGCGTGGGGCAGGATCTGGCCGAGCACCTGGCGCGCGACGGCGGGCGGCATCGACTTCGGGGGGATGCCGTCGGCCTGGTGGCACATGACGCACAGCAGGTTGCAGTGGTTGTTGAAGCCGAACTCGATCTCGGTCGGCCGGCTCTTCCACTCGAGCCGCTCGGAGGCCAGGTCCTGCGCCAGCTGCAGGACGTTCGCGCTCTCGCGCAGGACCTTGCTGGGCAGGCGGGACGTCATGGGGTCAGTGTATAGGGCCGGGAACGGGGCGACGCGCGGTGGGGGCCGCGCCCAGGCCCGTTTTCGGCCGGAAGCGCCGCGGAATTCAGGCCGGCTTCGACGGCTTGCGGCTCGAGGAGCGGCCCTCGCCGCCGTCACGCTTCGACCCATCGGGCTGCGTGCCGCCGGGCTTCGAGCCCCCCTCGGACTTCGGCCCCTCGGACTTCGGCCCGTCGGACTTCGCGCCGTCGGATCTCGCGCCGTCGGGCTTCGCGGCCCCGCCGTCCGTGCCGCCCGGCTTCGCGCCTTCGGTGGACGGCGGCGACTTGCGCTTGTAGTCGGTCTCGTAGAAGCCGCTGCCCTTGAAGAGGATGCCCGCGCCCGCGCCGATCAGCCGCTGCAGCCGCGGCTTGCCGCACTCGGGGCACTTGCGCAGCGGCGCCTCCTGCATGGACTGGAAGTGCTCGAAGCGGTGCTCGCACGCGCGGCAGACGTAGTCGTAGGTCGGCATGCCGTCAGGCTCCGGCCTGCGGCGCGCGCGCCACGACGACCTGCGCCTCGCGCAGCAGACGATCGTGCAGGCGGTAGCCGGGGACGACGGGCGTCAGGATCGCGCCGGGCTCGACCTCGGAGGACTCCTGCTCCATGAGCGCGCGGTGGAGGGTGGGGTCGAAGCGCTGGCCGCGCTCGGCCGGCACCGGCTTGACGCCGTAGGCCGCGAGCGTGTCGGCGAACTGCCGCTCGATGAGCTGCAGCCCCGCGAGGTACTCGCGGTCGAGGCCGGCGGGCGGCGCGGCGAGCGCGCGCTGCAGGTTGTCGAGCACGCCGAGCAGCGCCTGGAGCAGCGGCGTCGCGCCGTACATCCGCACCTGCTCGCTCTCGATGCGCGACGCGCGGCGGACGTTCTCGAGCTCGGCCAAGGCGCGCAGCCACTTGTCCTTGAGCTCGGCGAGCTGCGCCTCGGCGGCCGGCGGGGACTCGGTCGGGTCGCCGGCGCCAGCGGGCTCGGGCACGGCGGCCGACCCGTCGTCGGCCTCGAGATCGAGATCGTCGTCGTGCTTGCGCTTGCTCATGGCGTCACTCGAACAGCTCCTTGACCTTGTCCAGGAACGACCGGTGCTGGCTGCTGGCCTGCTCCTCCTCCAGGCGCGCGTACTCCGTGAGTAGCTCCTTCTGGCGCGGCGTCAGCTTGCGGGGCACCTCGACCGCGACGCGCACGATGAGGTCGCCCGAGCCGCGTCCGTAGACCGAGGGCATGCCCTTGCCGTCGACGCGGAAGGCCTTGCCGCTCGGCGTGCCCGCCGGGATGCGCAGCGAGGCCGGGCCGTCGAGCGTGGGCACCTCGATCGTGGCCCCGAGCGCCGCCTGCCCGAAGCCGATGGGCATCTCGCACAGCAGGTCGTCGCCCTCGCGATGGAAGAGCTCGTGCTCCTCGACCTCGACCAGGCAGAAGAGGTCGCCGCGCGGGCCGCCCTGCACGCCCGGCTCGCCCTCGCCGGGCACGCGCAGCTGGCTGCCGCTCTGGATGCCGCGGGGGATCTTGAGCTCGAGGTCGACCGCTCGCGACTGCAGCCCGCTGCCGCGGCAGCGCTTGCAGGGGTCCTTGATGACCTGGCCCGCGCCGCGGCAGGCGGGGCAGGTCGTCTGCATCATGAAGAAGCCCTGGCTGCGCTGGACCTGGCCGCGCCCGCGGCAGGTGGGGCAGGTCTCGGGCTTGGTGCCGGCCTTCGCGCCGCTGCCCTTGCACTCGTCGCAGTGCTCGTGGCGCGTGACGCTCAGCGTGCGCTCGGTGCCGCTGAAGGCCTCCTTGAGCGAGACGCGCACGTGGACCCGCAGATGGCTGCCCTGCCGCGGTCCGCCGCGCCGGAAGCCGCCGCCCAGGATGCCCTCGAAGAAGTCGCCCAGCCCGCCGCCGCCCGCGCCGAAGAGCTGCTCGAAGATGTCGCGCGGATCGATGCCGCCCGTCTGGAAGCCGCGGCCGCGCAGGCCCTCGTGACCGAACTGGTCGTAGACGCGCCGCTTCTCGGGGTCGCTGAGGACCTCGTAGGCCTCGGCCGCCTCCTTGAAGCGGCGCCCGGCGTCGGCGTCGTCCTTGTTGCGGTCGGGGTGGTGCTTGAGCGCGAGCTTGCGGTAGGCCTTCTTGAGCTCGTCGTCGCTGGCGCCGCGCTCGACGCCGAGGATCTCGTAGTAGTCGCGCGGCGTCGCCATCGGGCCGGCCTTCGGCCTCAGGAGACGGCGCCTTCGACCCCGTGCTCCTTGTCCTTGCGCTCGGTGACCACGGTCTCGGTGGTCAGCATGAGACCGACGATGCTGGCGGCGTTCTGCAGGGCCGAGCGGGTCACCTTGGTCGGATCGATGACGCCCATCTTGACCATGTCGCCCCACTCGCCCGTCAGGACGTTCAGGCCCTTGCTGCCGGACTGCTCGAGCGTCTCCTCGAGCACCACGTTGCCGTCGAGGCCGGCGTTCTCGGCGATCTGGCGGAGCGGCGCGGCGATCGCGGCCCTGATCACGTCGCGGCCGAACTTCTGGTCGCCAGGCAGGCGCAGCTCGTCGAGCGCGGCGCGCGCGCGCACGAGGGCCACGCCACCGCCGGGCACCACGCCCTCCTCGACGGCCGCGCGCGTGGCGTGCAGCGCGTCCTCGACGCGGTCCTTCTTCTCCTTCAGGGCCGTCTCGGTGTTCGCGCCGACGTGGATCACGGCCACGCCGCCCGACAGCTTCGCGAGGCGCTCCTGGAGCTTCTCCTTGTCGTAGTCCGAGGTCACGGTCTCGATCTGGTTGCGGATCTGGCTCACGCGCTCGGCGATGGCGTTCTTCTTGCCGGCGCCCTCGACGAGGGTCGTGTTGTCCTTGTCGACCACGACCTTCTTGGCGTGGCCGAGCACGTTCAGCTCGACGTTCTCGAGCTGCATGCCCGTCTCCTCGGCCACGACCTGGCCGCCGGTGAGCACCGCGATGTCCTCGAGGTACTGCTTGCGGCGGTCGCCGAAGCCCGGCGCCTTGACCGCGCAGATCTTGAGGCGGCCGCGCAGGCGGTTGACGACGAGCGTCGCGAGGGCCTCGTTCTCGAGGTCCTCGGCGATGATGAGCAGGCCCTGGTCGGTCTGCACGATGCGCTCGAGGATCGGCAGCAGCGAGCGCAGGCTGCTGATCTTCTTCTCGTGGATCAGGATGGCCGCGTTCTCGAGCACGCAGGTCATCTCGGCCGGGTCGGTGATGAAGTAGGGCGACATGTAGCCCTTGTCGAACTGCAGGCCGTCGACCTTCTCCAGCCAGGTCTCGGCCGTCTTGCTCTCCTCGACGGTGATCACGCCGTCCTTGCCGGCCTTCTCCATGGCCTCGGCCAGCAGCGCGCCGATGGTCTTGTCGTTGTTCGCGGAGATCGTGCCGACCTGCGCGACCTCGGAGTTGTTGCGGATCGGGCGGCTCTGCGACTTGAGGTGCTCGACGACGGCCTCGACGGAGGCGTCGATGCCGCGCTTGAGGTCCATCGGGTTGACGCCGGCCTGCACGAACTTCAGGCCCTCGGTGAGCAGCGCCTCGCCGAGCACGATCGCCGTCGTGGTGCCGTCGCCGGCCACGTCGTTGGTCTTGGCGGCCACCTCGTTGACGAGCTTGGCGCCCATGTTCTCGAAGGGGTCCTCGAGCTCGATCTCCTTGCTCACGGTCACGCCGTCCTTGGTGATGACCGGCGAGCCGAAGGACTTCTTCAGCACGACGTTGCGGCCGCTGGGGCCGAGGGTCACCTTGACGGCGCGCGCCAGCTTCTGGACGCCGGCGAGGATCTTGCGCTTCGCCTGGTCCTCGAACATCAACTGCTTGGCCATGGGATTCCTTGGTGTTGCGTGAGAGGCGGTGGGGACGGGTCGGGCGGCGTGCTCAGTCGCAGCGCGCGAGGACCTCGTTCTCCCTGAGGATCTTGAACTCGACGTCGTTGACGGTGACCTCGGTGCCGGCGTACTTGCCGAACAGGATCTGGTCGCCGACCTTGAGCTGGATGGCCGCGCGCTTGCCGCTCTTGAGCAGGCGACCGGCGCCGACCGCGGTGACCTTGCCGCGCTGCGGCTTCTCCTTGGCGGTGTCGGGCAGCACGATGCCGCCCGCGGTCTTCTCCTCGGCCTCGAGGACCTCGATCACGATGCGGTCGTCGAGGGGCTGGATCGTCGTCATGTGTGCATTCTCCCGAGTGCGTGTGTGTGCGTGTGCGAGTGTCAGAAGCCCATGCCGCCCATGCCGCCCATCCCTCCCATGCCACCCATGCCGCCCATGCCGCCCATGCCGCCGTGCTCGTGGCCGTGGCCGGCGGCCTCGTCCTCGGACTTGGGCAGCTCGGCGATCAGGCAGTCGGTCGAGAGCAGCATGGCCGCGACGCTGGCCGCGTTCTGCAGCGCGCAGCGCACGACCTTGGCGGGATCGATGATGCCGGCTTCGTAGAGGTCGACGTAGTGGCCCGTGCTGGCGTCGAAGCCCTGGGTGGCGGCTGCGGCCTCGACCTTCTTGACCACCAGGCCGGGCTCGGAGCCGGCGTTGCGGGCGATGAGTCGCAGCGGCGTCGCCAAGGCCTTGAGCACGACCTGCGCGCCGAGGGCCTCGTCGCCCTCGAGCGAGGAGGTGCCCGACTTCACGGCCTGCCGCGCGCGCAGCAGCGCCACCCCGCCGCCGGGCAGGATGCCCTCGGCCAGGGCCGCGCGCGTGGCGTGGCTGGCGTCCTCGAAGCGGCTCTTGCGCTCCTTGAGCTCGGTCTCGGTGGCCGCGCCCACGCGGATCTCGGCGATGCCGCCCGACAGCCGCGCCAGCCGCTCCTGCAGCTTCTCGCGGTCGTAGTCGCTCGTGGTCTGCTCGATCTCGCGCCGGATCAGCTTGACGCGGGCCGAGACGTCCGAGGGCTTGCCCGCGCCCTGCACGATCGTGGTGTTCTCGGCCGAGATCACGACCTTGCGCGCGGTGCCGAGCACCTTGAGGTCGATCTTCTCGAGGTCCATGTCGATGTCGGGCGCGATGACCGTCGAGCCCGTCGTGACCGCGAGGTCCTCGAGCATGGCCTTGCGGCGGTCGCCGTAGCCCGGCGCCTTGACCGCGCAGACGTTGAGGATGCCGCGCAGCTTGTTCACCACGAGCGTGGCCAGCGCCTCGCCCTCGAGGTCCTCGGCGATGACGAGCAGCGGCCGGCCGCTCTTGCTGACCTTCTCGAGCAGCGGGATGAGCGCCTTGGCCGAGCTGATCTTGTCCTGGTGGAGCAGGATGTAGGGCTTCTCGAGCACGGCTTCGAGCTTGTCCACGTTCGTGACGAAGTGGCTGCTCAGGAAGCCGCGGTCGAACTGCATGCCCTCGACGACGTCGACGGTCGTCTCGAGGCTCTTGCCCTCCTCGATCGTGATGACGCCGTCGGCGCCCACGCGCGACAGCGCGTCGCCCAGCGTCTTGCCGATCGTCGTGTCGCCGTTGGCGGAGATCGTGGCGATCTGCTCGAGCTGCTTGCGGTCGTTGACGTTGATCTTGCGGGCGCGCTTGCCCAGCTCGGCCACCGTGAGCTCGACCGCCTTGCGCAGGCCGCGGATGAGCCCGTCGCCGTGGGCGCCGGCCGCGAGCAGCTTCATGCCCTCGTCGGTCAGCGCCTTGGCCAGCACCGTCGCCGTGGTCGTGCCGTCGCCGGCGTCCTTGTTCGTGCGCGTGGCCGCCTCGCGGATGAGCTGCACGGCCATGTTCTCGTAGGGGTCCTCGAGCTCGATCTCGTCGGCGACCGTGACGCCGTCCTTGGTGATCGAGGGGCCGCCCCAGCTCTTGTCGAGGATCGCGTTGCGGCCCTTGGGGCCGAGCGTGCTCCCGACCGCGCGAGCGATCTTGTCCACACCAGCGCGCAGGTGGGCGCGCGCCTCGACGTCGAAAGCCATCTGCTTGGGCATGTGTGCTGCCGCTCCCGGGACTGAGGCGCCTCCGCTCCGGCGGAAGCCGGGCGAAGCGCCAGACGGTGCGGCCATTTGCAAAGCATGGGCCAATGACCGGCGACGCGATCCGAGCGCGATCGCTCGGGCTATTGCCTTGCGCGCGCCGGTTTTCGCGCGCTACCGTCGGCGGCCGGCGAATCGGCGTCTGCCAGCTTGGCATCGCGCCCGCGCTCGGCTCCGCGGCCTCTGCCACATTGGCGTCGGACATGAGCTTCCTCCTCCCGCTGATCCTGCCGCTCGTCGCGACGGTCGGTCCGCTCGCGCCGCCGCGCGCCGCCGGGCCCGACGCCGCCCTGCAGGCTCAGGTCGAGCTGCGCTCGGGACGCACGCTCGAGGGCCCGCTCGTGGCCGCCGGCGACGGGCGGATCACGATCCAGGTCGGCGACGAGCAGCAGACGGCCGCGCTCGACGACGTGCTGCTCTTTTCCCTGAGCGCCGCGCCAGCCGACATCGCGGGCCCGCCCGCGCCTCCGCCGGCCGTTCCGCCCGACCTGGTGTTCCTCGCCGGCGACGGCGGTGACCGCCTGGTCGGCCACCTGCAGGGCGGCGACGAGTTCGGCGTGCGGATCGAGGTCGACGGCGCCGGGCCCTTCCCGATCGCCTTCGACGACATCGAGCGCCTGCTGCCGCGCGCCGACCGGCCCGTCGACCGCCTCGCGGCGCTGGAGGGCGCCGGCGCCGACGATCGCATCTGGCGCCGCAAGCCCGACGGCAGCCTCGACCACGTGGCCGGCGTCGTGGAAGGGCTCGAGGGCGACACCCTCGCCTTCAGCGGGGCCATGGGTCCGCTCCACTTCGACCTCTCCGAGGTGCTCGCGGTCGTCCTGGCCGGGCATCGCGCTCCGCCCCAGACGCTGCCGGGCCGCCCGGTCGTCGTGCGGCTGCGCGGCGGCTCGCGGCTGTCGGCCGGCCTGCTCGAGCTCGATACCCAGCGCGTGGTGCTCGCGACGCGCTTCGCCGAGCGCCTCGAGCTGCCGCTCTCCTCGCTGGCCTCGCTCGTCGCGCGCGGCCCGGGTGTGGTGCTGCTCGCCGAGCTGACGCCAGTGGCGGTCGAGCAGTGGCCCAGCGTGGGCCAGCCCGCCGACTTCCTCTTCCCCTGGCACGCCGACCTCTCGGTGACGGGCCGGCTGCTCAGCGTGGGCGGCATCCCGCGCGCGACGGGCCTCGGCGTGCACGCCAACACGCGGCTGGTGTTCGCGCTGCCCGAGCACAGCCAGCGGCTGCGCGTGACCGGCGGGCTGGTCGACGAGGTCTCCGAGCTGGCGGCCGCCGGCTCGGTGCGCTTCCAGATCCAGGTCGACGACCGGGTCGCGACGCGCAGCGAGGTCGTGCGCGAAGGGCAGGAGCCCGCCGTGCTGCGGGTCGACGACCTGCGCGGCGCCCGGCGACTCGAGCTGCTCGTCGACGACGGCGGCGACGACGACGCTGGCGATCGCGCCGCCTGGGTCGACGGCGTGATCCTGCTCGACGCATGAGGCGCGGCCCGCCGCGCGCCGCGCCGGCCGCGTCGGCCGCACTGCTCGCACTGCTCGCGCTGCTCGCCGGCTTCGCGCTGCCGTCCTGCGACCGCCCGTCCGACGCCGGCCGCCCCAAGGTCGCGCTCATCGGCATCGACGGCGCGACGTTCACCGTCATCGACCCGCTGCTCGCGCAGGGCCGGCTGCCGAACATCGCCGGCCTGATCCGGCGCGGCGCGCGCATGGTGCTGCGCAGCAGCCACGAGTCGCAGGACTCGCCGGTGCTCTGGAGCACGATCGCGACGGGCGCCGGCATGGAGGCGCACGGCATCACCGGCTTCCTCAAGGAGGACGGCCAGGGCGGGCGGCTCTTCGCCTCGTCCGACCGCCGCCTGCCCGCGCTGTGGAACCTGGTCGACTCGCGCGGCGGCAGCGTGGGCGTGGTGGGCTGGTGGAACACCTGGCCGGCCGAGCACGTCGACGGCTACATCGTCAGCGACCGCTTCGCGCAGAGCCTCTACCAGCGCAACTTCGGCGGCGGCGACTGGAAGGGCATCTGCTTCCCCGCCGAGCTCGAGGCCGAGCTCCAGCCGCTCTCGCGGCCGCCGGACGCGCTGTCGCGCGAGCGCCTCGCGGCGCTGGGCGAGTTCACCGACGACGAGTGGGCCGCGCTGCAGGGCGGCGACGCCGGCGTGCCGGTCGTGACGGGCAACGGCCTCGTCGCGCTCAAGTACGGCCTGCAGGCGCAGGACAGCGTGGCCGACGCCGCGCTGCACGTGCTCGACACGCGGCCGCAGCCCGACCTCTTCTGCCTGTTCCTCGAGCTGCCCGACCGCGCGGGCCACAACTTCTGGAGCATGTACCAGCCGCAGGCCGTGCGCGGCGGGCCCGACGCGGTCGACGCCGGCTGGCGCGCCCGCTGGGCGGGCGTCGTGCCGGGCGCCTACGAGATGGTCGACGCGATCCTCGGCCGCGTGCTCGCGCGCCTCGACCCCGACACGACGGTGATCCTCGTCTCGGATCACGGCATGCGCAGCAACGGACGGCCGGGCGGCAGCCCCGACGCCCTCGACCGGCTGGGGCGCTCGGGCGTGCACGACCCGGACGGCATCCTCATCGCCGCGGGTCCGGCCATCGCGCCCGGGAGCGCGGCCGTCGCCGACCTGCTCGACGTCGTGCCCACGGTGCTCGCGGCGCTGGGACTGCCCGCGACGACGCAGTGCGCGCGGCCGCCGCTCGCCGCGCTGCTCGCCACCGAGTTCCTCGAGCGGCACCCGCTGCTGCCCGCGCGCGACGAGCCGCCGCTGCAGCCGCGTGAGGAGGTCTACGACGGCGCCATGGATGCCCAGCGCCTCTCGCAGCTGCGTGCCACCGGCTACCTCGGCGGCGAGGAGACCGACGAGCGCTGAGCGGCCGGCTGTAACGCGGCCCGCGACCGTCCGACCTGACGGCCATGAACAGCAACGAGCCGGTCGAGGCGGAGGTCGTCGGGGATCGCGTGCTGGCCGAGCCGACCGAGGCGCTGGCCCTGGAGGACGTGCTCGCCGGCGTGCTGCTGCCCGGCGAGCCGGCCGCGGCGGCGCGCGACGTGGCGCGCGCGGTGCTCGCGGCCAGCGGCGGGCTGCACCGCCTCGCGCGGCTCGGGCCGCGCCAGCTGCGCCGCGAGCTGTCGCGGCTGCCGGCGCTGCCTGACCACGCCGAGCTGCGCCTGGCCGCGGCCTTCGAGCTCGGCCGCCGCGCCACGCACGTCGAGCTGCCGCCGGGCCAGGTCGTGCGCGGCATGACCGACCTCGAGCCGCACCTGCGCGGCCTGCTCCAGGGCCGCAACAAGGAGGTCTTCGTCGTGGTCCTGCTCGACGCGAAGAACCGGCCGCTGCGCACCGAGCGCGTGAGCGAGGGCTGCCTGACCTGGTCGGTCGTGCACCCGCGCGAGGTCTTCGGGCCGGCGGTGCGCGAGGGCGCCGGAGCGGTCATCGTCGCGCACAACCATCCCAGCGGAGACCCCACGCCGAGCGCGCAGGACGTCGAGGTGACCGGCCGCCTCGCGCGCGTGGGCGAGATGCTCGGGATCCCGCTGCTGGATCACATCGTGGTCGGGCATCGAAGGTGCCTCTCGATGCGGGCCCAGGGGCTCATGGGCGCGACGTGACTACTGGTTGCAGCGGGCGAGGAGGGCGTCGCGGGCGGTGGCGAGGGCTGCGGTGCGTTGCGCAGGAGGCGCCGAGGGATCGACGCCGCAGTTCGAGCCGGACAGGGTGATCAGGCGCTCGAGGGCGGCGAAGGCGAGCTCGCTGTCGTCGCTCGAGAGATAGGAGAGGAAGGTGTCGGGCGGGCGCTGGCAGTCGAGCGCGAGGAGCGCGGCCTCGATCGCGACGGTGACGTCGCCGGGCACGCCGCCGGGCGGGGGCTGGGCCGCGAGAGCGGCGGCGAAGTCGTTGATGGCCGCGACGCCCTCGGGCCGCTTCGAGCGCCCGAGCGCGTCGAGGATCGCGACGACGACCTCCGGCTCGCGCCGCCGCGCGAGCCCGACGATGAGCGCGTCCGCCGTGCCCGTGGCGCCGATCGTGCGCGCCGCCTGGCCGGCCACCGCCGCGACCGGGTCGTCGAGCAGCGGCGCCGTCGCCAGCGTGGCGATGCGCGCGCGCTGCTTGCTGTCGCAGCTGTCGACGACGCGCTCGAGCACCTCGAGCGAGTGCACGCGCAGGTAGTCGTCGGTGCTGGCCAGCCCCTCCTGCAGGAAGGCGATCGCGCCGGGCCCCAGGTTCGCGAGCACGAAGCGCGCCGCGTCGATCTGGCGCAGCTGGTAGGCGCCGAGATGGGCGACGAGCATCCGCGCGCGGGCGGCGAGCCCGGGATCATCGACGGGCGCGGCAGCCCACAGCTCCAGCTTCTTCGCGTTCCACCAGGCCGTGGCCTGGCGCACCGACTCCTCGCGCTGCGGCACGCTGGCCATCGGGTGGAAGCCGAAGTCGGTGCCCGCCAACGCGCGCAGGCCCGGCACCGCGAGTTCCTGCATGAAGGCGTTCTGCTCGGTGCGGACCCAGGGCAGCGCGGTGTTGTCGAGCTGCAGCGTGGTGCCCTCGGCCAGCACCGCCAGCAGCAGCGGCATGCCCGCCGGGTTGTGCAGCTGCGCGAGCGCGACGGCCTCGGCCACGCGCACCGCGATGGGCACGTCGTAGTCGACCGGGTAGGGGCCGATGCCGTTGAGCAGCCGCGGGATGGCCGCCTGCGCGCCGAGCCGGCCGAGCGTGTCGGCGGCCGCGGCGGCCACGCCGATCGTGTCGTCGCGGAGCGCCGCCATCGCCGTCGCGACGGTGCGCGGGTCGCGCGCCGAGGCCAGCGCGTCGATCGCGTCGAGGCGGTCGCGGGGCTGCGGCAGCGCCAGCGCCTCGCCGTCGGCCGCGCTCTCGCCCGGCAGGCTCGACGCGAGCACGTCGCGCCACGACCAGTCGCGCTGGCCCGGCGCGATGCCCGGCAGGGTGTCGGGCGGGGCGGCGGGCTGGTCGTCGCCGCAGCCTCCGAGCGCGGCGAGCAACGCCAGCGCGCAGGCCGCGGTGCCCCGCGAGGCCCTGGCGACGGCGCGGACGAGCGGCGACATGCGCCGAGTTTGACATGGCGCCGAGGCTCTCGATATGAAATGGTTGCCCGGATTCGCCCAGCAGGAGTCGTCTCGATGGCCGCGCCGCAGCTCGACAAGGACCTGCTCGCGATCCTCGCCTGCCCCGAGACGAAGGAGCCCGTCGCGCTCGCGGACGCGGCGCTCGTCGGGCGCGTCAACGCCGGCATCGAGGCCGGCCAGGTGAAGTCGCGCGACGGGCAGGTCGTGACGCGCACCATGGAGGCGGCGCTCGTGCGGCAGGACCGCAAGGTGCTCTACCCGGTGCGCGGCGGCATCCCGATCATGCTGATCGACGAGTCGATTCTCGTCGATGGCATCCCGGCCTGAGGCCGGCCCGACCGCATCGATGGACAAGCGCCTGTTCCTGGCCCTGGGCCTGAGCCTGCTCTTCATCTGGGTCTACTCGTCGTTCACGGCGAAGCCACGTCCCGCCGAGCCGCCGGCCGGCTCGCCGCCCGCGGCCGGTGCGGCGGAGGCGGCCGGTGCGACGGCGACGAGCGGCGCCGGAGCGGGGGCGCCGGGGGCCGCGCCGGTCCCGAACGCGTCCGGCAGCGCGGGCGCGCCGGCCGCAGGCGCA
>Ga0111538_10002095_pt1 | contig 28050 bp, 21 predicted proteins | sample SoiMethybrSBSTD1_FD_79669 | JGI IMG/M metagenome (GOLD analysis project Ga0111538, IMG submission 79669) | Bulk soil microbial communities from a Populus tree surrounding site in Tennessee, USA - Soil MetaG P. TD hybrid SBSTD1 (version 2)... | ecosystem: Environmental > Terrestrial > Soil >...
ACTACGTGCCCTACATCAGGCAGGCGACTGCGAAGGGCTACGTGGTCATCGCGCCCGAGTATCGCGGCAGCATCGGCTATGGTTCGCAACTCTACGATGCCATCGACTACGGCGGCAGCGAGGTGGACGACGTCGTGACTGCGGCCAGCGTGCTGGCCATCCGGTATCCCATGGTCGATCCCCGGCGGATCGGCATCATCGGGTGGAGTCATGGCGGCATGATCACGCTGCTCTCGATCTTCCGAAATCCAGGGACCTTCGCCTCGGCAGTCGCGGTCGTGCCGGTGGCCAACCTGTTCCAGCGTCTTGCCTACAAGGGCGTCGAAGAGCACCGGGCGCTGATCGACCCGAACAACCGCTTTGGCGGCACGCCGGCGCAGCGACCGGCTGTGTATCGCGATCGGTCGCCGCTCTTTCAGGTCGACAAGCTGCGGATTCCGCTCCGCGTACACATCGCGGACAACGATCAGGACGTCAACATCGAGGAAGGGATGCAGCTCATCGACGCGCTTCGCTCCCGCCAGTCCGAGCTGGCGGAGACCGAAATTTTTCGCAATCCGCCGGGAGGACATCTGTTCGATCGCCGCGTCAACCTGAAGACGTTCGAGCCCGACAACACGCCGGCGCAGCGGGACTCATGGGTGAAGGTCTGGACGTTCCTCGACCGGACGCTGGCGCCGCCCGATCCAGCCGCCGTCATCAGCTCTTCGCCATCTTCTTCACGCTGACCCGGCCGTTTCGCCAGACCGGCCTCCCAGACCGAACGGAAAGGCCAGCCGCACGCGCATCACTCGTTCCCGGCGCCGCTCAGCGTCGAGGTTCATCGCTCGGGCCTTGAGCAAGTCCTCGAGCGAGATCATGCCTAAAAGGCGACGGCCGGGCCGCGCTTGACAACCGGGAAGCGAGTCAACCCCGTTTCAGCCATGCGATGGACGACAGCGCGCAGCGGTTCGTCGGGATGGGCGACGGTCGGCCGGGTCCGCAGGATGCTGGCAAGGTGCACGCCCGGCTCGACGGCGGCCTGCCGGGCGAGTTGCCGCAGATCGAAACGGGTGACGACCCCTTCGAGCATGACCTCTCTGGCGAACAGGATCTCTAGGCGTACTCCCGGGCAAGTGATAGCCGCGCCTCGCGATCTTCTCGGTCAGGATTGACCGCTTGAGGACGGGCACCGTGAACGCGTGCGCCACGGTGACCGAAACGAGGAGCGGCAGCAGCATGTCGACGTCGTGCGTCAGCTCGAGCGAGAAGACGACGCCGGTCAACGGCGATTGCATCGTGCCGCCGAGAAGCGACCCGATCGTGTCGTAGCCGACACCGAGCGCTTGTGGGAAAAACAGGCCGCCGACTCCGATGACCAGGCCGCCAATCGCCGGCCACCACATCCAGTGTATCGGCAGGCGTGTGAACAAGTCTTCCGAGGCATAGACGGCTGCCGTCAACAGCGCCGACAGGCCCCCGGCGAAAGGCCCGCCAGCACGCAGCCGGCCAGTCCGGTGAGGCCGATGAACGGCGCATGCGGTGGCACTGGAAAGAGCGGCCCGGCGCCAAGCAGCGAGTGGCGCGCCGCCGGTCATGATGATCGGGCCCTCGGCGCCGAACGGGCCGCCGGACCCGATGGAAATGGCCGACGACGGGCACGACGATCACCCAGGCGCCGAGGTGCGCGTCCGCGGCCGACACCGCCGCCGTCGACCACCGAAGGAAGAAGAACGCGTTGGGTTCGATGGCGATGAGGGCCAGCAGCGCCTTGGCCAGAACGGCGCTGACGAGCCCGATGGCAACGGCAGCGACGGCCAACAGCAGGACCCGCGGCGTCGCCGTGAAGTCGCCAAGTTCGTCGACGACATCATGCATGGCGGCCTCGTCGACGAGGGCCATCCTCGAAAAACATCGGCGGCGGGACGTCAGCGGCGTCCATCGCCTGTGCCAGCGCGCCCAGCGCCGACGCCAGCTGCCGCCGCCGGGACGACGACAGCTGCTCGACGCCGCGGACCAGGCGCTCCTGGGGCAGACCTGGCACACGGGCCGCCAGGCGCGCGCCGCGCGGGGTGAGCGACAAGCGCACGCTGCGGCCATCGTCGCCCGATCGCGCCCGGCGTACGAGACCGCCGTCGACCAGCCGGGCGACGACCGTCGACACGCTGCTCTGATGGGTGTGCGTGCGGTCAGCGAGATCGTTGACCGACAACGACGGCGATTCGGCGAGCTTCTGCAGCACGAACAGCTGCGCACCGCTCACCCCGACGTGGCGTTCGGCGCGCCGTGACGACTCGCGGAGCGACTGCACGATGCGCCGCACCGCATCGAGCACCTCTTGCGTGCCGTTCCGAGATGTATGGGAACCCATACATCTAATTGTACACCGCCGCACCGGCGCTTCGCCAGCGTCCGAAGCGCGGCGTTCACGATACATAGGGTCTCATTACGATTTCGGCGGCGGTTGGCGTAGGATGTCGCCGTCGGGCGGGATGTGAGATCCGGCTCGTGCCGTTGTTATTCACCCGTGCAGTGGGTCGAGCGGACTTGAGGGGGGTGTATGGTGCGCCTGCGTATCTCCGGACTGCTGTTGTGTCTCGCCATCGCCAGCGCCGCCAACGCCCAGAACACCAGCCAGGTGTTCGGTAAGGCGACCGACACCTCGGGCGCGGTCCTGCCCGGTGTCACCGTCACGCTCACGAGTCCCGCCCTGCTCGAACCGCGCGTGGCGGTCACCAGCGACACCGGGACCTACGAGTTTTCGGGCCTGCCGATCGGCGTGTACTCCGTGCGATTCGAGCTCGCCGGCTTCGGGACGCTGGTCCGCGAAGGGCTGCAACTGCAGGCCGGATTCAACGCCCAGGTCAACGGCGAGCTGTCGGTCGGCACGTTGCAGGAGAACGTCACGGTGACGGCGGTGAACCCGATCGTCGACGTGCGCAGCACAACCCAGGGCACGCGATTCAACGTCGAAGAGCTGCAGGCGATTCCTTCGGCGCGGGATGTCTTCCAGGTGCTGACCCAGACCCCTGGGATCAGCTCGGACCGGCAGAACGTCGGTGGCACCCACAATGGCCAGCAGACGGGGATGTTCTCGCGCGGCGCGGCCAACGGTCAGGGACGATGGTTCGTCGATGGCGTCGACCGCAACGACATCGCCAACGGACGTCCGTTCGTGATTGATTTCAACTCGGTCGAGGAGGTGCAGGTTTCCACCGGCGGCGCCGATGCGACGATGCAGACGCCCGGCGTGTTCGTCAACGTCGTCACGAAGAGCGGATCGGATGCGTTTCGCGGCGCGACGTGGTACCTGCGAACGGATCGCGGGCTCGGCTCGAACAACGTGACCGACGAACTGCGCCGCGAGGGCGCCAACTCTGGAAATCCTCTCGTGTATACCAACGACTACGGCGCTCAGTACGGTGGCCCGATCAAGCCCGGTCGCGCCTGGTTCTGGGCCACGTACGGTATGCAGAACGTCCGGCTGGGCGTGCTCAACTACTACCAGACGACGCCTGAGTGCGCGCCGGTCAAGGCGAACCCCCTCTCCGTGCCATTCGACGATGTCGTCGATTGCTTGAACTTGAACAAGCAGGACGTGCCGGCGCTGGGCGCCAAGTTCAACGTGAGACCGTTCGCCGGAAACCTCATCACCGTCGCCAATTCCTTCGGCCAGCGCGTCGAGACCATCCGCGGCGCCGACGACCTTCATCCCACGTTCGAAACCACGAACAAGATGACGTACCTAAAGCGCAGCGACAGCCGCTACGACCTCGGGCTGCCGTGGTGGAACACCGAAATCTGGGATCCCAGCTGGAAAATCGGCGATCAGCACAGCTTCAACGATCGCTGGCTGGTCGATGTGACCTTCGGGCACCACTGCTGGTGCGATTCGATCGTGCCGCAGACCGACGAGCTCCGCCAGGTGCAGCCGATGCTCGAGCTGACGACCGGGACGTGGGGACGGTCATGGTCCGACTCCAGCATGATGCTGGTGACGAACAACACGCTCGAAGTCTCGACGAGCTACTTCGTGCCGGGAGCTCTCGGTGGCGACCACTCGTTCAAGGCCGCCTACAAGTACGGGCACTTCGGCGAGGTGTACGATCGGACCTACAGCGGACACGGGCAGGCGGTGTTCAACACGCCCACGACGCTGCCCATCTTCAGCACGCCGTTCACGGCGCGAGTGATTCGAGACTTCATCACGCCGGCATTTCTCGATCAGCACTCGACCTACTTCCAAGACACGTACACACACAAACGGCTGACCGCGATCCTCGGCCTGCGGTGGGACCGCCAGGAAGACAAGGTGGCCGCCATCACCGTGCCGGCGCATGCCTTTCAGGGTCAGCCGACGATTGACGGGACTCCATTCACCCTGTTGCCGGCGCTCGACGTCCCCGCCGTCCGTTCCGGCGTCGTCTGGAACACCGTCGCACCCCGGCTCGGCGTGACCTACGACCTGACCGGTAATGCGACGAACGTGATCAAAGGGTCGTACGCGCTTTATTTCGATCAGCGATCGGCTGGCCAAACGTCCAAGCCTCTCAATCCGGCCGGGTCCGCGCGTATCGACCTCGGGTGGACCGACGTGAACCGCGACACCGTGGTGCAGGTGAACGAGATCAACCAGAGCGTGATCCGGTCGGTCACCGGCTTCGATCCGGCGAATCCGGCAGCGCTGGTGTCGGCCAACACGGTCGATCAGAACGTGGGCGCTCCACGAACCAGCGAGATCGTCATCGGATTCGGCAAGGAGATGCCTGGAGATTTCGGCCTCAACGTCAGCTACGTGTGGCGCCACTACGATCACTTCATCTGGAACGACACAATCGGCATCTCATCGGCCGACTATTCCCCGATCCGGTTCCAGCCGGCGGCGAGCGCGTGTCCCGCTGGCGCCCGCTGCGAGCAGGTCACCTACTACGTCCCGAACGTGACGCTGCCGAGCGCCTACAATCTGACGAATCGTCCCGACTTCACGCACGTCTACAACGGCATTGAGCTCGTCGTCCGGAAGCGGTCGTCACGCGGCTGGATGCTGAACGGGAGCTACTCGTACAACACGACCATCGAACACTACGATTCACCAGCCGCTTACGAAGATCCGACCGACATCGATCATCGCGACGGATTCCAGTACGCACCGTCGGCCGGCCTTGGCGGCGGTGGCGGCTCCAACCTCGCCGGCATTCCGATCAACGCGAAGTGGATCGCCAAGCTGAATGGATCGTATCGGCTGCCTTATGAGGTCAACATTGCGGCAACCGCCGACCTGCGTCAGGGCTATCCGTTTACCCAGGCGATCAACATCGCTTCGCGGCCCAACCGCGCGCCGGCGATCGCCGTGATGCTCGATCCGCTCGGCGAAACGCGGTTCACCAATTTCGCGACCATGGACCTGCGATTCGACCGGTCGTTCGTGTTCGGCGGGATCAAGCTGCTGCCGTCGCTGGACATCTTCAACCTGTTCAACGCCAACACGGTGATGGGTCGACGCGTCAATCAGAACGCCGCGAACGCGAACAGCGTGTTCGGCATTCTCGCGCCGCGCATCGCCCGGGTCGGCCTGATGGTCACCTTCTGATGGCGAACAAGGAGCGACTCGTGATCGCTGACTGACCACACGCCAGGCGCTTTGCCTGGTAGCACGTTCATTGACAAGCCGTCGCGGCCACGGTGCCCGGCGGCTTTTGTCTTTTCAGGAGATTCAATGACCGACAACCCTTCGCGTCATCAGCTGGCGGCCCAACGCGTCGTGCATGCGATTGCCGGCATGGAAGCGGCGCCAGTGCGGCTCGAGACCTACAGGGTGACGGATGCGGGCTCACTCACGATGGACCTTTACTACCCGGCTCACGTCGCATCCGGTACACGGTTGCCGGCAGTGGTTCTGGTCACGGGTTACACCGACGCCGGCGCGCAGCGGATATTCGGCGTCAAATTCAGAGGCATGGGTTCGTTCGTGTCGTGGTCGCAATTGATCGCCGCGTCCGGGCTGGTGGCGATCGTTTATGAAAATGATGCGCCGTCGGACGCTCACCACGTTCTGCGCCACCTTCAGCAACATGCCGCGGCCCTCGGCATTGACACGCGTCGAGTCGGATTGTGGGCGTGTTCGGGACACGGATCCAACGCGCTGTCGCTCCTGATGGACCATCGCGACGCCTTCGCGTGCGCCCTGTTGGCCTATCCGTACACACTCGACCTCGACGGCTCGACGAAAGTCACGGCAGCGGCCGGGCAATTCGGATTCGTCACGCCGGCTGCCGGACGGACCGTTGCGGACCTCCCGACAGGGGTGCCGCTGCTCCTTGTGAGGGCGGGAAACGATCAGATGCCGGGACTCAACGACGCACTGGACTCGTTCGCCGCCGCCGCGCTGGCAGCCAATCTGCCGGTGACGATCAGAAACTACCCGGAGGGACCGCACGCGTTCGATTTGTTTGACGACCGTCGCACGTCGCGAGCGATCGTGAAGGAGATGCTCGCGTTCTTACAGGTAAACCTGTCGATGGCCTCAGCGTGACTCAGGACGGGCCGGCGACACGGCGCGGCATGTCGTCGGCCTGCTGACTCGCACGGAACTCGATGATGCGCACGTCGGCGAGTCCCCGCGCGCAGAACGGATCCGCGCGCATGATCGTTTCAATCTCCGTCCGACGCTTCCCTACGGCCAGGATGATTCCCCCGTCACGGGGGATCTTGCGTCCCGACACGAGAAAGTGGCCCGATGCGTAGTGCTTTTTGAGAAAGCTGACATGCGCCCGCATGTGGGCATCGATCTCGGCGAGCGGGACTTTGTAAATGAGCTCGATGACGAACATATCGGGCTTCGGGCTTCGGGCTTAAGACCTGAGACCTAAGACATAAGACTTTAAAACGTATACTCAATGCCCCAGAGCGGCGTGACCTTGTCATGCAGTCCGCGGTCGTCGAGCCCGAACAGGACGTTGAACTGCGCGATGAGGCGATCGACGACGTTCAGCTTCATCCCAAGCGCGCCGCTCAATGTGTTGAACGAACCGCGGTCGAACGTCACGCTCTGGAACGTGGTCGATCCGTCCAGAGCATTGAAGGTGTCTGGCCTGAGCCGTTCCGCGTCGATCACCCAGCGTCCCAGCAGATCGCCGACGATCGTCAGTCGCGGGGTCACACCCAGGTCCGCACCGCCGGTGTAACCGAACTGATCGGGAAAATCAGCCGAGACGCCGCGCGCTGGATTGCCGGCGAGAATGCTGGAACCGTTCCACGTGTAGCTCACGTTGAGGTGCGGGGCCAGCTTCTGGAATGTGTCCGACCAGATGAAGAACGGCTGCACGCCGGTGGTGCCGCTGCCAAGCAGGTTCATCGCATCACCGGTCGGCACTCGGATGTCGACGCCGACGGCCAACCCGTTCGACTGCCCGCTCGCCAGCGTGCCTTTGAACCTGATCGTGACGTCGCCGACGCCGGTGGCGCCGCCGACTGCGGTGAACAACCGGCGATCGCCGACCTCGCCGTTCGATTGCCGGAAGAAGTGCGTCAACTCGTTGGTGGTCCCGATCCGGTGGATCGTCGCATCGGACACGACGCGCAGGCTGGTCTCGACCACCGGCACCGCCACCGCGACGTCGAAACGGTCGGTCACGCCGTAGGTGAGGAACGTCGTCGACTGATTGACCGAGGCATTGATGTCGTTCAGGGTGGTCACGACGTCTTCGCGGCCGCCGCGCAGGGCGGCGTTGTCGTGGGTGAAGACCGCCGGCACGGTGTGGAGATCGAGCCCTTCGATGGTGTCGAACGTGAATCGCTGAACCGCGAACCCGAGCGCCAGCCGGCCGGCGCCGATGGTTTCCGCGCGCTCGGCCAGAATCGGCCCGAAGCTCTGCGTCGTGCGCTGGAAGACGCCGAGACTCGGGTCGAAGCGATAGGTGAACCCGGACGCCGGCGACGGAAGCGGGACACTCACGAGCTGCGCGACCAGTGCGGTGCTGAACTGGCTGAAGTTGAACTGGAAATCGCTGGTGAAATGCGCGGTATGCGGCTGCTCGCCCGGCAGCGTGGCGAGGCTGTCGACGACGAGGCCGTTCGGGCCGTAGAGATCGGCAAAAAGAGTCGCCAGATTGCGAACGGGCGCGGCCAGGTTGTACGGCTCCTGCGCCTCGACCGTTGCCGACACGAGCGCCACGCAGATCGCCAGCGCGGCCGTCAGGGTTCGCATGTGTGCCTTCCGGTTCCGCGTCATCGAATCGCGACCACGACCCACCCAGCGCTGGTGCGCGTCAGCTGCAGCGTCTGGTCGCTGTCGACCGTTTGCGTCCGCCCCCCGGCCTCGATGGTGTCGCGGCGCTTGACCCGGACCGACGCCTCGTCTCCGCGGCGATCGATTGACGTAATCGTCAGCGCGACGCGCTGAGACGAGACGGCACGAAATCCGTCCTGAAGCCGCCGCTCCTCCTCGCGCGACAGATTCGGTTTGATCGACTTGAACAGCGCCAGATCTTTGATCTCGATCGCCCGTGCGTAGCTAGCGGTCACGCGTCGAATTGCCGCGTCATCGTCTTCACGCTCGCGGGGCTCGGCGTCCGCCGCAGCCGGCGGGAGCGCCGGAACCTGCGGGGCTGCCGGCGGCTCGGTCGGCGTCGATGTCGCCGCGCGGGGCGGCGGCTGCGGCAGAGGATCCGGCGCCGTTGTCGGGACCTGAGCCTGACTGGCCCCCGGGGCTGCAACAGGCGCGGACGCGGGCGGCGGTGGCGACGCGGCCGCGGTGTCGGCCGGTGCTGGCAGCGCCGTCAGTCGTCCGGGCAACCGGCGGGCTTCGGCGGCCGGGCGCGGCGGTGCGGCCGGCGCGGTTGGTGCGGCTGCAGGCACACGTTCGGCAAGGCGGGACACCACGTCGGCGACGAGCGGTGAGCCAGCGTCGATGGCCTTCGCCGTCTCGAGCGCCCGCGTGGAACCCGGAATGTCGCCTGCCGCGGCGAGACGTCGCGCCTCGGCGATTGCTGCGTCGAACTGGCCGAGAGTCTTCACCGCCTGCTCGTGAATCCTCGACGCGGCCGGCTGGCCGGGCTCTAAAGCGAGCGCCTCTGCCGCGTATGCCGCCGCGGCCCGGTAGTTCTTGGCCTCGAGGCTAGATGCCGCCAGCGCCACGCGATTCTCGACCGCCTGCGCGGCCGTCGCCTGATTTGGTGAGGTGTCCTGACGGACGCCGCCGACGCGAATGGCGTAGGCGCCAATCGAGACCAGCGCGATGGCGAGCACCGCTCCCGCGATTGTGAGCGCCGTCCAACGCGCATGACGCGCAGGAGCAGCGTCGTCTCGCTGCGCGGTCACGGCCGCTGTGGCCGTCGTCGGCGCCAGGCGCCGCGCGGCCTGGCGCGCGGCTGGCATCATCACCGTCACCGCGTGCGTTCCGTCCGACTCGAGATCGCGGCGCACGCGCTTCAGGTCCGCACGAAGATCGCCGGCTGACTGGTATCGGCGATCCCGGTCCTTCTCGAGGCAGGCGGTGATCACGTCCCCGAGGTGGGGTGGCAGGTCAGGATTCAATGACGCGGGGGCGGCCGGCGTGCGGTTCAGGATGGCCGCCAGGATGACCGGCGATCGCTTGCCCGGGAACGGATGCTGGCCGGTCGCACACTCGTACAGAACCACGCCGAGCGAGAAGAGGTCGGTGCGGCCGTCGAGTTCCTCCCCCATCGCCTGCTCCGGCGACATATACGCGACCGTGCCGAGCGTGATGCCTTCCGCCGTTCGATGCGCGGTATCGATCGTGGTTTCCGGATCCGTCGAGACCGGCGCCAGCTTCGCGAGGCCGAAGTCGAGAATCTTGACCCGGCCCCGGTCCGTGAGGAACACGTTGCCGGGCGTGATGTCGCGATGAATGACGCCGCCGGCGTGTGCCACATGCAAGGCGTCCGCGACTTCGATGCCGATGTCGACGAGCTGACCAATCTCCAGCGGGCCATCCGCCAGGCATTCGCGCAGCGAGCGTCCCTTCAGCAGCTCCATGACGATGAAGGGGTGGCCGTCCACCTCGCCGATGTCGTAGATGGTGCAGATGCTGGCGTGATTGAGCGCTGACGCGGCACGGGCCTCGGCGCGCAGCCGACGGATGGCATCTGGCTCGTGCGCCAGATCCTCGTGAAGGAACTTGAGGGCTACGGATCGCCCGAGACGGTCATCCTCGGCGCGGTAGACGACTCCCATCCCGCCAGCGCCGAGCTGCGACTCGATTCGATAATGCGAGACCGTCCGTCCGATCATGGTGACTGGCAGGACTCAACCGTCGATCATATCCGACGATCCCAGGGTCTCTGGCCTGGAACTGGCCAGCAACCCCCCGGCGCCACCTCGACTTACCAGGCGGCTGGAACGTCACTTGCGAGTGAAATGTTGCTGCAGGGAAGACTTCATGCGCGTTCTGGTCATCGACATCGGGGGATCGCACACCAAGCTCGCCATTGGCGAGTCTGACGAGCGCGCAGAGATCGACTCAACGGAGGGGATGTCTCCACAATCCCTCTTCCCGCGAATACATGCGGCCACGAGCCAGTGGGAGTACGACGTCGTCTCGATCGGCTACCCTGGCCGCGTTGGGCCCGACGGCCCCACGCAGGAGCCCGGCAATCTGGGTGACGGCTGGGTGGGTTTCAACTTCGAGGCGGCGCTGGGCAAATCGGTCCGCGTCGTCAACGACGCCGTGCTGCAGGCGCTTGGCGCCTATCACGACGGCCGGATGCTGTTTCTCGGACTGGGCACTGGCCTCGGATCGGCGCTCGTCAGCGAACGCGTCGTCGTGCCGCTCGAACTCGGTGAGCTGCCGTACGAGAGAGGTCACACGCTGTTCGACATTCTCGGGCAGTCAGGATTCGAACGCCTCGGCGAGGCGGTGTGGCAGCAGTTCGTTCGCGAGGTCACGGTCGCGTTGCGTGAGGTGTTCCTGGCAGACTACGTCGTCCTCGGCGGCGGCCGGGCATCGGTCGTCGATCCGCTGCCGCCTCAGACACGGCGTGGTGGCAATGACGATGCGATCAAAGGCGGCACACGGCTGTGGCGGGACATGGTCGAACCACACGATCGCCGGCCGTCGCCGTTCTGGCGCGTCGTAGTGTAGGTCATTCGCGGCAATGGGAATCTGGCGCACTCTCGAACACGGCCGGGATTCAACCTCGTGCGAACAAACATCAATGATCGTCAGCAGGGAGTCTGCTGAAGGCGCGCGTCTTGCAGCGATGGTACGACGCGATGACGTCGACACCACCTTGTCCTATCTGCCGGTCACCGATCACGGAGCGATTGCCCTTTGGCCGGGAGCTGGACGACTATCCGGTTTATTCCTGTGGCGTGTGTGGGCATGTCTGGCGTCAGCCGAAGGTCAGTTCGCAACCGGAGACGAGCGACTGACTCGATCGACGCGTGAAGATCATCTCCGGCGGGCAGACCGGCGCGGATCGCGGCGCTCTCGATGCCGCCTTGGATCGTGGACACGAGATCGGCGGCTGGGTTCCGCGCGGCCGCCTCGCCGAAGACGGACCCCTGGCCGATCGGTACTCGGGAATGACGGAGACCGACAGCTCCGATCCCGGCGAGCGGACCCGGCGCAACGTTCGCGACGCGGCCGCAACGGTCGTCGTCTCACATGGAGCGCCCACTGGCGGGTCGCGGCTCACTCTCGACGAAGCGCGTCGCTTGCGCCGGCCTGTGCTGCACCTCGATTTGGATATGATCGGACCCGATGCAGCCGCGATCCGTTTGCGCGAGTGGCTGGCGGTCGAGCGGCCCGCGGTGCTCAACGTCGCCGGGCCCCGCAGCAGCGAGGATGCCAACATCTACCTGGCGGTGAAGATGCTGTTGAACGCAGTCCTCGAACCTTAGCTCAGTGCGTCGGCGATAGCGGAGATCAGCGCGGCGGGCGGAATGATCACGACGCTCGAACTCCGGGGATGCTGGTCTGAAAGCTGGTCCAGCACGAGCCATCGTGCCGACGGTCTGGTGGACGAGACTAGACTGACGATCAGATCGGACGACGGGCCGTCACCGAGCTCCGCTTCATCGCTCACCGCGATCACCCGCGCCCCCGAGGCCTCGAGCGTAGCCGATAAGAGCGTCCGCCGTACGGCGTCGTCTTCGACGACGGTGATACGGAGACCGCGCAGGATCGGCTCGTCGGGGTGTGCCGCCTGCAGCCGCTGAACCGACGGCGAGGCCAGCGGCAACGTAACCGAGAACGTCGCGCCGCGTCCGGCTCCCTCGCTGGCCGCTTCCACTTCGCCGTCGTGCAGGGCAACGACTTCGCGAGTGATGGACAGGCCGACGCCGAGCCCGCCATGCTGCCGGCTGAGGCCGCTCTCGGCCTGCCGGAATTTGTCGAACACGTGCGGCAGGAACGAAGCGGCAATTCCTGCGCCGTTGTCTCGAACACCAGCCGTGACAGAGCTCGGGCCGGCGCTCCCGACGATCTCGACGCGTCCACCCGACGGCGTGAACTGCACGGCGTTGGTCAGGAGGTTCGTGAACACCTGCTGCAGGCGCACCGGGTCACCGCAGACGAGCCCCGACGGTGCCTCTACGACGAGCTCGATGCCCTTCGCGTCGGCGAGGTGTCGCGCCGTGTCCGCCGCGGTCTCGATCGACTGGCGGACGTCCAGCACGCGCAGCTCCAGGTGCATTTTGCCTTTGCTGATCCGGGAGACATCGAGCAGGTCGTTGATCAGCTGATTCTGCAGGCGGGCGCTGCGCTCCAGGCTGGCGAGCGCGCGCGCGCGCGCCTCTTCGCCCGGTGTCGAGTGTTTCAGCTGCCAGATCCAGCCGAGAATCGCGTTCATCGGCGTCCGCAGCTCGTGCGAAAGTCCGGCGAGGAACTCGTCTTTGAGGCTGTTCGCCCGCTCTGCCTCTCTGCGCGCCGCCTCCTCGCGCACCACGGCCGCCGCCAGCTCCCTTTCGACATTTCGCACCCGCAGATGTGCACGGATCGTCGCCAAGAGGACGTCGCCGTCGATCGGCTCGGCGAGATAGGCATCCGCGCCCGCTCCGAGCGAGCGCACCCGATCGGCATTGGTGATGGCGGTATTGGAGACCTGGATGATCTGCACCGCCGGCGGCGTCGCTTCGGCCTTGAGCCGCGCCGCGACCTCGAAGCCGGAAATGTCTGGCAGGTTGACGTCCAGAACTACCACATCGGGACCCAAGCGCCGCGCGAGCTCCAGCCCCTGCTGGCCGGACGCGGCGTCGACGACTTGAAACCCCGAACGCCTGAGGGTCTGCACCTTGACGAAACGCCCGGCATCCTCGTCATCGACGACGAGAATGAGCGGCGGCGGGGGTGGAGCCGGGTCCGCCCTGTCCGGGTCCGCCACTCCCTGCGCCCGTGCCGTCGCGGCGTCGCGCCCCGGTGCGTTCCCGCTCATCACGCCCGCTCCAGGGTCTCGAGGATCGCCGACTGCAGCGCCATCCGGTTCAGCCCGGATTTGGACAGAATGCGGGTCGGTCCCAGGATTCGCCGCTGTTCGGCATCGAGCACCTGCGCCGTCAGCACGATGATCGGCACGCCCGACGTCACACGGCTGGCGCGAAGGCGTTCGACCAGCTCGACACCGTCGATGTCGCCCAGGTGGATGTCGACCAGCAAGATGTCGGGAGTCAGTTCCTCCGCCCGCCGCAAGCCCTCGAGTCCGGTCGTGGCCTCGATGATTTCGTGGCCGCGGTCCTTCAACAACTCACGCACGATGTAACGCGACGTCTCCTCGTCGTCCACGATCAGCACGCGCAGAGCCTTGGCCGGCACCAGCGTGTCGAGCGTGTCGAGGAGCCATGTGCGATCGATAGGCTTCACCGCGTACGCGTCGGCGCCGAGCGCCAGCCCCTTCTGCGCGTCGTCGATAGACGATCCGATGATGAGAGGAATCGACTGCGTCTCCGGATCCTGCTTGAGCCGCGCCACCATGTTCCAGGCTTCCTCACCCTGGAGCCGGAGATCCAGGATGATCGCCGCCGGCTTGGCAACCGACAGGGCGAATTCGGCGGCGACGAGCGATCGGGCGGGCACGACCTGGAAGCGCCCGGTGGACAGCAGCCGCTCGTAGACGAGCATGTCCTCGTCGCTGTCGTCGATGACCAGCACCGCAACGCGGCCCGGCTGCAGGACGATCGGCGTCCCGCCGCCGTGATGTCGATAGAGGATGGGGATCGTCGCGTAGAAGGTCGACCCGACACCAAGCGTGCTTTGCACGCCAATGGTCCCGCCGAGCAGCTCGCAGAGCCGCTTCGACAGTGACAGTCCGAGGCCGGTGCCCTTCGTCCGGCGCTGAAGAGGGTTTTCGATCTGTGCGAACTCGTCGAAGACGCGCTCCAGATGCTCCGGAGGAATCCCGATGCCGGTGTCGGAGACCGAGAACACGACCGCCTGACCGGACTCGGTTCGGCGCGCTGTGACCCTGACTTCGCCAGACTCCGTGTACTTCAAGGCGTTGGAGATGAAGTTGCGCAGGATCTGCGACACTTTGCTCTCGTCCGAGAAGAGCGGCGGCAAATCGTCAGGGTCCTCGAACACCAGCGACAGCGATTGATTGACGAGGAGCGGGCGCAGCATGCCGCGCAGGGCGCCGAACAGGCTTCGCACCTCGAATGGCGCCGGACGCACTTCGATCTTGCCCGCTTCGACCTTCGCGATGTCGAGCAGATCGTTCACGAGATCCGACAGCTGCTCGGCCGAACGGCGAATGTAGAAGACCTCGTCCTTCTCGTCCTTGTCTGAGTGGAGTCGCTCGGCGAGCAGCCCGGTCAACGCGATAATCGAGTTGACCGGTGTCCTGAACTCGTGCGTCATGTTGGACAGGAACCGGGTCTTGAGCTCGTCGGCGCGCCGCAGGTGGTTCGCTCGCTCATCGAGCTCGGCGTAAAGCGCGACGACGCCACGATTCGTGTCTTCCAGCTCACGGTTGACGCGTTCGAGCTCCTCGCGCCGGCCGTTCAGCTCGTCGAGAACGCGCAACAGCTCGCGATTCTGGGCCTGCACCTCCTCGACCGCCCCGACCGGGCGCTCCCGGGTCAGGGCCTGCGTCAGCGCCGCCACTTCGCCCGGGCTCAACGGTCCGACGTTCCGCGGCAGAATCTTGCACATCGTCACCGTCGTGCCGCTGCGCGTGGATTGGATGTCGAACCGATCCATGAGACGCCGGGTGCCGACGATGCCGAGGCCCATACCGGTCGGCGACTTGTAGCTGCCGCTCATGACCGCGTCGAGGGCCGTCACACCAGGTCCAGTGTCGATCACGCGGATGCACAGCACCTGAGGCGGCGTGACCCCCTCGAGCGAGAACTCGACACGTCCACCGGATGCGTAGGTGTAGGCGTTCCTGGCAATTTCCGACACCGCCGTGGCGATCCGCGTCTGCTCGGTGGTATCGAAGCCGAGCTCCGCAGAGATCTGGCGGGCGCGTTGCCGCGCCGACACGACGTCGTGCTCGTGGTGAATCCGTGATGACAACAGCAGCGTGCTCACGCGGCTTCCCGTGCCACCAAAACTGTCACGTCGTCGCGGCCTCGGTAGAGGTCGCGGTAGAGCGTCGCGGCGATGACCGCCGGGTGGCGGTTGCGAATCCCCGGATAGGTATCGAGCGACCAATGCGCGCTCATGCCGTCCGAATGCATCACGAGCAGCGATCCTCGCTCCCATGGGTAGCTGTAGTCACGAAAGTATTGTGCCCGGTGGCCGAGCGTCCCGGTATGAGAAACCGCTTGCCGGGTCGCCGTCGCGCCGCAGATGGCGCCGACGATGTTGCCCACGCCGGCAAACCGGACGACTCGCTCCGCGGAACGGACGTCGGCAATCGCCGCGGCGGCGCCGCGCGTGTGGCGCAGCGCGTTGTGGATGCGCTCGAGCACCTCAGATGGCTCGCGCAGTGGCGTCGCGACGAACGCCCCCACCGCCGCTATTGAGGCATCGGCGGCGTGCAAGCCGTGGCCGAGGCCGTCGGCCACCAGCATGCTGAGGCCACTCGGCCGCGGCTGTATCTGCCAGCGGTCGCCGCAGACCGTTTCGCCTTGCTTGGCCAGTGACACCGCACCGACGGCCATCGAATCCTCTTGCTCCCGCCGCCGGCGATTCAAGCACAGGCGCGACATCATGGCTGTGCCGCGGCCTGGCTGTGAGTAGACGTCAAAGCTCTCTGACAACCGGCGGATCGCGCCAAGGCCGGTGCCGCTCGACCCCGCCGTTGAATAGCCGTCCTCGAGGCTGCGGTGCACGTCGGCGATGCCGGGCCCGCGATCGAGGGCCAGAATCTCGACCTCAGCATAAGCGCCGGTGGCCACAACTCTCATAAGGAGTTCGCCGTGGCCAGCGGCCGCATGCTTCAGCAGATTGGTCGCCATCTCCGTGGCGACCAGCCCCACGCGATGTGCGTCGGTTTCCCCGAAACCCGCCGAGGCCGCAAGCTCGTTGGCCCGGGCGCGGCTGGCGCTGATCTGGCTCGAGTCGGAGCCTATCGGCACTTGCAGATGCGCCGCGCTCACTTCCACCTCGCAATCACCACGCGCGTGCCGACGCCCGGGGTCGAGGCGATGTGAAAATCGTTCGAGAGGCGCTTGGCGCCCGACAGACCCAGGCCGAGACCGACACCGGTCGTGAATCCGTCCTTCATGGCGCGCTCGATGTCCGGGATGCCGGGTCCATGATCCTCAAACGTCAGCCGCAATCCCTTACGCGCCCCGTCCGCAAGACTTTCGATGCGCGCTTCCCCACCGCCACCATGGATGAGCGCGTTGCGCGCGAGCTCGCTTGCAGCGGTCACGATCTTCGTCTGATCGACCAGGCTGAAGCCAAGCGCCACAGCATGCCGCCGGACAGCTTGTCGAACAATCACCACATGGTCCGGGGTCGTAACCGGCAGCGACTCACAGGCTCCGGCGGTCATACCCGTTGTCCCTGTCGCCTTCGCGGGCGACAGCGAGCAGCGCCATGCCCTTTTCGACGTCGAGTGCCGTGCGAACGCCCTCGAGCGACATACCCAGTTCCACCAGCGTAATCGCCACGGCCGGACGCATGCCGACGACGACGGTTTCGGCGTCGAGTACGCGGGCCATGGCGGCGATGTTGCCGAGCATGCGGCCGATGAACGAGTCGACCATCTCGAGCGCGGAGATGTCGATGAGCACCCCCTGCGCGGCCGTCTCGGTGATGCGTGTCGTGAGATCGTCCTGCAGCTGCAGCGCCAGCTGATCGTGCATGTCGACCTGGATCGACACCAGCAGAAAGGACCCCAGCTTGATGATCGGAATGCGTTCCACGGCTACGTCGACTGCGGAGAGGGCTGCGGAGCGGCACCGCCGTTCGGCGACTGCAGCGGCGTGACGGTGAGGTTGAGCCGCTTCAGGGCAATCGCGAAAGCGTCCGCCAGAGTGGCCTTCGTCGTGACCGAGTTCAAATCCACGCCGAGATGCACGATGGTCTGAGCGATTTGCGGCCGGATGCCGCTGATGATGCAGTCGGCGCCCATCAACCGGGCAGCGGCCACCGTTTTCAGGAGATGCTGGGCGACTAGGGTATCGACCGTGGGCACGCCGGTGATGTCCAGGATGGCGATGGCCGATCCCGTCTCGACGATGCGCTGGAGCAGGCTCTCCATGACCACCTGCGTCCGCGCGCTGTCGAGCGTGCCGATCAACGGCAACGCCAACACGCCTTTCCACAGCGTCACGACCGGCGTCGAAAGCTCCAGCATCTCCTGCTGCTGGCGGGCGATCATCTCGTTCCTCGACCGCGTGTAGGTCTCGGTGGTGAACAATCCCAGGTCGTCGAGCACCCGCGTCATCGTCCACGCGTCCTCAGCCAGAGCTTGCGGATCTTTGACGTCCTTGGCAATGCGGCCGAAGATCGGCTGCTTCAACGAGAGGATGAACGTGGCCGTTTCACTCGGACTAAAGCCCTGCGCGGCGCGTGATGCCGACAGGCGCTGAAGCTGCTCGCGGACCGGCGCCCAGGCGTCGGCACGGATGTCCATGTCGTTGTCCGTCAGCGCTCGACTGAAGGCCGAGAGAAAGGTCTTGGACTCGCGCCGCAGATCGTCCTCACTGATGAGATCTGGCCGCGCACCTACTGCTTGCAACTGCAACGGAACCCAGTCACTCAAGATGTCGCGCTGCTGTGCCTGGACCAATTCCTTGAATCGACTGTTCGTAAGCGCCATCTCTCTCCCAACCTCTGCCGTGAATTCCAAGGCGGGGATGGATGTTACGTCAATTCCCCTTGAGATTGCTGCGCTAGTCTGATTGCGGCGCTTTCGATTGCATGACTGGTTCGCCCGTTCGAGACTCGTCCGGCGGCGAAGGCCGGCACCTGATTCTCTACGATGGTGTCTGCGGCTTGTGCAGCCGGCTGCTGCAGTTCGTGCTCGCGCACGATCACCGGCGGGTCTTCAGTTTTGCATCACTGCAGAGCGCGACGGGACGCGCCATGGTCGCGCGGTGGGGCGGCAACCCGGATGAGTTGACGACGTTCTACGCCGTCGCGAACTTCCGGACGGCCGACGCCCGGATGTTCACGAAGGCCGCCGCCGCTCTATTCGTAGCCGGCGAGCTCGGGTGGCCCTGGAAGGCGCTGCGGCTGATCCGCATCCTGCCGGTGTGGTTTCTGAACGGCGTGTACGACGCCGTCGCACGCGCTCGGTACCGCCTGTTCGGCCGCTACGACCAGTGTCTGCTGCCGCGTACGGAATTTCGCAGCCGCTTCATCGACTAGCGGGACAACTGCTAAACGCCGGCGAATCGGCGCGACATCCTCGAATCACGCGTTCAGCCGGTCAACGCGGTTTCACGGCGCTCCAAAAGAGAGTTTCGTGCTTTCGTGTTTTCGTGGCTTGAGCGCCAAAAGATCTCGTGTCGTCGTGGCTGATTGCCTGAGAACCCTATCGCCAAGACGCGGGTGGATCCACGAGGACACGAAGACTTACGAGCTCACGCGGACCGGTGTGTCGCCGCTGATCACGGCAGTCGCCGCCTGGAGCAGTTCGTCATGAGACGGGAACTTCCCGACGCCAGCCACGCCCTCTTTGGCGCACTCGATGTACGCCCATCGCACGATGCCATCGCGGTCGATGAGGAACTGCCCTTTCATCTGGGGGAACGTCGCCGCCCAGTCGCGCTGATCCGTCGGCGTGGGCTGGTAGCCATCCAGCGCCGCGAGCGCGGCTCCGACCGCGGGAACCGGGAGGGGAGCCGGCAGCTCTCCGGTCGGGTTGATGTAGGTCTGCTCCATCTGCTCCATGAACGCCGGCGTCAGCTCGAGGTGCGGTACTCCGTAAGATCGATGGCTGGTCAGCTGAGGATCGGCGCCAACGATCATTCGCGTTGGCCTGAACTTGAAGTACAGCCGCGCGTTGTCGAGTTCGGTGCCGACGATGGCCAGCGAGTCGACGCCAAGGGTCTTCAAACGGTCGGACGTGTTCCCCATATGTGCCAACGCGCGTCGGCAGAACGGACAGTACATGCCGGGAAACAACCCGAGGAGAAGCGGCGCCCTTCCCCGGTAGTCGGCAAGGGATATCGTCCGCTCCTCGTTTACAGCGGGCACCACGAAGTCGGGTGCACGTTCGCCTGGTTGTACAGTGGGCTGGGCTGACTGCGACATAGATCTCCCCGTGGTTTCGTTAAGTCCCTGATTCTACACTTCAACCGAGGAACGGCAGCAGCAGAAGCGCATCGGGATCCAGGCCCGTCTGCTCGCAGAGCACGCGCGCCTTTTCCATGAATTCCTCGGCCTTTACCCGATCGCCGCGATCCAGATGGATGGTCGCCAGCCCGTCGTAACACGGCAGGATCAGCTGCGGCTCGCCGATTTTCTCGGCGAGCGCGAGCGCCTCGCCGTACTCCTCCTGCGCCTTGAGGAGCTCGCCATGGCACTGGTGGATCTGCGCCATCACGACCAGCGGCACCGCGAGGTGATCCAGCTGGCCAAGCTCCCGGTCAAGGGCAGCCGCCGCCTGCGCCGCCTCGAGGCCCTCGGTCTCGCAGCGGTCGGTCAGCGCGCAGTACGCGGTCGCCAGGTTGGCGTAGATGTACGACTGGAGCGAGGCCGCGCCAATCTTCGAGGCGAGCTCGAGTCCCGCCAGCGATACGTCAATCGCTCTCTGCGGCTCGACCGAGCTGTACAGCACGCCAAGGTTCGCGTAGGCGCGGCACGCGACATCGAGCAGCCCGAGATCCTGTGAGGCGGACAGGCTCTGTTCGATCCGCTCACGCGCCGCTTCGACCTGGCCGGACCGGGCCAGCGCCACGCCAATCGTGTTCGTGGCGTGCGCGATGGCCGTCACGACCCGCTTGACGTCTTCAGGATCACCGGTACCGGCCAGGAGCGCGCTTTGCGCGCAGTGCAGCGCGCGCTCCGCCCACTCGACGGCCTGCTGGTTGTCTCCGCTTCGGAACGACGCCAGCCCCAGGTCCTGATAGAGATGCGCGGCCTCGATGTCGGCGGCAGAATCGCCGAGCGTCGCCAGCGCCCGTCGATAGGCGGTCATGGCTTCGCCTCGATCGCCGGCTTGCCAATGGAGACTCCCCACTTTTCGAAGAATGCGCGCGTGCGGGATCTGTCGGGCGCGATGCGCGCCACTCAGCGTGTCGTAATGCGCCATGGCCCCGCTGCGGTCGCCGAGCAGCGCCAGCAGATCGGCGAGCCGCTCCTCGACCTGCAGCCTCGCCGCCTCGTCGATGCTCGTGTCCTGTGCGACTTCGAGGGCGCGGCGGTAGTGCTGCACCGCTTCTTCGGTGGCGAAAACGGCGTGAGCGGCGTCGCCAGCGGTAATGAGCGCTTCAGTCGTCCGCGCCGGATCGGCCAGCCGTCCGGCCCAGTACAGATGATGCGCGATCCCCGAGGTGTAGAGGCGCGACGCGGTGGCCTGCTGGCCCATGGCATCGGCAATTCGCAGGTGCAGCCGCTGCCGACGCAACTGCGGCATCGACGCGGTCAGTGTCTGCCGCGTCAACTGGTGGGCGAACCGCCACGTGACGTCACGCCGCCCGGAGGGACCCTTCAGGATGCGGACGCGCTCGGCTTCATCCAGCGCGCCGATGAGCGCGTCGCTGTCGATCCCGGCGACGGCCTCGAGCAGATCCGGCTCGAAGTGCGGCCCGATGACCGCCGCCGCCCTCAGCACGTTCACCGTTTCGGGCGACATGCGCTGCATCCGGCGTTCGAGCACGATCCGGACCGTTTCGGGAATCTCGATTTCATCAGGCTCGAGATCGCGCTTCCAGTAGCCGCGCGCGTCGAACAGCCGGCCCTCGTCCTTCAGGTGGCGGAACAGCATGCGCACGAACAACGGATTGCCGCCGGTGTGCTCACTGAACGTGCGCACGAGGCGCGCCGGAGGGTTCGGCCCGCCGAGCACGGCAAGCTCGGCGTGCACCTCGGCCTCGGAAAAGGGGGGCAGATCGAGCGGATAGGCGTGGCGCTGAGCGACCATCTGATCGAGCGTGGCGCGGAGGCCGTGCGGGGCGGACACGTCGCGGCCCTGTCCGCGCACTCGATCCAACAAGGTGTGCAGCCGGCCTTTGCCTGCCTCACGCGTCGCCGGCTCGGCGTCGCGGCACGCCGCAATCACGACGATCGGATGCGCCGAGAGCTGTGATGCCAGATGCTGAGTCAGCTGCAGCGTCGACTCGTCCGCCCACTGCAGGTCGTCGATGAAGATCACGAGCGGAGTCTTCTGACTGCTGCGGACGAGGAACTCCCGGACGTTCGTGAAGAGGAAGCGTTGCCGCAGCTGCGGCGGCAGCTCCAGCGGTGCGGCCATGTCCGGGAACATGCGCTGCAGCTCGGGCATCAGGCGCGCCAGTTCCGGCGCAGCCGGACCGACGGCCTCTCGGAAGAGCGACGGCGGCATCAACCGCCAGGCCTCTTCGAGAATTTCGATGAACGGAATGAGCGACGGGGTGCCTTCCTGCTCGGAACACCGCCCGACCCAGGTTTGACACCCGCGCTCGCGCGCTGCGCTCATCGCCTCTTCGGCCAGTCGAGTCTTGCCGATGCCGGCATCGCCCAGGAGCAGCGTGAGGCTGCCCCGGCCGGATAGCGCCTCGTCGACGCTTCGCACCAGGTGCGTGCGCTCGGTGTCGCGGCCTATGAGGCGCGCGCTGCCGTCGCGTGCCGGCCGATCGGCGACGACCGGCGCGGCGAAGAACGCTGATGAGCTGAACTCGCCGGATTGATGCCGCAACGCGGCGCGAACGTCGGCGAAGGACTGATACCGCGCCGCCGGATCCTTGGCCAGCAGACGAGCGACCAGGCCATCGAGGGTCGCCGGCACTGCCGGTGCGCAGTCGCGAAGCGGCGCCGCCGGCTCGTGCAGAATTGCCGCCAGTGTGGCGTCCAGGCCGACGCGGATGAAGGGATTCCGCCCCGACAGGATCTCGTGCAGCAGAATCCCGAACGCGAAAATGTCCGACCGCCGATCGGCGGAGTCGCCGCGGATCCGCTCCGGCGCCAGGTACGCCGGGGTGCCGCGCAGCACGCCGGCCTCCGCGTGGTGCGACACCGCCGCGGCAACACCGACTGCCGGCAAACGCGTGGCCAGCCCGAAATCCATTACCTTGACGTGGCCGTCCTCGGTGAGCATCACGTTCGCGGGTTTGAGGTCGCGGTGGACGACGCGACGCTTATGCGCGGCCTCGAGCGCCTCGGCAATTTCGTCGGCAACCCGCAGCGCCTCGCCAAGTGGCAGGGGGCCGGCCCGCAAGTGGTGCTCCAGCGACTCGCCGCGCACGTACTCCATCGCGATGCACGGCCGATCGCCGAGCGTCGTCACCTCGTATATGGAGCAAATGAACGGATGATCCAGCGCGGCTGCCGCGCGCGCCTCGCCCAGCAGCTGCTCGAGGGCGTTGCTCTCATCAGGCGCGGTGACGAACTTCAGCGCGACCTGACGATCCAGCATGACGTCTTCGGCGAGACAGACCTCGCCCATGCCGCCACGGCCTATGGTTTCGACGATGTGATACCGGGGTTCCGCCACTTGGTGACCGACGCCTAACCCGACAATTTTATCGCGCCGTCACGGGAGCCGCCGAACGGTCGGAACATGTGCGATGCCGCAGTCGTCCTGTTCCCCATGACCACCGAACAGCCGGGAAAGGCGCTCCGGCTCTGGCCGGGCGTCGTGATCGTCGCGGCCCAGTGGTTCTCGAGATTCGTCCTTCCCGTATTCTTTCCCGCAACTAGCCTCTATGGCGTGCTGGCCGGGATCGCGGGCGGCCCCCTCGTCCTCATCTGGTGGCTGTTCCTCAGCCGGGCACCGTGGGTCGACCGCCTGGGCGCCGTCGCACTGATAGTCATCGGGCTCGTCGCCACGTTGCGCATCGCGCACGAGTCGGTCGCGACCGGGATGATGGGCATGATGCTGCCGATCTTCGCGATGCCGGCGCTCGGCCTTGCGCTGGTGGTTTCGGCAGCAGCCGGCCGCAGGCGCTCGACCGGCCTCCGCCTCTCGGTGATGGCGACGGCGATCTTGGCGGCGTGCGGCGTGTTTGCGTTCTTACGCACCGGCGGCATCAGTGGCGACGCCGATTCGGACTTTCATTGGCGCTGGACTCCCACTCCCGAAGAACGGCTCCTCGCAACCGGCAACGACGATCCGCCGCCCATCCCCTCGACGGCCCCAGCCCCGACGCCTCAAGCAGCGCCGGTCCCAAGCGTGTCGAGCGAACCAGTCATTCGGCTGGCGCCTCCGCCATCCGTTCCACCGCCCGAACGACTCGAGGCGGTCAGGGGCGGACCAGCCGTTCACGCAGATCCGGTCACCGCACTTTCCACGTCGGAGTGGTCCGGGTTCCGCGGACCTCACCGGGATGGCGTGGTTCACGGCACTCGGATCGCCACGGATTGGTCCCAATCGCCGCCAGTCGAGATATGGCGACGGCCGATCGGACCGGGCTGGTCGTCGTTCGCCGTTCACGCCAATCGCATCTACACGCAGGAGCAGCGCGGCGACGCCGAAGTCGTCTCCTGCTACGACCTCACCACCGGCGAGCCAGTCTGGCGGCACCGCACCGCCGCGCGATTCTGGGAGTCGAACGCCGGCGCTGGTCCACGCGCGACACCAACCCTCCACAACGGGCGCGTCTACACACTCGGCGCAACCGGCATCCTCAACGCGCTCGACGCCGGCGACGGTTCGTTGGTGTGGTCGCGCAACATCGCGTCAGACACCAACACGCCAGTCCCGGGCTGGGGCTTCGCGAGCTCTCCGCTCGTCGTCGGCGATCTGGTGATCGGCGCCGCCGCCGGGACGCTCGCTGCCTATGACCTCGACACCGGCAATCCGCGCTGGTTCGGTCCCGTCGGCGGCTGGGGCTACAGCTCGCCGCAGGACGCCACGATCGACGGCGTCGCGCAGGTCGTGCTGCTGAACGGCGGAGGGGCGATGAGCGTCGTGCCGGCCGACGGCACGGTGTTGTGGGAGCACCACTGGTCGGGCGGCAGCATCGTTCAGCCTGCCCTCACTTCGGACGGCAGCGTGCTCGTTGCTTCGGTCGACAGCAGCGCCAGCGGCATCGGCACCAGGCGGATTGCGGTCGCACACGGAGCCGCCGGATGGACCGCCGTGGAGCGCTGGACGTCGACGGCGCTGAAGCCGTCGTTCAACGATCTCGTCATCCACAACGGCCACGCATTTGGCTTCGACGGCAGCATCCTCGCCTGTCTCGATCTCGAGGACGGCAAACGGATGTGGAAGGGTGGCCGCTACGGACACGGGCAGCTGGTGTTGTTGCCCGATCAGGACCTGCTCCTGGTGCTGTCGGAGGAAGGCGAGCTGGCACTGGTTCGAGCGACGCCCGATCAGTTCACGGAAGTTGCGCGCGTTCCCGCCATCGAAGGAAAAACGTGGAACCATCCCGTGCTCGTCGGCGACGTGTTGCTCGTTCGCAACGGCGAGGTCATGGTGGCGTTCCGGTTGTCACTCGCCGCGCAGTGACTGCGAAGGGACCCGTCAGCACGCTACCTGGTCGCGCCCTCCTCCGTCCGCTGAAACGTACTTAGCGGCCGTTTGTTGACCTCGTCGACGATCTTCGCGTACGCGCGCGTCGTTGCCTGCAGTCCGGTCCACGGCACGGTCTCGGGCGTCTCCCGATCGGTGTGGAAGTAGTGGAAGAACTCGCTCGTGGCGACGCCAGGCGTGAAGCGGTAGAGCCGCCCGAGATCGCCGGCCGGCGGACGCGGATTCGGCTCGGCGAGAAGCGGCACGCCGAATTCCCGGAAGGCCGCGAGCGCGATTGCGGTCAACTCGGGGCGCGACGGCCCGCCCGCGTACCACTGCTGCGCCGAGTACATGTTCGACCAGTGCAGCACGTCGCCGCCGATGTACCGCGGCCGCACGTAGGTTTGCAGCGTGGACGGATGCTCGCAGTTGATTGCTAGGGCAGTCTTGGCGAACAGCCTGGCCTTGTTCTCGGGCTGATTGAGCCACACGCCGCCGACCGCGGAGCCCGGTCCGGTGTTGTGATGTCCATCCAGCCCGATGAACACCATCCTCCGGCGCCGCTCGGCCTGTGGAATCTTCGCGTAGTACTCCGCGAGCCCGATCATCGCGGCGACCCCGCCCGCGTTGTCGCCCGACGCGTCGAACCAGCCGTCGCGATGCGCGACGATGTAGATCGTTTCATCGGTGGCGCCTGGAAGCGTGCCCCACACGAGCGCGGTCTTGAGGTTCGGGACCATCTGCACATCGAGCGTCGCCTTGACGCGTGCGGTCTGGCCCGGCCCGAGCGACCCGATGAGATTCCTGGCCGCGAGGCCGTCGTCGCTCCCGACGGTGAACGCCGGGGCCGTCGTGTTGGAGGGATACGCCTGGTACCGCATGTTGCCGGGCACCATGTCCGCTTCGAACATCATCGCCGCGCCTCGTTCGTCGGCGCGCTTCACGGCGCCCTCGTCGTGCATGCCGAGCATCGTGTAGGTGAAGACGGCCTTGCCCTTGACGTCCTTGCCCGCCAGGTCGGCGTCGCTACCGAGTCCGCCGTACACCGCTTCGACGTCGATGCCGCCGGCGGGCAGTGCGGCGGCGCGATAGTCCGGCTGCGCGGTGTCGAGCGCGATCGTTTTACCGCCGGCGCTGACCGTGACGCTCCACTGCTGGGGGAACCACTGCGGGTCGAGAGGCAGCGGCTGAATCCGGACGTCGCTCAGCCCGAGCGCGCGGAATTTGCCGGCCAGCCACTCCGCGCTTTCCGCGTCCGCGGAGGTGCCGATGATGCGTCCCCAGAATTTCGGATGGCCCTGGTCGCGGTAGCGGCGCGCGATCGCTGCCTGCTCTTCGACGAGGCGGTGCAGCTGACGTCCATTGATCGTTCCGTACGCTCGATCCGCCTGAGCCAGAGGCCACTCGAGGAACGCGTCGTCGAAGTGTTCGGAAGGCCCGGCGAGGGGGCTCGACTTGGGGATCGCCGCGCTCGAGGGAGTCGCCGGCGCTTGAATCGCGCTGACGGATGCGGCAATCGCAACAGCTGCAATGGCCGCAACGACAAGAGTCCTCATCTCGAACCGCCTTTCCGCAGGATCGCAGATCTCGGTCGCGATTCTACTGCCCGGTCAGTCGAACGACGTAACGGCCTCGCGCGCGGCCTGCCAGCAGCGTGTCGAACGCGCCCGGCAGGCCTTCGAACGACACGACCGTCGCCGTCGTGCTCAGGTGCGCCGGCCGCAGGTCGGTCGCGAGGCGCCGCCAGACGTCCACGCGCTGCGGCTGGGGACACGCGACCGAATCGATGCCGAGGAGCTTCACACTTCGCAGAATGAACGGCATCACCGTCGTCTTGAGATCGATGCCGCCGGTGAGGCCGGAGTTCGCGATGGTGCCGCCGTACATCATCGTCCGGGTCAGCCACGCCAGCGTGTCGCCGCCAACCGGATCGACTGCGCCGGCCCACTGAGCCTTCTCCAGCGGCCGGCTGCCCATGTCAAAGCTGCCGCGCACGAGAACATCCTTCGCGCCCAGTTCGCGCAGATAGTTCTGTTCGGCGGCCTTGCCCGTCATCGCGGTCACGGTGTACCCGCGCGCCGCGAGGCACTGCACCGCGATGCTGCCGACGCCGCCGGTCGCGCCTGTGACGATGACCGGACCGCTCGACGGCGTCAGCCCGCTCCGTTCCATTTCGACGACCGACAACGCGGCGGTGAAGCCCGCGGTGCCGATGGCCATCGCGTCGAACGCCGACAGACCCGGCGGAAGCGGCACCACCCACTCGGCCGGCACGCGCGCGAACCCGGCATACCCGCCATCGTGTGCGACGCCGAGGTCGTAACCCGTGACGAGAACGCCAGCGCCGGTCTTGAACCGCGCATCGTTCGACGCCGCGATGGTGCCGGCGACATCGATGCCGCCGACGAGTGGGAACCGCCGCATGATCTTGCCGGCGCCGGTGGCTGCCAGCGCGTCCTTGTAGTTGACGCTCGAGTACTCCGCCTTGATGACGATGTCGCCCTCGCTCACATCGTTCAGCGACAGTTCGACGACGCGTCCGGAAATCTTTCCGCCGTCTTCGAACACACGAAATGCCTTGAACCGTTCCATCGCTCCGGTCACCTCAGGCGTTGGATGGCCCGCCTCGAATCGCCGCCTTCATCAACTGCCATGCCGCGCGCGCCTCTTCCACCGATCCCTCGTCCTCGATGGTCGTGATGTCCCCGGGATCGCGATCGAGGATGACGGCTTTCAGGACGCGGCGCATGATCTTTCCGCTGCGCGTTTTCGGCAGCATCCCGACGAAGTTCAGCTCGCCGACGACGGCAATCGGCCCCAGCTCGTGCCGGATGGTGGCGAGCAGCTCCGATCGCAGGGCCTCCGACGGCTCGTGACCGTGTTTCAGCAGCGCGAATACCGAGATGACTTCGCCGCGCACGTCGTCCGGGCGCCCGACGACACCGCATTCGGCGACGGCCGGATGCTTGAGGCACGCGCTCTCGATCTCGATCGTGCCGAGCCGGTGGCCGGCAATCTTGATGATTTCGTCGGCGCGGCCGCTGAACCAGACGTAGCCGTCCTCGTCCACGTGCGCGGAATCGCCGGTGTAGTACACGCCGGGGATGCGCTGCCAGTA
>Ga0111538_10002096_pt1 | contig 28050 bp, 27 predicted proteins | sample SoiMethybrSBSTD1_FD_79669 | JGI IMG/M metagenome (GOLD analysis project Ga0111538, IMG submission 79669) | Bulk soil microbial communities from a Populus tree surrounding site in Tennessee, USA - Soil MetaG P. TD hybrid SBSTD1 (version 2)... | ecosystem: Environmental > Terrestrial > Soil >...
CGGCCAGAGGCTGGGAGGCGGAAGGTGCGGTTTGTCCTGGCCCGGCTGGGGCTCCACCTAGAGCGCCTCCCTTCTCCCGCTCACCTCGTCGGATTCAATCGGCTTTGCGCACCGCCCGTCAACGACGTAACAGCTGACGCAATGGGCGCGAAATATGACGCATCGCGCCGTTCGTCGCGTCGGGTTCGATCCCGATCCCGTATTCGTCCCAGCGCCGATCGACCAGAGCCCGGATTTCCTCGCTCATCTCGATCTCCTCCGGCCACGGCCTCGTGCCCTCGTCCGGGCCCTTCGCGGTCGCGTCGATGCCCAGCTTGCCGCCGAAGAACTGATGTGTCGGCGCGTGGTCGAGGTGGTCGAGTGGGCCCTCGCCGATCACCACGTCGCGGGCCGGATCGACGTTTGCGCCGACGTAGAAGAAGACCTGCTCGTAGTCGTGGACGTCGACGTGCTCGTCGACCACCACCACCGCCTTGGTGAGGCTGAGCATCCCGAGCCCCCAGATCGCGTGCATGACCTTCTTCGCATGGCCGGGGAAGGCCTTGCGGATCGAGACGATGCAGCAGTTGTGGAAGACGCCCGCGACCGGCAGGTCGTAGTCGACGATCTCCGGCACGGTCATGCGCACGGCCGGAAGGAAAATCCGCTCGGTCGCCTTGCCGAGCCAGGCGTCCTCGGCCGGCGGCTTGCCGACGACGATCGACGGGTAGATCGCGTCCTCGCGCATCGTCATTGCGGTGACGTGGAAGACCGGGAACGGCTCGGCGGCGGTGTAGAAGCCGGTGTGGTCCCCGAACGGCCCCTCGGCGGTCAGCTCGTCCTTTTCGATGTAACCCTCGAGGACGATCTCGGCGTTGGCGGGAACCTCGAGGTCGACCGTCTTCGCGCTGACCAGCTCGACCGGCTCGCCGCGCAGGAAGCCGGCGAGCATCAGCTCGTCGATGTGCTTCGGGAGCGGCGCGCTCGCGGTGTAGGTGGTCACCGGGTCGAGCCCGAGCGCGACGGCGACCTCGATCCGGCCGTCCGTCGCGAGGTAGTCGGCGCGGCCGTCCTTGTGGATCTGCCAGTGCATCGCGGTCGTGTTCCGGTCGAGTACCTGCATCCGGTACATGCCGACGTTGCGGCCGCCGTTGCGCGGGTCCTTCGTGATCACCGCCGGTAGCGTGATGAAGGGCGCGGCGTCACCAGGCCAGCAGGTCTGGATCGGCAGGCGGGTCAGGTCGACGTCGTCGCCGGTCAGGACGACCTGCTGCGCCGGCCCGCCCCGGCTCGTCTTCGGCATCGAGTCCGCGATCGACTTCAGCTTCTTCAGCCCGCGCACCTTGTCGACGAGACCCTGCGGCGGCTGCATCTCGAGCACGTCCTCGAGCCTCGCGGCGACGTCGTCGAGCCGCTCCACGCCGAGCGCGAGGCACATCCGCCGCTCGGTGCCGAACTGGTTGATCAGGAGCGGATGGCTCGACTTCGGATTCTCGAAGAGCAGGGCCGGGCCGCCGGCCTTCACCGTGCGGTCGACGATCTCCGTGACCTCGAGGTGCGGATCGACCTCGGCAGTGACGCGGACGAGCTCGCCTTCGCGCTCGAGCAACGTGATCCATGAGCGAAGATCCCGCGGGGTCGCCACGCGGTCAGTCTACGACCCGATGACCACCGTCTTTCCCAGCGCGAACTCGACGGCCTGGTCCCACGTCATCGCTCGTCCTTCGTCGAAGGCAGTCATGGCTCGCGACTCGCCGAGCCTGGCGTGGGCGGGGACGAGGTCGCGCTTGCGCCAGGCCTCGGAAAGTGGCGGCGCATGCTCTACGCCGAACTCCTTCCATTTTGCGGCGACGGCGCCTTCCAGGCGAAGGGCGTCCTCGTCTCGTCCTAGGCCGGCGGCCGTGAACGCGAGACCCAAGACCTCAATGGTCTGCTGCACCACGTCTCCGATTACGAGCGTGGTTTCGAGCGCGCTCAGCCGATGTTGCTCGGCGAGGGCATAGTCGCCCCGGTACATGGCGCAATCGGCGAGGTAGTGGTTTCCCGAGACCATGCACCCGACGTCTTCGCTGTCTCTCGTAGCCGCTTGAAGCTCGCGAGCCAGCGGCTCTGCACGCTCGAATTCGCCGTTTGCGACGAGCAGCTGACAGATGCCGGCCATCGAGCGGTTGACCAGTGCCTGGTGACCGAGTCGGCGTGCGAGCTCGAGGTTCTCCTCGAAGAGCTGACGAGCCCGCGACCTCTCTCCGCACATGTACAGAGCCCAGCCCAGCCCCTCGCGGGCTACCGCCAGCTCCGTCTCGTTCCCGAGGGCGAGCCAGAGCTGAATCGCGCGCTCATTTCGACTCAGCCGGTCCGTCTCGTCGACGTCGATCAATCCGAGGGAAACCAGGGCCCGAGCGGTGAGCGGACCGTCCTCTGCGGTTGACACCAGCGCGTCTTCGAGCCGCCGCGTGGCCTCTGCGAGATGCGATCTCGCCAGCCAGAACCAGCCGAGCGCCCCAGCGAGCTGGAGGTAGCGGTCGGAGTCGTGCTCCTGCAGGTAATCGAGCGCGGCGCGGAGGTTGTCGTGTTCTGCCTCGAGCCTTCGGACCCAGGTCAGGCCGTGGCCGAATTGCTCCGCGTAGGCGAGCTCGGCGAGCGCAAGGTGATGAGCGGCGTGCCGCTCATGAACAGCGTCTTTTTCGCTCCCCTGCTCGAGGAGCTCGTGGGCGTACTCACGGATCGTCTCCAGCATCCAGAAGCGCTCTCCCGTTCGCCGCAGGAGGCTCTTGTCGAGCAGCGATTGCAGGCCGACGACGTCGGCCTCGGCGACCTGCTCGGCAGTCTCGAGCGAGCAGCCTCCTCGGAAGACGGCCAGTCGGGCGAACAGCCGCTTCTCGTCCTCCGCGAGGAGGTCGAAAGACCAGGCGATCGTGGTCCGCAAGGTTTGTTGCCGCGGGTCGGCGCCCCTGCCGGCGGTAAACAGGTCCAGCCGCTGTGAGATCCGCTCGAGGATCTGGGCCGGTGTGAGCACGGTGACCCGCGCCGCGGCAAGCTCGACGGCCAACGGCAGGTTGTCGAGACGTGCGCACAGCACGGCCACGGAATCGTCCGGCTCGATGCCCGCGCGTGCGTGGAACAGCTCCGTCGACTCCGCCTCAGCAAGAGCCGGAACCTCGTAGACGACCTCGCCGTCGACCCGCAATACCTCGCGGCTCGTCACGAAGATGCGCAGGTTTCGACACGCCTGCAGCACGGCCGCAAGCTCGACGGCAGATTCGATCACGTGCTCGAGGTTGTCGAGCACGAGCAGGATCTGCTTGTCGCCGACGTGCTTCGCCAGCTCCTGCCTAGCTCCCAGGGTCTGCGCGATCGTGTCGACTACCAGCGCGGGGTCGCGGACGGGCGCCAGGCTGACCCAGAAAACACCGGACCCGAACTCGCTCACGAGCTCGCCCGCTGCCTCCAGCGCCAGCCGCGTCTTCCCCGTACCGCCCGGGCCGGCAAGCGTGACCAGGCGCGCGCCATGCTCCCGGACGAGCGACAAGACCTGCGCCACCTCCTGCTCACGGCCGACGAACGAGGAGAGCGGAACCGGCAGGTTGGTGTTCGAGATCGTCCGCAGCGGCGGAAAGCGACCGGCTCCGAGCTGAAAGAGCGAGACCGGCTCTGCGAAGTCCTTCAACCGGTGCTTGCCGAGGTCGAGCAGGTCCTCTGCAACCAGCTCGTGGGTCGCTCCCGACAGCAAGACCTGCCCGCCGTGTGCGGCGCTCATGATCCTGGCCGCCTTGTGCACGTCGGCGCCGATGTACTTGGGCGAATCGAGCAAAGGCTCGCCCGTGTGCACGCCAACCCGGATCCGGACCGGCCCGCCGGCGAGCGACTCCATCGCCTGCGCCACCGCCGACACTGCTTCCGAGGCGGAGGCGAACGCGTAGAAGAGACCGTCGCCCGCGTCGTCGACCTCATAACCCGCATACGCAGCGAAAGCCTCCCGGACGGTGCGCCGATGGCCGGCCAGCACCTCGCGGTAAGCGTCCGCGCCGAGCTCGTCGAGCAGCGTTGTCGAGCCCTCGACGTCGGTGAACACGAACGTCACGGTCCCCGACGGTTGCACCGCCACAGCCACAGGCACATGATCCGCCGCGCGGTACGCCCGCACAAGCAGTCAGGAGACGGCGTGCTGGAGCGCCTCGGCCGGCGAGAGCAGTGCCCCGCGTGCCCGGCCGAGCTCGAACCGCTTGGGATCCTCAGGCTTGATGCGCGAGCGGTAGTCGTCGCGCTCGTCCTCCCATTGTCCGACCGGCCCGCGGCCCTCTTCTCGCTCGACCGAGCCCCAGAGGAGGCCCGAGCGCTCCGGATCGCCTTGTTCAGCCTTCACGGCTGAGAGGAGCGCGAGCAGGTAAACGGTCAGCTGGCGATTGCCGATCTCCAGCGAGAGCGCGAGGCCGTCGCGCCCCCATCGTTCTGCTTCGCCGAGGCGCTCGAGGTTGAGACACATCTCGCACGCGACGTAGAGGTAGTGGACCTGCCACCACGTGAAGCTGACCTCGCCCGCGAGGCTCGCGCACTCCAGAGCCAACTCCAGCGCCTCTTCATAACGACGCTCCCGTGCCGCAATGTCGGCGAACACCCCCACGGCCATCGCCTCGGCTGACCGAGAGCCATGGCGTCGACTTATAGCGAGGCTTTCGTCGGACAGCGCCTTAGCCTCGTCGTACTCGCCATTGTGCGCGGCATTCATCGCCAGGCGGTGGAGCACGTGCGCCACCGCGGGCTCGTCGCCGAGGCTGCGAAACGCCTCGAGAGCCTGCTCATGAAGCGCGGTTCCGCGTTCGAACTCCCCCAACATGAAGACAACACCACCGAGAGCGCGGAGGGCTTGGGCGTTGACCTCGGGCGGGAGCTCTCCGGCGGCGTCGATCAGTTCCTCGTACCTGCGAACGCCTTCGTGGGGCTGCTGCGCGACCCAAAGAGACTCGAGCGCGAGCGCTATCTCCAGCGCCAAAGCGACGTCACCACTCTCGGCAGCCCAGTCGATCGCGGCGCGCAAATTGTCGAGCTCGGGGGTCGCAATCTCGAAGCGCTGGCCGAGATCGAGCGTCTCGGAGCTCAGGTGCGCGGATTCAGCCACGCGCATGAAGTACTCGGCATGCCTTCGCCCGAGCGCCGCCTCCTCTCCCGAGTCCTGGAGCCGCTCGAGCGCGAACTCCCGAATCGTCTCGAGCATCCAGAAACGCTGACCCTCCCGCACCCGGACGAGGCTCTTGTCGACGAGCGACTGCAGCCGGTCGACATCTGCATCACAGATCCCCTCTGCCGCCTCGAGCGTGCAGCCGCCGCGGAAGACCGCCAGCCGGGCGAGCAGAAGTTGCTCGTCCGCCTCGAGCAGGTCGTACGACCACTCGATCGTCGCCCGTAGCGTCTGCTGCCGCACCCCGGCGTCTCGGCCGCCCTTGAGCAGGTCGAGGCGGCTACCGAGCCGGCTGAGCAGCTGCTCGGTCGAGAGGATCGCTGTGCGCGCCGCGGCCAGCTCCAGCGCCAGGGGCAGGTCGTCGAGCCTCGCGCAGAGCTCGTCGAGCTCATCGGTGTCCTCGAAGTCGGGACGCACCGCCCTTGCGCGGGACGTGAAGAGAGCCTTGGCCTCCGGTCGCGCGAGCACAGGCACCGGGTAGACGTGCTCGCCCTGGAGCTGGAGCCGCTCGCGGCTCGTCACCACGAGGTCGAGGTTGGGACAGCTCGCCAGCAACGGCGAGAGTCGGGGCGCCGCCTCGATCAGGTGCTCGAAGTTGTCGAGCAGCAGGAGCAGCCTTCGCTCGCCGATCGCCTCGTCGAGCGATCCCGAGACGCCCAGTGCGCCGGCGGCGGATTCGAAGACGCCCTCCGGATCGCCCACGGGCGCCAGCGGCACCCACCAGATGCCACCCGGATAGCCGTCCGCGGCGGCGCCCGCCGCCTGCAGGGCGAGGCGGGTCTTGCCGCTGCCTCCGGCTCCGGTCAGCGTCAGCAGGCGGCGGTCGGGGTCAGCGAGCAATTCGCCGACGGTCGCGAGCTCGTCTTCGCGGCCGAGGAAGGGCGTCGCCGGGACGGGCAGGTTCGTCTGGTAGAGCGTCTTCAGCGGTGGATAGTCGTCGTCGCCGAGCTGATAGATCCGCTCCGGGGCGGAGAGGTCTTTCAGGCGGTGCTCGCCGAGATCGCGCAAGCCGTCGCCGGCCAGGTCATGAGTCGGCTGGCTGACGAGCACCTGGCCGCCGTGGCCCGCGGCCGCGATCCGCGCCGCACGGTGGACGTCGATGCCGACGTAGCCCTCCTCGGTGACGAGCGGCTCGCCGGTGTGGAGGCCTATTCGGACCTTGATCGGCCCGTCGAGCGCGTGCTGGGCCTGAGCCGCCGCGGCAAGCGCGTCGGAAGCACGCGAGAAGGCAACGAAGAAGGCGTCTCCCTGAGTGTCGACCTCGACGCCGCCGTGGCCGGCGAAGGCCTCGCGCAGGACGCGGCGGTGCTCCGCCAGAGCGTCGGCGTAAGCGTCCCCGAGCTCGTTCAACAGCCGCGTCGAGCCCTCGATGTCGGTGAAGAGGAAGGTGACGGTGCCGGTCGGGAGCTCGCGGTTCACGCAAAAAAGAATGTCGCGAAAGAAGGACTCTGGCTAGTTGCCGCGGCGGCGGCGGCGCAGATACTGCGACGTTTCACCAAGGGCGATCACGCTGACGAAGATCAGGCCGACGATCAGCATCGCGATGATGACCTTCTTGCCCTCCTCAGCGGCATCGGCAAGCACGAGCGCGTGCAGCATCGAGACGCGACCCTAACGAAGTCGACGGGCGTGCGTGGCGAGCGCGCGCTCGAGGGCTGCGCCGCCGGCGTGAGTTTCGGCCAGGGCGGTCAATGGCCCCACGTCTCCTTCGTCACGGAGTGCGGCACGCGCGGCCTCTAGCTCTCCGGCTCCCAGAAGCGCCGCGCTCGCTGCCCAAGCGACGTCGTCGCCGGTCGCCGAGTCGGCGCGCAGCTGCGCGCACAGCGAGATCAGTTCCGCGAGGTCGGCGACCGCCTCGACGGTTCCGACGTCGGCGATCCGGACGAGCCCATGCGCGTAGAGGTAGTCGCCGAGGAGCAGCGCGGTGTCGTCGTCGGCGGGCTCGAACAGGCGCGGGCGGCCGTAATGGACGAGGTAGCCCTCGTAGATCGTTTCCAGGCCAAGCGCGTGGCGATCGTCGCCAAGGGGCGAGAAGACGGGCTCCGGTTCGCCGTCCGCTCGCAGCGCCTCCCGCCAGAGCGGGCTTTCCTCGGCGGCCTCGACTGCGATGGTCTCCCACACGTCAGTCGTCGAAGTCGGCAACCGCCTGCACCGTCCTCTCGATCTGCTCGTCGCCGTGGGCAAGCGACACGAACAAGGCCTCGAACTGGGACGGCGGGAAGTAGATCCCGCGCTCCAGCAGATGGCGGAAGAGCGCGCCGTAGCGTTCCGTGTTCGCGCGGGCCGCGTCCCCGAACGACCGTACCGGGTACGCGGCCATGAACAGGGTGGCCATGGCTCCGACGCGCTGCACGCGGCCGAACGGTGCCAGGCCGGCTTCCAGCTCCGCGCCGCGGCGCTCGAGCTCCTCGTACACCGCCGGGTCGCGCAGGCGCCGTAGGACGGACAAGGCCGCCGCGGTCGCGAGTGGGTTTCCGCTCAGCGTCCCCGCCTGGTAGACCTGGCCGCTCGGAGCGAGCTTCTCCATCACGTCGCCGCGGCCGCCGAACGCGGCGAGCGGCAGGCCGCCACCGACGATCTTGCCGAGCAGTGTCAGGTCGGGCGTGACGCCGAAGCGCTCCTGCGCGCCGCCGCGCGCGACGCGGAAGCCCGTGATCACCTCGTCGAAGACGAGCAGCGCGCCGCTCGCATAGGAGAGCTCGCGCAGCGCCTCGAGAAAGCCGGGCTCCGGCGGGACGACGCCCATGTTCCCCGCGACGGGCTCGACGACGATCGCGGCGAGCCCTTCGCCCCAGCGCTCGACGGCCGCCGCTGTCGCATCGACGTCGTTGTAGGGGACGACGATCGTGTCGGCCGCCGCGCCGCTCGTCACGCCCGGCGTCGCAGGGATGCCCAGCGTCGCCAGCCCCGAGCCGGACTCGGCCAGCAGGGCATCGGCGTGGCCGTGGTAGCCACCGGCGAACTTGAGGATCCGGTCTCGGCGCGTCGCCGCGCGCGCGAGCCGCACAGCGCTCATCGCCGCCTCGGTCCCGGAAGAGACGAGCCGGACCATCTCGAGCGAAGGCACCGCATCGACCAGCTCCTCGGCCAGCTCGACCTCGCGTTCGGTTGCTGCGCCGAAAGTGGTGCCCTCGCGTGCCGCCGCGTTGACGGCGTCGACCGTCTCCGGATCGGCATGGCCGAAGATCAGCGGCCCCCAGGACATGACCCAGTCGACGTAGCGTCGGCCGGCCTCGTCCTCGATCCAGGCACCCTCGCCGCGGCGGACGAAGAGCGGTTCGTCGAGACCGACCGCGCGCATGGCGCGAACGGGCGAGTTGACACCGCCGGGGATCACGTCGCGAGCCCGGCTCCCCAGGCCCGCGGTCACAGCCATTCGGCGAGCTCTTTCGTCCAGTAGCTGACGATGAAGTCCGCCCCCGCGCGCTTGATCGCGGTCAGCGACTCCAGCGCGGCCTGGCGCTCGTCCAGCCAGCCGTCGCGCGCGGCCGCCTTCAGCATCGCGTACTCGCCGGAGACGTTGTAGGCCCCGACCGGTAGCTCGAACCGCTCGCGCGCCGCGCGTACCACGTCGAGGTACGGCAGAGCCGGCTTCACGAGCAGCGCGTCGGCGCCCTCACGCACGTCGAGCTCGCACTCGCGGAGCGCCTCGCGAACGTTCGCGGGGTCGAGCTGGTACCCGCGCCGGTCGCCGAACGACGGCGCCGACTCGGCCGCCTCGCGGAAGGGCCCGTAGAAGGCCGATGCGTACTTGGCCGCGTAGGAGACGATCGGGATCTGCTCGAAGCCTCCGTCGTCGAGCGCGGCACGGATCGCGCCGACGCGACCGTCCATCATGTCGCTCGGGCAAACGGTGTCGGCCCCCGCCTCGGCGTGGCTGACCGCAGTGCGGGCGAGAAGCTCGAGCGAGGCGTCGTTGTCGATCTCGTCGCCGCGGACGACGCCGCAGTGCCCGTGCGATGTGTATTCGCAGAGGCAGACGTCGGTCGCGAGGACGAGGTCCGGGAAGCGCAAGCGCAGCTCGCGAAGCGCGCGCTGGACGATCCCGTCCTCGTCATAGGCGCCCGAGGCCTCCTCGTCCTTCTCCTCGGGAATGCCGAAGAGCAGCACCGCCGACACGCCGAGAGCCGCGAGCGTCTCGACCTCCTCGACGAGCGCATCGACGGAGCGCTGCGCGATCCCCGGCAGGCCCTCGAGCGGATGCGCGACGCCTTCGCCCGGGCAGACGAAGAGCGGCATCACGAAGTCGGCCAGGTCGAGCCGCGTCTCGCGGACGAGCGAGCGCAGGCGTCCGGTGCGCCGCAGGCGGCGCAGACGGGTCGCTGGAAAGCTCGGTGTGGTCATGGCGTAGGTAGCTGGTGCGGGACCCAGGCTGGCCCATCGCTGCGAGTTCTGCGGCGAAACCGGACGCGTAGCGTGCTCACGTCAACAATCTACGCGCTTCGAACCGGGCCAACACCCCGAAGACGGCACCGAGACCGACGAGCCAGAGCGCTTCGCGCCACAGCGTCCGCCACGGGCTCGCGTCGTACAGCGCAGCGCTGAAGAAACGCACCCCGTGGACGAACGGAAGGGCGTCGCTGACCCAGCCGGCAACCGGCACGATCTCCTGGGGGACGAGGCCGAGAAAGACGATCGGAAGCACAACCAGCAGCGCGACGAGGGACGCCGTCCGCGCCTCGCGCGCGATCGCCCCGAGGAGCGCCCCGAGCGCCCCGAGCGCCCCTCCGGCGAGCAGCAGCCCGAGTGCAAGCAGCGGCACCCGGGCCCAGGGCTCGCCGCCGATCACGTTGCCGATCTGGATGATCGCCCCGAACACGAGCGCGACGCCCAGCCCAAGCGCGAGCGCGACGAGCGCCGCGAGGAGGACCTTCGCCCAGACGAGTTGGCCGAGCGTGACGAGGCCGCGAGCGAGCCGACCGACGACGTTCTCGTCCCGCTCCGCCGCGAGTGAGCCGGCGGCGAGGACGAGCGCGAGGAAGCTGATCGTCAACCCGAGCGCGTAGGCCTGCACGTCGGCGGAGAGCGCCCACGTCCGGCCGCGGCTCTTCTCCCGGTCGATCTCGATCGGATGGGCGGTCGCCCGCAGGGCGTTGCCGGTCTGCGCGAGCGCGAGCCGCGCGTCGCCGACGAAGTCCTGCAGCTCGCGCGCCCGCGGCCCCGGCTCTCGCTTGAGCAGCCGCTCGGCGCCGTCCAGACCGAGAACGGTGAAGTTGTTGCCGAGGAACGAACCGTTGCCTCCGTGGAGGATGAGGTCGACGTAGCCGAGATCGGTGCCGATGTAGGCAGTCTGCAGCTGGCGGTTCAATCCGTAGACGAGCGCCTGCACCTGCTCGTCGACTCGCGAGGAGATGATTCCCCGGGCAGTCTGCACCTCGAGCTTCGGGCTCTCAACCATCCCCTTCAGCGTCGCGACGAAGCCCTCCGGAACGGTAAGGACGGCCACGACCTTGCCGGAGCGGAGCTGGCGCTGCGCCTCGTCTGGGCGGAGCCGGACGAGGGTCACGTCCTTGCTCACGCGCTTGATCGTCCTGTCCACGTTGAACCGGTGCCCGCCGATCGTGACGAAGCGCGGCAAGCCGTCCTCGTCGACGAGTGCCACGCGCGGCTTCGCGTTCGCGTAACCGGCCACGAGGCCGACGAGCAGAGCGATCAGGAGCGGGTACGCAAGCAGCAGCCCGAGCAGGAGCGGCGAGCGCCGCAGGATCAGCGCGTCCTTGCGGAGGAGTAACCCGACCCGGCTCATGCCATTGCGTACTCGGCGACCGGCCCTGCGAAGGCGATAGCCCCCTCGCGAAGCGCGACCACGCGGTCGGCGTGACGCTCGACCTCGTCGCCGTGCTGGGTCACGAAGAGCAGCGCGACGCCGGTCTCGCGTTGGGCGTCGAGCCGTTCCCAGAACCGCCGCCGTTGCTCGGGATCGAGTGCCGCCGTGGGCTCGTCGAGCAAGAGCGCACCCGGGTCGCCGAGCAGCGCGATCGCGAGGTTCAGTCGCTGCCGATTCCCAACCGAGAGGTCGCCCGCGAGGGCATCGGCGTCGGGCAGCTCGAACTCGGCCAGCAGCTCCCCAACCTGCTCCGGGCGCGCGCCGCCGTCCAGACGGGCGAAGAGCTCCAGGTTCTCGCGAGGCGAGAGGCGAGCGTACTGGGCAGGGCGCTGCGGCGCCCACCCGATCCGCGCTCCCGCCCGTCGCTCGACCGAGCCCGATGACGGCTCGAGTGCGCCGGCGAGCAGCGCGAGCAGGGTCGACTTGCCGGCGCCGTTCGGACCGACCAATGCGACGGCCTCGCCGTCCGCGAGCTCGAAGTCGGTCGGCGCGAGCGCGGACTGCGACCCGAAGTGCTTGGCCACCGCCCGAGCCGCGAGCAGCGGCGGCCGGCCGTTCATCTCCGCGCGGAGCGTCGCTGGATCTCCGTGGGGGCCTCCGGCTCGGGTGGCGTCTCCACCTCGACTGGCATCGGTATCGGCTCCCCGCCCTGCTTGCCCCACGGCTCGAACTGGATGCGGTCGGAGAAGAACTCCCAGACGGCACGCGCCGCAGCGAGGAAAGGCAGTGCTACGAAGACGCCCGGCAGTCCGTAGATCTCTCCGCCGGCGAGCAGCCCGAAGATGACGAGCAAGGGGTGCAGTCGGAGCGCGGAGCCCATGACGTTCGGCACGACGACGTGGCCCTCGACCTGGTGGATGAACAGGAACAGCAGGGCGACCCAGAGGGCGCCGATCGGATGGACGATCAGCTGGTAGACGAGCGGCGGCACTGCTCCCAGCCACGGCCCGAGATAGGGGATCAGCTCGGTGAACGCGACCCACGCGCCGAACACGAACGCGTACTTCTCGAGGCCGGGGCAGAGCCCGATCGTGCCGAGCAGCCACATGCCGAAGCCCGCGCTGACGCCGATGATCAACGAGAGCAGCGCCTGGCCCTTCACGTAGCCCACCAGCGCTTGCTCGATGCTGACGAGCAGCGGCGGCGAGCCACGCGGGGGCGGAAAGCGCCGGTCGATCGCGCGGGAGAAGCGATCCATGTCGAGCAGGATGTAGATCGAGACGACGATCAACAGTACGAGGCTGAAAAGGAGCTTCACCGTTCCGATCGCCGCGCCCTCGACGAAGTCGATCACCCTCGACGTGTACTTCTGGACGTCCTTCGTCTTGATGCTGTTCACGAAGTCGTTGAGCTGTTTGCGGATCTTGACCCGCCGCAGTCCGTGGTGGTTCAGCCAGACCTGGAGGCGGTCGACGTCTCGCTCGGCGTGTGTCTGCGGCGGCTGTCCGTGCTCGTTCGTAAAGTAGGTGTCGACCCGATGTGAGGCCGACTTCGTCTGATCGACCACGATCGTCCCGACGGCGATGCTCACCGCGGCGACGAGCGCCGCAAAGCACAGGTAGACGATCGCGACACCGAGTCCGCGAGGGACCCAGAAACGTGTGATGCCACGGACGAGTGGATTCAGCAGCAGGGCGACGAGCGCCGCAACCATGAAGAGGAAGAGGACGTGACGGACCGCACCCGCCACGGCCCAGATCAACAGGAGCAGCAGCGGCAGCGTGACGAGCTGGATCCACCGCGGGATCAACAGCTGCGGGGGCGACTCGGTCGCCATCGCGATGATGATACGGCGCGCATCGTCCGGCTCCGCCCTCCGGCCTGGGACTGGTCGTTGGCGGAGGATGGAGCCCTCGCACTTGAAAGTCACGAACTTTGGGACGAACCCCAGGAACGTCCAAGGCTTTGGGTGTCACAAAGTCAGCCTCAACGCACCACCTTGCGGCTCGCGGAGCAACCCGTTAGCGTCCCGCCGATGCCCAGCCAGGAAGCGCGCACGATTGCCGCGCGGCATCGCCGTGCGCAGCATCGGGCCATCAGGCGGCGCCGGCGCCTCGCCGGGCTCGTAGTCCTCGCGAGCGTCGCGCTCGTGGTGCTGCTCCTGACGGCATTCGGAGCCGGGAAACCGAGCACGGCGCAGCGGCAGACCGGGCCGGCGCCGGCGAACCGGCTGCTTCCCTCGGGACCGCCGAGCCCGCAGGTCGTCGCGCTCGAAGGCGCATTGCGAATCCAGCTTCCGATCGCGCAGTCACGGGTCACGGCGATCGGCTACCACGCGAGCGCGGACGGAGCGGTCGCGCTACAGCCGCTTGGCTCGCAGGCGAACCCTGGCGCGCTCACGCGCGTCGCGAGGAGCGTCTTCGGCGGAGCCGGACGCGGAATCCGCTGGTACCAGATCTCCGGCGGCGAGGGGCCGAGCAGCGCGGCTCTCGACGTCGGCGCGCTACCGGGCGCGGACGTCTACTCGCCGGTCGACGGAACGGTGATCGGGCTGACGCCCTACGTCATCAACGGCAAGCGCTTCGGCTCGGAGGTCGACGTTCAACCGACGGGCGCCCCTTCGTTCGTGGTCGCGATCACGCACGTCAAGCCGGACCCCTCGCTCACCGTCGGCTCGAGCGTCGCCGCCGGCACGTCGAAGCTCGGCATCGTCCTGGACTTCTCGCGCGTGGAAGAGCAAGCGCTCGCGCGCTACACGCAGGACGCCGGCAACCACGTCGAGATCGAGGTTCGCCCGGCCGCCTCCCTCGAGACGCCCTAGCCTGAACATTCTGTTCGTCGCCGACGTCTTCGGCGTCCCGGGACGCCGGGCTGTCGAGGAACGGCTGCCCGCACTGCGTGAGGAACGGGCGATCGACTTCTGTGTCGTCAACGGGGAGAACGCGGCCGACGGCGCCGGGATCACGCCGCGACTTGCCGAGCGGCTGCTGGACGCCGGGGCCGACGCAATCACGCTCGGGAACCACGTCTGGCGACGGCCGGAGATCGCCCCGTACTTGGCGGAGTCCGATCGCGTGATCCGGCCGGCGAACGTCGCGTCGGGCTCCCCCGGACGCGGGCTCACGGTCCTGCCGACCGCCGACGGAACGCCGGTGGCAGTCGTCAACCTGCTCGGCCAGCTCTTCGTCAACACACCGGTGGGCCCCTTCGAGGTCGTGGACGAGCTCGTCGAGCAAGCCCGGCGGGACGCCCAGGTCGTGCTAGTCGACTTCCACGCCGAGGCGACGAGCGAGAAGGTGGCGTTGACGCGCTGGCTCGACGGGCGCGTGACGGCAGTGATCGGTACGCACACCCACATCCAGACCAACGACGCGCGAGTCCTTCCGGGCGGGACGGCGGCGATCACCGATGCGGGCATGACCGGCCCGCACGACTCGGTGATCGGGGTCGAGGCCGACCTCGCGATCAGGCGGATGCGCACCGGCATGCCCGTGCGTTTCAGGCCTGCCGAGGGTGGCGTTCGCCTCGAGGGCGTGGTCGTCGAGTGCGATGCCGACGGCCGCGCTAGCTCATGCGAGTCAGTGCGCGTCGCGGCATAGCGAGCACGACCACCAGGAGCACGAGCACGAGGTCACGCGCGAAGACGAGCCACGACGAGATCGCGTCCTGCTGCAGCGCGAGGCGCCAGTAGCGGTACGGAAACCAGAGCTGGGTCAGCACCAGCGCGACGAGGAGAACCCCCGACGCTGCGAGCCCGCGCCGCCCCCGTACGAGCGGCACCAGCGGGATCAGCCAGATCAGGAACTGCGGCGACAGCACCTTCCCGAAGGCTATGAACGCAGCGACCGTCGCCGCGGAGTAGCGGACGAGCCGCTCGGGGTCCGCACGCCCGCGAGCGAACGCGATCCAGAGGCCGATCACCACCACCGCTTGTAGGACGCTCTCAACCCCCGCCAGCACGCCGGCGAGAGAGCCGCCCTGATTCTGCGAGCCGTGGCTGAGGTTGAGGTGAACGGTCCAGGCTCCGAGCTGGTGCGCCACGAGTAGGAAGCTCGAGCCGAGGCTCTCGATCTGCAAAGGCCGGTCGGCCTGCCGGTAGAGGCTGTCCCAGACGCCGCCCGGTGAGAGCCTGACGAAGGGGGCGAAGCACAGGGCCACGACGGCGGCGAAGATCCCTGCGCAGACGAGGGCCTCTCGCCGTCCGCGGCGGCGCCAGACGTACGTCAGCGCCAGCGGGACCACGACGGCGGGGAAGATCTTGGCCGAGGCCGCGAGCCCGAGCACACCAAGGCCGAGGCGCCGGCGTTCGGCGAGGACGGCCGCCAGGCCCAGCACGAGCAGCGCAGTGGGCCATAGGTCGAAGCGAGTCAGGATCACCGACCCGAGAGCAAGCGGCGCCAGTGCCGCAAACGCGAGCGCGGCGATCAGCCGCTCGGGCCCCGCCCGAAGTGCGCCGAGGGCAATGGTCATCCCGGCGATCGCGAGGAGGCCGCAGATCACCATGAGGGCCTCGAAGTTCCAGCGATAGGTGTTCGCGTCGTGGTGGTCGCCGATCGCCGGCAGCAGGAACACCGGCAGCGCGGCCGGGGGATACTCGACGCTGAAGTCGAGGTACGGGACCTGCCCGTTCACCATTGCCTCGCCGTAGCGCTGGTAGACCGGGGTGTCGACGATCTGGCCACGCTTGTAGAAGCCGTGATGGAGCAGCGCCCAGACGCCGCCGAACACCGCGAGCGCAACGAGACCGGCCAACAGCGCCGGGCGGACGTCAGCCGGCAGCGACCAGCGCTCTTGGCTTGCGTTCAACGGGCTCCGGAACCTCGGCCGACACGGGCGCGCGTTCCGCCGAGAGGACGACGAGCGCGACGAACGGGAAGAACCACGGGAGATAGAGGTAGAACCAGTGGGTCAGCACGATCTCGAATCCGATCAGCAAGGCCGCGGTGAGCGCCGCGAGCTGGCGCCACGTCTTCCGGCGGGGCACGAAGTAGACCGCGACCGCGCCGATCACCAGCAGGACCTGGAGGACGCGCTGAAGGATGTGGAGGTCGGGATACCCGGCGCGGTATTGCTTCCAGTCCCAGATCGAGAACGGCGAGTGCCGGCCGATCTGGTAGCTGACCGTCCGGTCGTAGAAGACGTGCACGGCGTGAATTGGGCTCGGGTCGAGCAACAGGATCGAGAAGGCGACCAGGGTCGCGACCACGAACCCCCCGACGAACACGAGCTTCTGGCGAGGCCTCGCGAACGCGTCCGGGTACGAGGCCCACAGAGGCGCGACGAGCAGCGGTGCGAACTTCGTCCAGCCCGATAAGGCCGAGAAGAACCCGCGCGCGAACGACGAGGTCACGAACAGGAACCCCCAGATCAGAAACAGCGGCGGCAGCGCATCGTTCGTGTTGGAGTTCGAGACGTACTGCGTAAACGGCCATGCCGCCCAGGCAAACGCAAGCGTCACCCCCAGCCGCGGCCCGCCGAAGCGAAACCCGACCAGCGCAACGCCGATCAGGCAGAGGACGTCGAACGTGATCGACGCCGCGTGGGCGGCCGGCAAGGTGTCCCACCTGCCGCTCCAGCCGAAGGCGAGGTAGGCGGGCACATACGCCTCGTAGGCGACCGGCCCGTATGTGTCGCCGAGCGGGTTTGCCGATTCGCAGCGTCCGTTCGTCTGGATGCGTTCGCGGATCTCGCCGTCCTGGTCAGCCGGCCCGCAGGCCTTGAGCCCGTCCTCGACCGGGAAGTGCCCGTACGGCGACTGGCCCGTCGTGATCCGCTCCGCGCCGATGACGCCCGAGTAGCCGACGTCGATCACGTTCGAGTGCTTGACGTTGAGGCCGATCCGGAAGCCGACCAGGAAGACTGTCGCGCCCGCCAGCAGCCAAACGGGCCAGACCGGGCGCGACTCCGTCGGCCCGCGGGAGCGGACGCCGCTCCAGATCATCCGTCCGAGCAGGTAGAAGAGCGCCGGGTAGACGATCGGCATCGCCGTGAAGACGTGCCCTTTGTTGAAGTACCAGAGCGAGACGCTGAACGAGAGCAGCGCGAGCAGGTCGAGGTTCCGCGCCGACAGTGGTCGGCGGAAGTCCGCCAGGCCGATCAGGAATGCGGCGCACAACCCGAGCCAGATCGGGAGGCTGTTGATCTGCTTGCCGCCGAACGCGCCCGGAGAGCCCCGCGCCATCTTCCAGGCGACCTGCGGGCCGGTCCACGCCTCGATCACCTTCCCGCTCGCGTCCTCGACCCGGCCGGTCGCGACCTCGCCGACGCTGTCGACGGACGTCCAAACCTTGATCGTCCAGCTCCCGTACTGCTGGCTGTAGGTCGTCTGGTTCGTCAGCGACTTCTTCGGGTAGTTTCGCAGCCAGCTCGCGACCTTCGGGTTGGCGAGGAAGATCGCGGTCGCGCGCTTGTCGGTCAGCTTTGTGTTGGGCGTGGCCCCGGCGGCGGGAACAAGCAGCAGCGCGCAGATCGCGACGACTGTCGGTAGAGCCAGCCGGCGCATGACGATCAGGCTAGCGGTGCGGCCGGTGGGGCACTCGGAACGACCAGAGCTTGTTGCCGACGAAATTGAGCGGCGTCACCAGGACGATGGCGATCGCCTGCGAGACAACCTTGTCCACCCCGAGGGCGATCAGCGCAGCGAGGATGCCGAGGTTGGCGGCGTAGGCGACCAGCGCAACCACGAAAAAGCGCAGACCCTGGAAGCCCACATGGCCACGCTGGTCGCGGAACGTCCAGATCCGGTTCCAGAGGTAGTTGTTCGTGACGGCGACCATGAACGAGACGGTGGCGGCATACACGTAGTGCCATCCCGCGCCGCGCAACAACGCCGTGTAGACCGCAAGGTTGACGACGTAGCCGCTCGCGCCGACAGCGGCGAACTTGGCGAGCTGCACCCAATTCCCGGGATGGCGGAGCGCGCGACCCGCCCGGGCCCGCACGCCGAGCACGGCGGACTGTCGCGGCTCCATCGCCCGGCGAGGCTATCAGCGAGGGCGGGCGATGAGCCCCTTTACTGAGCCGTCCTCACCGACGACGAGGTCATGCCCGTCGCTCAGCTCGCGCAGCGTCGTCGCCTGACGGCGGTAGAAGTCGACTTGGGCGAAGTCGAGAAGCAGGAAGGGGGAATCGATCTCGATCGCGTCGTCTCGGAGTCTCACCGCGACGAACGGCAGGAAGCGGTGGGCCTCGTCGCCGCAGAGGACGTCGAACCCGACCGCGCGCGGCCGCTTGCGGTCGATGAGCAGGTCGACGGGGCGGCCGAGCTCGATGCCGCCCATGCGAACGGGAAGCCTGAGAAGGTCTTCAGCCCGTTTCACGGCGCTGGTTTTTACCGGTCGGTCACTGGACAAACGGCCTACTCGCCGAAGCCTTCGGCGCCGACCAGCGGGACGAATCGGCACGGCACGGAGTGGATCAGCGCCGGTCCCTCCGGGCTTCGGACCGCGACCTCGAGACGCTGCCCGCGGGGGCTGCCGACCGGCACCACGAGCCGCCCGCGCGGCTTCAGCTGCGCATACAGAGTCTCCGGGAAGCCGGGTGCGGCGGCAGCGACGGCGATCCCGTCGAACGGCGCATGCTCGGACAGTCCGAGCGTGCCGTCGCCGACGTGCACGTGGACGCGCTCATACCCCGCCTCGGCGAGCCGCTCGCGCGCCCGCTCGGCCAGGTCAGGGATTCGCTCGATCGTGTACACCTCGGCCGCGAGCTCGGCCAGCACCGCCGCTTGATAGCCGGAGCCGGTGCCGACGTCGAGCACGCGCTCGTCGCCGCTCAGCCGCAGGGCCTCGCAGATGCGGGCGACCATGTACGGCTGCGAGATGGTCTGGCCGCCGCCGATCGGCAGGGCAGCGTCGTCGTAGGCCCGCGACCGCTCACGTGTCTCGACGAACAGCTCCCGCGGAATCTTCTCCATCGCCCGGAGCACGCGCTCGTCGACGATGTCGCGGCCGCGCAGCTGCGTGTCGACCATCATGCGCCGGGCGTTCTCATATTCAAGCGGCATGTGCAAGCGTCCGCGTGTAGGCCGGCGGCTCGACGCCGAAGTGCCGAAGCGCGATCGGTGCAAGGTCGGTGATGCGCAAGGCCGCGCCGATGCCGACCGCGAGCAGCGGAACCTCGGAGTCCGCCGCGGCAAGCGCGCCGTGGCTGCCGCCGCCGAGGTGACTGCGACCGGCCAGGTCGGTCAGCTCCACGCCGTCGGCCGCCGAGACGATCAGCTCGCCGGCGTTCGGGTTGTGCAGCGCTGCCCAGGCGCGTGCGAGCGCATCGGGCTGGGCAAGGATCGCGGCGTCGCCGCTGGTCGTCCATCCGTCGGCTGCCGGCGCGAAGCGAAGCTCCTCACCCGCACGGCGCGCCACGGCTTCGTCTCCCTCGAGGAACAGCACGGCCTCGACGCCCGGCTCGGGATCGAGGCGGGTCGCGAGCTCGCGCTCGTCCTGGCGCGTGTCGTCGGTGCGATAGATCATTCCGGCGCGGTTCGAAGCGGTCACGATCACGCCCGCGTCGGCGTAACTGTCCTCAAGCCGTAGCGTTCTTTCGACGTGCGTCTGGCCGTGGTCGGCGCAGAGGAGGACGGCGTAGCGCTCCAGGAACTCGGCAGGTCCGCCTGCCGCTTCGACCAGTGCCCAGATCGCCGCGTCGCTTCGAACGAGGGCTTCGTCGGCGGCGGCCGGGCCGGCCGCGTGGGAGGCGAAGTCGTAGTCGGGCAGGTAGTGGACGAGGAAGTCGAAGCCGTCCCTCGTCACGAGCCAGCGCCCGACCGCCGCGGCGTACGCGTCGATCGACCCGTCGGCGCGGCCGAAGACCGCGAGCGGCGCGCCGGTGACGTCCGACTCGAACAGGTTGAAGAAGAAGAACCGCTTCGGCCCGTACGCCGGCCGGGCGACCGCGGGCACCGTCGGCGCGTGGCGAGTCCGGCCGCGGTAGCAGGTGAAGTTGATCGCCGCCGTCGTGTATCCGGCCTCCTCGAGCGCCTCGAACACGGTCACGGAGTCGGCAGCGAGATGCTGCTCGTTCATGTTGAACACGGCATCGACGAGCGCCTGCCGGGTCCCGACGGCGCGGATCGCGGCGAAGGACGATCCGTACTCGACGATCCGGCGCTCGCCGCGGTGGTACCAGACGAGGTGCGGAACGTGGTGAACGTCCGGGTGCGCACCGGTCGCGATCGACGACAGACAGACCGGAGTGAGCGAGGGAAAGGTCGAGACGCCGCGCGCGTAGGCGCCGTTCGAGGCGAGAAACTTCAGCGCCGGTGTGCGGTCGTCGTCCGCGGCCCGCTCGAAGGCGTCCGGCGTCAGGCCGTCGATCACTATCAGGATCAGCTTCTTGGGCACGGCGGTCTAATCGCGGGCAAGCGTGCGTAGGCCCGCATAGCGCTCGGGCTCGAGTCGCCGGGCTCGGCGGGCGACCACCGGCAGGGCGGCTGCTTCGAGGTAGCCGAGGAACGGCACGAGCGCGAGCGCGGCCACGCCGAGGCCGATCAGGCCGATCAGGATTCCGGTGCCCGCGGTCGTCCCGCCTCGGCGAAGAGTGCCGGCCGCGAGGGAGGCGCCGCCGAGGCCGCCGAGCACGCCTCCGACGGCGCCGCCGACCGCCTCCGTCCAGTTATCGAGGGCGAAGCCGACGACTACGCCGACCGCGGCCCCGAGCAGGACCGCCGCCAGCGCCCCGGTTTTCGTCCGACCGAGCCAGCCTCCGGCTGCGACCCCGGCGCCCGCCCCGATGCCGGCCGCGACGCCGATCCGATACCACTCCCACATCGGCGCCCAGTCTAGTGACGGCAAACCGATCGCCGTCCGAGCGCGAACTAACCGGCGACACCACCCTACTGGAGGGTCTAATGCGAAAGACATTCCTGGCGATTGCCGCGCTTGCCGCCGCTCTCGCAACGAGCCTCGTGCTCGCCGGTGTGGCCACTGCGAAGGGCGGTCACCTCACGGCTCAGCTTCGCGGTACGAACGAGGTGCCCGCGGCGCCGGCCTCGAATCGCGGCCGAGCGGAGATCACGCTCAAGCTTGCGACCGGCAAGGTCTGCTGGGACTTCACGATCACGAAGATCGACGGAGCCGGCAACGCCGCCCACATCCACAAGGGCAGGCCCGGTGCGTCGGGGCCCGTCTACATCCCGCTTGGCACGACGTTCAAGCGGCAGGGCTGCACGAGCGCACCGAAGGCCAAGATCAGGGCCGTCGCCGCTCACCCGAGCGCGTTCTACGTGAACATCCATAACGCGAAGCATCCGGCCGGCGCGATGCGCGGCCAGCTCAGGGCCGACCTTTAGGCCAAGAGGCTTCTCTCAGGAGCCCGGCGGTCCTGCGGACCGCCGGGCTCCATCTCTGCGCGGGTCGAGGCCTGTCGCGATCGCGCTACCCGGGTTCGGCGGCCGCACCGGCAAAGCCGGCACGGCCTTTATGGAGGCGTCGCAGGCGACGCCTCGGACTCCAACCCGCTTTCGATGCGTCGGATCACCGCGACCCCGAACTCGGCGGCGCGGGCGCCGTCGACAACGCGGTGATCGAAAGTGACGGCGATCGTGCCCGTCGGGCGGGCGACGATCTGGCCGTCGCGGACGACGGGCCGTTGGGCGACGCGGCCGATGCTGAGGATCCCGACCTCCGGGTAGTTCACGATCGGCGTCGTCAGCAGCCCGCCGAGCTTGCCGGCGCTCGTGACGGTGAACGTCGAGCCACGGAGCTCCTCGGGCTTGAGCGTGCCGGCGCGGGCGGCCTCCGCCAGACGCTCGACGTCCGCCGCGAGCTCGTCCACCGAGCGCGAGCCGCAGTCGCGGACGACGGGGACGACGAGCCCCTGCTCGGTCTGGACGGCGACGCCGATGTCGTAACGGTCGAGGTAGACGATCTCGTCGCCTTCCAGTCGCGCGTTCAGCTCGGGGACTTCCCGGAGGGCTTCGGCCACGGCCTTCAGGGTCATCGGGACGATGCGCTTGAGGTCGACCGCACCGAAGTCGCATTCCTCCACCCACGTGACCGGCGGGACCTCGGCGTGGGCGCGGGCCATGTGCTCGGCGATGAGCTTGCGGATACCCCGGAGCGGCTCCCGCGTCCCTTCGGGGCTCGTCCGGGGTCTGACCCCGGACGTCGCCGAGGCGCCGCGCACGTCCTCCTCGGTGACCCGCCCTTGCGGACCGGTCCCGGTCAGAGCCGCGAGGTCGATGCCCAGCTCCTGAGCCAGCCTGCGGACGAGCGGCGTCGCGCGGACCCGCCCTTCCGGACCCGGCCGGGGTCTGACCCCAGACGTTTCCTTTTGGGGCGCGGGCTCCGCTCGCGGCTGTTCCTCCTCGGCCGGCGTGGCCCCGTCGCCGCCGATCACGACCAGCACGGTCCCGACCGAGACGGTCTCGCCCTCGCCGACGAGAATCCGAGAGACCTTGCCGGCCGCGGGCGACGGGATCTCGACGGTCGTCTTGTCGGTCTGGATCTCGACGAGCGGGTCGTCCTCGCCGATCTCCTGCCCCTCGGCGACAAGCCAGCGGGCGATCTCGCCCTCGGTCAGGCCTTCGCCGAGATCCGGGAGCTTGAACTCGTACGCCATTACGAGATCCTCTCGGCCAGCCCTGGGTAGTAAGTCACGAATCCTTCGTCGTCGAACTCGATGTCGGCCGCGAACGAGCCCTCACGGTAACGGACACGTCCTACATCGAGCGGTTCGTAGCGCTGCTGCGACAGCCGCACCGCGAGACTCGGCACCTCGATCCAGGCCATCGTGAAGTCGCGCACGCCGCCGCCCAGATGGAGGTCGTGCGCCAGTATCGGCAGCGAGTTGAAGAGCGGCGAGTACCCGAGGTCGAAGAAGTCTGCATCGCCGAGCTCGACCTCGACGGTGCGGTCGCCAACCACGTCGAGCAGGAGCGAGCCGCCGCCGAGCTCGTAGCGAAGCTCGTACGCGCTTCCGATCTGGGTACCGCGCGCGACGAGCGTCGCGTCGTCCAAATCGGCGTGCGCTATCTCCATGCGCGGCGCGTCGAGGCCGCGCCAGACGAGCATCCGCGTCATCTTCTCGGCATCCCGACCCACGCATCCTCGGGCACGATCAACACCCGCAGGCCGCCCTCGACGCGCCAGAGCGAGACCGCCTGCTCGTCTCCGTCGAGCTCCGGCGCGACCTCGCGCGGCACGTAGCCCGCCTGCAGCGTCTGCTCCTCGTTCCAGATCGCGACGGCGTTCGGGTCATGCTCGTTGTCCGGCTCGGCCACGAGCGCCAGGCGCCGCCCGGGATCGAACGACGAGTCCTCGACGTTGCCGGGGCGAAACGTGACGCCGGCGACCGCGACGACGCGGAGTCTCGGGTCCTCCCAGCGCACCGGCTCGCCCGTTGCGGCATCGCGCAGCCGGTAGCCGGCGCCGGCGTGCTCGAGCCACAGACGCAGCCGTTCTGTCAGAACTCGAGCGTCTTCCGCACCGCCGCGACGACCCGCTCGACCGACGGCATGTAGGCGTCCTCGATCTGCCAGTACGGATACGGAACGTCGTAGCCGGTCACGCGGATCACCGGCGCGTGCAGGTCGAGCATCGCCTTCTCGGCCAGGATCGCCGCCAGCTCGGCCCCGAAGCCGGCAACCCTCGGCGCCTCCTGCACGATCACGGCGCGTCCGGTCTTCCCGACCGACGCCAACAGTGCGTTCTCGTCGAGCGGTTTCAGCGACCGGATGTCGAGTACCTCGACGGCCGCCTCTCCCTCCAAGGCATCGGCCGCCGCCTCCGCGACGGGCACCATCGCGCCGTAGGCGACGATCGTCACGTCGTCACCTTCCCGCGCCACGCGCGCCTCTCCGAGCGGCACGACGTGCTCGCCCGTCGGAACCTCACCGCGCATCGTCCGATAGTGGAGCTTGGGCTCCAGCACGACCACCGGATCCGGGTCACGGATCGCCGCCGCCAGCAGCCCCTTCGCGTCCGCCGGCGTCGACGGAATCGCCACCTTCACCCCGGGCGTGTGCACGTAGTAGGCCTCGGGCGAGTCGTCGTGGAGCTCGGGCGCACGCACACCGCCGCCGTACGGCATCCGGACGACGAGCGGAAACTCCATCCCGCCCTGGGTCCGCCAGCGGTAGCGGCCGACGTGGGTGATCAGCTGGTCCAGGCAGGGGTACGAGAAGGCGTCGTACTGCATTTCGCAGACCGGCCGCCAGCCGGCCATGCAGAGCCCGACGGCGGTCCCGAGGATCCCGGCCTCGGCCAGCGGCGTGTCGACGCACCGTTCGACCCCGAACTTGTCGCGCAACCCGGCAGTCGCGCGGAAGACCCCGCCGGCACGACCGACGTCCTCCCCCATGACCATCACGTTCGGGTCGCGGCCGAGCTCGACGTGGAACGCGTCGTTGATGGCCTCGACGAGTGTCAGCTCGCTCACTCGCCGAGCACCTCCCGCAGCTCGGCCAGCTCCTCGGCCAAAGACGCGGGCGGCGACCCATATGCATGCTCGAAGACGAGCCCGATGTCGGCCGGCGGCTCCGCCTCGGCGGCCGCGATTCCCGCGCGCAGCGCGTCTGTCGCCTCACCCCTCGTCGACTCGGCCAGCTCGTCGTTCAGGACGCCCGCGCGGCGGAGGTAGGCCTCGTAGCGGCCGAGGCACTCGCGCCGCTTCTCCTCCTCGACACGCTCGAGGTCGATGTAGGCGCGCGGGTCGTCGGCGGTTGCGTGCGGCGCCGTCCGGTACGAGACCGCCTCGATGAAGGTCGGCCCCTCGCCGGCGCGGGCCCGCGCGGCGGCGTCTCGTGTGACTTCGTAGACGGCCAGCACGTCGCCGCCGTCCACGCGGACGCCCGGCATCCCGTAGCCGGCCGCCTTGTCCGCCAGGGTCTCGGCGGCGGTCTGCGCGGACAACGGCGTTGAGATCGCCCACTGGTTGTTGTTGCAGAAGAGGACGAGCGGCGCGCGCATCACCGCCGCGAAGTTGGCCCCCTCATGAAACGAACCCTCCGACGTCGCGCCGTCGCCGAAGAAGGCGATCGCGCAGGCGGGCTCGCCGCGCAACTTCTTGCCCCAAGCGAGCCCGGCGGCGTGCGGCACGTGCGTCCCGATCGGCACGCAGATCGAGGCGACGTTGTAGTCGAGGGGGTTCCACCAGCCGGCCGGGTGCCCGCGCCACCACGAGAGGACGGTCTCAACCGGCATTCCGCGCAGCAGCCCGATCGCCGACTCCCGGTAGCTCGGGAAGATCCAGTCGTCGCGCTCGAGCGCGTAGACCGACCCCGCCTGCATCGCCTCGTGGTTCCAGAAGATCGCGTACGTGCCGATCCTGCCCTGGCGGTGGAACGCGACCGACCGCTCGTCGTACGTCCGCAGCAGCACCATCCAGCGGTAGAGCTCGAGCAGGTCGCGCTCCTCCAGCCCCTCGACCTCGCCGTCGGGAATCGTCTCGCCGTCGCCGATCACGCGACGGAGATCGCTCTCGGCAGGCAGCACCCCGGCCATCGGCCGGGAAATCTACCGCTCGGCCTCGTACACGGCCCTCGCCAAGACGAGGACGATCGCGAGTAGCCCGACGGCGGCGGCGACGCCGACGGTCTCGAGAATCAGGCCGCCGCCGGGACGGAGCCCCAGCGCCGCGAGGACGCAGGCGACCAGGAAGAGCGCCCCGAAGCCCCGAAGCGCCAGCCCGGCAGCGCGCCGCGCCACGAGCTCGCCCTCGTCCGGAACCGAAGCCTGCTCGAGCGACCAGTACGCAAGCTCGGCTGCGACGAAGATGCCGACCGCGGCGAGCACGGTTCCGCCCGGTGCTCCCGTCCCGCGCGTCCAGGCCGAGAGGGACCACGACGCCGCGACGCCGACGAGCGCCGAGACGATCGAGCCGGCGTTCACCGTTGCGAGCGCATACGTGAGCAAGGCGGCACCAGTCAACCCGAGCGCCAGCACCAGCAACGCCAGCCGATCGGCGGCGAAGGTCCCGTAGAGGGTGACCGCCACGGCCGAGGCGACGGACGCCGCTGCGAGAGCTACGCGCGTGCGCGAGCGTGGCGGCGTGATGCGTTCACCCCCTCCAGCACGCTCGTCAGCGGTTCGCCTTCGCGCCATTCGACCACCGGCGCGCCCGCGCGCTCGTACTGCAAGCGCCGCCCGTCGCGGCGCAGCTTCCAGAGACGGAATGCGAGCTCGCCGAGCTCACCGGGAGGTGTCTCGGCGTACGGGAGGGGAGAGACCTCGACGATGACGAGGTCGAAGCCGCGGGCGCGGAGGTCGAGCAACGCCCCGATCGCACGGTCGTCCAGCAGCGGCGTCAACGCGAGCACCAGCGCCTTCGGCGGCAGCGTCCCGCGCGGGAGAACGTCGATCTCCTTCCAGGCGTAGCTGAGCGTGATCTCAGTGTTCAGCAGCGCCTCGACGATCCGGTAGCGCTGCACCAGCCCGGTACCGGGACGGAGCCAGTTGAGGACGCCCCCGAAATTGACAAGCCCGACCCGATCCTTCTCCAGGAGGTAGCGCTCCGTGAGCGTGGCGGCGGCGCGCACCGCCTCGTCGAGGGTCCCGCGGTCGCTCCGGCGTGCATCGACGAAGCTGTCCAGGAACAGGATCACGTCGGCGTTCCGCTCGGCGTGGAACTCGTTCACCCACAGCTCGCCGCGACGGGCGCTGGCGCGCCAGTTGATCCGTCTGATCCGGTCACCCGGAACGAACTGGCGCAGGTCGGCGAACTCGAGCCCCTCGCCCTTGGCGCGCGAGACGCGGTTGCCGGTGAAGAGCTGCGTCTCCCGGGGCCCGACCAGTTGACGCAGCTCCTCGGGCCGCGGGTAGACCCGCAGGACGGAGCCGCGTTCGAGCGTCTCCTCCCAGACGAGCAGCCCCGCCGCGTCGCCTGCGCGCAGGTGCAGATCGCCGAGGCGCGGCGCTCCCCAGTGCGTGCAGCGGAACCGGAGCTCGAGCCGCCGCTCCTCACCGAAGCCGAGCCTCAGCGCCACCGGGTTCGCTCCCGAGACGAGCTCCAGCCCGCTCGGAACCTCGACGAGCAGCTCGAGCCGTGGCGCGGAGTCCCGCGCATCCAGCTCGATCTCGAGTACGACCTCTTCGTCCTCGAGCAGCCGATCGCGATCGACGTCCACGTACACCCGTACGTCCGGCCGGCGCGAGACGGCGAGGCCGATCGCCAGGACGACCGCGAACGGCGCCGAGACCGCCGCGAGCTCCGGGCGGGCGAAGATCAGCGAGGCAAGCAGCCCAAGGGCGGTCAAGACGACGTAGCCGCCGAGCTTCGGCGTCGCATACCTGACGACGTCGCTCACTCGGGAAGTTGAAGTGCTTCCTCCGCAGAAGGCGTCGGCACCTGCTCGAGCGTCTCGCGGACGACGTCGTCGCCGCTGATCCGCTGCACCCACAGCTCCGGCTTCAGCATCAGCCGGTGCCCGAGCCCGGGGACGGCGACTGCCTTGACGTCATCCGGTGTCGCGAAGTCTCGGCCGTGCAGAGCAGCCCGGCAGCGGCTGAGCTTGAGTAGTGCCAGCGAGCCGCGCGGACTGGCCCCGACCTGGAGCCGCGGGTTCGCGCGCGTTGCGGCGACGAGGTCGACGATGTAGCGGCCGAGGCTCTCGCCAACATGCACGTCCTCGACCGCGAGCTGCATCGCCAGCAGCGTCTCGCGGTCGACGACCGGGTTGAGCTCGACTTCGTCCTCGCCGCGTTCCAGGCGTCGCTCGAGGATCGCCCACTCGTCCTCCCGCCCTGGGTAGCCGACCTGCAGGCGCAGCAGGAACCGGTCAAGCTGCGCCTCGGGCAGCGGATAGGTGCCCTCGTATTCGACGGGGTTCTGCGTTGCGAGCACGAGGAACGGCCGCACGAGCGGATGCGTCCGTCCCTCGATCGTGACCTGCCGCTCCTGCATGCCTTCGAGCAGCGCGGCCTGCGTCTTCGGCGGCGCGCGGTTGATCTCGTCGGCGAGGAGGACGTTCGTGAAGATCGGCCCGGGCCGGAACTCGAAGTCGGACGTGCGCTGGTCGAAGATCGAGGAGCCGGTGACGTCGCCCGGCATCAGGTCGGGCGTGAACTGAACGCGTGTGAAGCGCATCGACGTCACCTCCGCAAACGACCGCGCGATCAGCGTCTTCGCGAGTCCCGGGAAGTCCTCGATCAGGACGTGTCCGTCGGCGAGGACGCCGAGTAAGACGAGCTCGAGC
>Ga0111538_10002097_pt1 | contig 28046 bp, 21 predicted proteins | sample SoiMethybrSBSTD1_FD_79669 | JGI IMG/M metagenome (GOLD analysis project Ga0111538, IMG submission 79669) | Bulk soil microbial communities from a Populus tree surrounding site in Tennessee, USA - Soil MetaG P. TD hybrid SBSTD1 (version 2)... | ecosystem: Environmental > Terrestrial > Soil >...
ATGGCCGGATCGTGCACGACACCGGCATTGCGAAGAAATAGCCGGCGTACGGCGGGTTCCGCGCGCAAAACGAAGCGACGCGGGCGCGCCGTCACACGCCGGTAACACGCTCCTGCAATGTTGGATGCTGACATGACAAGGACCGTGCTGCTCGCGCTGGTTCTGGCGTGCGGTGATGTCGCCCGCTCGGCGGCGCAGGCACCGATTCCGCTGACTGACAAGCTGACCAACCTCGAAGGCACCTGGGTCCGCGATCCGGCGCGCGGTGCGGGCGGCATCTGCGGCGTCAATCCGCCAGACACCATTACCGTCAAGGTTTCGGCCACGGAGATCGCGTTGGCCGCTGCCGCGAATCACGGCGCGACCGCAACCAGCGGCACCGTCAAACTGGATGGCACACAGACTGTTCTCAACGACGGCCGTACGGCGACGGCGACAGTCGACGCCGGTTGGCTCGCCATCACGATACGGCGGGCGCGGAACGGTGGCTTCACCAACGTGATGCGCGAGGTCTACATCCCGCTCAGGGGGGAGCTCACGCTGTGGCGCACGCTGAACGTCGAACTCCCCGACGGCGGGCAGGGCAAGATCGACTGCGGGAACCGCCACGCGATCGTTTACACCAGGAAATAAGGCTGGCGGGTCCGTCTCGGTGGAACCGGACTGCGACGGCACCCGCCCGACAGGAACTGCTAACCGGCCCGGAACATCGGCCTCCCCGTCGCGCCGAATGGCCACGGAATCGAGATCACCATCAGCACGAGCGCGAGGCCAAAAAAGACCGCGGCGGTAAAGTGCTTTCGCGCCGCGTCGGGGGCCTTGCGGATTCGCCTCCGGCCGACATGCGCGAACGCGGTCGCGGCAAGCATGCCGACGAGGTGTTCGACGGCCCAGAAGCGGATGATCGTGTCGGCCATCGCGTCAGCCAGGTTGCGCAACGCCGGCACCGTGAACGAGCTGAAGAGCAGGTAGAGCACCAGTCCGAGCAGCACCTGGACGTCGACACTGATGACGAACCAGCGGCCGACGGCTTCGTCGCGCGACGTCCACGGACGCTTTCTGAATCGGCCGCTGGCGGCAAAGACGAACGCGGTCAGGCCGAGCAACAGGACGACCCAGCGGATCCACGAGTGAGCGAACAGCAGCGCTTGATACATGCGCGACATTGTCCGCGAAATCGCGCGGCGCGCTGCAGGCTTTTATTCGGCCGGTCCCTCCGGAATCCGGAAGTCCTCCAGTGTCAGCGACCGTGTCAGCGTGCCGGCGTAGGTCGTCTCGAGCACGGCGAGTTCGGCCCCCCTGAACCATTCAGCGTCGAACGGCAGGAGTTCGCCGGAGCGCGTCCGGTTCGAGTACGCCAACTGCACAGTTTCGAGCCGAAAGGCATTCGACATTGCGGGGGATGCGACTTCGCCGAGCAGGAACAGGGAGAAAAGGCCGCCAACTCCCGCACTCTGCATCGGCAATCCGCCCGATTGAGCGGGCAGCAAAGCCGTGCGGGCGCCGCGGTTTTGCAGCAGCCATGCGTAGGTCCTTTCCCGCCAGTACGTCCAGGGCGCGCCGGCGCGCCACTGTCGCACACTGATGCGGTAACCGCCCGCTCGCGGGACAGCGGCGACGATTTCGACGCGCGAAACCCCGTCGTCCAGTGCTGCACCCGCTCTCAGCGGCACCGTTCCGCGCAGGGTCGTCTTGAACACGTGGACGTGCAGCGTCGCATCAAGTCGGCCGGTCTTGCCGCGATGGCGTGCGTATTCCGCGTCCGTGAGCATCAGCAAGGCCGGCCACTGCTCCAAGATCGCCTCGTCCATCCCCTTGACGATGTTGACTCCGGGCGCGGCGGCGGCAACCCACGGCGACGGTTTGCCGGGGCCCAGCTCGGATACCGGCGACTGCCAGCTATCCATATGACGACTTGTCAGCTGCGTTCCGTCGCTCAGCGTCAGCTTCGCATCAACGGCGACGGACTGGATGTTGAAGTTTGCCGGCATACCGGCCAAACGCAGGGGGGCATATACGCCGCGTCTCGAGCGTTCCCGCGCGAACGACGATTCGTTCACGTGCATTTCCCATTTGCGAGTAACGACTGGAGATGAGGTCTTTGGATCGCGCGCCCACGCACCTACCTCGGCGGCCTGAACGGGGACGATCGACCATGGCCAGAACGACGGCGCAACGCACGTCACGATCACGCCGACAACGGCGATGGCGACGGCCACTCCCCAGCGTCGATGATGGTACTGGTACAGCACCACGGATACGGCGGCGAGGTTGAACAGAACGGAAGCGACCAGGCCCGGCGTTGGATCGGGCTGCATGGACACGACGTAGTTCGAAGGCTCCGGGTCGAAGAGCACTGCCACGCCGAGCATCGCCATTATTACCAGCGCGCCAGTGGCGACCACCGCGATGATCGCCAGCGAAAAAGCGCCCAGACCGGCGGTAACGGTTGCCACGACGAGCAGCATGAGCGCCCATGTCAGGTGACTGAGCGCGAATGTCGGCGCCGCCTCGAGCCAGCTCCGCAGCCCTGCGTGAAAGACGGCCATTGTGACCAGATCAGCCACAAGCGGCAGCAGCACGAACGCCACGGCCGCGACAAGCAGCTTGGCGATGATCAGCGCCTTCCGCGAATACGGTCGCGTCAGCCAGAAGCCATTCCATCCGACGAGCGGCTCTTCGTGGACGAGCCGTGCGATGAGCATCGCAAGCATGAGAGTCTCGAGAGCGCCGATCACCGTCGCCATTTCCATGACGAAAAACGCGCGAGGGGTAAAGTCCTCGAAGGCCGTGCCGGTTACCCACTGCACCGCCACGCGCACGGCCAGAATCACCACCCACAACGCCAGCAGCCAGCGCAAACGCCGGATGTCTTTGCGCACGATATGCATCGTTTCGTTCACAGCGCCACCTCGCTGGCAGGACGCTGCGTGCGTGACTGCCGCGCAAGCGTCACGAAGATTTCGCGGAGCGTCATCGGATGAATCTCGACGTGTGCCGTCGGGAACCGGGCGGCGATCAGCGCGTCCGATTCCGCAGGGCTGTACGCCGTCTCGACGAACCTGATGACGCGACCGGAAGTTGTCATCGCCATCCAGCTCGTACCAGCGGAGAGGTTCGTGGCATCTGACGGATCGGCGAGAGTCACCTCGATCCGGCGGAACCGTCCCTGCAGCGTTGTCAGCGGTTCAGCGACGACGATCCGTCCCGCGTCGAGAAAGGCGACGTCGTCGACAAGTCGTTCAACTTCGTCGAGGTCATGGGAGGAGACGAGCGCGCTCCACTGCTCTTCCCCGGCCCGCTCCAGCACGCCATGCACCAGATCATCGCGAACGACAGGGTCGAGCCCGCTGAACGGCTCGTCGAGGACAAGAAGGCGCGGCCGGTAGGCCAGCGACGATACGAGGGCCGTCTTGACACGCATGCCGCGCGACATCCGTTCTATGCGCACGTTCAACGGCAGGCCGAAGTCATCCAGTAGCTTGTGGCACAGCGCGTCGTCCCACGACGGATAGAACGGCTTGCAGTAGGCGAGCAGTTCCGCAACGGTCATCCACAATGGAATCTGCTGGTTCTCCGACACGTAACCGATCGACTGCAGCTGGGCGGGACCCAGCGTGCGCGAGTTCACGCCAAGGACGCGCGCTTCTCCGCTCGACGGCTGCAGGATGTTCATCAGCGCCCGAATCGTGGTCGTCTTGCCGGCGCCGTTCGGGCCGAGCAGCGCAAATACACTTCCTGGCCGGACGGCAAAGCTGACGTCGCGGACGGCCTCGACGCGCCGGTAGCGGCAGGTCAGGTTCGTGACATCAATCGCGGCATCCACTGGTTCCTCACTTCCATGCACGGCGGATGGCGTCGAGCACCTCGGTCATGCTGACGCCGAGCTGTTTGGCCTCCACGACGAGGCGCTCGATGTGCGAAGCCACCAGAGCGCGCCGCGTCGCGTTCTCGGCCGGACGCCAGGGCGCAACGACCGTCCCGATCCCGGGGCGCACCTGGAGGAGGCCGCGTTCAGTAAGGGTGGCGACGATCTTCTGAGCGGTGTTGGGGTTGATCCCGAGTTCCTGGCTGAGAGCGCGGACGGACGGGAAAGCATCCCCCCCGGCGAGCTGACCGGTGACCACAGCCTTGGTGACGGCGAAAACCACCTGATCGTGGAGCGGCCGCCCCGCACGGATGACGATGCTGAACGGCAGCGCCATGACGGTGTACTATCTACACTAGTACACGTCGTTCAGCAAGAGGAAAGATATCGATAAACGGTCTCAGTAAAAATCGTGCGCGTCGACCGACGCCCCTCCCGACATGCCTTCCACCCGCTCGGCGCGGACCGACAGCACGCCGTCCTGATGCTGCAGCACGCCGTCGACGATGAGGAACGGCTGGCGGATGACGGTCAGGCGCTGCCGGTCGAACAGATCGGGACGGATGATCACGTTCGCAATGCCCGTCTCGTCCTCGAGCGTCAGGAACACAAACCCTTTGGCCGTGCCGGGCCGCTGCCGCGTAATCACCATCCCGGCGACACGTACACGGCGGCCGTTTCTGGCGTTCGGCAGATCGACGGCACGCAGCACGCCGCGCAGCGACATCTCGCCCCGCCGCAGCGCCATCGGATGCGGCCCGATCGTCAGGCCCATCCCCGCATAATCGGCCTGCAGCCGATCGTCGTCGGTCATTGGACGGAGCGGAGATCGTTCGGATCGTTCGAGTCGTTCGAGTCGTTCGAGTCGTTCGGGTTCGAAACGTTGGGAGGTGGACGTTGGAAGTTGGGCGTTTTCCGCGTAGAGCTCCCCCGCCGGCCTGACCGCCCGCTCCACCTGCCATAGTGCGCTTCGCCGCTCGTTCGTAAATTCATTGAGCGCGCCGATATCCGCCAGCGTCGTCAGCTCGTCGCGGCGCAGGCCGGTCCGCTGCACCACGTCTTCGATGGATCGGAAGCGGCCGACAGGCCGCAGCTGCACGGTCCAGTCGTGCGAGCAGATGTTGCAGAAGTAGGTGCGATCCGCACGGGTATCGCGCACCACTTCAATCATCGAGTCGTCATCCGATCCGCATTTCGCACAGAGCAGCGGCGGTGCCAGCGTTTTTGTTCGATCGAATGCAGCCATGGCCTGTCCCACGTCCTTCCGCAAGCCGTTCACGTACATGAAGCCGATGCGGATGCCGCCGTCGTCCTCGACGCGACACAGCCAGTCGGACTGCTGCACGTCGATCGGGTGAAACCGCACACCGCGGCGCTGCGCGTCCTTGACGAGCGACGCCGGGTGGTAGAACCCCATCGGCTGGTTATTGAGGAGCGCCGTGTAGAACGCCGCCGGGTAATGAACCTTCAGATACGCGCTCGCATACGCCAGCAGCGCAAAGCTGGCGGCGTGAGATTCGGGAAACCCGTAGAGCGCGAACGACGTGATGGAGGTGATGATCCGCTCAGCCGTCTCGCCGGTAATTCCCTGCCTGGCCATGCCTTCGCGCAGCTGCACTTCGATCTGGCGCATCCGTTTCTCGGAGCGCTTGAATCCCATGGCGCGGCGCAGTTCCTCGGCCTGGCCGCCGCTGAATCCTGCCGCCACCATCGCCATGCGCAGCAACTGCTCCTGAAACAGCGGCACGCCGAGCGTGCGCGCGAGCACCGGCTCGAGTGAGGGATGCAGTGGAATGACCGGCTCCCGACCGGCGCGGCGGTTCAAGTACGGATGCACCATGTCGCCGACGATCGGGCCGGGACGGATGATCGCCACCTGCACCACGAGATCGTAGAAACGGGCCGGCTTCAGCCGCGGCAAGGTCGCCATCTGGGCGCGCGATTCGACCTGGAAGACGCCGACGGTATCGGCTCTCTGCAGCAGGTCGTAGACGAGCGGATCGTCTGGAGGGATGTGGGCCAGATCGAAGCGTGGCGGTTTTACGGAATCCGACACACCGAGACACTGAGACACTGCGGGATTTGAATGTTGTGTCTCGGTGCCTCGGTGCCTCGGTATGTCGTCATCACCGGCCGCATTCACCAGCTCAATTGCATCCTGCAGCGCCGCCATCATGCCGAGCCCGAGCAGATCGACCTTGACGATGCCCATGTCGGCGCAGTCGTCCTTGTCCCACTGAATGACAACGCGGCCCGGCATGCTTGCTGGCTCGAGCGGGACGACGGCATCCAGCTCGCCCTGGCAAATCACCATCCCGCCGGAGTGCTGGCCCAGATGCCGCGGCAGATCCTGGATGCGCATCCACAGTTCGGCGAACGTGCGCATGCGCGGCATGTCGAACGACAGACCCGCCGCTTCGAGATTGCGCCCGAGCGTCTCGTTGGGATCGGTAAATTCGAAGTTGTTCATCACCTTGGCCAGGCGATCGATCTCGTCCTCCTGCAGCGACAACACCTTGCCGACCTCGCGCGCCGCGCTGCGGCTGCGATACGTGATCACGTTCGCCGTCATCGCGGCGCCGAGCCGTCCGTACTTCTCGTAGACGTGCTGAATCACCTGCTCACGGCGATCGCCGCTCGGCAAATCGAGGTCGATGTCCGGCCACTCGCCGCGTTCCTCGGACAGGAACCGCTCGAACAGCAGATCCATCGCAATCGGATCGACGGCGGTAATACCGAGGCTGTAGCAGACCGCGCTGTTGGCCGCCGACCCGCGACCCTGCACGAGGATGTCGTGCTGACGGCAGTAATTGACGATGTCCCAGACGATGAGGAAGTAGCCGGCGAGATCGAGCTTGGCGATGAGATCGAGCTCGCGCGCGATCTGCGCGCGCGCGCGATCGTGGTACGGCTTGTAGCGATCGCGCGCGCCGGCGTCGGTGATGTGCCGCAGAAAGGACATCTCCGTTTCGCCAGCCGGCACCGGGTAGGCGGGAAACCGGTAGCCGAGATCAGCCATCGTGTATTCGAGCCGCTCGGCCAGCGCGCGCGATCCGGCAAGCGCATCGGGCCGATCGGCGAACAGCTGCGCCATCGCTTCCGGCGATTTCAGGTATCGCTCGGCGTTCCGCGTCAGCCGCCGGCCGGCGCTGTCGAGCGTCGTCTTGTGATGGACGCAGGTCAGGACGTCGAAGAGCGGGCGATCGTCGGCGGACGCAAAGCGGACCCCATTGGTGGCCACGACGGGAACGCGGAACGCACGCGCCAGGCTCGACAGCGCCACGAGGTCAGCTTCTTCGTCGCGCAGCAGGTGCCGCTGCAGCTCGACGTACACGTTCGTCCGGCCGAACAGGCCGACCAGGCGGTCGAGCAATCCACCAACCCCGTATTGGTGCGCGTCGAGAATCTGTCGGCCGGCCAGTGCGATCAGACCAGACGTAAAGCCGTCAAACTCTTCGATCGCCAGCGCGCCTTCGCCTTTTGCGGCGCGCATCTTCATGCGCGTGATCAAGCGGCAGAGATGGCGGTAGCCCTCGGCTGAGGCAACAACCACGGGCAGTCGCCAGGAGATGGCGGGCCCACGTCCGCTAGCGCCTGCCGGACGCGGAACCCGCCCTCCCAAATTCTTTTCGAACTGTGCGGTGTGGGGCGGGTTCGAGCATCGATCGTCACGCGCAGCCGACCCGCCGCCACCAATCGTCAGCTCCGCGCCGACGATCGCCTTCAGCCCGACCTGCTGCGCGGCCTTATGGAATCGCGGTGCACCATACACGCCATCGGCGTCGAGCAGCGCCAGTGCGGGATAGCCGAGCGCCGCCGCCCGCTCGACGAGCGTTTCGGGCAGCGAGGCTCCCTGCAGGAAGCTGAAAGCAGACGCGGCGTGCAGCTCGATGTACATGGCTCAATCGACAATGCCCTCGACGAACCACCCGGCCTTGGCGCTGCGCGCTTCGGCGGACAAGCGCTGATGGAACAGTCGATATGTCAGGCCGTCCGCGAGCACGACGTCCCACTCGTCGCGGTCCCAGGCCTGCGGATCCCACCATGCACCTGACATGCGCCACGGACCGGCGGCAACCTGCACACCGCCACCGCCAAAGCCGTGACGATCGATGACGACGCGGATCGGTCGTCCGTTTTCCACGCGCACGCGTGCGGGAATCGGCAGGCGGAACCGGCGCAACGCGACAACTGGATTCGCGGCGACGTCCGCTCCACCGACACTCCGAGGCACTGCGGGACCGAGATTTTTGGATGACGGTATGTCCTCGGTGTCTCGGTGTCTCGGTGTGTCGTTTCGCACTGATGCATCGCGGGGCGCGAACGGTTTCATCGCAAACGCGCCTGGCCGCCAGCTGTCGACCGGCACCGGTGATCCACAGCGCCCCTCGCCCATCAGCGCCGCCAGCCGCGCCGTCAGCGTGGACAGCTGTTCCGGCGACGGCAGCGGACGCGTCAGCAGCGAAAACTGCACGACGCGGCCAGGCGTCGGATCGACGGCGACCGTCACGCGATCGATGGCCGCATCCGGCGGATGCGATTCGAGATCGAGGAGCGCCAGCGTCCGCAGCGCCCGCGCGTCACGCATCGGCGCCGGCAGCTGCAGCGACCGCTGGTGCAGGGCGCGCGTGACCAGATACAGGCGGACGTGCAGCACCGCCGCACCCCGATCGCGCCGCTCGAGATGTGCCGAAAGCGGCTCCATCAGCCGGCCGAGCACGAACGACAGCGGTTCGAGCCCGTCAATCGGCCACTCGAGATCCAGCGTCTGCTCGAACCGCTCTTCGGGAGCCGCGGGCACGAGCGGCCGCGCATCCTCACCGCGCGCGCAGCACTGCCACGCAACACCAGCCTGCCCGAGCCGCGCCGCCACTGCATCGGACGGCAACGCCGCGAACTCGCCAAGCGTGCGCAGTCCCCAGCGGCGCAACGTGAAAAGCAAATCGTTCGGATCGTTCGGATCGTTCGTAATGGTGGGAAGAAGCGAGAGCGGCAGTGAGGCGAGCATGTCCGCCTCCGTACCAGCGTCGATAACGGTGATGCCGGCGCGATGATGGACGAATAGTCGCGCGGCGGTTCGGGTTCCCGCGACCGCCACGCGCACGCGCAGGCCGCGATCGGCGGCCGTTCGCCTCAGTTCCTGCGCGATCGTCCGCGCGTCGCCGAACAGACGCGTCAGCCCGCTGAGATCAAGAGTGATCTGCCGCGGACCGCAGATCTCAATGCGCGGGGAGAACTCACGCGCGACGCTTTCCAGCAGTGCACGATCGGTTCCCTCTGCCGCCAGCAACGCACCGAACACGATAGATACCTATGAAATTGACGAATTTCGAATTTACGACTTGACGGATTGGATTGCCGGATGGCAATTCGTCATTCGTAGATTCGTCAATTCGTAAAGGCCGCAACGCTCACTTCGCTCTCCACACGTCGGCGTGGTGAGACAACGCGAATCGCCGTATCGAGGCCCGTCATTCGGCGAGCGTGATCCGCACCGCTCCACTTCGTCTGGCCGCTGCACATCACCGTGAGCCCGCCGGCGCTGCGTCCGAGCGGCTCCGGCGACACCACCAGGCACGCCGTGTCACTGCCCTCGACGCTGCGCTGCACGCGCAGCCACGTCGTAAACGGCAGACTCCTGAGCACACGCGGCGGGACGTCAGCGAGATCAATCGCCACCAGCGCAAATCCACCTGCCTGCAGGACGAGGGTGAGCGCCTTGATCGCGCGATCGACGATGCGGTCGATCGGTCCACCGTCCCCTCTGATCCAGAGCAGACGATCGAGATCGATCCCGGCGTTCGACGCCGCCGACAGGTCGAGCCGGTCGCACGTATCCACCAGCGCCGCGATCTCGCCGCGCCGCGTTGTCGTCGCAATCAGCTGCAGCAGCAGAGTGGTGCGACCGGACGAATGCGCTCCGGCGAACTCCGACACCTGACCGCGCGGCAATCCCCCGTGAAGGCCGGCGTCGAGCGGCGTGATGTCGAACGGGACGAAGGCTGTTGGATCGGACCGTTCGAGCGGCGGCAACGCGGTGGTCAGCGTCCGGTCGAGTTTGCGCGCGCGTAACGCGGTTTCGAGCACAGCTAGGGCACTGTTTGTCATTTCGCTATATTTTCGCCATCCGGGACTATAGGCGAATAAGAAGCGAAAACGCAAGCTGAGGCTAAGCTGTGGGCGTGCCCCTTCCACAAACTCAGGATCACCCCGAGGTCAGTCGCGAGGTAACGGCCTTTCGCCGCATCGCCGCGGCGCTCACCTATCGCGATTTCCGGGTTCTTTGGTTCGGCGCGTTTACGTCGACGATTGGCACCTGGATCCAGAAGGTGGCGCAGAACTGGCTGGTGCTGACGCTCACCGGCGCCTCGTCCGCGTTCTTCCTTGGCCTCGACTCATTCCTCGGCGAGCTGCCGATCCTCCTCTTCACGCTGATCGGCGGTGTCGTCGCCGATCGTCGCGATCGCCGCCATCTGCTGCTCGGCTCGCAGTATGTGCAGATGACGGCGGCATTCACGCTTGCGGCGCTCGTTTACTTCGACGCGGTCCGCATCTGGTACATCCTCGCGCTCTCGGTGATGACCGGCATGGCGCAGGCGTTTGGCGGCCCGGCGTATCAGTCGCTGCTGCCGTCGCTCGTCGAGAAGGAACACGTGCCGAACGCGATCGCCTTCAATTCGATACAGTTCAACCTGGCGCGTGTCATCGGGCCGACGATCGCGGGCGCCGCGCTCACCCTGTTCGGCATGGTGCTCTGCTTCTTCCTGAATGGCGTGTCATTTCTGGCCGTCATCGCCGCCATCCTGTCGCTGCATATCCGTCATATTCCCGTCACCGCGACCAGACGGATGCATCACGAACTGCAAAGCGGGTTCGCGTTCGTCCGCGCCAATCGGGGACTGATTGGGCTGTCGATCCTCGGGTTCGCCACGACGTTTCTCGGCAACCCGCTTCTCACGTTCCTGCCGGTGTTCACGAAAAACGTGTTTGGGGGAGACGTCAAGGAGTACACGCAACTGATGACCGTCGCCGGCGGCGGCGCAGTGACGGGAGCGCTGGTCATCGCCTGGCTTGGCAAATTTCGTCATATGGGCCGGACGCTGCTCATCGTCCAGTTCGTCTTCGGCATTCTCGTCGCCGTGTTTGCGGCGACGCGCGTGTTCTGGATCAACGCCATCCTTCTCTTCGGCGCCGGCGCCTGCATGGTGATGGTGTTCGCAACGCTCTCCTCCCTTGTGCAGCTCAATGCGCCGAACGAGATGCGCGGGCGCGTCATGAGCATCTACATGGTCGCGTTTCGCGGTGGCATGCCGGTAGGCAGCCTCGTCGCCGGCTGGGCTGCAACATGGAGCAGCGCCCCGACCGTGCTCATGGTCAACGGCACACTCATAACGCTCGTGGCGGCATGGTTCCTGCTGATGATGAGCCACGGAGTGAGGGAGCTATAGCTATGACCAGACGGCTACTGCTGGGGATGGTCGTGCTCGCAGTAGCGACGACACCCGCTGCCGCGCAGCAAACAGGCCAGGGACCGGAGCCGACCGGGCCGACTCAGGCAGTGGCGGCCGTCACGACGTTGCCGGATCAGGACACGGTTGGCTTTGTCGAGAAAGCAAAGCGGTGGGCCGATGATCACCAGTTGATGGACCGGCTGAACGGCGAGGTGGATGGCTGGTACCCGCGCCTCGGCGGCATGACGCGCGGAGGTGGATTCGCCCTCGGCCCGGGTTACCGCATGCATTTTGGCGGCGTCCTCGTAGACCTGTCGGCCGGACTCTCGACCAAGACCTATAAAGCGGGCGACATCAAGGTGAGATGGCTGCGCGCGCTCGACGAGCGCGTCGAGCTGTGGACGAACTACCGCTTCGAAGATTTCCCGCAGGAAGACTACTTCGGCATGGGCGGCTCGTCACTCCAGAGCAACCGTACGAGTTACGACTTCGACAGTCAGAACTTCGAGGTGCTCGGTCTGGTAAAGCCGCTGCAGTGGCTGCGCCTGGGAGCGACGCTCGGCTACATGACGCCGGACATCGGCCACGGCACCGACTCCAGCTACCCGTCGATTGAGGAGGTCTTCACCGACGCCGAGGCTCCCGGACTCGTCGAGCAGCCGAATTACCTGCACACGACGTTGTTTGCTGATATCGACTACCGCGACCAGCGCGGCCGGCCGCGCAGCGGCGGCTTCTATCACTTCGCGGTCGGGATGTGGAACGACCAGACGCTGGAGCAATACGATTTCAAGCGCTTCGACGCCAATGTCGTCCAGTTCATTCCTCTCGACGACGCCAAGCGGCACGTACTGCTTGGTCGGGTCGGCGTGAGCTACGTCAACAATGTCGCCGGCAATCGCGTTCCGTTTTACTTCCTTCCTTATGTCGGTGGTGTCGATACCATTCGCGCGTTCCACGAGTTCCGGTTCCGGGATGAGAATGCGTTGTACATGACGGCCGAATACGACTGGACGATGGTGAAGTGGGTCAGTCTTGCGGCGTTCATGGATCGCGGCAAGGTGGCGCATGACTGGCAGGACATCCGCTTCGCCGACCTCAAGACCGGCTACGGGTTTGGCGTGCGCGTCCATTCGAACCGCCAGACGTTTGCTCGGATTGACGTCGGCGGCGGGGGCGGCGACGGCTGGCGCGTATTCCTGAAGCTCGGTCCGACCTTCTGATACGATCGCCCCGCTCACAAGTAGCGCAAACCGTCCGGCAGGCCCGCGTGCGTTGAGCCGCGGCGGGCCAGACCCGCCGTAGCTGAAAGCCAAGCGGAACACCCTGACAACAGGGGTCAGGACGGCGTATGCGCGGCGGGACCTTCGATGGAATTGCGAAAGGCGCAGCCAAACTCTGCGGTCACCACCGCCATGGTCTGCGCTGGCGCGGTCGGAGCGCAGTTCATCGCCGGCAAGGCCACCCGCGACGCGCTGTTCCTCAAGAACCTCGGCGTGACGGCGCTGCCCCTGATGGTCATGGCCACCGCTGTCGTCTCAATCGCTCTGGTGGCGCTCAGCTCGCGCGCCCTGCGGCGGATCTCCCCCGGCGCGTTCATCTCCGCTGCCTTCGCTCTTAGCGCCGCGCTGTTTCTTCTCGACTGGGTCCTCGTCCCGATCGCGCCCGAGCTCGCGGCGCAGGCTCTCTACTTTCAGGTCTCCGGCCTTGGCCCGATGCTCGGGTCCGGGTTCTGGCTCATTACGACGGAAAACTTCGATCCACACACCGCGCGCCGAACATTCGGGCGCATCGCTGCGACCGGGACCTTGAGCGGGCTCGTCGGTGCCGTGCTCGCCGATCGCGTTGCCTCCATCTTCGGTGCGACGGCGATGCTTCCGGTGCTCGCCGGGTTGAACGTCATCTGCGCATGGCAAATCCGGTCGCTGGCGGTCTTCGCGACCAAACCGCGGCACGATGAAATCGACGATGCCGTGCAGGCCGGGTCACTGCTCGACGGCACGGCGCACCTGTCCGCCACGTCGCCAGTGACGGGCCTGCGCGCCCTGGCAGGTGTTCCATACCTGCAGACGCTTGCCGCCTTCGTCCTGCTCAGCACGCTGGGCGCCACGCTGGCGGATTACGTCTTCAAGGTACAGGCGGTCGAAACGTTCGGCCGTGACGACACGTTCCAGTTCTTTGCGATGTATTACGGTGCCACGACCGTCATCGCGTTCTTCGTGCAGACCTTTACCGGCGCGAGAGCGCTGGAGCGACTCGGACTGGCGGTGACCACCAGCACGCCGCCGCTGGCGCTCTGTGTCGGTGGCCTCGGTGCGCTGGCGGTGCCGGGATTGCCGAGCATGCTGTTCGCGCGTGGTGCCGAGTCGGTGTTCCGCGGGTCGCTCTTTCGAACCGGCTACGAAATCTTCTATACGCCGGTCCCGCCCAGCGAGAAACGCGCGGCGAAATCAGCGATCGACGTCGGATTCGATCGCCTTGGCGATGCCCTGGGTGGAGGCATCGTCCGCCTGTTGCTCCTGCTGCCCGCGGCAAGTCAGTACGGCATGATGCTCGGTGTCTCTGTCGGGGCGGGCGCGCTCGCCCTCGTCGTCGCGCGACAACTGAACCGCGGCTACATCCAGACCCTCGAGCGCAGCCTGGTGAACCGTGCCGTCGAATTGGACCTGTCGAACGTCGAAGACCTGACGACGCGGACGGCGCTGATGAAGACGTTGAACTTCAGCACCACGATGAGCGTGAAAACGTTCGACAGTCGTGTCGAGCCGGGCGCCCCCGGTTCGACGAACGATCCGGAGATTCAGAACATCCTCACGCTGCGGTCGCGCAATCGGGAACAGATTATCCGTGTCCTCCGCGAAGACCAGGCGGTGACGGCCGCGGTCGTGCCGCACGTGCTTCCGCTGCTGGCCTGGGACGCGGTGGCAGAAGAAGCAGTGCGCGCCCTGCGCAAGACGGCCGAAGAACGGCTCGGGGCGCTCACCGACGCGCTCCTCGATCCGAACCAGCCGTTCGCTGTCCGTCGACGGCTGGCGCGGGTGTTCTCGATCTGCGTCTCGCAGCGAGCCGTCGAGGCCCTGCTGCTCGGCCTCGACGACACGCGATTCGAGGTCCGCTTCCAGTGTGGCCGTTCGTTGTCGGCGATTGTGTCGAAGAACAGGCTGGTGCGCGTCGATCGCGAGCGTGTGTTCGAAGTGGTCAGGCGTGAGGTGGCCGTCGGGCGGCCGGTGTGGCAGAGTCACCGGCTGCTCGATGCGATGCCAGACGACAAGCAGTCGTTCGTCGACGAGTTCATCAAGGATCGGGCAGGCCAGAGCCTCGCCCACGTGTTTGTGCTGCTCTCACTGGTGCTGCCGACAACACCGCTGCAGATCGCCTATCGCGGGCTGCATACGAACGATCCGGCGCTGCGCGGAACGGCGCTGGAGTATCTCGAAGGGGTCCTGCCACCGGATATTCGCGAACGTCTGTGGCCGTTTCTCGGCCCCAGTGCGCCCGTCGAGGTCGGCGCACGCGGGCGCGACGAGATCCTGGCGGACCTGCTGCGCTCGAACGATTCAATCGTCCTGAATCTGAAGGAACTGCGGCGGCGCGGCGGAACCGGCAACTGAGCGATGGCGGGCACCCAGAAAGTCATCTTCAGACCACGTGAGGCGACGCGGCCGGGAGACTCCCGCCGCGGCACGGGCCGCATGCCCGACGATCTGCTGTCGGAACAGATCGAGCGGCTCGCCGTGTTCAGTGCCGTTGCCGCCGCGCTGTGGGGCTTCGCGCTGATGATGGACATTGTTGTGCTGCCGGCGGCGAACCCGACCGGCGCGTGGAATTGGCGGACCATTCCAGTGGAAGCCGCCGCCGTCCTGGTCTCCAGCGGGCTCGTCCTGCTGATCAAGACAACGAACGTCAGCCTCCCGGCCAAGCGCGATGGCGGTCTGGTGTTCATGCTGATGAACGCGGTGGGTATTGCGGCGCTCAACGCATGGGGGTCGGAACTGCCACGGCCGGGGGAAATTCGTGTCTCCTGGATTGCCGTGCTGATCCTGGTCTACTCGATGATCGCGCCCTCCTCGCCACGGCGCATGCTGAAGGCGTCCCTGGCGGCGGCCCTGATGGATCCACTGGCCTTCGGAATCGCTCACCTGGCCGGTCTGCCAACGCCGGCACTGATTGTGGTCATCGTCATCACCTGGCCGAACGTCGCCTGCGCATTTGTCGCAATGGTGCCGTCGCGCGTGTTGCAGCGCATCGGCCGCCGCCTGCGCGAAGCGCAGGAACTGGGCAGCTATCATCTCGTCGATCTGCTCGGCACCGGCGGGATGGGCGAAGTGTGGCGAGCCAGACACCGTCTGCTCGCGCGCGAGGCCGCCATCAAGCTCGTACGGCCCCAGCTCCTCGGTGCGCGTACTGACACTGAGGTGCAAACCGTGTTGCACCGCTTCGAACAGGAAGCACAGGCGACGGCGTTACTCAGTTCGCCACACACGATCCAGGTCTTCGATTTTGGCGTCACCCAGGACGGTGCCTTCTACTACGTGATGGAGCTGCTGACGGGCCGCGACCTGGAGTCGCTGGTGCGGGAGTTCGGCCCGCTGCCGGCGAGCCGGACGATCTACCTGCTGCGACAAGTCGCCCACTCGCTCGCGGACGCCCACGCGCGCGGGCTCGTGCATCGCGATATCAAGCCGGCAAACATCTATGTCTGCCGCATGGGGCTCGAGTACGACTTCGCGAAAGTGCTCGATTTCGGCCTTGTCAAGATGAAGAGCAGCCAGCCCGGAGACACGCTGCTAACCGTCGACCACACCACGACCGGCACGCCGGCCTACATGGCACCGGAAACCATCCTTGGCGACGCGCAAATCGATCGGCGCGCCGACGTCTATGCATTAGGCTGTGTGGCTTACTATCTGCTCACCGGAGCGCTCGTTTTCGAAGCGGACACGTCGATGAAGATGCTGATGCACCACCTCAATACGCCAGCGGTTCCGCCGTCGCAGCGCACGGAGCTGCCGATTCCGCGGGAGCTCGACGAACTGGTGCTCGCCTGTTTGGAGAAGGACCCGAACAAGCGGCCGCAAAACGCGGGCGAGCTGTTTCGGATGGCCTACAACTGCCGCGCGGAGGACACCTGGGACGTCGAAGCAGCGGAGGCGTGGTGGCGGATGCATCTCCCTGAACTGACGGGCGCGTTGACGATTAACCACACGGCCCGGGCACGAACGGCGGCCGCGCAGTGAGGCCGACGATGGACGCCCGCGGCGCCGAACAGCGAAAGTCGCCGCTCGATCGCCTTCTCGGACTTGCCGCCGACGTGCGCGCCGGCGAAGGCGTCACCGTGCTGCTGCTGGCGTTCAACGGTTTTCTTCTCCTGGCGGCCTATTACGCCATTCGCCCCCTGCGATCGGCGCTGCTGCTGCTGGAGAACGTACGGCTGCCGACCGGCATGGTCATCGAGGGGCCGCAAATCACGTCGTATCTCGGCGCCGTGCTGGCAGCGGTGTTTCTGGTCATCGTGCCCCTCTATAGCGCCTTTGCCAGCAGGGTCACGCGTATCCGGCTGATCAACTCGGTAACCGCGTTCTTTATCGCTACGCTGCTGGTGTTCTTCGTTGTCGTCAGCAGCCGTGTGTCGCCAGTGGCTGTCGGCATGCTGTATTACGTGTGGCTCGGCGTCTTCAGCTTGATGGTGATCGCGCAGTTCTGGTCATTCGCTAACGATCTGTACACGCCTGAGCAGGGCAAACGGCTGTTCGCCATCGTTGGTTTCGGTGGAACCGTCGGTGCGGCATCGGGCGCGCTCCTGGCGCAGCTGGCGGCCCGGTGGGGTGCCAGAATGATGATCATCGCCGCAGTGCTGCTGACGTCTTCAGTAGTCCTGACGAATATCATCCACAAGCGGGATCATCGCCCGCGCAAAACGAACAAACAGGTCAAGGACGCCGCGCCGGAGGAGTCAATCGGAGGTCGTGGTGGATTTCAACTGGTCCTCAGCGAGCCCTATCTGCTGGCCATCGGACTGGTGACGCTGATCGGAAACCTTGTCAACACCAACGGCAACTTCATCCTCAACACCACCGTTAGAGACATGGCTGCCGTTGCGGCGCAGTCCGGCGGCGGAGAGACCGCGCGGCAAGTCGTCCTTTCGACGATGGCAGGAGTGGACCTGTGGCAGAACCTCCTCGTTATGGCGATTCAATTCTTTCTTGTTTCCCGTATCTTCAAATATCTGGGCGTCGGTCGCGCATTGTTCATCCTGCCGCTGATATCGCTCGGCAGCTACAGCCTGTTTGCCTTCGCACCAGTGCTCTCGATGATTCGTATTGCCAAAGTGACTGAAAATGCCACCGATTATTCGCTGCAGAACACCGTCAGGCGGGCGCTCTTCCTGCCGACCAGCCGCGAGGCAAAGTACAAGGCGCTGCAGGCCATCGAGACGTTCTTCTGGCGCGCGGGAGATTTGGTCTCGAGCCTTGCCGTGCTCGTGTTCATCCAGTTCTTGAACGTGTCGGTGCGGGCTTTCGCCGGGGTGAACATCGCAGCCGTGGCCGTCTGGCTCGTGCTGGCCGCATATCTCTCCCGTGCCAACCGTCGCATGACCGGGGAAGCGGAGCGCGTCGCTGCATGATCCGTCTCCAGCACACTGTCAAGCTTGTCGTCTGGGTCGTCGCCGCTCTCCTTGGCTGCGTAGCAGCCGCGGCAGCACAGGAACCGGAGCCGGAAACGCGTGCCGAGGCACTGCGTCGTCAGCGCGAGGCAAAGGCGACGGAACTGGTACCACCACAGCCGACGAAGCTCGAAAAAGCGCTGCTCGATCTCGAAAACGGCCGCGTGTTCGAACGCCTGCTCAGCCCACCCGAAGGGCTGTACCCGAAATTCGGCACGATTACGCCCGGCAGCGGCTTGTCGATCGGACCAGGCTACCGAAGCACGCACCACCTCGGTGGCAACGTCGATTTCAGCACGTTCGCCATGGCGTCGCTGAAGGGATATTGGATTGGCGAAGCGCGCGTGCAGATGCCACGGCTGCTCGACGAGCGCCTGGCCATCGACCTTCATGGCCAGCGCTACGACTTCGCCGAGGAGCCGTTCTTCGGCATCGGACCAGATTCGCTGCGCAGCGACGAAGTGTTCTACGGTCTTCGCAATTTCGTGGTGGGCGGCTCGGCGACGCTCCGCCCGCGGTCGTGGCTCAGCATCAGCGGTGGTGCTGACTACCTGACGCCGCGCATTGAGGCATTCGGCGAGGACGATTCGATCGGCACACGCTTCGACGAAACCAGCGCACCGGGCCTGACGGAAGAAGCCGATTTCGTCCGCTCCGAGGGGAAGATCGACGTCAACTTCCGCGAACCGCGTGGGAACCCGCGGCAGGGCGGGCGCTATACCCTGACCTACCAGCGGTTCGAAGACATCGACAGTGGCTCCTTTTCATTCAACCGCGTCGAGGCCGATGCACAGCAATACATCTCGCTCTATCGCAATCGGCGGATTCTGGCGTTGCGCGCGCTGGCCTCGGTCTCGGACAACGACGAGGGCGCACGCGTGCCCTTCTATTTCCAGCGCACCCTTGGCGGACCCGACGACCTGCGCGGCTTTCGCCGGTTTCGGTTTCGCGATGAGAACGCGCTGCTCTTCCAGGCTGAATATCGTTGGGAAATCTTCACAGCCGTGGATGGCGCGTTGTTCTATGACGCCGGCAAGGTCGCCTCACGCATCGAAGACGTGAACCTGCAGCACCTCGAGTCGGACTACGGCTTCGGTTTCAGGTTTGGAACGGCCAACAACGTCTTCCTGCGCATCGAAGCGGCCTTCGGCAGCAGCGGAGGCAAACACTTCATCTTCAGGTTTGCAAATGTTTTCTAGACGGCTGAAAACATCTGTCGTGGTGGCGGCCGTCGTCGCTGCGGGATGGAACTCCAGCGGACCGCAGGCGGCCACGCCCCGTTTCTTCCCCGATGATCCAATCGCGATTGACAACGACCGTCTGCTCGACGCGTCGGGGACGAAGGAAATCGAGGGCAGCAATGCCTACGACTTCGCGGAGCACACGTTTTTCGAGCCCGCCGATCGCGGTGACGTCCGCGCGGTCAACGTGAACACGCTCGACGAAGTCCCCGATTCGACGTGGTTCACCAACCGGATCGGCCGGCGGGCGATGACGGCCGATGAGATCGCCCGCGGCCCGAATCAACTGAACATCACGTCGATTGACGAATGGATCATCGTCCGCGAGAAGAGCAGCGGCATCACACCTGGATATCGCGTCGAGGATCCCTCGGGCAAGCTGTATCAAGTCAAGCTCGATCCCCCCGCCAATCCGGAGATGGCCAGCGGCGCGGAAGTAATCGGCGCCGCGATCTATCACGCGCTTGGCTACAACGTCGTCCAGGGATATATCGTCGACGTTGACCCGAGCCGCATCGTCATCTCGCCGAAGGCGACCACTGTGGACATGAGCGGACGCAAGCGGGTCATGACACCGCGCGACATCGAACGGCTGCTGGCCCGCGGCGCGCGCCTGCCGAATGGAAAGTACCGCGCCACCTTGAGCCGGTTTGCGGAGGGTGAGAACCGCGGCTACTTCAAGTACTACGGCACGCGTCCAGACGACCCGAACGACATTCATCCGCACGAGCACCGCCGCGAGCTGCGCGCCAATCGCGTCTTCGCCGCCTGGCTCAATCACGACGACTCGCGCGGCATCAACTCGCTGGACATGCTGGAAACATCGGATGGCACGAAATACATCCGCCACTACATGTTCGATTTCGGATCGATCATGGGGAGTGGCAGCACCGTGGCGCAGAAGCCGCGCGCCGGCAACGAGTACATCCTCGAGTGGGCGCCGGCGCTGAAAACGCTGGCGACCTTCGGCCTCTACGTCCGCCCGTGGATCAAAACGAGATACTGGGAGGGTGCGAAGTCGGTCGGCCGCTTCGAGGCCGACGCATTCGATCCGATCAAGTGGCGGCCTGAGTATCCGAACCCGGCTTTCGACAACATGCGCGCAGACGACGCCTTCTGGGCGGCGCGGCTCGTCGCAAAATTTTCTGACGACGCGATTCGGGCAGTCGTGGCGAAAGCGCGCTACAGCGAACCCGGCGCCGCCGATCACATCGCGACAACCCTCATCAAGCGGCGCGACAAGGTCCTGCGCGCATGGCTCACCCAGGTCAATCCGCTCTCGGAAGCGGCATTGAGCGCTGATGGCGTACTGACTTTCAGGAATGACGCGGTGGAAGCACGGGTCGCGTCGCCGGTCACCCGATACACGCTGACGTGGTCGCGCTTCGACAACGCAACGCGTTCACCCGTCGGCGAACCGACACAGAGGACGGCAACGGAGCCCCGCGCCGCGGCGCCCGCAGCCCTTGTGGAGGGCGCGGAATTCGTCAGCGTCGCCGTCAGAACCGTCCATCCCGAATACCCGCAATGGGATACGCCGGTTACGTTTACGTTCAGACGGACGCCAAATGGCTGGCAGGCGGTCGGTATCGACAGGACGGTTCCATCACGCGATCGGCACTGAAACCCAGGCAACCCGCAAGCCAGCCAGCCCAACGAAAAAAGGCGGGGGTCGACTCCCCGCCTGCGGCGCGCCGACGGGCCTAACGGTCCGCTAGCGCTTGCTCGCCTCGTATATCGAGGCGGCACCGCCGCCGATCGCTGCCCCGATCAGCGCGCCTTTCTTGCCTCCCATGATCCCGCCGATGCCGGCGCCACCCGCGGATGAGCCGCCGATCACCATGGCGGTTTTCTGCCAAGAGCGGCCGGACTGCTCACGCTGGACGACAACGCGTTCCTGCGCCGGTGCCGCGGCGCGATAAACGGTCCGCGTCGGAGTCGCCCGTGGGGTCAGCACGGTGCGCTGTGCGACGGGCACCACGCTGGCCGGCTGCAGTGTGTTCGCGTAGCCAACCGACTGCGCCGCCGGCGCCACCGGGATGATCTGACCGTCCACCGTCTGCACGTACGCGGTTGGCTGTTGCGCGAACGCGTCAACGCGATCCGCCCGCGGGCCGACGGCGTACATCGCCACGCCTGAAATCAACGCCCCTGCTACTGCCGCCGAAACAGGACTGATGCTCATCGTTGTCTCCTCCGTCCCCTTCGGGACGTTCTGGCGGACGAGTGTCCAAGCGCTATGCCAGCGTCGAGTTTGAGCTAATTTGCGTATCTAAAAGGGTTTTGTGGCTGAGCTGACGAATTCGTGTCCTCTCCAAGGTTCAGCCGTTTGTCCACCCAGGTGACCGGTCGGCGCGACCATTCAAAAGCCGCCGAAGTAACGGACATGTAACGCGATCTGGTACGATGCGGCGCCGTGTCCTTCAAGCTGATCCCCCGCACACAACACTTTTTCGATGATTTCGTCGGTCTCTCCGAGGAGATCCGGGGCGGCGCCAGGCTGCTCAAGCAGATGATGTCGAGCGACCCTCCGGACATGTCCAAAGCTGACGCTATTAAAGACGTCGAGCACAACTGCGACGGGCGCACACGGGCGATCATCGACAGCGTCAACCGTACATTCGTGACCCCCCTCGACCGTGAAGACATCCATGCGCTGGCCATTTCACTCGACGACGTCATGGACGCCATCGACGCGGGAGCTGCGGTCACCCGCCTTTACAAGATCGACCGCATTCGGCCCGGTGCCCGCCGGTTGGCCGACATCGTCTGCGAGTCAATGGATCGAATCACCGAGGCTCTGGCAGCGCTCGAGAAGCGTCACGGCGTGCTCGAGCTGGCGGCGCGCGTGAATCAGCTCGAACGTGAAGCTGATCGGGTCCACCAGGACGCAATCGTCGCCCTCTTCGACGAAGAAAGGGATCCGATCAGGGTGATCAAGTGGAAGGAAATCTTCGACTTCCTGGAAGCCGCCACCGATCGCTGCGAAGACGTCGGCAACCTGCTCGAAGGCGTCGTCGTCAAGCACGGCTGACGCATGGATCCTCTGCTGCTGGCGGTTCTGGCGCTGGTCGCCGTCGCCCTGGTCTTCGACTACATCAACGGTTTCCACGACGCGGCAAATTCGATAGCGACGGTCGTCTCGACCCGCGTGCTCTCGCCCGGCAAGGCGGTGGTGTGGGCGGCCTTTTTCAACTTCATCGCCGCCTTCGTCTTCGGCACAGGCGTCGCGCAGACGATCGGCAAAGGCACCGTCGACATCGGCGTCGTGACATTGCCGGTCATCTTTGCAGGGCTCATGGGGGCCATCCTCTGGAGTCTGCTGACCTGGTGGATCGCTCTGCCGACCAGCTCATCGCACGCCCTGATCGGCGGCTATGCCGGCGCGGCGGTGGCCAAGGGCGGCATGGCGGCGGTGCTGTGTGAGAGCTGCACTGCATGGTCGAAAACACTCACATTCATCGTGCTGTCACCAGTCATCGGGATGACGATCGGTCACTTCCTGATGGTGGGGATCCTGTGGACCTTCCGCCATGCCACGCCCCGTCGCGTCGATCACTGGTTTCGGCGGCTGCAGCTTCTGTCAGCCGCCTTCTTCAGCCTCAACCACGGCGGCAACGATGCCCAGAAGACTGCAGGCATCATCACCGCCGTCCTATTCAGCTCAGGATGGATTGCGAAGTTCGAAGTCCCACTGTGGGTCCGCTTTGCCGCCTACGCCGCCATCGGCCTCGGCACGCTTGCCGGCGGCTGGCGCATCATCGCGACGATGGGGACCAAAATCACGAAACTGCAGCCGGTCGGCGGCTTCGCTGCTGAAACCGGAGCCGCGCTGGCGATTTTCACCGCTACGCACTTCGGAATCCCGGTGAGCACGACTCACGCGATTACCGGTTCGATCGTCGGCGTCGGCTCGACGCAGCGTCTGTCGGCAGTGCGGTGGGGTGTCGCCAGAAAAATCGTCTGGGCCTGGGTCATCACCATTCCTGCTTCCGGCGCGATTGCCGCCCTTACCTACCGCATTCTGGCGCTCGCCGGCCTCCACTAACGGCGGCTGGAGCATAATCGCGCGTTACCTTCCCGCCAACAGTTGCGGTGCGACGATCGGCGAACTGTTTGCTTCGACGCTATGGCACCCATGACGAGCGATACGCTCGCGATCATCCTCGGCGGCGGCCAGGGCTCCCGGCTCTTTCCGTTGACGGCCACACGCTCGAAGCCGGCGGTTCCGATTGGCGGGAAGTATCGCCTGATCGACGTACCGATCAGCGGCTGTCTGCACGCGGATATCCGACGCATCTTCGTGCTCACGCAGTTCAACTCAGCATCACTCAACCGGCACATTTCCGGCACCTACCGGCTCGACCGGTTTTCCGGCGGGTTCGTAGAGATACTGGCGGCGGAACAGACGCCTGACAATCCGAACTGGTACCAGGGCACTGCCGACGCTGTTCGACAGGCGGTGCGGCATTTTACGCAGCATGACGCCGAGTACGAGCTCGTGCTCGCGGGCGACCACCTGTACCGGATGGATTACGCCGAGCTCGTGGACGCACACAAGAAGCATGGCGCCGACATCACGATTGCCGCGCAGCCTGTGGACGCCGTCACGGCGACAGAGATGGGCATCTTCCGTTTTGATCGCGATGGCGCCATCGTCGCGTTCGAGGAAAAGCCGAAGCCCGAGCGGCTGGCACAAATCGAGCGGAGCATCCCGCCGGGCTCGACGTTCGCCTCGCACAGCGACGAGCACCCGTTCATGGCGTCGATGGGGATCTACGTCTTCACGCGCCGTGTGCTGGTCAACATGCTGCACCGCGAACCCGGCCTCGACTTCGGCCGCGAGCTGATTCCCAATGCGCTCGGCAAGTGCAAGGTGATGCCGTACCTGTATCGCGGCTACTGGGCCGATGTCGGAACGATCGAGTCGTTCTACGAAGCGAACGTGATGCTCGGGAGGCCCGATGCGCCCTTCCGCTTCTGGGATCCCGAGCGGCCGATCTATACGCACCTGCGGCATCTGCCGGGCTCGCGGCTGACGGATTGTCATGTCAGCGACTCGATCGTCGCGGAAGGGTGCTACCTCGATTCGTGCCGGGTCCACGACTCGGTGGTCGGCGTCCGCTCGGCCGTCGGGCACGGCGCGCGCGTCACGAGCTCGGTGCTGCTCGGGGCGGACTTTTACGAAGACGGCGAGCCGCCGGGCGATCTGCCGACGCTCGGCGTCGGACGCGACGTCGTGCTCGAGCGCGTGATCGCAGACAAGAACGCGCGCATCGGCGACGGCGCGCGTCTCGTCAACGAAAAGCAGGTCGAAAACGCCGACGGAGACGGCTACTACATCCGCAGCGGGATCATCGTCGTGCCGAAGAACGGCGTGATACGCCCAGGAACGCTCGTGTAACGAGAATCGCCGCTAGAACGATCTTCCGCCGAGATTCGCTTCGATTCTGGCCCTCAGCTGCTGCAGCGTCTCGGGCGATCCTTCAAACAGGTGTTCGGGGTATTTCGCCTCACGTTTCATCGCCTGATAGATCGCGTCACTCTGATACAGATTCAACCCGAGACCGGCGAGGAACTGCAGCTTGAGGTTGCGGTCGGTGTTGATCTGCGCATCACGCAGCCAATTTTCCATGTCCGCTTTGCTGCCGGCGTAGGTGGCAAACAGGTCGATGGCCGAATTGATGCCGACCTGACGCAGCGATTCGATGACAGGTGCATTCGTCGGATCGTCGAGACGCTTCTGCACCTCGTCGACGTTGATTCTGCCGCCGCCCAGCTGCCCGAACAGGACGAGGTCATAGCCCTGGCCGTTGATCGTGTTCGCGAACACCGCACCCTGTGGGAATGCTTCCAGGAACGTCGCGATCTCGCTCTTCGCTGCCGCCTCGCTGCTCTCATACAGCTGGACGAACAGCGTGACCACCCCGCCCGGGTTGAGGTGATTCTTCACGACCTCGAAGAATTCGCGCGTGTACAACGTCGCCGCGCCCTTCACCCAGGGGTCGAGTGGGTCCGACGTGATCGCATCGAATTTCTCGTCCGTCGTCAGGAGATAGTGGCGGGCGTCGTCGAGGTGAACGTTCACCTTCGGATTCTTGACGACGTTGAAGTTGTGGGCCGCAAAATGGGTGGAGACGACCCGAGGCACCAGGGGCTCGATTTCGGCGATCGTCTGCCGCTCCACCGCCGGGTCGATGGACACGGCGCCCGCCGTCACACCGGCGCCGCAGCCGATGACGAGGACGCGGGCCGGGTGTTTCGGCACCAGAGTCGTAATGTGCCCGAGCATGCGTTGCAGACGCATGTCCTGCGGCTCGCTCGACGCCTGCACCTTGCCGGCGTTGTGGTAATTCAGCACGCCGTTCGGCGTCCGGCTGACCGCGACCGACGCTGTCACGCCCTCATCGACGTAGAGGATCTCGTTCTGACCGACCCACGTCGCGGCGTAACGGCCGTAGGCGACGAGAATGCCCCACTTGTCGCGTGGCGGCACCGTGCGCGCCAGGAGTCCAGCAAGCAGCGCGACGCCGATGACGACCACTGGAGTCGACGCCAGTGGCTTGCGCATCTCGCCTTCGCCCGGCATCAGCATGAGCAGACCAGAGAGCGCAGCGATGCCGATCAGGATCTGCTGGGTCATCGGGCTGCCGAGCCAGGCGACGAGAATCAGACCGGTCACCAGCGACCCGATGATGGCGCCGAGGGTGTTGGCCGCGTAGACGCCTCCGACCAGTCGTCCTGGGTCCTGGCCGCGGGCCGCGACCGCGGCGAGGGCGAGCGGAAAACTCATACCCCAGAGAATGGCGCCCGGCAGCATCACCCAGATGGCACGCATCAGATCGAGCTGGAAGTTGTAAGTGAGCGACGTCGAGATCGATGGGTTAATCGGCCAGAACGGCAGCGAGGCGCCGGTCGCATAGGCCGCCCAGGCCAGCGCGGCGCACAGTCCAACCTGCGTCCACCCCAAGGCGATCCGTGGGTTCGCCGATCCTTTGGCCACCGAAGCTCCCAGACTGCTGCCGATGCCAAGACCGACGAGGAACACCGCCAGAATGAGGGAAAACGTGTAAGTCGTCGCACCCAGCAGCAGCGACAACATGCGCGTCCAGACAACCTGCGCGCCCATCGCCGTCAGCCCCGACAAGGCGATGGCCACGTAGACGAGACGCGCGCCGGGAACGATGGTCGTGCCTGGCGCCGCGCGAACTCCGACGGCCGATTTCGTTCTGCCGGCGATCAGCAGCGCGAGCGCCGCGACGATGACGTTCAGCGCGACGGCGGCGTAGGTCGTCGTCGGCATGTCGTAGACCCGCAGCAGGTAGTAGCCCGCCAGAAGGCTGCCGACGACGGCGCCCGCGAGATTACCGCCATAGAAATAACCGAGCCACGCCACACCTCTCGGCGTGGCTTCAACCCAGCGGGCGATAGCCGGCAGCGTCGCGCCCATCAGCAGAGTTGGTGGAATCAGCATGATTCCGGCGACGATGGCGCGGAGGAACAGATTCGCCTGCCCGGTGCCGGCGATCTTCGTGTACAGGTCCCCGATGACAGGGACGCCAAACAGTACGATCAGCCCAAAGAGGCCGATGCCCAATTCGAGAAACGCGTAAACGCGCAGCGGATGCTGATCGGGCGAGATGTACTTGGGCAGCAGCAGACTGCCGAGGCACATCCCGCCCATGAAGATCCCCAGCAGCACGCCGAGCGAGACCGCCGACGATCCGATCGAGAGCTGGAGCAACTGGAACCAGACGACTTCATAGATGAGTGCGGCGCAGCCGGACCCGATGAAGAGCAGGAGGAGCGCCGGCAGCCAACGCTGTGCGACTGACAGGCCGGCGGCCGGCGCGGAGCTTTGGTCAAGGGTGTTCATGCGCCCGTCATCATAGCTGAGGCAGCCAGCGGCCTCAGCTTGAAAGCGCATGGGATAATCTCGGATGGTGACCGATAGCCCAGGTATAACGGACGCGACTCAGCGCCGCGAGCGGCCCCTTGTTGTGCTGGTCGAGGATCAGCCCGAGCTGCGTCGTCTCTACGCGGAGCAGTTGACGATCTCTGGCTTTGACGTCATCGAGGCCGGTGACGGTGCCGACGCCATCACGCACACGACGACCCTCGGTCCCGATGTCGTGCTGATGGATCTGAGCCTGCCTGGCATCGACGGCTGGGAGGCGACCACGCGTCTCAAGAACGACGAGCGCACGGCGCATATTCCGGTCGTCGCTCTGACCGCCCACGACGGAGCTGGCGAGCTGGAACGGGCGACACGTGCCGGCTGCGACTGGTTCGTGCCCAAGCCTTGTCCTCCCGCCGCGCTGATTGTGGAAGTGCGGCGCGTGCTCTCAGGCCTTCAAGGCTAGGGGCACGCGCACCCGCAACGCGCGCGGCCTGATCTGCACGCGGATGGACGCCCCGCCGACACACGGTTCACCATCGACGTGATACACCAGCGGGCCGGCAGATGCGATCGTGACGTCGTGCACGGACAGGGTCGTGACTCCACGCAGGCGCGCTATCCACCCGGCGAACAGCATCGGCATCTGCGCGATCGCTTTCACGGCTGAGCGCTCCTCCACGACCACGAGTTCCAGCTTGCCATCGTCCAGCCGGGCGCCGGGCGCAATCAGTGCGCCATTGCCGTATTGACGCCCATTGGCGAGCGCGACAATCAGCGCCCGGCTGCGCATCAACGTCCCGTCGGCGACGATGGTGTAGTCGTTCGCGCGAAATGCAAACAGCTGCTGCACGGCAATTTCGAGGTAGCGGGCGAAGCCGCGGCGCTGCAGACCGTGCAGCGCAAACTCGTGCGCGACCTGTGC
>Ga0111538_10002098_pt1 | contig 28042 bp, 22 predicted proteins | sample SoiMethybrSBSTD1_FD_79669 | JGI IMG/M metagenome (GOLD analysis project Ga0111538, IMG submission 79669) | Bulk soil microbial communities from a Populus tree surrounding site in Tennessee, USA - Soil MetaG P. TD hybrid SBSTD1 (version 2)... | ecosystem: Environmental > Terrestrial > Soil >...
ATCGTCATCACCTTCGGCTGGGCCATGGCGCTCTTCATCGCGGTCATGTGTGTGCTGCCCTACTGCCACGCGCATCTCAACCCCGCCATTTCCATCGCGGCGGCGGCCGTTGGCAGATTCGAATGGAATCTCGTGCCCGGTTACATCGCCGCACAGATGCTGGGAGGCGTCGTCGGCGGCATCCTGGTGTACGCGTTTTATCGCCCGCACTTCGCCGATACTGCCGACCCCGATGCCAAACTCGCCGTGTTCTGCAATGCACCGACGTATCGAGGCATTGTCTGGGCGATGTTCTGCGAAATCACCGGCACGTTCGTGCTGGCCTTCGCGATCATGGCCATCGTGACGCACCCGGGGACGATCGACTCGGGCGGCAGCGCCGGGATCAGTCTCAAACTCGGCCCGCTCGATGCACTGCCTGTCGCATTGGTTGTGTTGGCGATCGGCCTGTGCCTGGGCGGCACGACCGGCTATGCGATCAACCCGGCGCGCGATCTGGGCCCGCGCATCGCGCATTTCATCCTGCCCATTCCCGGCAAGCGCGACAGCGACTGGGGATACGCGCTGGTTCCCGTCATCGGCCCGATCATCGGGGCCGTGCTGGGGGCCCTGGCGTATCCGCTTCTGGCGGCAGTGTGAAGTCGAATCCGTTCACAATCGCGCGCGCTTCACGCCGTCGAACTTGAACTCATCAAGGTACACGCGGGTGCCGGGAAAAGTTCGATTACCATTCAGTGCATAACAGCCGATGGTGATCTCGAGCGGCAGGTTGCCATACGCCGCGCCGAAGGCTGCCCAGGGGCCATTGAGGACGACTTGGTTGGTCCCGACCCTCGCAATCATGCGGTCGTCGGAACGATCCCATTCCAGGGTGAGTTGCCCTTGTATCGCGCCGATGTTGGTCTCATCGCTTGCCATGACCTCGCCGTCCACAAGTCGCGAGATCGTCAGCACCAGCCCGAAGGCATCGCGCGAGATCGAAGCGATGAAGCCTGTCGGCGTGGCCGGGAAATCGCCTGCCGCCGTCAGCGCCATGCCGACGATGACTTCGCGATCGCCGCTGACGTTGCCGAGGTTGAGTTTGTAGTCGATCTGGATCTCGAAGTCGTATTTCCAGTTCGCGCCCCAGTTCTTGACTTCGAGGCCTGCGAAACTGTCGTTGTTGCTGTTGACCGACGCGCTGAATTGCAGGCGCTGATTGGTCTCCGCGGCGCTCATCACACCGAAGCCGCGTTGCAGCCACAGTTGCGTGTTGACCGAGTTGTCGGTGAAGCGGTCGCGGACGATGACGACTGTCGGGGCCAGTCCCGCGAGGCCTGCGATGCTGGCGGCGCCGACGATGGCGGCAAGCGTTCGCCGCGCTGCGATTGAGTTCAACATGGTGTGCGCTCCTTGTTGAGGTATCGGCGCAGCCATGTCGGCGACATGAGCGTAACCGCGCCTGCGACTACGCGGATTCGCCGCGGGGCAAGCCACATTCCGGGCAGTCGCGAGAGTCGCCGCCGCGCAGGTCATAGCCATATCGATCGCACGCATGCGCCGCCTGGCCGTCGCGCTGCCCGACGGGCAGCAAAGGTCAGCGGCAGCGGAAACGCATTGGCCTCAGTGACAGCACGATCCCAAATGACCGGCAGCGGCGCCCAAGGGCGCCGCTGCCATGACTTCGTCTGGGAGGACGACGGCCCGATCTATCGCTGACGCTTGAAACCGTTGAACTCAAAGTTATCCAGGCGGACCTTGTTTCCTGAGAATGCGATATTGCCGCTGAGCGTCACGCAGCCGAGCGTAATCACCAGCGGACCGGTTGGATTGTCCTGGCCGAAATCGGTGAAGAATCCCGTGTAGGTGACTGTGTGTCCGTTGCGTGAGATTTTCAACTCGTCGTCCGACTTGTCGAACTCGACAGTGATCTTGCCGCTGGTTGAGGTGACTGGGAAGGTATCAGAGTCGACCACCACGCCGTTGTTGAGCAAGACCCACCCGACGGCCATGCCGAACTGGTCCTGAACCACGCCTGCGCAGAGCACGGCGCCGTCGTTGGGCCAGATTGCTGCGTCGGCTTCGTTCGCAAAGCCGAACCCCAGGAACACCCGCTTGCCGCCATTGACGTTGCTCAGGTTGATGACGCTATTGATTTCGACCTGGAAGTCGCGATTGACGTTGGCGCCCCAGGGCTCAATGGCCAAACCGGCGGCACTCAGCGCGCCGGTGGAGCCGTTGGCGGTGAACTGCACGCGGCCGTTGGTTTCGCTGACGTTGACGCCGCCGATCGAACCGTTATCCCAAACGGGCCCGATCACATTGTTGTTGAAGTTGTCGGTGAACGTTGTGGATGCGAGGCCGCCAAGGACGAACATCGCGGCAGTGCCCATCGCCACGGTACAGTAATACGACAATGGTCTACTCTTCATTCTAAGTCTCCACGGTTAGCGGGTTTGGATGATGCGCCGTGGGGCGGAGCCGGCGTCCTGGCGGGACGCCACACCGGCGAACAAAGGCTCACCAGCCTAGCCTCCATCGCAGGAGCGCCGGCATGGGAAAGGGCACTAAACCGCCGTCGTCTGGGTGATGTCCAGCGGCTGAGACTGACGCGCCACTCCACGGGCCATCAGCATGAATCCAATGGCGCCTATCACATTCAATACCAGGCACACGGCAAACACCCAGATGCCGGCGCCGGTCGCTCCACTGTCCAACCATTGGTAGATGCCCACGGCGAGGAATGGCGCCATCAGTCCGCGAATGCCGGTGAGCGTGACGTGCACGCCCATGTATTGCGCATCGCGTCCGGGCGGCGCGAAATCCTGGTGTCCGAGGTTCCACGCCAGCACGCCGCCTGCGTTGCCCAGCCCCGTGAACAGAGCCGCGACGAACATCAGCCACAGATCGCCCGTGAGCGCCGCCAGCAGCAGTGCCAGCGACGCCGTCACGTACGACCAGGCATGGATCGAACGAAACTGCACGACGTGCGTGCGCGCCATCAGGCGCGACCAGAGCGGAATCGCCAGCGGCATGGTGATCGCGGGAATCGTGGTCGTGATGAGAATGCCCGTGGCGTACCCGACGTGGAACTTCTCGTGCAGGACGATCGCCAGCGGCGCAGTGAGCATGAGGTTGCCCAGGCCGAAGATGAACATGATGATCATGAACAGGCGATAGCGCGGATCATGCGCGAGCACGCGGAAGACGGACCACGGATTCATCGACAGGCGATGCGTCACGTCGCCGGCTCGTTCGTGCCGCGCCAGCCGGCGCTGGCCGCGCAGGCGCACTTTGCTGTAGATCCACACGCCGATGAGGCCGAGCATCGCGCTCAGGGGAAACAACACGTGGAACGAGGCCGTGTTCCAGTCCATCGCCTGGCCAATACCGATGCCGACGACCGCGAACACGATCGCCTGCACCGTGGCGAGACGGCCGGCGATCTTCGCGCGATTGGCCCGCGGATAGTTATTGGCCCACACCGTGGTGCGCAGCGTGATGACGCCGGTCCACGCGATGCGCGAGGCGATGACGCTCATCACCAGCAGGTTCAGCCCCAGCACATCCTCGCCCGCCATGCCCACCACGCACACGCAGATGGCCGTGGCCAGTTGCAGGCCGACGATGAAGCGGATCTTGTCGTGCCCCCACGCCAGCGACGCCCAGATGAAACTGGTGATGTTGGCGAGGGCCGGCGCGGCGACGACGGCGGCCACGGCGAAGTTGAGGGCTCCGACGCTCACACCCCGCGCATCATCGAAGGCACGGCGGACGATGTTGCCCATCGCGCCACCCTCGATCGCACCGAGCATCACCGGCAGGAACCACCATGCCACCAGTTCGCGGCTGTAACTCGCGCGGAGCATGGGAGGCAGGGCGCGCGGGTGAAACGATGCGACGGCATCGCGCATGCCGCGGATTCCGCCTCGCACGCCGCCGTGCACGCCGCGGCCAATCCCTCCCAGCCCGCGGCGCATGCGTCGCAGTGGCGTGATGGCGGCTTGATCAACCTGGGTCACAGCGGGCCAGCGGTCCTCTCGACAGGCGGCGTGCGATCAAAGGGCGAGTGTAGGCGCGGCGCGACCAGCGCTGCGGCACGCACGCACCTCGCGCATCCGCAAAAACAACGGAACCCCGAGTTCATCGGGGTTCCGGTCAGATGATCTTGAACGGCGCGCCAGAAGCCGGCGCGGCGAACGGCGGGCGCGTGATCCTGTCGATCAGCGCGGCATGCCCGAGGTGTCAACCACCGGCCACGGCGAGAGGCGGCTGGGGTTGTCCAGCATCAGCGCACGCGTGATCTCGTCATTCAACTCGCGCACGTTCTGGTTCATCGACACCTTGCGCATGTTCCGGAACTCCTGGGGCGTATGGCCCAGACCCTCGAGTTCAGGCGTGTACTTGCCGTAGCAGCCGGTCAGCGATGCGAGGATGATCGATGCGGCGGTCACGCACAGAGCGGTTTTCATTGGAGACGACCTCGGTGGAAGAGAAACTTTGATCGATGCGGCCGGCGCCGGTCCGGCGGTGGCCGGGCGTGGGAACAGGGATTCGTGCAACACTAGGATGTACCAACAACCGCTTCCGGTGTCAATATTCGTGCGGGCAGCCGGCTGCAGAATCCCGCCATCCAACCATTCGTCGATGGCCGGTCCGCGGACGCAGGCAACGGCTGGAACCCGTGCAACGAAGCACACTTGCCGCGCCGTTGAGGCAACCGCTCTCCAAGGTCCGGCGAATGGTTACACTGACGGTTGCAGGGTCGGATGTTCGGCGTCTGATTCCCTCGGGTCGCAGCCGGTCGGGGCTATTTGCTCGAGCCTAAAGGACCCCATGGGATCGCTCTTTGAGAACCGCGACGAAGGCCAAGCCTCCATCGAGTGGAAGGCCGGGATCGATGGTCAGCGAACCCCCCTTGTACTGGGGTTCGAGCAAATCCCTGGCTGGCGGCACATCCCTCACCGGATCGTGCCCGTGCCCCGACGGGATCAGACGCCGAACGACGAAAGTCGAAAAGGTCGACAAGTCGAAAGGTCAAGACATCCCTGAGGCCAGTGGTGAGTTTTGACTTTTCGACTTGTTGACTTTTGACTTTGGCCCATGACTCACGCCAATCTCTGGGCACCGTGGCGCATGGCGTATCTGCGCGACCTCAAGCACAAGGCCGATGAAGTCGGCTGGGACGCTGCGTCGACCGGTGACTTTCTCGCGCGCTACTGGAGCGAGCCCGAGCGCGATCGCGACAACCTCGTCGTCTATCGCAACGCCCATGGCCTGGTGCTGCTCAATCGTTATCCGTACGCCAACGGCCACCTGATGGCGGCGCTGGGCGAGGCTCGAGCGCGCCTGCTCGATTACTCCGCATCGCAGCGAGCTGAGTTCTGGCGATTGACGGAAATCGCGATGGCGATCGTGCAGCACGCACTGCAGCCGCAGGGGCTGAACGTCGGCCTCAATGAAGGCAAGGCCGCCGGCGCGGGACTGCCCGAGCATCTGCACGCGCACATCATTCCGCGCTGGGCCGGCGACACGAACTTCATCACCGCTGTCGGCCAGGTGCGCGTCATTCCCAGCGCCTTGGAGCAGATGCACGAAACTTGCATCGAAGCGGCGACGGCGCTGAAGTTGTGATGCAGGACGTTCCGGTTGTGTTGGACAGCATCGAGACGATGCGGGAGGATGACGCCGCATGTCAGGCGATGGCGACATCACGTGGTTCTTCGTCACCGGCTTCCCCAAGAGCGGGAACAAGTGGTTTCAGAAGATGCTCTTCAGCTTCGACTCGGTTGGCGGCTTCAACAATCGCCCCGAACGAGGCCTGCCGCTGCTGGCCACGAGCCTTGTCGAGAACAGGCCGCTGGCAAGACTGCTGCGGAGCGAGGGTGTCTCCTTTGAATCCTTCGTGAAGCGCCTGTATCACCCGGGATGCACGATCAGTCTGGCATGGTCGGATTCGAGTCTTCCGTCGCTGCGCGACGTGATCGCCGGCCTAACTGCGCACAGCAAGAAGATGAGCCGCGGGCGGGCGACCGACGCGCAATACCAGCATCTGCTTGATTCGAGCGCGGCCACGCAGTCGCCGCACGAGCGCTGGCGCGCGGTGGGGCTGCCCGGGATGCACACGCCGATCGCCCAGGTGCAGCGCCTGCTCCCATCATTTCGCATCGTGCATCTGCTGCGCGATCCGCGCGATGTCATTGTCTCGTACTTCTATCACCAGATCAGCACGCTGACCGAGGAGACAGCGCTGGAACTCGTCCGAGTCGGTGGAGGAGGCCAGGCTGAGATGCGGCCGCGCTGGCGGCGGCCGTTCGCGCGACGCATCGGCCGGCGGCTGCGCAAGTACTACGGCAAGTCCATGGTTCAAACAGGCACGATTCTGCGCCTGCGCTACGAGGAACTGCTGGCCGAAGGCGCTCCGCAGGTGACACGCGTGCTGCAATTCCTGAACGTCAACGAGCCTCCCGAACGCGTGGAGCAGGTGCTCAGCCGTCACAGTTTCGAGAAGCGCACGGGTTCTGTCAGCGAACAGCGCAGCAGCCTGCGGCGCAAGGGCCAGTCGGGCGACTGGCGCAATTACTTTGATCGCGAACTGCTGGATGAACTGGGATCATCATTCATCGATCTCGTCACTGATCTCGGATACGAAAGCGATTCGTCGTGGACGAAGGATGTGCCCGAGCAGGCCTCGCGACCGTGGGAGTTCTCGCGCTTCCGCATCAAGCGATCGACGCTGCGGCAGTTCATTCGCTACTGGGAACAATCGCCCGACCTTCGCGCGGCTTATCCCGATCCATGGGACCTCGAGGGCACAGATTCGTTCTACGAATGGCTTCGCCGATGCGATCGCAAGGATGTGCGGCGGTGGTTTGAACTGGCGCTGCAACTGGAGGAACTGTGGCGAGTGGATGTGGTGGAAACCAAACCGCTTCGCGGCAAGGCGCGGCGAGCCAGGAATCGCACGACCGAACGCAGGCGCGCCCGGCAGGCGCGTTCGTAGCGTCCAGGCGAGATCAATCGAGCCCGTGTTTGACGATCGTCCCGTCATCCTGCGCGCCGATCGAAAGTGCGATCCCGCCATCGGCATTCAGCAGTCCGATGCCGCGCGGCTGGCCGGGAATCTCGCCCACGATCTGGCGCGGCCGGCCCTGATCGTCGAAGACCACGAGCCCGCGCACGCCGTTCTGCATCGCGGCGACCTCGGCGCGGTTCACGCCCGCCGCATCCTTGAGATACATCAGCGGCGAGCCATCGGGCATGAGGAACACCTTCGCGCGCTCAGTGTCATGGCGGTCGCGCAGCAGGAATCGAGGCGTCTGATCCGCCAGCAGCGCGAGTTCGACGCGCGCGATGCCCGCGCCATCGAGCAGCGTGATCGCGGCGCCTGCCTTGTCACTGTGCGCTATGCGGCAATAGATATTGCCGCGGGCATCGCGCAGCGTGAGTGAGGTGGCTTCGAGTGCCGCCGCAGGTTGGGTGGCGGCAGGCGGTTGCCGCGGCGCGAGCATGATCACAAGGGTGAATCCGGCGGCGATTCCGATGACGAACGCGATGGCAGTGCGCATCGGCGCATTGTCTGCGATCCGCCCGGTGAATGCAGCACGCGCTATTGCTCGGCAATGATCTTGTTCATCGGCCGCTTCGGATCGGGCCAATCGACGTGGAAGAACTCGCCGCGGTCGGCGTCGATGCGTTCGAAGGTGTGGGCCCCGAAGTAGTCGCGCTGGGCCTGCAGCAGATTGGCCGGCAGAACGGCGGTGCGATAGCCGTCGAAATAGGACAGCGAAGACATGAACGCCGGCGCCGCCACGCCGTTCTCCGCCGCCAGCGAAACCACCTTGCGCCAGTTGGCCTGCTTTTTCGCCATGGTCCTGCGGAAATAGGAGTCCAGAAGCAGGTTGGTCAGCCGCGGGTCGCGGTCGTAAGCGTCCTTGATCTTCTGCAGGAATCGCGCCCGGATGATGCAGCCGCCACGCCAGATCATCGCGATCTCGCCGAAGTTCAGATCCCAGCCGTATTCCGATTGCGCATCGGCCATCAACTCGAAGCCCTGTGCGTACGCGCAAACCTTCGAGCAGTAGAGAGCGTCGCGAATCGCCTCGATCAGCTTGCCGCGAGTGGTGATCTTCCGGGCTTTCGGACCCTTGATGCTCTTGCTGGCTTCGATTCGGTGTTCCTTCATGGCACTCATGATGCGCGCGAAGACCGCTTCGGCGATCGTCGGCGTCGCCACCCCCATGTCCAGAGCATTCACGCTCGTCCATTTGCCCGTGCCCTTCTGGCCAGCGGTGTCGAGCACCATGTCCACAAGGAACTTGCGGTGCGGGGGCCGTGGATCCTTCTGCTTGAGGATGTCGGCGGTGATCTCGATCAGGAACGAATCGAGATCGCCGCTGTTCCACTTCGCGAAGACCTCGCTCATCTGGTCCGGCTTCATCCCGAGCAGGCGCTTCATCAGGAAATAGGCCTCGCAGATCAGTTGCATGTCGGCGTACTCGATGCCGTTGTGCACCATCTTCACGTAGTGGCCTGCACCGTTGGGCCCGATGTAGGCCGTGCAGGGCTCGGTCGTGCCCGGCTCCGGGAGAATCGGTTTTCCCGGCGCGGCGTCCAGCAGAGGCTTGCCGGTCTTCGCATCGACCTTGGCCGCGATTGATTCCCAGATCGGCTTCAGGCGCTTCCACGCAGCCGGATCGCCGCCGGGCATGAGCGACGGGCCGAAGCGTGCGCCTTCCTCGCCGCCCGAAACGCCCGAGCCGAAGAAGGTGATCTTCCCGCGATACTTCTGCTCGCGCGCGATGGTGTCGGTCCACAAGCTGTTGCCGCCATCGACGACGATGTCGTCGGGCCGCGCGGCGGCGGCGATCAACTGCTGGCATACGCCATCGACCGGCGGGCCGGCTTTGATGAGCACGACGATCACTCGCGGGCTCTTGAGCGCCGCGAGAAAGTCTTCGATCGATTCGCAGCCGCACAGCCCGCCCTTGAGCGCGCCGAAGGAGTCGGACGGATGAGCAGCAACGAACTCCTGGGTCTGCTGGGGCGTGCGGTTGAACGCCGCGACGCGATAGCCATGGTCGGCGAGGTTGAGCGCGAGGTTCTGGCCCATCACCCCCAGGCCGATCATGCCGACATCGCACGTCTTCGCCAACGCCGGAGTGAACATCTGGTTGGATGTTCGAGCAACGGGCGTGACGCGAGTGGCGAGCGTGGTCATAGTGGAATGATCCACCCCATGCGCGGGAAAGCAACTCTCGCCGGAACGACGTGGGCCCTTTAGAACGATCGCCGGCCGCCGCGGCGCGATTCGGGCGCGTCATCCTTAGGCGGCTCCACGGCGTCGCCCTCGGTCCACCACATGCGCGGCGGGGCCTGAGTCTGGCTGACACGCAGATTGATGGGCGTGGTGAACTCGCCCTGCCAGTAGCGTTCGGCCTTGCCCGCGCGCAAGGCCAGCGCCGGATCCGAACGAATGCGCAGGACCCAGCCGTCGCTCTCGATGGTGCCGGCTTCGAGTTGCCGAAGAAGCTCGAGATTCTCGTGGTTGATCTCGAAGCCGTAGTTGCGCTTGTTGTCGGTGACATCGGCTCCGGCAATCCACCACAGGTTCAGCCGGCGTGCGACCTCCTCGCCCCGAACCAGCTCGACGCTCACGCCGACGGCCGTGTCGTCGAAGGGCGTGTCGAATGTCACCGGCGCATTGATGCCGAAGCGCACGGGCGAGCGGCCGCCGCCCACCCAGCGCACCGCGTTGCCGAAGACCTGGGCCATGAGCATGTTCAGCGCCTCGCTCGAGACGGGCTGGGACATCTCCGCGAGCGTGCCTTCGATGCGCGTGGTGATCGTGCAGGAGTGCGTACCGACCGGCTCCCACTCTGCCTCATTGTCAGCATCGCTCAACGTGGCGCCATCGGGTCCGGCTCCCGATGCTCCGGAGGACGCGGAATCGATGCGGCGGCGCTCGACGGCGAAATCGATGACGATCTCATGGTCGCCGGCCGGCAGCGGCGGCAGATACATCGCATAAGGGGAAGGCCGGAAGCGCGTGTCGCCGCCGCGGAAGAATGTCAGCGAATCGAACGAGATGGGCGTGCCATCACTTTCTCTGGCGGAGGCGCTCGCCAAGCGTGGCGTGGCGCGGACGCGGCACTCCATGCCCGAAGGCCACCAGTCGTCCAATCGCACCGCGACGACGATCGGCGTCTCCACAGGCCAGGCCTCGCGCGTGCGCGCATCCACGCGCGGCGGAATCGACAGCAGCGACGCCTCCAGTTTCGGATCGCCGATGAACCGGTTGCGCCAGTTCGTGATGAAGTTGCCGTAGTTGGAAACCCAGCCGGCCGATGGCGGGGAGTGCAGCCAGTCGCCGCTTGCGCAGCGAGCCACCAATCGCTCCCACTGCGACTGCGTGAGTTGGCGCTGCGTGGCCCGCCGGTCAAGGTCGCGTCCGACCGGACTATCCATGCCACCCATAATCGGCAGCGACCAGATCAGCAGCCCCGTGGGGATATGCCGGATGATCCCCTTCTGGTTCATCTGGTCGTTGACGCCCAGCACAAGCGTGACGCAGATGCTGATCGCGGACAGCGCGACGAACGGTCGGCGGCGTGTGCGCGTGAACTCGCGCTCGTCCTGCGCTGTGTGGCCGCACTCGCCGCAGGTCATGCCCGGCGAATAAGCGAGGTCGTACCAGCACTTGGGGCAGCGCCGCTTGCCCGTGCCGCGATCGCCGAAGAACGACCGCCACGCTGCATACACGCACAGGAGGCACACGATCAGCGTGCCAACCCAGATCGTCAGCGGCAGTGCGTAGGTGAACAGCGACATGGGCGGATCAAGTGTAGTGCTTCGCCGGCGATCGGAGAATAGTGTCGAGTGCCGTACGTACGATGGATGGCCCGAGTCGAGCCGGCTGTCAGGACCATGTCGGATTGGGCGATCAGTATTTCAACCTCAGGATGCGAGCGATGCGCATCGCGCGCCGCGTGGCGCTGTGCCTCATGATCGGATCGGCAGTCACCGTGGCGATGGCGTGGATTGTGGCGGTGACGGTTGCTCCAACCATCGGAACCTCGTCGCGTCCGTCGGGCATCGGTGATGGCTGGTCCTACTGGGTCGGGCGCCAGTTCGGAACGATTCGGATTATGCGATGCGCCGCGTGGTTCGAGATGAACGACGCCCTGCGCGCGGATTACTTGGCGGTTCGGCGGCGGCAGGTCCCATCATGGAGCGCTGTTCACCATCCGTCGCACGGCGAGCGAGAGTCATACATGGAGGAGGCGCAAGGGTGGCCGGCGCTGGCTCTTCGCTCCGAAACGTTGATCAGCAATTACTCCTATGGAATTCCGACCGTGCGCATTCGCGACGCCATCTCGCTGGGCATCTCGCATGAGCGGCGATGGGCCGGACTAATCCTGCCGCTACGGCCGATCTGGAGTGGCTTCGTCATCGATTCGCTGATCTATGGCGCTCTCGCATTCGCGATCCTGTTCGGCCCGGGCGCGCTGCTGCGCGCCGCGCGGCGGCGGCGCGGGCAATGCCTTCGCTGCGGATACGACCTGCGAGGCACCGCTGATTCGGGGACGTGTCCGGAGTGCGGCGTGGGCGCCGCGGGCTAGACTCTCCGTCTCGCATGCCCGTACTTTCGCTGGTCAATGTGCATCATTCCTACGGCACGCGCGCCATCCTTGATGGTGCGATGCTGTCGATCGAACCGGGTGAGAAGGTTGGGCTGGTCGGCCGCAACGGCTCAGGCAAGACGACGCTGATGAGGGTGATGACCGGGCAGATCAAGCACGACTCCGGCACGGTTTCGCTGCAGCGCGGAGCCCGCATCGGCTACCTGACGCAGGATCCGACGCTCGATCCTGCTGACAGCGTTCGCGACGCTGCCGAGGGCGCGTTCGCGCAGTTGCACGACCTGCACGTGCGGTTGCATCGCGTCTTCGATGACATGGCCCACGCCCAAGGCGAAGATCTCGAGCGGTTGCTCAAGCAGCAGGCGAAACTCGAAGCCGAGATCGAGGCGGCGGGAGGGTACGCCATCGATCACAAGATCGACGCGATGCTGCACGGCCTGGGCTTTGTCGATGAGCAGTTCACGTTGAAGGTATCCGCGCTTTCCGGCGGGCAGAAGGGCCGGCTTGGCCTGGCGCGTCTGCTGCTGGAAGAGCCTGACGTTCTGCTGCTCGACGAGCCGACAAACCATCTCGATATCGCCGGCCGGCAGTGGCTCGAAGAGTTCCTGGCCGAGGAGTATCGCGGGGCGGTAATCGTCGTCAGCCACGACCGCTGGCTGCTCGATCGCGTCGTGCATCGCATCATCGAGGTCGAGCGCGGGGTCATTCGCGAGTATCCGGGCAACTACCACGATTACGTCAACCTGCGCCGCGAGCGGCAACTGACCGAGGCGCGCGTCTTCGACAAGCAGCAGGATCGCATTCGCCAAGAGCAGGAATTCATCGACCGCTACCGCGCCGGCCAGCGGGCCCGCCAGGCCAAGGGACGCGAGGCGCGCCTCGATCGCTTCAAGGAGAACGTCAACGAGCGCCCGATCGAACTCGAGGTGATGAACCTGCGGTTGCCGCCCGCTCAGCGCTCGGGCGATCAGGTCGTGGTGGTGGAGGGACTCGGCAAGGCGTACGACGAGAAGAGACTCTTCAACGGGCTCGACCTGTCGATCACGCGCGGCGATCGCATCGGCATCATCGGCCCCAACGGCGCCGGCAAGACGACGCTTATCAAGTGTCTGCTTGGCGAGGTCGAGCCGAATGGGGGAACGGTGCGACTCGGCAGCCGCCTGAACATCGGCTACTACCGGCAATTGCACGATCATCTCGATATGTCGCTCACCGTCTGGCAGTACCTGCAGCAGGTGATCGTGGGGCTCGATGGCAGCGCCAAGGCGAGCGAGCAGCAGGCCCGCGATCTGGCCGGCGCATTCCTCTTCAGCGGCAGCGAGCAGGACAAGGTACTGGGGAGTTTGTCAGGCGGGGAGCGCAGCCGGGCCGTGCTTGCCGGACTGGTCGCTGGCGCGCACAACGTGCTCGTGCTCGACGAACCGAGCAATCACCTCGACATTCCATCAGCCGAGCGACTGGAGCAGGCGCTGTCGTCGGGCGACAACGGATACGACGGTACGCTCTTGCTGATCACGCACGATCGGCAGTTGCTGCAGGACATCTGTGACCGGCTGATCATTCTCGATGGCGATGGCGGCGCGAGGATCTTTCCGGGGCGTTATGCGGAGTGGGAGGAGCGCCAGCGGCGCGAGCGGGCGGAGGCGGCCGAGCGTGCGCGGGCCGATGAGCAGCGGGCCCGCAGTGCAGCCCGCGACAAGCAGCGTGTTCCAACCAAGACGCCAGCCGCCGCAAAGCCCGAGCGCACGCCGCCCGGCCCGCACGCGCGGTTGAAACAGGAACAACTCGAGAAGCGACTTGCGGAGGCGCAACAGCGCCTGGCGGAGATCGACCAGGCAATGCTCGAGCAGGCCACGTACACCGACGGCGCGAAGATGAAGGCGCTGCAGGTCGATCGGGCCCATGTCGAGCGCGAGTTACAGGAGTTCGAGGAGGAGTGGCTGCGCCGCGCCGAGGCTGAGGCCTCGTGACCCGACCCCAGGGAACAACAACGCGGATGAACGAGTGTTCATCCGCGCGAAGTTCATGCGCTCATTGATTGATTCGTGCGCGTCAAGTGGTCTGCAGGACGACCGCGCCGGCCTCATCCACGATCTGCCAGGTCGCGGTCGCAGCGCTGGCCACCACAGCCGAACTGAGGTGATCCAGGTGCAGGCCTTCGATCACGCCGTTGCTGACAAACGTGTCAACCTCCTGCCAGGCATTCGCGATCTTGACCTTGAGAGAGTATTTCTGATTGCTCGGCATCGCTGTCGCCAGGACAAAAGCCGATCCCGTGCCGTCCTCGTTGTTCCTGAGATAGAGAGTGGCTGTGCCAGAGAAGGTGTCGCTGACCGGCCGCAGCACGCGCGCCTTGCCGACCGAGTGCTTGACGAACGCGTTGAAATCATCGCCAAGGTACTGAGCAATCTGGCTCACATCGCGCTTTTCGATGGCGTATTTGATGAGTTCGTCGTTCTGCCTGACGGCGCCGGACCAGGCATACGCCATGACGATGCCGCACGCCGCGAGCACGAACGACGCTGCCCGCCAGAACATGCCCGACAGCGCGTAACGGCCGCGCCGGATGTTGTTGTCGTATTCGGCCCCTCGTCCACGCCCGATTGTCGCCAGCGGGGCCAATTGGGCTTCCTCGCGCTCGATGGCGGCAGCGACGGCGGCCAGCACGCGCTCGCGCAGGGCGAACGACGGCTCCTCGTCGCTGGTGATGAATGAAGGATCAGTTGCGAGATCGGCCTGAAGTCGCTTGACTTCATCCTGCAGCGCGGCGGGCGCATCGTGGAAGCCGCGCGTGTAACGATCGCCGTCGTATTCATCGAGCAGCCCGAAGGCATCCAACGCCGCGTACTCGAGCAGTTCCTCGCGAGTCATCATCTGGGGAGAGTTCATCTTCGTCATTTCCGCTTCAAAGTCGCACCGACTTGCCGGACATCCGGGTCATCGTGCTTCATGGATTCCTGCCTGCGTTCATCCCCGGGGCGTCGACCATCCCTTTCATTACGCCAACGCCGCACATCCTGTGCGCTCGTCCATCCGTTTTCGCTGGGCGTCCGGGCTACCCGGCCCAGTCGCTTCGTGCTCGTTCCCGCAGCCGCTCCAATCCGCGGCTCAGGGCTGATTTGATCGTTCCGAGCGGGGCGTTCAACTGTTCGCTGACCTCACGGAGCGTGAATCCCTGAAGGTAGGCACGCTCGATGACGATTCTCTGAAGTTCCGGCAATTCCGCGATGCGCTTCCGCAACATCACGTTGCGCTCGCTTTCCTGCGGCTGCCGTTCCGGCGCGGCGTCGCTGGCCGCGCTGGGGAAGTCCGTGTTCTCCATCGCCGCCTCGCTCGGCCGCACCGCACTGCGGCGGATGCGATCGATCAGATGGCGGCGCGCGATCAGCATGACCCAGGTCACCAGCTTGGCCCGCCGCGGGTCATAGCGATCGGCGGTCTGCCAAAGCCGAATGAACACTTCCTGAACGGCGTCCTCAGCCTCGGCCTGGCTGGGCAGGAACTGACGGGCGACCTTGTACACCAGCGAGCCGAAACGGTCGTACAACTCCGCAACGGCGCGCTCATCGCCAGCGGCCACACGATGCATCAGCATCCAGTCCTGCTGGCTCATAGGAGCCCGGTTTTCCTGCCGCGTACTTATCCGCAAAGGCCCGTATCGCGGTTGCTCAGCGCGTCGCGGAACGCTTTGGAAACCGCCGCCGGCCACGCGCCGGCTCCTCACTGGCCCCTCACGACGCTCCAGTCTAACGCCGCGACAGGCCCGCAGCAGCCCGGGAAACCGCCCCCGGTTCCCAGAATCGGGCCGCTTTTTGATCGCAACAGCCCAGTTGCGCGATAAACTGTGGTCGAACAGTGGGCCTTTAGGGCCTGTAGCACGTGCGCAAGCAGGTAGGAAGGTTGACATGTCCCGTCTTGTTCGAGTGCGGACTCACCTGCATTTGTCAGCCCCAGCAAGGTGATCAGAGCAGCAGCCCCGTTTCTCCCACGCCAGCAGAACAGGTAGCAAGACCGCCAGGCACATGATCGCGAGAACGCCCAATGCTCATCTCCCCGGGGAGCGCGATCTCCGCGCGCGAAAACTCGGGGTGCGCGCGGGGCGCGGCTTCAGCCTGATCGAACTGCTGGTGGTGATGTCGGTCGCCATCCTGCTGACGGCGCTCATGATGCCCGCCATGCAGCAGCTGCGCGAGAACGCGCAGCGCGTCGTGTGCATGTCCAACATGCAGCAACTTGGCCGCGCGTTCATGATGTACGGCGGCGATCACAATGACGAACTGCCTGAGAGCGAGGCGCTGGTCGAGCGTTCCCTCCCGCAGGAACTGATGCTCGCCCGCACCGCGGGAAGGGGCGGCGCTTGGGACGGCTTGGGGCACCTGTACGAACTGCACTACTGTGATACGCCCGAGTGCTTCTACTGCCCGAGCCACCATGGTCAGCATCTGTTTGAGCGCTACGCCGGCATGTGGGAGCAGGCGGCGCCGTGCGACACGATCTACACCAACTACCACTACGCTGGGCAGATGGAGTGGAACAGGAACCGTCGCCGCATGCTCACCGAGGGCTACAAACTGGTCCTGTCGACCGACGGCCTGCGAACCGCCGGTGACTTCAATCACATCCAGGGCATGAATACGCTGCGCGGCGATGGATCGGTGCACTGGTGCGATGACACTGAGGGCATCCTCAAGGTCCTGCCGCAAACCGAGACCGAACAGGTCTCTGCGGCGTATTTTGATCTGTGGGATCTCGTGCAGCAGGCGAAGTGAGCGTTTCGTGACGTGCGGGCCGGCAATTCCCGGATGACCGACTGCGGCGATGCATGACACGGCGATCATCACCGGCGCGGCGGGCTTCATCGGATCGCACCTGGCCGCCGCCTTGAACGCGCGCGGCCGCCGTGTTCTCGGCATCGACAATTTCGACGCCTTCTACGATCGCCCCGCCAAACTCGACAATCTGAAGAGGGCGTCACTTTCGGAGTTCATCGAGGCCAACATCCTCGATCGCCCGCGCATGCACGAGATATTCAGCCGATCGAAGCCTTCGAGCGTCTTTCACATCGCTGCCCTCGCAGGCGTGCGGCCGAGCATCGCTGACCCCGCGCGCTACGCCTCTGTCAATGTCGACGGCCTTGTGAGCGTGCTGGATGCCGCCCGCGAATCCGGCTGCCGCACCGTCATGTTCGCGTCGAGTTCGAGCGTCTATGGCAACAACCCGAAGGCTCCCTTCGCCGAGACCGATCCGGTGGATGAGCCGATCAGTCCCTACGCCGCAACCAAGCGGGCCGGCGAACTGATCTGCCACGCCTACGCACACCTGTTCGGCGTGCGCATCGCCGCCCTGCGATTCTTCACGGTCTTCGGCCCGGCTCAGCGACCGGACCTCGCGATCGCGAAGTTCATGCGATTGATCGCTGCGGGCGAGGATGTGCCAGTGTTCGGCGATGGGACCACTTCGCGCGATTACACCTACATCGACGACATCATCCAAGGCGTCCTCGCCTCAGAGCGCGTCATCGCCTCTCCGTCAGCCCCCGGCTCCGCCGGGGGACCGGCTGATGGCGCGTGCCGCATCTGGAACCTCGGCGGCTCGCACCCGCACACCCTCAGCGAGATGATCGACACGATCGCACGAGTCGTCGGCAAGCCCGCTCGCATCAAGCGCCTGCCGATGCAGGCGGGCGACGTCGAACGCACCTGGGCCGATCTCGCGCGGAGCAAGGCTGAACTTGGATTTGAGCCGCACACGAGTTTCGAGGACGGCGTACGGAAGCAGTGGGGGTGGCTGCGCACGACGCTGCGCCAGCCAGCGTCGCCTGCAACAATGACCTGAATGGATCGTTTTTGCACGAGATACGCCCGTGTCGGCCGCATCTGAAACGTGGGGCCAGATCGTCGTCGCTCGTACAATCGACCGGAGGACGCTGATGCAATTCGCACGGCACGCCCACGGGGTCCTGACACGCTTGCTTGTGTGCGGCGCGCTCGTCTGCACCTTTCCCGGCACAGCCCTTGCGCAATGGGGCGATGACTGGCTCAATGCGGCCATGCCATCGCGACCACTGATCGAGACGCGCTGGGCCGCCCTTGCCCTGCCGATGGGCGAATTGGACGTGCTGGCAGCAGCCCGGCGACTGGATCTGACGCGCGAGCAACTGGCGGCGTTCGAAGCGAGCTTGAAGCCCTACCTCGAGCAGGCGTGCGGACTTCGATGCAAGGCCAATCAGGAGCTTGCGTCGATTGGCTTGCTTAGCTGGGACAGGCCCGATGCGCTCCCAGCGGCCCAGGATGTGCGCAGGTGTGCGACGACGCGCCAAACGTACGAGCGAGACATGGCTGCTCTGGACAGCGCGCTGTGGGACAGGATCGCGCCGCTGGTGAGCGATGCGCAGCAGTCGCGGCTCGCGCGCGAGCGCTTGCGCCGCGATCGCCGCCGCATGCTCACCGATGGCAGCCTCATCGACTGGTCCTCGCGCACACAGTTGATGCTGGAGGTCGGCGATTTCGTCGAGGCGTTGAATCTATCCGATGATCAGCGAAACGCCGCGCTCGCGCTGGTTGGCGAGTTTGAGACTCAGGCGACGGCCCGATTGCGATCGCTGCTCGAGCTCGCGAATACGTTCGATCGCGACTGGCTCGAGGCGATCAAGCCGGGCGATCACCCGCAACAGGGCTGGCAAGTCGTTAGTCCGTCGCGCATGGCCGCGGCGCGGGACGTGGTTGACCTGGAATACGAATGGGTTGATCGCATCGCAGGCGTCCTCGATCCCGAGAAGGCGCTGGCATTCCGCATGGTCCATGCCGGCGCGCATACTTCCACGAGATCCTGGGCGGACTCGTCGTATCTGACGGCGTTGTCGGAGGCGGTGGCGGGTGTCGAGGGTATCGATGCCGCCGCGCGCGCGACGATTGCCACCAAGGTCGGCGAAATCCTGAAGCGGCGGCAGGACACGCTGCCCGAACTCATCAGCCTGACGCGGAAACTGGGGGTCGGTGAAGCCGTCCGGGTCGGAGGCCATTACCGCGGCATGACGATGGAGGAATACCAGCGACAGATGCCGCTGCGCGAACGCCGAGACGCGCTATCGAACGAACTCTGGGAAGGCTACAACAATGTTCAAACGCTGCTCAAGACGCTTCTGACCGAGGAGCAAATGAAGGCGGTGCACGAGGCCGAGAGCGCGGCGCGCGTCAGGCAAAGCGAGCTGCAGCCAGCATACTCCCGAATGGACGCGTTCGGGGCGGGCAATGTCGTCACGATGATCAGCATGGGTGTGACCATGGACATCGTGCTGTCGGATCAGGCGCCGCGCACCAGCGTCGCGACGCTGGCGGCGCTTGGCATGGGAGCCGATGAGCAGGCCGCGATCGACGGCGCACTGACGGACTTTGCAGAACGCTGGAGCGAGCAGCGTGGCGCGTTCCTCGAATGCGCTAAGCCGTTGCTGCGCTGGTGGGGACAGCCGCAGGAGTTGATGGATGTCGAGGTGCTGGTGACGGAAGCCCGCAAGGCCGTGGATCTGATGATGGCGATGGAGCGGCTTGGGCCAGAAGCGAGTGAGAGTCTGCGCATCATTGTGGAGAACGATCGGATGGCAGACCGCATCGTCGCTGTTCAGCAATGGGCAGACGTCGCCGCGCCGCCCCGGAACTGTCCCGCGCCGATGGAGATCGTGCGATCCAGCCACTATCGAACGCTTGCGTCGCACTTGGACCGCATCGATCCGGCAATCGAACTGCTGAAACTAGGCCAGCCATCGGAGACACTCGTGCCAGCGTGGCAGGCGCTGATCGACGAGGCGCAGGTCGCCGACGAGCGCGTCTGGGCTCTGCGGCAGGCCGTCGCCGAGGCGTACCTCGAATCGTCCCGCGTGATGCGCTGGCAGCAGCAGGTCATGGAGCAACAGCGCCAGGGTGGCGGTCAGCAACTGGATTGGAACCTGTACCGCACCATGCAGGAGTCGAGCAGCAAATCGTGCGCGAAGGCGCAGCGCCTGCGGCGCGAGCACATCGAGGCTCTCGAACGATTCAACGAATCGATGGTGTCCCTCCTGCCGCCTGAACTGCAGCCGCAATACGCGGAAGGCATCAGCCGCGAGGCATACCCCGACGCGTGGAGCGGGTTCGATCGCGCGCAACGATTGGTCGATCGCGCGCTGTCGGCGGCTGATCTGACCGACGCGCAGCGGCAGCAAGTGCAGGATGCCTGGGTCGAGCGTCAGGCCGCGCTGCGCGATCAGGCGCACGCGATGGAGCGTCGCATCGCTGCATTCGCGATGGCTGATGACATGACGCGTGATGCTGCCCATCGCTGCGCCTCGCTGTATGCCGACATCGAGCAGGCAATGTTCGAACGCGATGAATCGGCTCTGGCGATGCTTCCGCTGCTGCGGCCGATTCTCACGCCGGCGCAGATGGAGAGCGTCGAGGCGACGGCTTCGCAGCGATGATGTCGTCAGGGCTTCACGGCGATCCACGCCTTCTGCGCGCAGTGCCGGCTCTGGCCGTGGTCGATGATGTCGTAACGCACTGCGCGCAGGCCCGACGCTTCGTTCACCAGGACGTGGTCGATGTGATACAGCGGGAAGCGGCGATGGAACGTCGCGCCGTAGCCGTGACCGGCTCGATTGAACGCGTGCGACATGCCGGGGAACAGGGCGCTGATGCTCGCGCTGTTGCGCGTGATGTTGAAATCGCCGATGCAGATGTCGGGCGTCGGCGCGTGAATGCCATCGAGCAGGCGACGGGACTCGCGCGCCATCGCCATGCGCGGCAGGCGTGGATTCGACGGCAGGTCCACAAGAAAGAGCGTGACAGGCCGGCCGAGCGCCGTCGACGCCTGCATGTCGAACTGCGTGATGAACATGCCCGTGGTGGCGACAAGGATGCGCCAATTGATTATGGGCAGGCGCGAAACCAGCGTCATCGTTCCCACGTCGATGACTCGCTGCGAGCCCTCGCGCGTTGCGGCCGACTCGTGCAGCAGCCTGCGCACCTCGCTGGGCGGGCCTGTGAGTGCCAGCACGTCGGCGTTCAGCGCCTCGATGGACGACATGAGGGATGGAATGTCGGCCCGGTTGTCCAGCCCCATGTTCCAGTGCGCGATGACAAGCGCCTGATCCGTCGCAGGCTCTGGCGGCGCGCGGCGAAGCAGGCGGTGCTCGATCAACACGAACTGCGCCAGCAGCGCGAGCGCACAGGCCGACCACGCGATCATCCTTCGTCGCCTGCGGCGCGGCGTTCGCGCTGAGCGGAACGCCAGCAGCCATCCGAACACCGCGACGAGCAACGCCGCCGGCGTGGGAATCCACCACAGAAACTGGCTCCAGTGAAAGCGATCAGTCAGCACGCGGCCGATGAGCCATGCCAGCAGACCCGCCCACAACGTGAGCACGAACAGATTCACGATGGCAAATGCGGCGAAACGAAGCCACATCCAAGCGCCTCTGCGTGCTTCAGGCGCGATATCGCCGCCGCCGACTGACCGCTGATCGCGGGCCGCTGCCCTCACACCGCCGCTCCGATGCGCAATTCGGCGATGGCATCGGTCAATCGGCGATGCACACCGGCCGAAGCGCAGACGATGCCACGATTGCGCTCCAGCGTACGGCCGCGCGCGAAATCCAGCGGCGCGCCGGCGATGTCGGTCACGATCGCCCCGGCCTCCTGCGCGATGAGCATGCCCGCGGCATGATCCCAGATCTTCTCGACGTAGCCCTTCTTCGTCGGCATGCGCAGGTAGGCGTCGGCCTGGCCGCGCGCCACCACGGCGTACTTGCACTGGCTGTCGAGCCGCGCGCTTCGTGCAGCATCCTTGCCGCCAGCGAGTTCGACCACGCGCTCAACGTCATCGTGCTTGGAGTGGGCGGCTTCGACCGATTCGCAGGCGCGGATGCCGGCGATGCCGGCCTCAGCCGCCGCGTGAATTCGCCGGCACGACCCCTCAACCTGCGTGCCGATCTGCTCCCACGCGCCGCCCCCGCGCCGCGCCGTGTAGATACAACCGTGCGCGTCGGCTGACTCGAGAGATGCGTCGTGATCGGCCGGCAGGTTGGGGCAGCCCATGACGCCCAACGCCACCTCGCCGCGCTCGATGTGCGCCAGCGCGATCGCATACTGCTGGCCGCGCAGAAACCCCTTGGTGCCGTCGATCGGGTCGAGCGTCCAGTACGCGTCGGCGGCCGCATCGTGATCGCACAAGTCGATGCCGCGCAGTACATCGCCGGCGGACGCGTCCGGCCGGGCCCTGCGAACGGCCTCGACAACCGCGTCGAGCACGGGCTTCTGATCGGCCGTGCGCAACGCTTGCGTGTGCTCCTCGCCGACGATGAGCGTGCGCGAACCCAGCGATTCATACAGCATCATGGCGACCACGGCCTGCACCGCGAAATCGGCGACGGTGACCGGACTCTTGTCGTCCTTGGTGATGCCCTTGACTCGCTCCAGGTCGCGCTGCACCCGGCGGGCCACATCACAGGCCTGAGAGACCGCGGCCAAGCCCGCGGTCAGTCGACGATCGTCGTTCATCCGCGAAGTCTAGCCGGGCAGGTCGCCGAATGCTGCAAGAGGGACGCGCCTTCGCGACATCCTCGAGTGCACCAGAAGACCGGCGCCAGGACGACTTGACGCTGAGCCACGGTGACTTCCTCAAGACAAGGAGCAGCAAAAATGAAGAAGGTGGATACACGCGCAGCATTCCTCGCCGCGCTCGCCCTGACGGCTTGCACCGCTCAGGCGACGGTGATCGTCGTTCCCACACAGCAGCCGACGATTCAGGCGGGCATCAACGCCGCGAGCATCGGCGATACCGTGCTGGTGCTCAACGGCACCTATACCGGAACTGGCAATCGCGACATCGATTTCCTGGGCAAGAACATCACCCTCCAAAGCCAAGGCGGCCCGCAGTCATGCATCATCGACGTGGCGGCGACGCCGACCAATCAACATTCGGCGTTCTACCTGCACATGGGCGAGACCAACTCCGCGATTATTCAGGGTTTCACCGTCAAGCGCGGCTGGGAGTTCAACGGCCCCGGCATGTTGCTGTTCAACAGCAGCCCGACCGTGCGCAACTGCGTGTTCACCGAGCACAACGCCGATTGCTGGGGCGGTGTGGTGTACTTCGACAGCAACTCCAGCCCGAAGTTCTTCGACTGCCGCTTTACCAACAACTATTCGGCCGACGACGGCGGGGCGGTGTTCGGGTTCAACGGCAGCCCCGAGTTCACCAATTGCCTGTTCGCCAACAACATTGCGCCGTCGCTGGGCGGAGCGATCCTGACCTACGGCTCGGTTTCAAACACGCCCAAACTCATCAACTGCACCATCACCGGCAACTCCGGAAGTCTCGGCGCGGCGATCTACAGCAACAATCTCATCGTCGAGAACTCGATCATCTGGGGGAACACAGGCGGGGCTCAACAGATCTACACGTTCACCGGCAACAGCATGGCGGTGCGCTACAGCAACATCCAGGGCGGCTTCGCCGGGACCGGCAACGTCAACATCGCACCGCAATTCGTCAACGCCGCCGGAGGCGACTATCACCTGGCCCCGGGCTCCCTGTGCATTGATGCCGGCGACCCCGCCTCGATCGTTCCCGAAGGAACGCTGGACGCCGACGGCGATCCGAGGAGTTTCGGCGTTCGAATCGACATGGGGATCGATGAGTACCGCAAAGCTGGAGACGTCAACGGCGATCACGCGACCAACGTCAACGACCTGCTGGGGGTCATCACCGCATGGGGGCCGTGCACCTGGTCAAACGCCGACTTCAATCACGATTTCGTCGTCAACGTCAACGACATGCTCGCGGTCATTACCAATTGGGATTGACAAGCCGAAGTCAGATTGATCGCTCACAGGGCCGTCGCGGTGACGGCCCTGTGTCACTTCCGAGCCTCACTGATCCTTGGTTTCAACCAGCGTGGTCTCGATGGTTCCGAACGGCGCGCGAAGGACGGTGCGGAGCAGCACGCCCTTGTCGTCGAACCACGACTGGCCTTTCATCTCCATGCCCTGGCTGGTCATCATCGTGTCGATTCGCTGCGCCTGCACCTTCGTTCCGTCGGGCTTCGTGAACTCCTCATCGGCCTTGCGCGTGACGGTGTACGGCACGGCGCCGACCTGCCAGCCGCCGAAGCCAAAGCCGACTGCCCGGAATTCGCGCGTGGCGTCGATCGCAAGGTCGCGCACCGCGCCGAAGATGACAAAGTCGCAGGCATTGACAGACGCGGTGACCAGCCCATTGTCGGGCATGCTGAATTCCTGCGGCTTGGCGTTCTCAGCTCCTTCGACGGCGGTGGCCGTAAGTGTGCGATCTTTCAGTTCATAGGTCGCTGTCAGCGGTTTGGCGGTGAGTTGCTTCATTTCCGCCGATATGAACTTGAAGGCGGGATCGACATGGAACGTCACCACCGAGGGCGGCGCGTAACCGCCCTGGGGCTGGCTGTGCGAGCGAACGTGGTAGCCGGCCTTGTCGCGCGTGATGACGAAATCCTCGACGCCGGCGTCGAACTGGCCGTTGAACTTCATCGAGTAGCGCCCGCGCGCAACCAGTTCGCCCTCGAGGTTCATGTCCACGCCCGCCGCGCCCGCTGCTGGCGCTGTGCTCGAGACGTATTCGCGGACACCCTCCAGCATCTTGTCCAGCTCGGCGCGATCGTGATGCACGCCGCGCACGAACACGCTCTGAATCCGGGAGGCATTGGCGATGTCGCCCAGCGGATTGGCCCGCAACAGCACCATCGACGCAAGTTTGCCCCTGGCAATCGAGCCCAAGTCATCGTCCACGCCGCAGAACCGGGCCGGGATGATCGTCGCGCTGCGCAGAATGTCGGCGGCTGGCACGCCCGCCTCGCTGAAGTTCTTCATTTCATCGTGCAGTGAGAACCCGGCGAAGATAAAGGGATTGGCCAGATCGGTGCCGACCATCAGCGTCACTCCGGCCTTGTGCAGTTCGCCCACCATGGCCTTCATGTGCGGCACGAAGGCGCCGGCGAACTTCCCGAACTCCGCGTAGTCACCGCTGGACCAGAAGGCGCGCAGGCTCGTGGGAACGTAGGCCATGCGCTCGTCCTTGCCGGCGGTCTCGGCATCGCCTGCAGCGGCCATTCCCTGAATCACCACGACGGTCGGGCATTGCACCATTCCGGCACGGGCGATCTGCTCCAGCCGCTGGCGCAGCACGTTGCGGGCGATGTCCGGCATCCGCAGCCAGCCTGAGAGCCCGGGCCAGATGCCTTGTCGATCATCCGCGGGCTTGCCGGAGAGTTCAACGAGCATCCTGTCCAAGCCCATGAGATGTTCGGCGCAGTCCTGCCCCGCTTCGAGCGCCTCGGCAAGAGTCACCGCGTTGGGCACGTGGCCGATGACCTTCAACCCAACGGCGTGCGCCTCCGCCACGGCGGCGCGATAGACCTCAGGCTGCAGGCGACTGTAGACCTTGATCATGTCCACGCCGGCGTCTTTCAGTTTGCGCACCGCAGCCCGGGCCTCGTCGGCGGTGTCGCACGCCTCCGAGAAGGGCCAGACAGGCGGGTCGCCGTCGATGATCGCGCCCGTGCAGATGATCTGCGGGAGCATCGCTCCGCGCACCTGCGACTGCGTGCGCAGCGCGACGATGGTGTTAGTGTCGGCGCCGGTGTCGCGCACCGCGGTTACGCCGTTGGCCAGGAGCATGGGGCCGAAGGTCTCCGCGCTCGCGGTGAAATGCACGTGGGCGTCGAAGAGGCCGGGAATCAGGAACAGGCCCTTGCCGGGGATGACGGTCGCGCCCTCGGGAATCTGCGCCTTGGCTGCTTCGTCGATGCGCTCGATGCGTTCTCCGGCGATCGTGATGCTCTGATGCTCGATCGCGCGACCGTTCTCGACATCGATGAGCGTGACGTCATCGATGACGATGACCGCAGGAGACGGCTCCTGCGATGAGGCCTGCAAGGCGATCGAAACGAGCGCGGAACCGCACGCGGCGACGAGGGCACGGAGTTTCAGCATGGGCGGGTCTCTCTCTTTCGGCGCCTCAGGATACCCGCGCCCTCTGCGGAGTAACCATGCGACGCGACCGGCCGGGGGGAGACGGGTCGCGCGGGTGGTTTGGCAGATCACAGACTGGAATCAGGCCTTGGCGGCGGGCTTGGCCTGTTTCGCCGGCGGTGCGGGCGCCGCCGCGTTGCCCGTCGGCTTCCAGCCGGCCTTGAAGTCCTTCATCGCCTTGATGAACTGGTCCTCCAGGCCCTTGAACGACTTCTTCTCGTCCAGCGACTTGCGCAGATCCTTCTGCGAAGTGCGGAACATCTCAAGCAGGTCCTTCTCGAAGGCGTGCACGCTGGTCAGCGGCAGGTCATCGAGCAGACCTTTGGAGCCGGCGAAAATCGAGATGCACTGATCGATCGCGTCGTACGGCTGGTACTGGCCCTGCTTGAGCAGTTCCACCATGCGCGCTCCGCGATCGAGTTGCCGCTGGCTGGCGGGATCGAGTTCCGTACCGAGCTGCGCGAAGGCTTCGAGTTCGCGGAATGCCGCGAGGTCCAGTCGCAGCGAGCCGGCGACCTCCTTCATCGCCTTGATCTGCGCGTTGCCGCCCACGCGGCTGACGGAAATGCCGACGTTGATGGCGGGGCGGTTGCCAGCGGCGAAGAGTTCGGGCTGGAGATAAATCTGGCCGTCGGTGATGGAGATGACGTTGGTGGGAATGTACGCCGAGACGTCGCCTTCCTGAGTCTCGATGATCGGAAGCGCGGTGAGCGACCCGCCGCCGTTCTCGTTCGAGAGTTTGGTGGCGCGCTCGAGCAGGCGGCTGTGCAGGTAGAACACGTCGCCGGGATACGCCTCGCGGCCGGGCGGGCGGCGGAGCAAAAGCGAGAGTTGGCGATACGCGACGGCCTGCTTCGAGAGGTCGTCGTACACGCACAGCACGTGCTTGGGCGTCTTGCCATCCTTGCCCTGCCACATGAAGTGCTCGCCCATGGCGCAGCCGGCGTACGGAGCGATGTACTGCAGCGGCGCGGGATCCGAGGCGCCAGCGCTGACGACGATGGTGTAATCCATCGCGCCGTTGGCTTTGAGCGTCTCGACCACGCCCGCGACGGTCGATTCCTTCTGGCCGACGGCGACGTAGATGCACACCACCGCATCAGGCGTGCCCCAGTACTGCTTCTGATTGATGATGCAGTCGACGCAGACAGCGGTCTTGCCGGTCTTGCGATCGCCAATGACCAGTTCGCGCTGTCCGCGGCCTACGGGGATCATGGAGTCGACGGCCTTGACGCCGAACTGCAGCGGCTCCTTCACCGGCTGGCGCGCGGCGATGCCCGGCGCGACGATGTCGAGTTTGCGCGTCTGCTTGGTGTTGATGGCTGGGCCGCCATCGAGCGGCTCACCCAAGGGATTGACCACGCGGCCGAGCAGCGCCTCGCCCACGGGCACTTCCAGCAGGCGGTTGGTGGACTTGACGGTGTCGCCCTCCTTGATGTCGAGGTACTGGCCGTAGACCACCGCGCCGACGGTATCGAGTTCGAGGTTCATCACCTGGCCCATGACGGGCCCCTTGGCGGTGTCGAACTCCAGCAGTTCGCCCGCCATGGCCTTGGACAGGCCGTAGATGCGCGCGATGCCGTCGCCGACTTCGACCACGCGGCCGACCTCGGAGATCTCCAGTTCGCTGGAGAACTGCTCGATTTCCTGCTTGATGACGGAAGTGATTTCGTCGGTCTTGATCTTCACGTGTCTGTCCTTGGGTCAATGAACGTTCAGTCGGCGATGAAGCGGCTGGACTGGTCGCGGAGTCTGCCGGTGGACTGCTGGAGATCGCGCTTCATGCGCCGCAGGCGCGTGGCGATCGAGCCGTCGATGAGTTGATCGCCGATGCGCAGTTTCACGCCGCCGATCATCGCCGGCTCGGTGTACGGGTGCAGCACGGGCTCTTTGCCCAATGCGGTCTGGATGCTCTTCTGCAGGCCGCCCAGTTGATCGCGACCAAGCGGCGCGGCGGTGAACACATCCACCTCGATGCGGCCGAACTGCTCCTGCACCAGGGCATCGAAGCCGCCGGCGATCGACTCCAGGTGGCCCAGGCGGCCCTTGTCGTTGAGCACCAGCAGGAACCGGAGCGTAAGGTCCGTCACGCGGTTCTGGAAGATGCGCGTGAGGCTGGCCTCGCGCAGCGTCTTGTCGATGATGGGAGAGGAGACGAACTCGCCGAAGGCCTTGTCGCTGCGTGCGATCTCGGCGATCTGCTCCAGTTCCCCCGCCACCTCGGTGATCTTGGCCTGACCGCCGGCCGCCGAAGCCAGTTCGAACAGGCTTCGGGCGTATGTCATGGCAAGGGCGTTGGTGTGCGTGGGCATGAAGGTCACGAATCAGAGGTCGGAGATGCTGGTCAACGAGCCTTCGCCAATTCGCGGATCGATTCGTCCATCA
>Ga0111538_10002103_pt1 | contig 28003 bp, 23 predicted proteins | sample SoiMethybrSBSTD1_FD_79669 | JGI IMG/M metagenome (GOLD analysis project Ga0111538, IMG submission 79669) | Bulk soil microbial communities from a Populus tree surrounding site in Tennessee, USA - Soil MetaG P. TD hybrid SBSTD1 (version 2)... | ecosystem: Environmental > Terrestrial > Soil >...
CCGATCACGCCGATGATGATGTTGGCGAAGCCGCCCTGCGCCCGATCGGTGCCCATGATCTTGCTCCCGATCCAACCCGCCAGCGCGCCGATGATGATCCACATGATGATGCCGTATGCCGGATTCATGTTCTTGTCTCCTGTGGCCGAAGTCCTGGACTCCGGCCCCGCGCATCGACGATGCGTCGAGCAGCTCGGACGTCCCTGCTCTACCCGCTGCAATGAGGGTGCCGGCCGGTTCGTCCCGAAACGACACAGCTCCGGCGGATCGTGGCCGGCGCTTGCGAGGCAACCTGACGCACCCGTGGCTGCGATCGCGCCGAGGCCGCGCAGCTGCGCGCGGCATCGACTGATTCCTGGTCAGGGTGATAGCGTCGCCGAGCCGTGCCCACCCAGCACCTCGAGCGCCGCCTGGGGCTCGATTCCGCCGTCGCCGTCATCGTCGGCGAGGTGATCGGCGTCGGCATCTTCCTCACGCCGGCCGGCATGGCGCGCGAGCTGGGATCACCGCTCTGGATCCTCGCGGTATGGATCGCGGTCGGCGCCGCCACGGTCTGCGGCGCGCTGTCGTACGGCGCGCTGGCGGCGCGCTTCCCCGAGGCGGGCGGCGGCTACGTCTACCTCCGGCAGGCGTGGGGTCGCGGCTGCGCGTTCCTCTACGGCTGGAAGAGCATGCTGGTCCTCGATCCCGGCCTCACCGCGGCGTTCGCCGCCGGGCTGGCGGCATACGTATCGTTCATCGTGCCGCTCTCCGCGCCTGGCGAGAAGGCGGTCGCCATCGCCGCCGTCCTCGGCCTCGCGCTCGCGAACGTGCTCGGCGCCCGGGTCGGCCCCGGCCTCCTGCGCGCGGTCGCCGCGCTCAAGCTCGGCCTGCTGGCGGTCATCGTCCTCTGGGGCTTCCTGTCGGGACGCGGCGACGCCGCCCACTTCGTCCCCTTCGCCGGGCGCCGCCCCGGCTCGGCCGACCTGCTGCCCGGCCTGGCCACCGGCCTCCTGGCCGCCTTCTTCTGCTTCGCCGGCTTCTGGGACGTCGCCAAGCTGGGCGCCGAGGTCCGCGATCCCGCGCGCACGCTGCCCCGCGCGCTCGCGCTCGCCATCGCGATCGTGACCGCCGTGTACCTGTCGGTCACCGCCGTCTTCGTCTACCTGGTCCCCATCGAGGCCGCGCACTCGGCCGACGCATTCGCCGGGCTGGTCGGCGCCTCGCTGTTCGGCTCTGCCGGTGGCCGGCTGTTCGCCGCGGTCGTCGTCGTCGCGGTGCTCGGCAGCCTGGCCGCCGTGCTCCTGGCCGCGCCGCGGGTCTACCTCGCGATGGCGCGCGACGGCCTCTTCCTGCGCTCGATCGGCCAGCTCCACCCGCGCCTCGGCACCCCGGTCCGGGCCACCGCCATCCAGACCGCGCTGGCCTGCACGCTCATCCTCCTCGGCAACTTCAACGAGATCGTCGGCTACTTCATCTTCGTCACGTTCGCCTTCGTCGCCCTCACCGTCGCCGGCCTCTTCCGCCTGCCGCGACAGGCCCCCGGCGCCTACCGCGCACCCGGCCATCCCTTCACCCCCGCCGCCTTCCTCGCCCTCCTGCTCGTCCTTCTCGTCCTCCTCGCCGCCGGGAGCCCCCGGCAATCGGCGGCCGGCTGCCTGGTCGTCGCTGCCGGCATCCCGGTTTACCTCGTCGTGTCGCGGCGACGCGCCGGCCGGGCGATTTCGCCTTGACTGCGGCCCGCGCAGGCGGCTTGATGCGCGCCGATGAGCTGCGCTTCCTCGGGCCAGACGCTCGGCGGTCGAGTGCCGGCATGGAGCGCGCTCGCCTTGACCGCCGTGCTGGGCGCGTCGTGCCAGATCGGGACGCCGGAGCCCTGCAGCGTGCAGTGTGGACCTCTTGCCAGCTGCCCTGAGGGCAACGCCTGCATGGCCGACGGCTACTGCCATTCCCGCGAAGCGCCGGGCGAGCTGTGCAGCGCGACCCCGGCGGCTGACGCTTCCCCCGGCGAGCTCGACGCCGCCTCCGCGACCCCGGATGCCGGCGGGCTCGCCCTCGACGAACCGTGCGCGGACGGCGAGCTCTGCGCCTCCGAGCTGGTCTGCGCCGACTACGGCATCGGCGGCTCGCACTGCAAGCCGACCTGCGCCGGTCCCGACGACTGCCCCGGCCCCCGCGCCCGCTGCAGCCGCACCGACGTCGACACCTCTGCGATGATCTGCAGCTCCAACTGCGACCCGCTCGTGTCCGACTCGTGCAGCGCCGGCGACAAGTGCGGCCTCGGCCGCGCCCCCGACGGCAAGCTCGACGTCAACTGCATGGCCCACGGCGGCAAGGCCTATCACGCGACCTGCGCGATCACCGCCGACTGCGGCCCCGGCCTCATCTGCGTCGGCGTCGATCCCAACAAGCTGTGCGAGCGTCTGTGCGTGGTCGGGGTGACCGACTGCGGCACCAGCTCGAGCTGCACCACCGTCTCCGGCGACAACCTGCTCGGCGGCGTCGAGTACAGCTACTGCCAGCCCTGACGCCAACGCCTTCGTCTGCCGCGGCGACCAGGGGATCGCGACCCTGAGCGGCGACTGCGACAGCCTCGAGTACGGCGACCAGTACTCGATGATGGGCGGCGGCCCCATCCACCAGCTCAACCACTGGGAGAAGGTCAAGCTCGGCTGGATGGACGCCGGCGACATCGAGCGCGTCGAGGCCAGCGGCAGCTGGTCGATCGCCGCCGCCAGCGCGCCGGCTGGACGGCGCGGGCTTCACATCCACCGGATGGTCGACTGCGTCGCGCGCGACTACTTCGTCGAATATCGCCCGGGCGCCGACTTCGACACCGCGGCGCCCGAGCCCGGCGTGCTGGTGCGCCTGGGCCCCGGCGACCCGGCGGTCGGCAGCCGCTCGCACCTCCTCGACATGACCCCGGCGACCGGCGGCGGCGCGACCGATCAAGACCGCGAGCACGGCATGACCGACGCCGCCCTCCCGGTCGGCGCCACCTACTCCGACCCCGACGCGGGCGTCGCCATCACCCTGACCGCCGCCTCGCCCGAAGAGGCGCAGGTCTCCGTCCAGATCGAGGATCGCCTGCCGCCGCACCTGGGGGTTGGCTGGGATCCGCGCGTGGCCTGGTTCGCCGACCCCGACCTCACCATCCCGGCCGTCACCACGAGCGATCCCGCTCTCGACTACGAATGGGGCACCGGCGCGCCTCTCCCGGAGGTGCCGGCCGACGGCTTCTCGCTGCGCTTCGACGGCTTCCTGGCCCCCGCGAGCCAGGGCCTGTTTCGCTTCGTCACCATGAGCGACGACGGCGTGCGCCTCTGGGTCGACGACCAGCTTCTCATCGACGCCTGGGTCATCCAGGCCGCCACCCGCAACGCCGCCGATCTGCGCCTCGGGACCGACCGCGTCCACCGCGTCCGGCTCGAATACTTCGATCACGGCGGCGAGGCGTCCCTGCGGCTCGGCTGGCAGCAGGACGGCTCGGCCTGCCAGGTGATGACCTTCTCCGCCCCGCCGCCCGACGCCGACTCCGCCGAGCCCGACGAGATGCTCGGCGGCTGCGCCACCACCCGCCCGTCCGGACTGCTGGCCAGCCTCCTGCTCCTCGCCGCGACCGGCCTCTACCGCATGCGCGCCCGCCGCGCGCGCCGCTGAGGCTACCCGCGCGGTTCGATGCAGCGCCCCGGGATCTGCGTGCAGCTGGAGTTGACGCAGTGCGCGCACGGGCAGTCGGCGTCCCGGCTGCAGGGGAGCGGGACGCAGCCGTGCCAGTCGCGTCCTCCCTGCAGCGGCCCCTCACCCGGCGCCGGTGGGCGACAGGTTCCGTAGTCGGCGCAGTCCCAGGCGGCAGGACACAGGCGCGGAGCGCAGCGCCCGTCGCCGCCGCAGGCCCATCCATCGGCGCAGCCGGCCGTCTCGCAGCGCGCTTCGCAGCGGTGGCCGACCTCGCAGCCGGACCGGAACGCGTTGCACGCCTCGCCCGCCTTGCAGTCCGAGTCGGCCTTGCACTGTTCGACCCGGCTGGGCGGAATTCCGCAACCAGGGTCGCTCGAGGGCGGCGCGGGCTCGCAGATTCCTCGTCCGTGACACTCGGCGACCTGGTGACACCCCGCCTCGGTCACGAACACGAACCCAGCAGCGCCAGCCCGATCCAGGTCGCCACCCGCAACGCCGGTCGAGGCGCGGAGATCAGGCCATCCCACATGGCGCGAGTATAGGGGTATCCCGTGGCAGCTCTATACTCTGTGCATGCGCCCCGCCGTCCTCATCGCACTCGCTCTCGCCTGCTCCGGCCCTACGGCTCGCTCGAGCCAACAGGCCCCGCCATCCGAATCCGCCCCGGCGGCGGATCCGGCGCCGGCATCGACAGCGTCGAGCGAACCGCAGCCCGGCGGCACCCACTTCGCGGATCCGCCGCCTCCTGCCCAGGCCCCGACCGCCGTCGCCGATGGCACGCCGCTTCCTGCCGGCGGCGGCGGCGCGACCGGTCTGCATTACCTCTCCGATTGCTCGCTCACCCACCCGATCGCGCGCGACCCCTGCTCCGGGGCCGCCCCGTCCGATCGCGGCCTGCGGAGCTGCGCCTCGCTCGGCGTCGCGCGCGGCCAGGCGTGCGCGTCCTCGTCGCCGAGCTGCACCGTCGCGCGCACCTGCCCGGACGGCCACCAGGCGATCGCCGACTTCCTCGTCTGCGCCGACAAGACGCCGGAGCGATGCTTCACGCGCTCCTCGCGCCGCTACAAGAACGAGGTGACCTATCTCTCGGCCGCCGAGCTCCGCGACCTGGCTCGACAGATCCAGGCGCTTCCGCTCGCCACCTTCCGCTACAAGGATCAGGTCGGAGGTCGCCCGCGCCTTGGTTTCGTCACCGAGGACGCGCCGGCGGCGCCGTTCGTGTCCGCCGACGGCAGCACGGTCGATCTCTACGCATTGCTCGCCGCCTCCATCGCAGCGATCCAGGCGCAGGACGCTCGAATCCGCGCTCTCGAGGAAGCGGTGCAGAAGTGTCGGGTGGCTCCGCCCCGGTAGACGGTCGTGTCGCGGCGGGCGGCCCATCGTTTGCAACATGTCCCCGAACCCGTGACTCGCTCACGGAATGCCACCATGCTGCGCTGTGAACCCTGGGGTGGGCGGCCCCCGCCGGGGGGGCGTCGCCCTCGGCGATGCCCGCTCCTCCTGGTCCTGTGCATGGCGTGCAGCGGCACCGTCGCGGGCAGCGGCGCGGACGGCGGCGCCGGCGGGGACGCCGGCGTCGGCGCGCCCGACGCCGATCCCGGTCCCGATTTCGACGCGGTCTTCGGCCTCGATCGGCTGCACGAGATCGACATCCAGGTCGACGAGAGCGATCTCGATCAACTCGAGAACGACCGCGAGAACCGCGTGCCGTGCACCATCACCTTCGACGGCACGGTGATCGCGAACGCCGGCATCCGGCAGAAGGGCGGCTACGGATCGTCGTCCACCCTGGACGGCAAGCCCGGCTTCAGCGTCAAGTTCAACGAGTTCGTCCCCGGTCAGACTCTGTTCGGGCTCCACAAGCTCCTGCTCAACAACGCCCAGGAGGATCCGACCTTCCTCAGCGAGCACATCGGCTACGAGGTGCACCGGCGGGCCGGACGGCCAGCCACCTTCACGGCGCACGGCATCGTCACGCTCAACGGGTTCACCTACGGCCTGTTCGTGGTCAAGGAGGCGGTGGCCGAGGACTTCCTCGAGCGAAACTTCGGCCGCCCGAACGACCAGGGAAACCTCTACGAGGGCTTCTACCACCCCGACGACCAGTCTCTGGGCGACTTCGTCAGCCACCCGGAGGAGCTCGACCTCAAGGACGAGATCGAGGAGATGCGCACGCGCGACGACGTCGAGGCGCTCGCCGCCGCCATCGCCGACTCGCCCGACGCCGAGTTCGAGACCTCGGTCGGCGCCCTCCTCGACCTCGACAGCTACCTCACCGGCTTCGCCCTCGACGCCCTGCTCGGCTACTGGGACAGCTACGCCTTCTTCCTCAACAACTACTACCTCTACCACGACCCCGGCAGCGGCCGTTTCGTCTACATCCCGCACGGAATGGATCAGCTCCGGTACGACGGGTTCGACCCGGCGAGCTACCCGATGGGGCGGCTGGCCCAGCGCGTGCGCGACATCCCGGCGCTCGATGCCCGCTACACCAGCGAGCAGGCCCGCCTGCTCGACCAGGTGTGGGACGTCGCTGCCCTCACGGCCCGCATCGATCGCGCGGCGGCGACGATCCACTCGACCACCCGCAGCGACGAGCGCACGGCCGCCGATCTGGCCAGCTTCGACGACCATGTCGAGGAGGTCCGCCAGTCCATCGCCGCCCGCGCCCCCTGAGCGGTGATACCCGTTGCGTTCGCCCCGCGCTGCGCCGCAATGAACCGCAAACGACGTGGTAGGGTGTCGGCGTGGCGATCGGACGGCTCGAGCGAGTCCTGTACCGCGATCGAATCGTCATCTCGATCGCGCTCGCTCTGCTGACCGCCCTGGCGTGGGTGCAGATGGTCATGCCGGGCGAGCTGACTCCCGGCATGGAGCGGCTCCATCCCTGTTGCGGCGCGAGCTTCGCCGTCACGTTCGCGATGTGGGTCGGGATGATGGCCGGCATGATGATCCCGTCCGCCCTGCCGATGGTGCTCACCCACGCCGCCATCGTGCGCCGCCGGGCGCCCGCGCACGGGACGCCCTTCGTCTCGTCGGGTCTGTTTCTGAGCGGGTACCTCCTGGCCTGGAGCGGCTTCAGCTTCGTCGCGGCCGCCGCGCAGGGACTGCTCTACCGGACGTCCCTCCTCGACGGCCGCACGCTCTCGGTCGGTCCCTGGCTCGGTGCCGCCGCGCTGCTGGCCGCCGGGCTGTTTCAGCTGTCCGACGCCAAGCGCGCCTGCCTCTCGCAATGCCGCGCGCCGGTCGGCTACTTCATGACCGACTGGCGGTCCGGGCGCGCCGGCGCCGTCGCGATGGGGCTGCACCACGGCATGTTCTGCATCGGTTGCTGCTGGCTGCTCATGGTGATCCTCTTCGCGGTCGGGGTGATGAACATCGTCTGGGGTGCCGCCATCACCATCTTCGTGGTGGCCGAGAAGGTCCTGCCGTGGCCGCGTCTCGTGGTCGGGGCGGGCGCCGCCCTGTGCTTCCTTGGCTCTGCCGCGCTGCTCTGGCGCGCGCTCACCGGAGGATGAGAGGAATCGATGGAATCGACGTTCGAGTGGAATCTGTCCGGCTCGTACTACGAGGTCTGTAACTGCGAGGCCATCTGCCCCTGTCGCCGCAGCGGCGGCAAGAAGGCGGGGCGCCCGACCTACGAGAACTGCGACTTCGCCATCTCGTGGTGGATCCAGAGCGGACGGGCCGGCGACCTCGATCTCGCCGGCCTCAAGGTCGTCATGATCGGGCGCTGGGAGCGGACCGACGACGATCCCTGGCACGTGACCCTGTATGTGGACGAGCGCGCGACGCCACAGCAGAAGGACGCGCTCGCCGCGGTGTTCCTCGGCCGTGCCGGCGGCCATCCCCAGCGGAGCTACGCGACCAACATCGTCGAGGTCCACGAGGTGAAGAGCGCGGAGATCGAGCTCGATCACGCGCGCGGCGCGGAGAAGATCGACGTCGCGCCCTACCTGAAGGTGCGGACGCGAGAGATCGTGCCGCACGCGGACACCGTGAGCTGCGGCATCCCGGGCCACGACCACCCCGGGCAGGAGATACGCGCCGAGATCTTCCGCTACCAGGACGGGTTGTACGACTGGGACTTCCGCGGCAAGTGCGGCTTCGCGACCGAGTTCGTCTACTCCTCGCAGGATTAGAAGGCTGGTACCTTCCGCGCATGGTCCGGGTACTCGCAGCGGCGCTCGTGCTCCTCTTCGCCGCCTGCGATGAGCCGGCCAGCAAGCCGCCGGCCGCACAGACGAAGGCGAAGGCGAAGGCGGCCGGGTCCACGCCGGCCGCCGCCGTGCGCGCCGCGATGGGCGAGATGTCCGCCTACAGCGAGAAGGTCTTCGCCATCGTGCGCAAGAACGGCAAGAACTGCGATGCGACCGCACAGGGCCTCGCCGAGCTGGCTCCCACCTTCCGCGAGCTGGGACCTCGCATGATGGCAGTCAAGACACAGATGGCCTCGCTGCCCGAGGCCGAGCGCGAGGCGATCAAGCGCGAGGCGGATCAGCTCGCCGAGCGCTTCCGGGCGCGGATTCCCGACATGGACGAGCTCGAGCGAATCGCCAGGGAGTGCGAGAAGTCGAGCCCTGCCTTCGCCCGGGTCGCGCCGCAGGTGATGTTCATGAAGAAGAAGTCGTCCGCCTCCGAGTGAGACGCAGCGCCGTCGGCGCCTCGCGCGCGCGCCGCTTCAGGAAGCCGGCCCGTTGTGGCCCGGGCTGCCGCCGAACATGTGCCAGCCGTCGAGCGTCGGGTCGGCGACCGCGAGACCGACCACGTAGCCCTTCGCGGTCGTCGCGTAGACCCAGCCGCCCGCGACGATCGGCTGCGCCACCACCGGCTGGCCGAGGTCGTAGGCCCACAGCGTGTAGCCGGTGTCGACGTCGATGCCGTAGAGCTGGCCGTCTCGGGTGGCGACCACCACCGCCGCGCCGGCGAGCGCGACAGCGCCGAGCGACCGGCTGACCGGCGCCGCTGCGAAGCGGCGAGCCCAGAGCGGCGCGCCGCTGGCCGCGTCGGTCGCGCGCAGCTCGCCGGCCATCGCCACGTAGCGGACGCCGCCCATGACGACCGGCCGCGAGCCCTCGAAGGCCCACAGCCGGGGCCAGCTGTCGAGGTTGACCGGCACGTCGGCCGCCTGCCGGCCGCCCTCCAGGACGTGGTGCTCGGCGAGGACGGCGCCGGTCGCCGCCGACGCCACGATCTGCTCTTCACTCTTGCCGCGGCGGCGGGTGACGAACAGCCGGTCGCCGGCGATCCACGGCGCGGTGGTGGCGCCGAGCCGCCTCGACCAGTCGCGACGACCGGTGGCCGCGTCGAACCGGTAGGTGACGCCGTGGATGGTCGACGCGTACACCGCGCCGCCGGCGACGACGGGTGCGGCGAGGAGCTCGCCGCCGACCGAGCGGCTCCACAGCGGGCCGCCGTCGCGGGTCCGGAACGCGCTCAGCATCGAGTGGCCGCCCGGCGACGACGGGTGAGCGGCGAACACGCGCTCGCCGTCGACCGCCACCTGGGCCAGGGTCGGGTCGCCCAGCCACCGCGACCACAGCTTCTTGCCGGTCTTCGCGTCGAGGGCGAAGAGCGTGCAGCTCTCGGTGTTGAAGATCACCCGGCCGTCCTGGTAGACCGCCGCGGTCGGGCCGTTGTCGTCGAGGCCGGTGGCGGCCCATTCGATGCGGCCGGTCTCGGCGGCGAGCGCGTAGAAGCTGTAGTAGGCGAAGCCGCCGGTGATGTAGATCCGGCCGTCGCCGAAGGCGGCCGCGGGGAGCTGGCTCGATTCGGGGATCCGCGTGACCCAGCCGGTCGCGCCGCCGGGCGCGGCGATGTCGGCACTGCCGCCCGCCGCCAGCTCGGGGATCTGCAAGCGGACCGGCCGGCGATCGCGCCCGAGGTCGAAGGGCGTCACCTGTCGATCCGGCGACGCGCCGGTTCCGGCGGCGGGCGGCGGCGGGATCGGGCCGGCCAGATCGACGCCGGGCGACAGGCGGGCCGCCGCCGGCCTCGCGCTCAGGCTCGCCTGGTTCGCGGTGTGCGACTCGTCGCGGTCGCCGCAGGCAGCCCAGCTCAGCGCAGCCGCCGCCAAGGCGGTCCGCGCGCGCGTCATCCTGATTCGCATGGATCACTCCGCTCGCTTGAGGTGGAAGGGGTAGCGCACCGCGACCGGACCGCCGCCCGGGGCCGCCGGGAACTGGATCGCGTCGATCGTCTCGGCGACGCAGCTCTCCAGCACCGGATCGCCGATGCCGTCGGCGGTCGATCCGCTCACCCGGCCGTCGGCGTCGATGGTGAACGCGGCGGTGACGGTGCCTGCCAGATCGTGATCGCGCACCAGCGCCTTCTCGTAGCAGTGGCGGATGGCGGGTAGCTTCCGCCGGACGTAACGGCGGATGAGGTTCTTGTCGAGGTCGCCGGTCGCGACCGCGGCGCCGATCACCACGGTCGGCTGGCTGACCGACCGTCCGCCCAGGGCGGCGCCGTGAACGCTGCCGTATGCGACCCCGCCGCCGCCGGCTCCAGAGCCGATCATGCCGTACCCCCAGGCGCTGCCGCCGCCGTTCCCCACGGCGTGCGCGACCCCCTCGGGCACCTCGACCGGCACCACGACCCGCACCGCCTGCCCCTTCAGCTGCTGCGATTCGTCGACCGCGACGAAGGAGGTGTAGGCGGTGACCAGCCGGTGCTCGAGCCCGAGGCGGGTGACCTCGGCGACCGCGGCGGGATCCTCGCCGCGGCTGAGACGGCGATCGAGCTCGGCGATCCGCCGGCGCGCCCACACGGTGGCGACCGCCTGCCGATCGCTCTCGGCCGGCAGCACGACAGGAATCGTGAACGCGACCGGCCGGCCGGCCTGCCGCCCGCGGACGGTGACCTCGGCGTTTCCCGCCGCGCGGTAGCGGCCGGCGATCACCAGCGGCTGGCCGACGAACAGATCGGGCACCGCCGCCGGCGCCAGCTCCTCCACCGCCAGCCCGTTCCAGTCGATCTCGATGTCGGTGAGGGCGGCCTTGTCGATACGGCGGGCGAAGCGCGCGACCACAGCGGCGGTGTCCTCGTCCGGGCGCACGAAGTGGGCCGCACCGCGGCCGGCCAGCGCCATCTCGTCGAGGAGGTAGCGGTTGATCGCCGAGCCGACCCCGAACGCGAAGAGCCGCGCCTCCCCCATCCGCTCGCGGACCCGGGCCAGGATGCGATCCTCGTCGCCGACGTATCCGTCGGTGAGGAAGACGACCAGGCGCAGGCGCGCGGGGTCGTGCGCGACCTCGAGCGCGGCGTCGATCCCGGCGGTCACCGCGGTGCCGCCGCCGGCCGTGAGCGCCTCCAGCCAGGCCAGGGTCAGCTCGCGGTTGCGCGGCCGGTTGGCGATCGGCCGCGGCCCGAGCGCGCTCGCCGCATCCGCGAACCGGACGATCTGGAAGGTGTCGTCGGGTCGCAGGCCACCGAGGATGCGGCGGACGACCTCCTTGCTCTTGGCCAGCGGCGCGCCGGCCATCGAGCTCGAGGTATCGAGCACGAACACGATCTCGCGCGCCGCCACCTGGTCGTCGGCCAGGTCGAGCGGCGGCTGCGCCAGGAGGAAGAAGGACCCGCCGCGCGGCCCGGCGCGATCCGCCAGCACGGCGAGCTCCGGCGCCGCTCCGGCCACCCGGTAGCGGAGGATGAAGTCGCGGTTGGGGATCGAGTCGGAGGGATGCAGCGACACCGCGGCGCGCGCCCGATCCGACCCGCGCGCGATCTCGATCCGGTGCGACGGCGACTCGAGGCGGCGGATCGGCACGCCGGCGTCGATCTCGAGCGAGAGCTCGATGTCGTGACGCGACCGCAGGCCGGGCGGCAAGACCGGCGGCTGGACGTTGGCGGCGTTCGCCGCGCTGGCCGCCGGCAGGTAGCGCGGTGGCGCGACCATCGGGAAGACGAGCTCGTAGCCGCCGGCTTCGTACCGGAGCGGCTCGACGTAGCGCAGCGACACCTCGATCCGCTCGCCCGGTGCGATGTTGGCCACCTGCTGGCGGAACAGGTTCGGCCGCTCCTGGTCGAGCAGCGCGGCGAGCTGGCCGCGCGCGCGGGCCCGCTGGTAGACCAGGCGGGCCTCCTCGAGCCGCCGGATGGACCCGCGCACGCTGCGCCCCCCGTGCGAGATGCTCATGTCGTGGACCGCCGCCTGGTCGGGCAGCGGAAACAGGTAGACCGCCTCGATCGGATGGTCGTACGGGTTGTGGAACACCTGGGTGACCTCGGCCTCGGCCAGGTAGCCCTCCACCCGGATGCGCGCACGCGTGTGCTCGAGCGGAAGATCGACCGCACGCTTGCCATCGACCGTCCGCAGGCGCCCGCCGACCGCCGCTTCCGCGCCGCCGGCGGCGGCGTCTGGATCGAGCCCCTTGCTTACACCTCCGGCGTCCGGGCCGACCGCAAGCGCGGCCGCCGCCACGATGAGAGCGCGCATCGTCACCTCCCGGCGCCGCCTCGCGGCACCGCGCAACTCGTTCATGCACTGAGACACCGCACTCGCCGGCCGGTTCCCGCATCGTCGCAATCCCCCGCGACCATGCGTCCCCGCCCTCATCGTGATACAGCTCGCTCATGCGGGACCCCGCCGAGGTGCTGGGCTTCTTCGCGGAGGTTCGCTCGTCGTACATCCGCACCCTCGAGCACGCCATCCGGCTCGAGCGGGACAAGAACCCGGACGCGCGCGTGTTCCAGGAGGTCGTGGCGAAGACCGAGGACCACAGTTACAAGACCTGCTGGGACCTCGCCATCGAGCGGAGCGACGGGCAGCTCGAGCCGGTGCTGGTGGAGCTGCACGAGTTCCTTCCCTGGGAGCCCGCCCGGATCCGGGTGGGCAGTCTCTCGGTCCTGATCGAGCCATTCCTCTGGCACGTCTGTTCGCTGGTCGTCCGCCCCGCGCCGGCCGAGGAGACCTGGAGCGCGCTCGGGCAGTGGTTCGACCGCTGGTTCGACCGACCCCAGCAGCCCGGCGAGCGGTTCCGCAACGCCGTCCACTGGATGAACGACCCCGAGCTCAAGCACGGACATCTCTGCCTGCAGGTCGATCTCGGCACCGCACCCGCCGACGCGCTGATCGATCTCCTGGACACCCTCGGGTCGATGGGGGCGACCAGCGCCGCCGTCTACACCGCCCCCGACTACGCAGCCACCGACCCGGATATCTTCTGACCGCGGTCGCGGGCGCCCGGTCGTCGTGCTGCGGATCGTGCCACTTCTTGCCGCCGGTGCCGGAGCGCCCAGGGGTGGTTGTTCGTTTTCAACAACGGCGGATGTCGCGCGCGCGCCACATGGGCCGACTGGTGCCCGCCCTATCGATGCGGATCGCCGATCGGTCGACCATGGCCTGCTGACTGCAAGTGGTCCGACCACCATGTCGAAGACCACCGCAGCCATCACACCGCTCCTGGGACTCCTCGCGCTGGCCGCCTGTGATTCGGCGGGATCCGACGGCGAACCGGGCGCCGACAACGCGTGCCTGCCCGACCCGGATATCGCGATCGAGTGCACGGACGAGGGTGATTGCCCGGCCTACGACTGTCGCTGCGCCGACGGCACGAGCGGGCTCACGTTCGGACCGTGCGTCGATGGCACCTGCACGGCCTCGACCGGTTACGAGTGTGAGAGGGACTGCGCCAATCGGGGCGGGGTCGATCATGCCTCCACCCTCCCCAACCCGACCGTGGTCGGCAGCCAGGCGTGCACGGACTGGTGCGCGCGGCTGGTCGCCGAGTCGGCGCGACTGGGCTGCGGCGGCATCGAGCGCTGTCCGCTCTACTCCGACTGCGACATCGGCGAGGGCGAATGCAGCGCGACCGCGCGCGAGCGACTTGCGTGCATGGCCGAGACGGCCGTGTTCACCTGCGACGCCGACGGAGTCCTCCAGGTGGACGCCGACTGCCGGCCGAGCGCGTCCTGCGATGACGACCCCTGCCTGCGCTGAGCCGCGGCGGCGGCCAGCCGGGCAGCCGGCAAGTGCTCCTGTAGCCGCGCAGCGGTGACGCCTTCGCGTGCGTGATCGATAGGTTGCGCGCCCGTGGGCCGCGGCACGGTCAATGCAAAGCGGGGCCGGATGTCCCACCTCGCCTCGTCCGTGGCCCTCACTGCGACCGCTCTCTGGTTGGTCGCCTGCACCGTCGACGGCGGCCCCGGGCTGGAAGAGGTGGGGGACTGGGAAGGCGATCCGGCTCTGCTGCAGTGTCCCGATCGCGAACCCCAGGTGCGCGCCGCCGTGGTCGCGCTGCTGGACGACATCCGCGCCGGCAAGCGCGCCGACGTGACGAGCGTCGACAGCATGGTCGCGGCGCTGCCGCCCGAGGTGCGCGAGAACATCATCTTCTTCACCGAGACCCAGTCGATGGCGAAGATCTACCCGCTCTTCGAGAAGAAGCGGATGGCGTTCGCGTCGACCGACTCGAGCGCCTACTCCTTCCACCGGGAGGACGGGCGCTGGTGCAGCACGGCGGCAGGTGACACCCACTGCGTCGAGAGCCGCGTCCTGTTCACCAGCCGCGAGGCCGACTTCGTCGGTTCGTTCACCACTGACCCGGAGTCGCCGTCGAAGAACCGCTTCGAGCTGATCCTGTTCGACCCCACCAGCTCCGAGATGACGATGGCCGAGGTCAGGTTCGAGAACAACGCGCCGGTCGTCACCATGAACCCCACCTCGTGCAAGCTGTGCCACGAGGGACGCGACCGCTCCATCAACTGGCGCTTCGACCCGTACCGATTCTGGGGCTACATGACCCCGTTCCAGGAGGACTTCCTGCAGAACGGCTCGGTCGAGAGCGAGTGGTACCTGGCATTTCTCGACCGCATCGCGGCGGGTGAGGAGAAGCTCGGCAAGCTCCGGCCGTTCAACCCGCGCCAGACCGTGGTCGACGCGCTGGCCGCGCAGGGCAGCTACCAGCTCGACGCGCGGCCGGCGGCGGTCGACTTCGCGGGCAACGACAGCCCGAGCCTCAACCTCAGCCACCAGCTGCTCGAGAAGAACGGCTGCCGCGCCGCGGTCCAGATGGCGCGCCGCGACGACTTCAACCGCATCAAGTACGCGGCGGTCGGCGGCCTCATCGGCTGCGACAACGTGAACGACTTCTTCCCGACCAGCGGCTCCTACACGCGCGCCACCGCCGAGAATTACTTCACCGCCCAGCGGGAGGGGCTGAGCGGGACGGGGGCCTTCGATCTCCCGACCTTCGTCAGCGAGACCAAGCGCCGGCAGGCCGCGCTCCTGTCCGACAAGCTGTCGCGCCGCTTCGATCACCTGACCGAGTTCGTCGGCGAGGACCGGGCGATGGACGATCTCGAGCTGGCGCTCGCCGGCGGACCGGTGGCGCCCGGCTACGGCGTCACCAACTTCGAGAAGGACGACTACGGGACCCGCATCGCGGTCACCCGCTTCCTCCTCGAGCCGCTCGGGGTCGACGTCACCCAGTGGTCGATGTCGGTCGATCGCGCCTACCAGTCGCACGTCGAGTTCATGCACCCGATCGTGCTGCAGCCGGTGTTCATCGACTTCTTGAGCCGCGAGTTCGGCGGCGAGCTGGGCCGCACGTTCGAACCCCGCGAGTGCCAGGACCTCGACACCAGCGGTCCGCAGAGCCGGGCCGGCGCCTGCTACAGCGCCCTCGAGGCGGCCCGCCCGCGGCTCTGCTCGAAGCTGGCCGAGCGCAGCCGCAAGGAGCTCAACAACCACCCCGGCGAGCAGGAGTCGGCGGCGTTCTCCAGCTACCGGGTCGAGGACCTGGCGGCGATCGAGACCGAGGCGCGCGCGCGCGCGTCGAGCTCGACGCTGGATCAGCTGGCCGGCCAGGCCCGCGGGGTCTACGCGGCCTGCGCCGGCTGCCACGAGTTCGGCTACAACTCCGGCTTCCCCTGGCTGCCGTTCCAGGACATGGACGCGCTGGCGACCATGTTCCGCCGCCAGCGCGACGCCGCGCTCCACCAGATGGACGGCGACTCGGTCGGCATCCAGCGCGGCTTCGGTCGCCCCCACATGTTCGCTTACAACTCGCTGGCCGACCGGATCTGGGACCGGGTGAACCGGCACCCGCGGCAGCACAGCTTCATGCCGCGCACCAAGATCCCGCTGACCCGCGACCAGAAGGTCACCATGCGCGCCCACATGATCAAGGTCCTCGAGACGGAGGCACCGTGATGGCGTCGCGGCGTCGATGGATGGTGGTCGCCGCCGCCGCGCTCGCGCTGGTGCTGGGATGGAGCGTCTGGTCACCGAGCAGGAGCAGCCGACGTGACACGACCGGCTCACGCCACGCGCGGCCCGCTCCACTGGCAGCCGCGCACCGCGCGCCGGCGCTCGACTCCCAGCCCCGCGCGCGCCCGGCGGCCCCCGCCCCGGCCGACTTCGAGGCCGCGCGGACCGGGATCCCCGCCTGCGATGACTACGTCGCGCGCACCATGAACTGCGCCCAGCTCCCCGACGATGCCAAGATCGCCCTGGCCGAGGCCAGCAAGGCGTGGGCGGAGCTCACCGCCGCCGGCCCCAGGCCCGACCTCGAAGCCTCCTGCCGCGACACCGCCGCCGCCCAGCAGGACGCCCTCGCCGCGATGGGCTGCTGATCACTTGACGTTGATGCCGGCCAGCGTCGCGCCGGCCAGCGGGCTCGAGCGGAGCGAGAACGAGACCCGCAGCTCGGCCAGGTCGAGCGCGACCGGGGACAGGGTGTGGCGGAGAGAGAACGCGTCCCCGTCCGTCGAGGTCTCGACCACCAGGTCGCCGTCGCGCTCGGTCACTCGCCACACCTGAGCGTTCACCGCGTTGGGCAGCGTCAGGGAGGAGCTCTCCGCCCCGCGCTCGGTGAGCGAGATGGTCAGCTCGCCGTCCTGCTGGACCAGCTCGGCGAAGTTCTCCGGGTCGTGGGCGAGGCGGAGGGCGGTCCTGGCGTCTGCCGGGTCAGGCATCTCCGTGAGCTCGGCGACCAGCACGCCGCCGCCGGCGAACGAATAGGCGCGCGCGCTGTCCACGTAGCACGCCGCGCCGGAATCGACCGCCAGCGACAGGCCATCGCCGGTCGACAGGTCGCAGAGTCCCTGATCGCCGTTGTCGATCCAGAGCGGCCCCAGGTCCGCCGCCGAGAAGTCGTCGTGCAGCGTGTCGATCGAACAGGCCGGATCGGCATCGGCGCCGGCGTTGAAGTCGTCGAAGACCGACGACCCGATGGCGGCGTTCGGCGGGTCTCCGCTGAACAGCTGCAGGCCGACGGTCACCGCACCGAGGTCGAGCCCCGGGTCGGTCAGGCTGGTGAAGGGGGAGAAGACCCGCGAGTCGCCCGCCACCTCGAACTCGAGAACGCCGCCCGATTCGCGGATGCGCCAGTAACGGTGATCGCCGCCGTTGAACGGGACCGAGCGGATGGTGTCGATCGGATCGCCGGCGACGAAGGCGACCAGGTCGTCGCCCAGCCGGCCCAGCCCGATGATCCGTCGCGGCCGATCGAACGCCCCGGCCGCCCGCACCTCCAGCGTGGTCCATCCGGCCGCGCCCTGGTCCAGCGCCCGCACCGTCACGTCGTGGTCGCGGAGGTCGTAGGCGAACCGGCTCTCCACCTCCGTGAACTCGTCGGCCCCGGGCACCGGGTCGAAGCGCAGGCGCAGGACGCCGTCGGTGACCGGCTGGTTGGCGGCCGCTCCTTGCGTCCGCGGCACCCAGTGCCACGACAGCTCGCTGCCGGAGAACTCGTCCTGCAGTCGCCCGATCGACCCGCACGGTCCCGGACCGCCGCCGCCGTCGGGGCCCCCGTCGGACGGCACACCGCCGTCCGATTCGTCGCCGTCCCTGACGCCGACGTCGCGATCGACCAGCAGCGAGCAGGCGGCGAGCGGCGCCATCAGCAGCGTCAGCACACGCTTTGGCCAGCGGCCCGCCACCGGCACATTGTAACGCGCGGGGCGCACCGCGAGTCGCGCTATGATGGATCCATGCGCGCCGCCTGGGTGCTCGTCGTCGGACTCGCGAGCGGATCCGCCGCTGCCGAGCCGGTCAAGCGGCCGGCTCCGGCGCCGCTCCGGGTGACCTACGACGCCGCCCACCTCGATCTCGACCGGCACGTCCTCGAGTTCAAGCTGTCGCGTCCCGCCGCCAGCGCAGAGCTGGTCGTCATCGGGGAAGACGGCGACGAGATCGCGACCGGCTCGGCGAGCTACAGCGAGCAACCCGCCGCGGCGTGGCTCGCCATCACCTGGAAGCAGCCGCCCGATGCGCGCGTGATGATCCTGCGGCTCCGCGTGGTGGCCGACGACGGGCGCGCCACCAAGCTGGAGCTCATCCCCTGGTCGGTGGCGATCGACCACGAGGATGTGAACTTCGAGACCGACCGCGCGATCATCCGTCCCGCCGAGGAGGCCAAGCTCGAGGCGAGCCTCGGCAAGATCGCCGAGGTGGTCCGGCGCTCGAAGCGGTTCATGAAGATGACGCTCTACGTCGCCGGCCACACCGACACGGTCGGCACCAGCGCCAAGAACCGCACGCTGTCGCTCGCGCGCGCCCGCGCCATCGCGACCTACTTCCGGCGCAAAGGCCTCTCGATCCCGATCGCGTACGCCGGCTTCGGAGAGGACGTGCTCAAGGTGAAGACCCCGCAGGAGACCGACGCGCCGGCCAACCGCCGGGCCGACTACGTCATCGGCCCCAGCGCCGCTCCGCCCCCCTTCAAGGGCCCCTACCTCAAGGCACGCGCGCGCTGGAACCGCCTCCGCTGATGGTTCGACCCTCCGGCTGATCGCAGATCGGTCGCGGAAACCGGGCCGGAGCCGTGGTATCTGCACCGAATGCAATTCCTTCACCCGGAGCGGGACGAGACCCTGGAGCTCTCGCTCGACGACGTATTCCTGGTCCCCGACTACTTCGACGGCACGACGCGCCTCGACGTCGATCTCCGGCCGGTCGATTTCCCCGGCGGCGCGCATCCGATCGTCTCCGCCAACATGAACGCCGTGACCGGCAAGCGCATGGCCGAGACGATGGCGCGTCTGGGCGGCCTGGGCGTCCTGCCGCAGGACATGGAGCTCGAGACCGCCGCGCGGATCATCGGCCACATCAGGTCAGCCGATCCGCGCTACGACACGCCGCTGTCGGTCTCGCCGCGCGCCACCATGCGCGACGTCCTCGGCATCATCCGGAAGCGCGCGCACGACATGGTGATCGTGGTCGACGGCGAGCGCCGCCCGATCGGCATCGTCACCCACGCCGATCTGCGCAATCGCGATCAGTACACCGCGGTCGGCTCCTTCATGTCCTCGCGCATGGTGACCATCGAGGCGGGCACCGCCAACCGCGACGCCTTCCTGCTGATGGACGAGCGGCGGGTCAAGGCGGTGCCGGTGCTCGATGAGAGCGGGCGACTGGTCGGCGTGCTCACCCGCGACGACGCGGTTCGCCTCGAGCTCTTGCGACCGTCGCTCGACCCGCGCGGGCAGCTCATGGTCGCGGCGGCGGTCGGCATCTCGTCGGACGCGGCGACCAGCGCACAGCGGCTGGTCGAGCTTGGCGCTTCGGCCATCGTGCTCGACACCGCCCACGGTCACCAGCGCCGCATGCTGGAGGCCATCCGCGAGGTTCGCCGGGCCATCGGCGCCGCCGTGCCGCTGGTCGCCGGCAATGTCTGCACGCCGGCCGGCACCCGCGCGCTGATCGAGGCCGGCGCCGACGTGGTGAAGGTCAACGTCGGTCCCGGGGCCATGTGCACCACGCGCATGCAGACCGGCACCGGTCGCCCGACCTTCACCTCGGTGCTGGCCTGCGCGAACGAGGCACACCGGCTCGGGCGTCACGTCTGGGCCGACGGCGGCGTCAAGGACCCGCGTGATGTCGCGCTCTATCTCGCGGCGGGCGCCGCGCGCGTCATGGTGGGGACCGCGCTCGCCGGCACCTACGAGAGCCCGGGCGACGTGATCGAGGACCGTGACGGCCGGCCGTACAAGGAGAACTACGGCATGGCGAGCGCGCGCGCGGTCAACGATCGCGCCGCCGGCCTCGACGCCTTCGAGCGGGCCAGGAAGTCCTTCTTCCGCGAGGGCATCTCGACCTCGCGCATCTACATCCAGGAGGGACGCGAGAGCGTCGGCACCATCCTGGTCGACATGATCACCGGCGTGCAATCCGCCTTCACCTACGCCGGCGCGACCACCGTCACCGATTTCCACCGGCGCGCCGTCATCGGCGTCCAGACCCAGGGGGGCTTCGGCGAGGGCAAGCCGCGCGGCCAGTGACCTGCGCGCCCGCCGGCGGCAGATCGATCTGGGTTGCTGGACGTGATGAGGGAGGCGCATGTCACTCGAGATCGGCGGCAACAAGGCAATTCACGTCCGGATCGACGTTGACGCGACCGACCAAGAGGTCGAGAAGCTGAACGCCGCGCTCCGTCGGATCGTCCCCTGGGCCGATCTGCGCAACTCGGAGTCGCTCAGCTTCGCCATCTGGGATGGGCAGATCGCGGGGAACGCGAAGGTCATGGGCGACGACTGGGATCTGGCGATCTATCTGAAGAGCCTCGTCGCCCTGTCAGACGAGCTGGGCCGGCGCACGCTTCGCATCGACCTCGAGCCGGATGGCGGCGAGCTCGTCCTCGAGTCGGGGCGGTTCACCAGGCACCGGAAGGCCGTCGATGCCTTCCTCGCCAGCATGAGCCGCCCGCGGCCCAACCTCGAGGGCGTGTTTCAGCTCCTCCGGCTCGACCTCCAGCTCTCGAGCGACGACGCGGAGCGGTTCGACGCCGCCTTGCGGGCCGAGCTCCAGCGCTACGTGCACTACGACCGGCTGGAGGTCACGGCCACGATCTCCGGCGGCTCCAGCATCTGGGAGATGCCGCTCGAGGGGCGGGCTCGGACCGCCAGCTTCCTGGTTCATGCGATGGCCGGTCTGTGGCTCAGGGTCCCGCTCGCCGACGAGACCGCGGGCTCGCTCGAGCTGGTCGGCGCGGAGACGCGGCGGTGGGCGATCGCGGGCTGGATGAGCCTCCTCGAGGTCGACCAGGAGCTGCGCGTCGCGCTCGGCCCTGCCGAGGACGACCGCAGCGCCGCCCCGCCCGAGCCCGAGGCCCGCATGGAGCCGCAGGTGGTGGGTCGCTTCCCGGCCCTGGCCCCTGCCCTGGGCGGCGAGGCGCTCGAGTGGTCGTCGTGGAGCGGCGAGCCGTTCCGCCTCGACGGCGATGGGACGCTCCAGGTGCTCGACGAGCGGGCGCGGAAGAACTCCCGCGCAGACGGCGGGCTCCGCACACTCCATGGTTTCGTCGGCGATCAGCTCCTCGTCAGCGAGTTGACCATCGAGGGGCTCGGTCACCTCGAGTCGCGCTTCCAGCTGCTCGGCGCCGGCGGCAAGGTGCTCGTCGGTCCGACGTTCGTCAATGTCTCGACGACGCTCCTCGTCGAGGACGACGGGGCATGGTTCACCTGCCGGATCGACGGCCGGGCGCACCTCGTCCACCTCGAAATTCCCTCGTTCCGCGCTGGCACGCTGAAGCTCTGGAAAGGCGACCTGTCCGACGAGCACGTGGTCCGCACCCCGGATGGTCGCCTGCTCGTCGTCCGGCAGGCGCACCCCACGGGCTCGAGCGCTCGCATCGAGATCCACCAGGTAGTGGACGGATCCGTTCGGCAGCTCGGCCGGAGCGTGGAGGCCGATCTGTCGGGCGTGGCCGAGGTCGACGATCGCGCCGCGTGGGTGCGCTGCGGCCGCTGGACCTCTCCGCGTCACCCGGGACAGCACGTCGAGGAGCTCGCGCGGATCGAGCTCGCGACCGGCAGGGTCGACTACCTCACCGAGCGGGTCGATCGCCCGGCAGATTCCCGGCTCGAAGAGGCCGTGCGGATCGGCGATGCCTGGCTGGTCCTGTTCCGCGGGCACGGCGTCGTGCGCCTGGCCGCCGGCGCCGCCGATCTCATCCATCGCTGCACTGCCGAGAGCGAGGAGCTCAGCCTCGCGGCGAGCGCGACCGGCCGCGTCGCGATCCTCAGCTCGACCGCCGACCAGGGCCGTCTCCACCTGCTGGCCGGCGAGGCCGGGCCGGTCTCGCTCGATGTGCCCAGGCCGGGCGGGAACGACCTCACCTGGACGCCGCGCTACTGGCAGCAGCAGGAGACCGGGTTGCCTCCCAGATAGTCGCCGAGCATCTCGATGTCACCGAAGTTGTCCCAGGTCAGTGTCACCGCTTCGTCGCAGCTGGTGAACGACCGGCCATCGTTGCTGCGGAAGGTGTGGTCTTCGTTCTCCCAGTAGTAACAAGCGTAGCCGGCGTACGGTGGAGCGACGCCATCGTGGCTGCCACAGCTCCGGTGCTCCGTGCAGGCCACCACGCACGTCTTCCCCAGGGCCTGGCACCCCTCCGCGCATGTTTCACCCGCGATCCCCTCGAGCATCGCCGGCACCGCCGCGTCGGGCGCTGCGTCCGCGGTTCCGCCTCCGCCCGTGCTCGCATCAGCCGAGCCGCCATCGCGATCGCCGGGCTCCGACGACATGGAATCGCTGCCACACCCCATCAGCAACGCGACAGCGCCCAGCAGTGGCAGGAGCGGCACCCGCAAGCGACGAATTGTCATCGCGGAGAGGTATCAGCCTGGACCGCCGGGACACGACGTAAATATCTGGCAACCGCTCACGGGAAGCGCCCTCCAGCAGGACCGGGACGGACGGCATCTGCCAAGCCTGCGACAGCGCTCGAGTCCTGACGCCGCGCCGGGGGGCCAGGGGATCTCGGCGTAGTGGGCGAACTGGTAGTCCCAGCGACCGGGCCGCTCATCGGCAATCAATCCTCCCGTTCTCCCGATCAAATCCTGTCCCGGAGTGAGCTGCTTCATCACGGCGAGCATGCGTGGCGCCGTAAACGCGTTTCGGTCGGGCCGATCTGACAGAGGGCGCTCCGTGTGGCACGTGCCAAACTCGCCACGGGAGACATCGTCTGGCCGAGAGCGTGTCAGCGGAAGGGAGCGAGTGTCTGGCCGGGGGCGGCGCAGCCGGCGCGCTGATGCGCTCGATCGACTGGGCCCGGACTCCGGTCGGTCCGGTGGCGAGCTGGTCTCCCGCGCTTCGCTCGACGGTGGCGCTCCTCCTGCACAACCACGCGCCCTTGCTCCTCTGGTGGGGGCGCGAATTCGTCCAGCTGTACAACGACGCCTACCGGCCCGTCCTCGGGGTCAAGCACCCGCACTCGATGGGCCAGCCGGGATACGAGTGCTGGGCCGAGATCTGGCACATCATCGGCCCGATGGCCGAATCGCCCCTGCGGGGCGGGCCGGCATCGACCAGCGACGACCTCTGCGTGTTCATCAACCGGAAGGGTTTCGCCGAGGAGACCCACTTCAGGGTGGCCTACAGCCCGGTTCCCGATCCGACGGTCGCGGGCACCGGCATCGGCGGTGTCCTGGCCACCGTCACCGAGACGACGGAGCAGGTGTACGGCGAGCGCCAGCTGCGCACCCTGCGAGAGCTCGGTGCGCGAGCCGCCGGCGCCAAGACGGCGGAGCAGGCCTGCGACGACGCGGCGGCCACGCTGGCAGAGAACCGCCGGGATGTGCCCTTCGCCCTCTTCTATCTCCTGGATGACGACGGCCGGCGCGCGCGCCTGGCCGCCAGCGTCGGCGTCGCAGCCGGCTCCGCGAACGCGCCCGTGGAGATGGATCTCTCCGAGCGGGCGGTCCCGCGCTGCCCGTGGCGCCTGAAGCAGGCCATCGAGGAGCGCCGCGTCCGCGCGATCGACGACCTGGCGGCCATTCAGGCCTCGTTGCCACTCAGCGCGCATGGCGAGCACCCGCGGACCGCCGTCGAGATCCCGCTGGCCTCGCCCGAACAGGCCAACGCCTACGGCGTGCTGGTCTGCGGGCTGAGCCCACACCGCCTCCTCGACGACGGCTACCGCGCGTTCCTCGAGCTGGCGGCGGCGCAGGTGGTCACCGCCATTCGAAACGCGCGCGCGTTCGAGACCGAGCGCCGGCGGGCCGAGCAGCTGGCCGCCCTCGATCGCGCGAAGACCATGTTCTTCACCAACATCAGCCACGAGTTCCGCACGCCGCTCACCCTCATGCTCGGCCCGACCGAGGACGCGCTGCGGACCGGAGCCGCCCTGGCCGGCGCCGAGCTCGCCGCCGTGCACAGAAACGAGCTCCGGTTGCTCAAGCTGGTGAACTCGCTGCTCGACTTCGCCCGGATCGAAGCCGGTCGCGCCCAGGCCTGCTTCGAGCCGACCGACCTCGCCGCGCTCACGCGGGACCTGGCGAGCGCGTTCCGCGCGGCGGTCGAACGCGCCGGCCTCGCCTTCCACATCGCGTGCCCTCGACTCGACCAACCGATCTACGTCGATCACGCGCTGTGGGAGAAGCTGGTGTTGAACCTCCTGTCCAACGCGCTCAAGTTCACGTTCGAGGGAAGCATCTCCGTCGAGCTCCGCGACACCGCCGAGGGCGTCGAGCTGCGGGTGCAGGACAGCGGCACCGGGATCTCTCCCGCCGAGCTGCCGCGCATGTTCGAGCGATTCCACCGCATCGAAGGCGCCCGGGGCCGCACCCACGAGGGCTCGGGCATCGGACTGGCGCTGGTCGCCGAGATCGCCCAGATGCACGGCGGCTCGGTCGCCGTCGAGAGCGCGGTCGATCGGGGCTCGACGTTCATCGTCCGCCTGCGCCGCGGCACGGCGCACCTCCCCCCCGAGCGCATCGGCAGCACATCCTCGCTGGTCTCGACCGCGACCGGTGCGGAGGCGTTCGTCGAGGAAGCGACTCGCTGGCTGCCCGGCGCGGAGGCGTCGGCCCCGGACGAGCTGTATCCGGCGCCGCCGGCGACCAGCCGCGACGAGACCCGGGGGGCGCGCGTGCTCCTGGCCGACGACAACGCCGACATGCGCGAGTACCTCGGCCGTCTCCTGTCTCACATCTGGAGGGTCGAGGCGGTCGGAAACGGGGCCGCCGCCCTCGAGGCGGCGCGCCGCGAGCGCCCGGACCTCATCCTGTCCGACATCATGATGCCGGTGCTCGACGGCTTCGGCCTCCTGCGAGAGATCCGCGCCGACCCGCGCCTCCACTCGGTTCCGATCATCTTGCTGTCGGCGCGCGCGGGGGAGGAGTCCCGGGTGGAAGGGCTGCAAGCCGGCGCCGATGACTATCTGGTGAAGCCGTTCGCCGCCCGGGAGCTCGTCGCCCGCGTGACCACGCACCTGCAGCTCGCGCGCGTGCGCGCCGCCGCCGAGGACGCCGCCGACACCTTGCGAGCCATCTTCGACAACGCGCCGGTCGGCCTGGCGCTCTTCGATCGAGAGCTCCACTACCTGCAGGTCAACCGGACGCTCGCCGAATTCAACCGACGGTCGGTCGAGGCACACCTGGGGCGGCGAATCACGGATGTCTTGCCGGAGCTTCCGGCCGCCGACCTCGAGACGAAGGTCCGCGCCGTGCTGGCGGACGGACAGCTTCACCCTGGGCAGGAGGTCCGCGATCCGACGCCGGACCATCCGACGGGCCGCATCCTCGAGGGGAGCTACTTCCCGGTCAAGCGCGCCGACGGCGAGATCATCGGGGTCGGAAAGATCCTCATCGACGTGACCGAGGGGCGGCGCGCCGAGGCAGAGCGCGCACGGGCCGCGCGCTTCACCGAGCTGTTCGTCGGCATCCTCGGCCACGATCTCAGGAACCCGCTCAACGCGATCACCATCGGCGCCGTCCTGCTCCAGGAGAAGCTGGCGAGCAGCCCCGACGCCCTGATCGTCGATCGCATCATCACCAGCGCCAACCGCATGGCGCGGATGGTGGGCCAGCTGCTCGACCTCACGCGGGCCCGCGTCGCCGGCGGGATCGCGATCGTGCGGCAGCCGGCAAACCTCTCCGCGGTGGTGGTCGCGGCGGTCGACGAGCTCCGCACCGTCTACCCGAACCGGGAGGTCCACACGAGCGTACCCGAGAGCCTCGACGGCGGCTGGGACGCCGATCGCCTGGCGCAGGTCGTCTCCAACCTGGTGGGCAACGCCCTCGAGCACGGCGAGCCGGAGCGGCCGATACGTCTGCGGCTGCTCGAGCAAGACGGCACCGCCACACTCACGGTTCACAACCACGGCGCGCCCATCCCGCCGGACATGATCCCGGTGCTCTTCGATCCCTTCCGCGCAGGCGACCGCGGCGCGGGCAAGGCGACCTCCGGCCTCGGCCTCGGCCTCTACATCAGCGCCGAGATCGTCCGCGCCCACGACGGCGCCATCTCCGTCCACTCCGACGCCGACGCCACCACCTTCACCGTCACACTCCCCATCCGCCCCTCCGCCGCCACCCCCAGCTGAGCCATCGACCCGACGGTCAGCTCAGCCGCGGTATCCGCTCGACGCACGGGTAATCCGGTCTATCGTGGAGAATTATTCGATGGAGGAGGGCACATGTTCGCTGTCATCCGTCACTACCATTTCGACAAGAAGGACGGCGCCGAGATCGATCGGCTCATCCACGACCAGTTCGTACCGATCATCAGCAACGCTCCCGGCTTCGTCCACTACTACTGGCTCGACACGGGAGCCGGTGAGGGCGCGTCGTTCGGCGTCTTCACGGACAAGGACGGGGCCGACGAATCCGTGCGGCTCGCCGCCGAGTTCGTCCGGACCAAGATGGCGAAGCTCCTCAAGCAAAAACCCGAGATCATCGAGGGACCGATCAAGGCGCACGATTGACCCCCGCGCTCGCGTTCGCCCGAGCGGTGCGGTCGGACGAGGCTACAGCTCGCAGCTGATCAGCGAGTCGGCTTCCGGCTCGGCGTGGTCGGTGCCGGCGCGGCTGCACACGCCGTCTGGCCCACGGTCGCGTCGTACGCCGTCCGGCCCAGGCGAGCCGTCCTGTCTCCCTCGGTGCTCGCCACGAACCGCACGAACTCCTGCTCCAGCGATTCGAGCGACTGGGAGAACTCGCCCGTGAAGCCGTCCGCGAAGCCCTCTCCGCGGCCGACGCGCTCCCACACCCTGGACAGCCGCGTGAGGGCGTCGGGCCAGCCGGTGCCGTGCGCTCTGGTCCGAAGGAATTCGACGAAGAAGACGCTGACGGACATCCAGCGGAAGACGGCCCCCGATCGCCTCGCGAGCCGGAGACCGCTTCCGTCGCGAAAGCCATCCAGGGCCTCGGCGGCTTGTTCGCCCGTCAGCCTGGCGATCGCATCGACGCGCTTGTCATCAATGCCGCAGACTCCGAGCGATCGGCGAAACTCGCGGCCGATGCTGAGCGCTCGTCCCTCTGCGAGGTAGCGGGGGATCGATCGCAGACCACCGCGCGCGGCACGAAAGTCTTGCAAGTGCGTCAACTCGTGCGCGAGCACCCCATCCGCGTCCGCGCGGCGCAACGCGTCCGACGCAACGCTGAACTCACGTGGGCCCGACGTCCGAGCCGCCGTGCCTCTCGGCAGCGCGGCGATGTGGAGCTCGATGGGCGCCGCCGCGATCATCTCGGGTGCCGACCATCCGCAGGCCCGCAGAGCAAAGGCGAACGCGGCCTTCACCCGAGCCAGAACGGCCTCCTCTTCGCGCGGCCCGAGCGCAACATCCGCGACGACGGTGATGGTCGGCTCGACCCGAGCCTCCACCATACGCGTCGCCGAACGGGGCGGATCCGCGCCCGCGCGTCCCCTCTGCTGGAGCCCCGCCCCTCGGTCCGGACCACACCCCAGTGACAGCGAAATACCGATCGCCAGCCCCCACGCTCCGACGAGACGAGGCTGCCTCGGCACCCTGGCGTCCTCTAGAGTGCGATTAGTGCCGACGCCAAGTGAAGTACGGAGTTGCGCGCCGTTTCGTTCCGCACGGAACCGAAACGCTGAGGATCGCGGCAGGATTCTGCGGAACGATTCGGTCGCCTGAAAGGCTGAGTGCGTCGGAGCAGCCCCGTTCCACGACGACCGAATCGAGCTGACCGACCTCACCGCGGCGCTAAGGCGCCATTCCGTAGGCGTCGTGAGCGGGCAACACCCACTCCGGCCAGCAGCAACCCGACGAGAACTCCGGCGCACGCCAACGACAAATACACCGGGTAGACGTCGTGCCGGAGCATCCATCCGCCGATGCCGATGTCTAGCTCGTCCACCCGACGATCGAACTCCACCTGCGAGATTTCGCCTCGATACTTCTGTACGAAGAGCTGGTCCCAGGCAGCGTGCTCGGACTGCAGCGTCATCGGCCGCATCTCGTGCACGACCGCCACCCCGACGCCAGACAGAACGACGAGCAGCACACCGATCACGAAGAGACGTCTTGGACCCATCGCCGCCCTCCTATCGTGCCCAGGCTTCGCTCGACGGTCCAGGCCCATCTCCAGCGACACCAAGATCGGCACTCCCAAGGGCGGAATATCCGAGAAGGGAGAACCTCTACGTGCGTGCGCC
>Ga0111538_10002104_pt1 | contig 28002 bp, 16 predicted proteins | sample SoiMethybrSBSTD1_FD_79669 | JGI IMG/M metagenome (GOLD analysis project Ga0111538, IMG submission 79669) | Bulk soil microbial communities from a Populus tree surrounding site in Tennessee, USA - Soil MetaG P. TD hybrid SBSTD1 (version 2)... | ecosystem: Environmental > Terrestrial > Soil >...
AGGACTGGGGCAATCACGTGCTGTTCGTGCTCAGCATGCGTGCTTTGCCGGCGCACAAACCGACGCCGGCCGAGCAGCAGTTCGCCGACATGATGAAGAAGGACCGCTGGCCGACAGTAGGCGACATCCCGGGCCGCCTGCTCGCGCTGCGCGCCGCGGTGGGGGAGCCGGATCAGGCCGGCGCGCTGACCGCACAACGCGCCGTGGAGAAGCTCGACCCGAAGGCGGCACCGTCGCCCGCCAAGAAGTGACGCGCGCGCGCGATGTCCTTGGACTTCCTGCAGAACCTGCTGCAAGAAAGGTGGCTATGGGCGTCGACCCCAGGTGTATCTCATGACATGACAGAACTGTGATATCGAAAGAGACACTCCTCGAGGTGTTGTGGCTGTCAGCCCTTCACCACGTGCGTACCTCCGTCCCAGGGATGCCCATGCACCGCTTCCTCCCGGCGTTCTTCCTCCCCTTGCTTGCGACGGTCGCGACTGCCCAGCTGACGGTCACGAGCGTAACCCCTGCCAACGCCGCGCGCGGAGTATCCCCCGCGGCGCCGGTGACGCTGACCTTCAGCGCTCCCGTCAACCCGGCGACGATCACGCCGCAGAACATCAAGGTCTCCGGCCGTTGGAGCGGTCCGGTGCCCGGCACGCTCGCGATCGCGCCCGCCGGCAACATCGTCACGTTCACGCCGTCGCGCGCGCTGTTCGCGACCGAGATCGCGACGCTGAACGTGACGCACTTCGTCGCCGCGGCAACCGGCCCGGCGCTGACCGGCGGCTTCATGGCGATGTGGTGGGTCGACTGCGCGCCGTCGAGCGGCAGCTACGTGCTCGACCACGTCGTCGACTACCGCCTGCCGACCGAGACGTTCATCCGCACCTACGGCTTCTTCGCCGGCGACGTCGATCGCGACGGCTCGCCGGACATGAGCGCGACGAACGAGGTGGCGCACGACATCCGGCTGCTGAAGAACAGCGGTTGCGGCACCTTCGGTCCGAAGGTGATCACGCCGTTGCCACCCGGCCACGAGCCGAGCCCGAACGAAGGCGCCGACCTCGACGGCGACGGCTGGCTCGACTTCGTCACCGGCGACCAGACCGCGCAGGCGGTCGGGATCTTCTTGAACAACGGCGCGGGCAACTACCTCGCGCCGGTGACGATCCCGGTCGGCGGCAGCATCCACGGCATCGCGCTGCTCGACTGCGACAGCGACGGCGACGTCGACATCGCCGGCACGAACATGTCCGACGTCGTGTTGCTGCGGAACAACGGCAACGGCACGTTCCAGGCGCCGACGTTCTTCAGCGGCGGCGGCAGCGGCGAACGCTCGATCGCGGTCGCCGACGTGAACAACGACGGCAAGGCCGACATCCTCTGCGGCTGTTACCACTCGCAGGACGTGACCGTGCTGCTCGGCAACGGCACCGGCACGTTTGCGATCAGCGCCACCGTGTCGTGCGGCGGCGCGCCGTGGCAGATGGCGGTCGGCGACCTGGACGGCGACGGCCGCATCGACTGCGTGATCGCCGACGCGACGAACGCGCGAGCGGCCGTGCTGCGCAGCAACGGGGCCGGCGGTCTGCTGCCGTTCGTCGGGTATGCGGTCGGCTCGAACCCGGTGTCGGTCGACATCGGCGACCTCGAAGGCGACGACGACCTCGACATCGTGATCGCGAGCTACAGCAACGGCAACGCCACGATGTGGCGCAACAACGGCAGCGGCGTCTTCGTCAACCCGACGACGATCGCGGCGTCGAGCGCCGGCTCGTGCGCGGTGATCGTCGACTTCGACCGCGACGGCGACACCGACGTGATCCTGGTCGACGAGCTCGACGACAAGGGCTTCGTGTATCGCCAGAACGGCCCGAACCCGCCTGCCGTGCAGCCGCCGTCGTGCGGTGGTGCGTTCCGCATCAACTCGTTCGCGAACCGCGGTGGCTACGGTGGCGCGCCGGCCCGGTTCCTGCCGGGCGGCGCGCCGGCGTTCTTCGACGTCAGCGGTCAGCCGGCGCAGCTCTTCGCGCTGTATGTCGGCGTCCGGCTGCAGCCCGGCGCCGCGTCGCCGTTCGGCATCGTCAACCTCGACCTCGCGCAGGGGTTCGGCTCGCCGGTGATCGGGTTGCTGAACGCGGCTGGCGAAGCGTCGATCGCCGTCGTGGTGCCGCCGGGGCTGCCGCCGGGCTCGACGCTGACGATGCAGTGCGTGGTGACGACCGCGACCGGCCTGATCACGACCAACCCCGAACAGGCCATCTTCTGACGCGCAAAGGATGCAGTCAGAGACTGCCGGTCGTGGAGCGGCTCGCGTCGCTCACAGGATCGGCACGACGAGCGTGTCGATCCAGGGTACGGCCGTCGAGTTGGGGTCCGCTTCGAGCGTCGCGCGGAACTGCAGGAACAGCTTGCCGTCCGCGACGTCCTGCGACGGCGACCACGCGGTCGCGTTCGTGCCGAGCGCGTCGTCGGCGCCGCGGAACTCGAGTGCGATCGACGTGCCAGGCGGCGTGTAGGCCGCGACGTGGTATTGCATGTAGTCGGGATTCGACGCGGGGGACGCGAAGAACCGCGACGTCGCGACGGACGTCGTGCGCAGGAACTCGAGCTCGTAGTCGAACAGGAACGAGCCGCCCTGACCCGACACGGTAGTGGCCGGGATCACGACGGGTGGTTGGCCGGCGCCGCCACCCGACGCGTGCACGGTCGCGTATGGCTGGGCCGACGAGGGCACGAGACCGTAGATGACGGCGGAGTTGTGCACGGCGCCGAGCGCGGGAACCGGATCACACAACGTCTCGAGCAGGATCGTGCTCGAGCCGTCGTAGACGAACGTCGTCTGCGGCACGGGGAAGGGCAGGTAGCCGTTCGGCAGCAGCGCCTGTGGCTGGACCGAGTAGCTCCCCGAGTACATCGACACCGTGCTGCCCGGACGCGGGTTCTGCGCGAACGTCTGCGAGAGGCCCGACAGCGGTGCTACCGGTATCAGTCCCCACGGATCGATCGTGTAGTCGGGCACGACGTCGCTGTGCGAAGCGCGAAGCTCGAACTGCTGGAACGTCTCCGGCACGATGGAGCCGAACAGCGGACGCCAGCGCACAGCGGTCAGCGTCTCGCGGACCCCGACTCCGCCGAGCTCGGCGGCGCGCAGTGCATGCTGGACTCTCGCGCCCGTCGCACGCACTGGCGTCAGGCCCGCGAACGGGATCGCGTAGGCCTGGGGAGGCAGCGGGTGCACCGTTCGCCGCAGCGACGGCAGCGCTTGGAGGCGGTGGGAGACCGCGTGGTCGAAGACGCCCGTGAGCAGCGGCAGGTCGTAGACGAAGCCCACTTCGATGCCTCTCGTTCCGTCGTGCACGATCAGGGCCTCCGACGTGCTCGCGAGCATCGAACCGAGGCCGAGGTTCGGGTCCCATTCACCGACCTGGAAGAAGAGCGGCGTGCCGGCGGGAAACGTGTTCGGCGCGAGCACGAGCGGATGGGCGCTCGTGGAGGTCACGAGGCCGGCCTGGATCACGAGGACCGACGGCGAGAATGCGAGGTCGAAGGTCTGGCCGAACAGCGGCGTCGAGCCCGGGGCCAGATCCGCGAGCAGCGCGTAGATGTCGCCCACGCGCCCATACAGATGCCACGCGACGGTCTGCGACGATTGGCTCCGGAAGAGCTGGTGCGGGAAGAAGAAGAACGACGGTTGCTGCGCGACCGGCAGCGAACCGAGAGAGGCAAACGCGAAGGTCGCAGAGAGGGCGCGAAGGGGAGAGGACATCATTGGTCGCGCCGAAGGCAACATGGGTGCCGGCCCGTGGCTCGGCGAGATCGGCGACGAAGACGCGCTCTGGTTACGGAACCGAAACGGGATGCTGAGACGCGAGGATGGCGGCGGGGACCGTTCGCCGAAGCGCTGGTGCATTCGCGCGTCGTGCCGTGCATGATGCCGCTCTCGCCGGCACTCGCATGGACGACTCCACGCTGCGCGATCGACTGCAGGCATTGGAGGCGCGCGTCGCGCAGCTCGAAGGGTTGCTCGGCCAGCGCGCCGCCGCCGCACCGCCGCGGGCTGCCCCGCCGCCATCGTCACCACCGCCGCCCGTCGAGACGTCGCACGCGGCACCGCCGCCCGAACGGATCGTGGAGCCGTCGCGGTTGCCACCCGCAGGCTCGGTCTTCGCCAAACGCGCCGGGCCGCGGCGGCCACGCGCGCCGAAGCGGGACCTCGAGCGCTTCGTCGGGCTCGCTGTGCTCGGACGCGCCGGCATCGCGGCGGTGCTGCTCGCCGCCGCATACTTCGGCCAGCTCGGGTGGGCGCACCTCGGTCCCGCCGCGCGCGCGTCGCTCGTCTACGTGTCCGGCTTGCTGATGGTCGGCGCTGGCGTGCTGCTGCGCGCGCGCGTCGACGCGAAGTACACGGCGCTGTTGTGGGGCGGTGGCACCGCGCTGACCTACGTCGCCGGCGTGCTCGCGCACTTGCGCTACGAGGTGTTCTCTTCGGGCGCCGCCGTCGCTTCGCTGCTCGGCAGCGCGGCGCTCGGGCAGTTCCTCGCGCACCGGCTGCGGCTCGAGATGCTCGCGACGGTCGCGCTCGCCGGTGCGTACGCGGCGCCGGTGCTCGTCGGCACGCCGTCGCCGTCGCCGACCGCGTTCTTCGCGCTGCTGCTCGCGCTGCACGCGTGGGGCGCGTGGACCGAGCATCGCTGGCACTGGCATCACGCGCGCGGCCTCGCGGTCGTCTCGACCGTCGTGCTCGTGATCGGCTGGTACTTGCGGAGCGGCACGGGTCCGTTGTGGTCCTTCGTGGGCCACGTCGAGGCGGTGTGGCTGCTGCTGATCGCGCCCGAGGTGATCGCGGCGCTGCGCGGTGCCCTCGTGTCGGACCTGCGCGCGGTGCTCGCGGGCAGCGGCGGTCTGTTCGCGCACCTGGCGCTGCTCCTGCGGTTCGCCGAGCACGACGAGCGTTCGCTGTTCCCGCCGTTCGCCGCATGCGCGCTGCTCGGGGCCGGCGCGCTGCTGGTGCCGCGCTGCGCGGCGCTCGGGACGTGGCTCGCGCGCGCGGGCTCGGTGCTCTTGCCGCTCGGCACCGTTGTCGCGGCGACGCGCTTGACGTTCCCGATGGAAGGGCAACCCGACGTGCACTGGTGGTGTCTCGGCGGCCTCGTCGGCGTCGCCGTGTTGCTGGCGGTGGTGCGCCGGTGGACTCGCGTCGCCGAGCTCGGCATGACGCTCGCGGCCTTGCTCGAAGTCGCGATCGGGTCGCTCGGTGTGCTCGGGCGCGAGCGGGCCGTGCCGATGCTCGCGGCCACGCTGCTGCTGCTCGTCGTCTCGCGCACGACGCCGGCGCGGCTCGCCGGGCTGCTCCTCGGCGTCATCGCGGCGCCGATGGGGTTGCTGCCGATGCACAGCCTCGTCGGCGAGGGCAGCAGCTGGATGGCGCTGACCTTCGCGCTCGCGTGCGGCGTCGCGACCTTGGCGCTGCTCGTGGGCTCGCGCGTTCGCGACCGCGTGCTCGCGACGGTCGCCGCGCTCGTCGAGCTGGTGGTGCTCGTCAAGTGGATCGAGGAGGCGCTCGGCGCGAACGCCATGAACGTCGCGAGCGACACGCTGCCGCTGTGGAACGCGCGGACCGGTGCGCTCGCGGCGATCGTCGCGCTCGCGGTCGGCGGGCGCATGGTGGTGCCGGCTGCGGACGTCGCGTCGCGCGCGTTGCTCGGCGTGACTGCGCTCGCCGGCACGTTCTGCGGCGGCCTGTTCGAGCTGCTCGACGCCGCCGCGCAGTGGAGCCCTGGCGCGCGCGATGTCGCGACGAGCCTCTACGTGCTCGCGTTTGCCGGCGTGCTGCTCGCCGCCGGCTTCTGGCGCAAGCTCGCCGCGGTGCGCTGGACGGCGCTCGCGCTGTTCGGCATCGCCGCGGTGAAGGTCGTCACGTGGGACATGCGCGACACGGACACCCCGATGCGCGTGCTCGCGACCGGCGTGCTCGGCGGCGTGTTGCTGCTCGCCGCGTGGGCCTACGCGCGCCGCCATCAGCGAGCCGGCGATCAATCTGCGATCTGACGAACGTGGTATCGAGGTCTTCGAGCGGTCAACGGACGGCGCGCAGCTTGCCGTCCACGAGCGTCCACGCACCCGAGTAGGGCTCGATCTCGCCGCGCCGCCACCAGCGCCCCGCAGCGCGTTCGTCCGGGGTGCTGAACTCGTATGGCGCGATCCGCAGCCGCACCTGCTTCGGCGGGTGCTGGGGGAACGGGTTGTCGCCGAGCAGCAGGAGCACCTCCGGCGAGCCCTCGAGCACGCGCTGCAGCAGCCCGAGCGTCCACTCCGAGTGGCGGTCGAGGCGGTGCGAGAGCGCTGCGAACCAGAGCTGCCAGTCGAGCCGCGGCATGTAGAGACCGGCGAACACCGGCGCGCGGTGTTCGTCGAGCGGTTTGTAGCGGAACCCGTATTGCCGCCACTCGACGCCGTCGTCGCTGCCTTCGAGCAGCAGCTCGGGCCGTTCGCGCGTCATCACGCGGAACAGCCCGTACGAGTGGAAGCTCTGCAACGGCGCGACCAAGTCGTGGACCGGCGCCGCGATGCCGTGCAGCAGGGCCACCGGCCACGCCGGCGCGCCGCCGCCGCGAAAGCTCGTCGCGAACCGGTCGGTGGTCGCCAGCACCGCGACGACCGCGAACGCGCCGACGGCGATCCGCCGCCACGCCGGCACCACGTGCGGCGGCGCCGTGAGTGCTTTCGGCGCGGGCCGACGCAAGAGCATGCGCCACGCGCGGTCGTCGAGCAGCGGCACGCACAGCACCGCGGTCAGCAGGTTGAAGAACCCGTAGTTGCCAGTCGCCGCGATCGCGGCCATCAGCAGCACGGTGGCAGCAGCCGCGACCTGCCGGCAGCGCCGCCTCGCGACGGGCACGACCAGCAGCAGCGGCACGCCGAGCTCGATCGCGAACATGATCCACAGCGACAGCGCATGGCCGGGCCACCAGTGCGCGAAGTGGCTGAGCCGGTGTGGCAGCGGTTGCGTCCAGTAGTGGAAGTCGAGCGCTTTGCCTTCCTGCCAGCTGCTGTCGCCGCTGCAGAGCTTGAGCAGCCCGGACAGCAGCAGCAACCGGAACAGCAGCCAGTAGACGAGCCAGCGCACGACCGGCGACGGCTCGCGCTCGGTTCGGCCGAACGGTTGCAGACCATCCGGCGCGAACACGACCGCCAGCAGGCCGGTCTCGAGCAGCAGCGCGTCCCACTGGAAGTACAGGAACGGCTCGCCGACACACACGAACGACAGGTAGAGCACCCAGCACAGCAAGAGCGCAAAACGCGGCAGGAACCCCGCCATCGCGGTCAACGCGCAGAGCACGCCGGCGATGCAGAGCGCGAGCATCGCGCCGTCGCTGGCGCCGAACCACAACAGCGTCGGCAGCTGCAGTCGAGCGAAGCCGTGCACCTGCTCGCCCAAGGCCTGCAGCGAGGTGGCGACCGGCGCGATGCCACGCGCGCCGAACAGCCCCTGCACCTGTTCGAGCAGCTGCGCGAACGCGAGCGCGTAGCCGCCGGCGACGCAGGTCAGGAACACGCGGCGCGACAGCAGGAAGGTCGGCGCCTGCGCGGGCCCCGGGGCGACGGTTGTGGGCACCGGCCCGGGGGCAACGCGCTCCAGCTCGTGGCGGTCGTTCATGGGCAGCGCCGCGCACACGGTAGCGGCGCGGTCAGCGGGGCGCGCGCGTCACGTGCCTCGCTCGCCGCCGCTCACCCGATCCCGCTCACAGGATGTCGAGGATGCCGGTCGCGCCGTTCGTCAGCGTGTCGACGGGCGAGGAGTAGTTCGCGTCGACGCTGAGCGGCAGGTGCCACGGCAGCGGGTCCTTGTCGCCGACCCCGCCGAGCGCCGCGGCGACGAACGCGCGTCCGAGCTTCGGCACCTCTTCGTCGGCGCTCGCCGCGATCAGCGCGTCGATCGCGCTGCGATCGCCGATGCGCGTGATGGCCGAAGCCAACGCAGCGAGCACGGCGACGCTGCTGCCTTCGCGCAGCATCTTCACGAGCCGCTGCGTGACCTGGGCGTCGCCGAGGCTGCCGAGCGCCACGGCGCACTGCTGCAGCGCGAACGGCCGCCGCTGCGATTGCTCGAGCACTTCGACGAGCGCAGGCACGGCGGACGGATCGCCGAGCAGGCCCAGCCCCGCGCAGAGATACCCGGTCACGCGTTCGTTCTCGGCGCGGTCGCGCAACAGCTCCAGCACCCTCGGCGCCGCAGGCTTGTGCCCCGTGAGCCCGACGGCCACGGCGAGCGGCGTGATCATGTCCTCGTGCGACGCGGCCACGAGCTCTTGCAGCAGGAGCCGAGCGATCTCCTCGTCGACGGCGCCGCGCCGCGCGGCGCCAGCGGCGATCACGCCGAGGCCGATCGCGAGCCACGGCTTCTCCATCGTCTTGTTGCCGTGCTGATACTCCGACAAGAGCCAGTTGCGATTGCCGGCGCCGCCGATGCGACCGAGCGCCATCACGCTGAACATGCGCACGTGCTCCTCGGCGCCGCGGTCGTAGCTGTGCTGCAGCGCCTTCGACGAAGCCGCGTCGTCGGCGTGGCTCTCGGGTGGCAGCGACATCATGCCGAGCGCGATCGCGGCCGAGCTCAGGATCGCGTTGCCGCGCCGCGAACCGGACTCGAGACACGCAACGAACGCCTTCTTGCACCGCTGGTGCAGCGGGCTCGTGCCGTTGCCGAGCAGACGCGCGATCGAGATCGGGGCGTGCTCCTGGACGAACTCTTCGCCGGCGCCGAGATCCTGTTCGAACCAGCCCAGCAGCTGCTCGACGGCGCGCCAGCCGAGCCGCTTGTCGGACGAACGGTCGGGATCGGCGCGCAGGATGCCGATGCCGAGCACGCACGCGACGCGCAGGTCGCGACTGACGATCGCGGGATCGCGCAACAACGACCAGAGCAGCTCGTGGACTTCCTGCTGCAGCGGCGGTTCCGCGCTGCGGCGCGCGATCAGCGCGAGGCCGTAGGCCGCGAACGTGCGGATACGTTCGCCGACCTCGGCTTGATCGGCGAGCTTCTTGCCGTCGGCGTCGTTGCGCAGCAAGGCGAGCAGCCGCGGCACGGCCGTCCTTCGGCCCGAGATGCCGAGCGCCAGCACGGCCGTCTCGCGCACTTCCTGGTCGTCGCGCGGGATCCGCGCCGCCATCAGCTGCTCGATGTCGATGCCGGGCGCGTCGAGGCCCACCTTGCCGAGCGCGATGAGGCAGGCGCTCTGCACGTCGCGCAGACGTTCGTGCTCCATCAGCGCGGCGAGGGCCGGCACGATGCGCGACCGCCGATCGTCGACGGTGGACTTCTCCGTCGCCACGACGTCGGGACGGCGCCTGCCGAGATAGAAGTCGTCCGACCCGGTCACCGGCGCCGTCGCACCCGGCGCGTCACGGCGCAGGAACGGCTCCTTGTTGGACTCCCACCACGCCTGCCAGCTGGCCGATGCCGGTACGACGTCCGCGGACTTCGCGTTCGGCGTCACGGAACGATACTGCCCTCCATGTGCCGGGAGGCAGGCGGCGAGGACGAGGACCGCGAACAGAACCCGAGCGGCGAGGGCGTTCATGTGACGGGGCACTCTAGTGCCACGCGACACCGCAAGTAACCACGCGACCGTGCTGGCTCGACGGCCGCAGCGGGCCTGGATAGCCTGCCGGGCGATGGCCGACCGCGACCAAGAGAACGCCGAGCTCGTTGCGCGCGCGAAGCAGAGCGATCGCCAAGCACTCGAGCAGCTGATGGTGCGCCACCTGCCGAACCTCGAAGCGTTCGTGCGGTTGCGCATGGGCCCGGCGCTGCGCGGACTGATGACGGCGCCCGATCTCGTGCAGTCGGTCTGTCGCGAAGCGCTCGGCGATCTCTCGGACTTCGACTTCCGCGGCGAGGCGCCGTTCCGCCACTGGCTGTTCGTGCGCGCCGAGAACAAGCTGCGCGAGAAACACCGCTTCCACCACGCCGAGAAGCGCGATCGCGACAAGGAACAGGTGATCCCCGACGCGACGACCGCGATGGCCGCATACGAGACGCTGGTCACGCCGAGCAAGGACCTCGAGGTCAAGGAGCAGATGCGGCGCGTCGAAGCCGCGTTCGACCTGCTGCCGGCCGACTACCGCGAGGCGATCACGCTGCACAAGCTGTGCGGCCTCAGCCACGCCGAGATCGCCGAACGCATGCAGAAGAGCGAGGGCGCGGTGCGCAACCTCGTCTACCGCGGCATCTCGCGGCTCGCGATGCTGCTCGACGGCGGCGACACCGAGGTGTGAACCCGGTCGAAGGAATCAGCGCTCGCCGGCCCCGACCTTCGCCTTGATGCGCGCGACCAACGCATCGTAGTCGGCGCGGCCGCGCAGCGGCGCGTAGACGGGATCCGAGAACGACTGCCCCGGTCCCCAGCCGAGCGACTCGGCGCGTTGCAGCGCAGCCATCGCCTGTTCCAGGCACGCGGCCGGCTCGATGCCGGACTGCTGCTTCGAGCCGACCATCTTGTGCAGCCGGCACCACAACCGCGCTGCCGAACGCTGCGCGTTCGGGTCCTCGGCCATCGACGACAGTTCCTGCACGCACGCTTGCAGGTCCTCGGCGTTGGTGCCTTGCGCGAGCAGGGAGCCACGCTGCACGAGGTGCCGGCGCAGGTAGTCGCGCGCCGTCGGATACTCGGGCATGGCCGCCAGCACCGAACGCTGCAACGTGATCGCGCGGTCGAGCCGCTCGAGCGCAACGTCGTCCTGCTTCTGGAAGAAGTTCATGACCGCGAGGTTGTGCAGCGCCGCCGCGACGTTGCAGCGCACCTGCAAGTCGTTCGGATAGTCGCGCGCCGCCTGCTCGCGCAATGCGAGGCACTCCTTGAGCTCGGCCGCTGGATTGGAATCTCGTCGATCGACGTGCAGGTTGCCGAGCGTCTCGAGCACCTGGGCCACGAGCAGCGGCGGCGGCGGCCAGAACTTCGCATCCGCCGGGATGCCGCGCGCCAGTGCGAGCGCCTCGTCGAGCAGCGGCAGCGCTTCGTCGTAGCGTTTCTGCTTGCTGTACATCGTCGCGAGCATGTCGAGCTGCAGCACGAGCTGCCGCGTCTCGACCGCATTGGCCACGTCGCGGTCGTGCATTTCGCGCGCGAGCTGCAGCGCCAGCCGGCAAGCCTTCTCCATCGGTTCGCGCTCGAGCAGCGGGTCGAACAGACCCGCGCGCGCCGACGCGAGCTTGGCGCGGCCGCGCGCCACCTGCCGCTCGAACTTCGGTTCGCGCGCGAGTGCCGTGAGATCGCGGTCCGCCGCGTCGTAGGCGCGCACGGCCGCGGCGCGGTCGCCGACGTGCTCGGCACAGCTGCCGACATTCGTCATCAGCACGGAGCGGGTATCGAGCCAGGCCGGTGGGACGTCGAGCGCGTCGCCATGCAGCCGCGCGATCCCGTTCGCCAGCAGGTCGCGTGCCTTCGCGACGGCGCCGCGGCGCAGCAGATAGTCGGCGAGACGGCTCATCGCCGTGCCGGCGTCGACGTGCAGCCGAACGTGCTCCGGATGCTCCTGCAGCAGTTTCTCGTACATCGCGACCGCTTCGGCGAGCGACTCCTCGGCGACCGCGGCGGCCGACGGCACGAAGCGGAACTTGTCGTCGGCGACGCGCACGAGCAGCGCGGAGATCGCGTCGAGCGTGGTTCCGAGACTCTTGCGCGCCTGCTTCGCGGCCGCCGCCAGCTCGGCGTTGGTCTCGCGCTCGCGCCACGCGAAGACCGCCGGCATCGCCAAGCCGCAAACGAGCAGCGACGCGAGTGCGGTCGCCAGCACACGATGGCGCTGGCACCAGCGCCACGCGCGCAGCGACCAGTCGAGCCTCCGCGCGCGGATCGGCCGCCGTTGCAGCACCGCGACCAGGTCCTGCGCGAACTGCTCGACGTCGTCGTAGCGGCGCTCGCGGTCGCGGTCCATCGCCTTCTGCAGCACGATGCCGAGCTCGCGCGGCACTTCGCGGTTGTGCTTCGTGACGTCCGGCACCTCGCCGTCGCAGATCTGCTGCAGGTCGGTGTCGCCGCGGAACGGCGGCACGAGGCTCAGCATCTGCCACAACGTGGCGCCGAGCGAGTAGATGTCGGTGCGTTCGTCGACCGCGTCGCCGCGCAGCTGCTCCGGCGACATGAACGCCGGCGACCCCGGCGCGGCGCCGGTGCGCGTGAACTGCTGCCGGCCGCCGAGCAGCGCGACGCCGAAGTCGAGCAGCACGGTGCGTCCATCGGCGGTCAACATCACGTTCGACGGCTTGATGTCGCGGTGCACGATGCCGCGCAGGTGCGCATGCCGCACGCCGAGCGCGACCGCGTGCGTGACGCGCGCACACACCTGCCACCAGGCGCCCTGCAGCGGATCGGTGTCGGAGCCGACGGCCCCGATCACCGAGCGCAGGTCCTTCGCGTTCAGCGTCGCGGGATCGCGGCCGGCCAGGGCCGCGCAGACCTCGTGCACGGTGTGGCCCTGCAGCAGCTCCATCGCATACCACGGCACGCCGTCCTGTTCGCCCGACGCGAGCACCGGCACGACGGCCGGGTGCGACAGCCGCGCCACGGCCTCGATCTCGCGGCGGAAGCGCTCGCGCGCACCTTCGAAGTAGAGCAGCTCGGGCCGCACGACCTTGAGCGCCACGCGGCGGCCGAGCGACTCCTGCTCCGCTTCGTAGACGACGCCCATGCCGCCGCTGCCGAGCCGCCGCACGAGCCGGAACTCGCCGAGGCGCTCGGGGAAGTCGCGCGCCGGTGCCGCCTCGCCGAACAAGCCGAGCCGGCGGCAACGCGCGAGGCCGCGTTCGACCGCGGTGCGATCGGCGCCGAGCCCGCGCAGGAACGCGTCGAGCGCGTCGGCGCCGCCCGTGTCGTGGGCGGCGAGCGCGTCGGCCAGCAGGCCTTCGATGCGTTCGGTGTCGGGCAGGGGCATCGGACGCGTGCGGAGCTTAGCGATTGGCTGTGGCATGCGCGGGAACGCTGGCGGCCGGCACCCTGGCGGCGGCGAACACGATCGCCGCGACCGGCACTGCCACCGGCAGCAGGCCGACACAGAAGATACGGAACAGCACGGCGATACGGCGGGTCATGGCAGGCTCTTTCGAGCACCAGGACCAGGAGCGGGCCCGCGTCACTGACGAGTTGCGAAATCCCCCGAAAGCACGCCAGGGAAGCAGCCGCCGGTCCCCTTTGCCCGGGTCGTCGCTACCGCGGCGGCCGGCGGCCGTTTCGTTCGGTCAGGGAAGGCGATGACCGGCAACCCGACGGAATTCTCGCGACGCCAGTGTGACATCGCCGCGAATGCTCGCACTGCGAAGAGGTCGCGCCTTCGCGACGCAACCACCAACCAAGAGAGAAAACATGATTCGTTGCCTGCCCCTGTTCCTCCTCGCAGCCGGCCTCGCGGCGCAGTCGACCTCCATCTTCCCGTCCGAGTACACCGCCGTCGCCGAAGGACCGAACAGCAGCGCGAACCTGCCGCTCGCCAACGGCACGTCGCGTTCGCTGATCGTCTACGACGCTGCCGACGTGACCGTGCCGACCGGCCATTCGATCACCCAGCTCGGCTTCCGCGAGGACGCCACCACGACCACGCTCGACAACGGCCGCGCGCTGCAGCTCGAGATCCGCATGGGCTACACGACGCTGAGCCCGAGCTCGCTGTCGACGACGTTCGACTCCATCTACGACGGCGCGCCGACCACGGTGTTCGGCCCGACCCTGTTCACGCTGCCGAACCTGCGCGACGCCGCGAATCCGCTGCCGAACGGCCAGCTGTTCATCACGCTGACGACGCCGTTCGCCTACGCGCCCGCCGGCCGCAACCTCGTCGTCGAGTATCGCGTGTTCGGCAACAGCATCGGCGGCGTGGCCTTCAACTACCGGCTCGACCGCGCCGACTTCTACTCGCCCGTCGTGACGGGAGCGCCGGGCTGCCAGCACTCGGGCAACAACGTCACGCAGCTCACGACGTCGCCGGTCCGCACCGGTGGCTACGTCTACTTGAACGGCGCCAACTCGCCCGCCAACAGCTTCGCGGTCATCGCGGTCGGCGTCGGCACGCAGCTCGTGAGCCCGTATCCGCTGGGTGTGCTGTTCCCGGGGATCCAGGCGTCGTGCACGGGGCAGATGGATCTCACGAACCTCGCGACGATCGGCGTCGGCACGTCCGCGCAAGGCAGCTTCAGCCCGTACTACCAGGTGCCGAACAACCCGGTGTTCAACGACCTCTGGTTGTCGCACCAGGCCATCGTGCTCGACGTGTTCTCGCCGGCGAGCATCGTGACTTCGAACGGCGTCGCGCTGCAGGTCGGCATCCTGCCGCGCTCGTCGATCCTCTACGCGAACGGCCTGCCGTCGACGACGACCACGGGCACGGTCAGCGCGAACTACTGCCCGGTCGCCTTCTTCCGCTGGCTGTGAGAGGGTGAAGACGTCGCTGCTGGCTCACGCAGCGACGTTCGCCATGCGGCGAAGGCGCAGCGCGTACCACGAGCTGTCGAGTGAGTAGAACGGCACCGCGATCGGCAGCACCAACAGGGCGAGCCACGGCACTGCGACGTAGCCGGCCCATGCGGCGCGCGACCATCGCGCCGATGCGGCGCCGTCCCGCGTTGCCGCGAGCAGCCAACGGCGCTGACTTCGCAGCGAGGCAGCGACAGGCGGCCGTGCCGTCCGGCCACGAGGGCACCTCTTCGCCTGCCCTGCCGCGCATTCCGCTCCCGTCGCGTTATCCTCCCGCCCCTATGAGACTCGCGTTGCCGCGTTCGTTCCCGCTCCTCACGTTGTCGCTGACCCTGCTGTGGTGCCCCGTGGCCGCGCAGGAGAACCAGGAGAAGCCGAAACCCGCGGCTGCGAAGACCGACGCGGCTGTCGACAAAACACCCGCGAAAGCGCGTGTGCCGTTCCTGCGCCCGAACGGCTCCTACGAGGATCTCGCCGAGATGGGCTTCAGCCCGCTGTCGCTGCTCGGCGACGGCGGCGCGCCGCCGAAGCCGTTCTTCCGCTTCCTCGAAGCGGTCGATGCGCTCGCGAAGGTGCCCGAACCGCTCGTCGTGCTCGACCTCTCCGGCAAGGCGCAGTTCAACCTGCCGCAACTCCGTGAGCTCGAGCGGGCGATCGCGCGCGTGCGCGGCGCCGGCAAGCAGATCACGTGCTACCTCGAGAATGTCGACGCGGGCACCTACCAGATCGCGTCGCTGTGCGACCAGGTGCTGATGGCCGACATGGGCACGCTGGACCTGCGTTCGCCGGCGATGTCCGTCATGCACATGAAGGACGCGCTCGATCTCCTCGGCGTGCAGGTCGAGGTCACGCGCGTCGGCGCGTTCAAGGGAGCCGTCGAGCCCTACATGCTGCCCGCGATGTCCGATCACCTGCGGCAGCACTACGAGACGATGCTGCGTTCGATCAACGACGACGTCGTGCGCCGCATCGCCACGGGCCGCAAGCTCGACCCGGAAGCCGTGCGCACGCTGCAGGCGGAGCGCATGTTCACGGCCAAGCAGGCGCTCGAGAAACACCTCGTCGACCGCCTCGTGCCGTGGAGCGGTGCTTTGCGCGCGCTGGCCGTGGTGCGCGGCAACGACGAGTTCGAGCTGGCCGACGCGGCGCCGAGGCAGAAGGCGCAGAGCCGCGACTTCATGACGATCCTCGCGAACATCTTCCGGCAGAAGAAGGAGGAGGATCTCGACGACCCGCTGATCGTCGTCATGCACCTCGCGGGTCAGATCGTCGACGGCGACAAGCCCGCGCCCGGCAGCATGGTCAGCGGCGTGGCCGTGAAGAAGCTCGACGAGCTGGCCGCGAACGAGCACGTGAAGGGCGTCGTCGTGCGCATCAACTCGCCGGGCGGCTCGGCGACCGCGAGCGAAGCGATCCGCACGGCGCTCGCGCGCCTCGCCGCGAAGAAGCCCGTCGTCTTCTCGATGGGTGAGCTCGCCGCGTCGGGCGGTTACTGGATCACGACGATCGGCGCCCCGATCCTCGCCGAAACCGCGACGATCACGGGCTCGATAGGCGTGTTCGGCATGCGCTTCCAGCCCGGCGCGCTGATGCGGCGGATCGGCGTGCACTCGGAGATCGTGCACCTCGACGACGGTCCGCTGATGGACGCGATGGACCGACCCTGGAGCGACACGGCCCGCGCGCTCGTGCAGGGCTTCGTCGACGACGTCTACGACCGCTTCCTCGCGAACGTCGCCGCTTCGCGCAAGCGCTCGAAGAACGAGATCGACGCGATCGCGGGCGGCCGCGTGTGGTCGGGCCAGCAGGCCGTCGAGAACGGCCTCGTCGACGCGATCGGCGGCGTGGACGACGCGGTGGCCCGCGTGCGCGCCGCGGCGAAGGTCGGCGACGACGTCGACGTCGTGCACGTGCCCGAGCCGAAGAACTTCGCCGACTCGCTGTTCGCTTCGATGTTCGACGCGCAGGTGAAGTTGGGTGGGGACGTGGCGGCGCTGCGTGCCGTGCTCGCGCAGTGTGGTCACCTCGGCGAAGCAGTCGCGGTGCTGCACGACGCGCTGACGAGCGACGGCAAGGCACACGTCTACGCGCTGATGCCCGCGGGTCTGCGCGTGCGCTGATCCTCTGATCCTCGGCGGCCCCTTGCCGCGGTCCCGTGCGCTGCGGACGATGGCCCGTCCTTCTCGGGTGGTCCGAGAAGAGCTCCCTCCTCGTCGGGCCGACATGTCGGGTCAAAGCGCAAAACAATGGGCACTCGGCGGCGCCTTCGGGCGGCTGCTGATGTCGGGTCGCGAGGCGCTGCAGATCGTCAAGGCCGCGCTGAAGACGCCCGAACTGGTCGGCACCATCGCCAACGACCAGTTGGCCACGCAACTCGCCACGCGGCTGCCGAGGCCCGGCAGCACGTTCATCGACGTCGGCGCGCACATCGGCTCCATCATCACGTCGGTGGCGCAGCGCGATGGATCGATCCGCATCGTCGCGATCGAGGCCATCCCCGAGAAGGCGCGGCGCCTGCGGCGCAAGTTCCCGTCGGTGACGATCCATGATTGCGCGGTGGGGGAGCAGGACGGTGAGGTCTCGTTCTTCGTACACGCTCGCGAATCGGGCTACAGCTCGCTCGGCCGGCCGGAGAAGAGCGATGGCAACGTCCGCGAGGTGAAGGTGCCGATTCGCCGGCTCGACGACCTCGTCGCGCCCGACGGCATCGACGTGATCAAGATCGACGTCGAGGGCGCGGAGCTGGGCGTGGTGCGCGGCAGCCCGAAGCTGATCGCGGCGAGCCGCCCGATCATCATGTTCGAGAGCGGCCCTGGCGACGCTGCGGGCCTCGGTTACACGAAGCCGGCGATGTGGAAGTTCTTTGCCGACGCCGGCTACACGCTGCACGTGCCGAACCGCGTCGCGCACAACGACGACGGCCTGAGGCTCGAAGGCTACGTCGACAGCCACGTCCACCCGCGCCGCACCACGAACTACTTCGCGATTCCCACCGAACGCCGCATCGAGATCCGCGACCGGGCTCGCGCGCTGCTCGGCATCGTGGGCTAGCTGGAGGTTCTCGATGAGACTCGCGCTCCCTTCGCTGGTGATCGCGCTGGTCGTGGTCACCGCCTGGTTCGCGTGGCCACGCGCGGACGTCGAGGCTCCGGACGCGCCCGCGCTGACGACCGAACCCGCCGCGGCACCAGTCGCGTCGACGACGGCGACCGCGACGCCAGAACGCGAGCAAGCCGTTGCCGCCGACGACACGACGCCGGCGGCGGCGGCCGTCTGCACGTTCCTCGACGGCGTGCCGGTGCCGTCGCTCGTCCGCGACGTCCGGCTCTCGCCGCCGACCGATTGGAACGAGGCAACGCCGCGGCATGCAGTGCCCGTCGCAGGCGATCGCTTCGCGGTCGTGGCGCGCGACTGCCAGATCGTGTTGCTCGATCGCAGCGAGCTACCGCCGCGCGGCGAACGGCGCATCGACATGACGCGTGCACCCGTTCTCGACGTGCGGCTCGTCAACGTGCCGCGCGGGCTGCGCGACCGCCTGCGGCTGTTGCTGCAGCTCGACTACGGCCAGCTCGAGCGCGGCGAGAACGTCGCGTCGCTGATGGTGGGTTGTGGGCCGTTCGATCTGGCAGAGGACCGGGTACTGGTTCCGCTCGCGCTGCCGAAGCCGGGCCGTCTCGACGTGCACGCGGTCTCGCGGCACTCGACGCACAGCTATCCGACGCCGAAGGTCCCGTTCGAGCCGGTGTCGCAGGTGATCGAGATCGATCTCGGCGTGCTCGCGCCAGCGTGCTCGCTCGCCGACCTCTCGCTGACGCTGCGCTTCCCATACGCGCATCCCGACGGCGAGATGGACCTCTCGCTCGTCGATGACGCGGGGTCGACCATGATGTACCAGCGCCGCGTGCGCGGTGGTGCGAGACAGCTCGAGTACCGGTTCCGCGACCTGCCGCCCGCACGCGTGCAGCCGATCCTGCAGCAACGCGCCGGTGCAGCATCGCCTCCGATCCCGCTGGCGCCGATCGAACTGAGGGTCGGCGACGTCGAAGCAACGCGCGACGTCGTCGCCGAGAGCTCGCTGCACGTCGTGCTGTCGGGTCGCGAAGGGCTCGCCGAAGACGGCGTCAGCGTGCTGCTCCGCATGGAGAGTGGCGACGTCCTGGTCGCGAACTGGCCGCGCGGCAACGACACGCGATTCGAGCGCCTCGCCGCGACGACGCTGTATGCGCAGGCGGTCGCCTACGACGGGCGCCGTTGTTCGCCGATCGTGCGCATCGAGATCGGTAGCGCGCAGTCGCACGAGCTCAACCTGCAGCTCGTGCCCGCCGCCAAGGTCGAGGTCGCCGCCAGCGCCTTCGGAGCCGACGTGCGCTGCCTCGACGTGCACCTTCTGGGCCAGCTGGCGTGTCGCGTCGCGCTCCTGTACGGGCGGCACACGACGTTCTGGCTGCCCCTCGGCGAAGCGCGGGTCCAGTGGTCCGGCGGAGCGCGCACGCTGCGCGTCGATCCCGGCGTGCTCAATCGCTGGCCGTGACGCGTGCCCCCGATCGGTGATCGGCGCGGCGGAGAGCGACGGCGTGATGGTCCTCGATCCCGCGCCGATGCTGGCGGTCGAGTTCGCGGCCTACGCGAACAAGGTCCCGGTGTGGAGCGCACCGGTCGTCATGCCTCCCGACCGCAGCGAGTACGAAGTGACCGTCGTGCTGCCCGACTGAGCGCAGCGCGTGTGCCGCGCAGGTCCGTCAGAGCGCGCCGATCGTCAGCTGCAGTCCATTCGTGCTCGTGAGTCGCACGATGCCGGCGGCCCCGAGCTCGATGCCGACGACTTGCAGGCGCACCTGCAGGTCCGTCACAGCATGCCGATCGTCAGGTCCAAGGCATTCGTGCTCGTGAGGACGATGCCGGTGGCGGTGAGCTCGATGCCGACCACCTGCAGGCGCAGCTGCAGTCCGGCGAGGCTCGGCAACGCCGGTACGGCCCACGTGCTCGTCGCCGTGCCGCCGCTCGGCAGCAGCAGGTCCATGACGATCGGCGCGACGAACAGCGAACACCCCGGCGCGCTGGCTGGCAACGGCAGCGCCGGCGCTGCCGAACCGAACACTTGCACCGCGAGCGAGTTCGTGAGCATGCTGCTCGCGGTCGCCGTGAAGACGCTGCCGACCCAGGGCGCGTTGTTCGCGCCCAGCGTCATCGGTCCCGCGGCACCGGCACAGCCGGCGCCGACGCTCGAAACCGCGGCCGGGCACGTCGGCTGGCCATGCGCAAAGCCGATGCTCACGACACTGCCCGCGCTCTGCACGGCGCCAGCGACGAACACTTCGCCGCGGCCGCTCGCGGTGACGAACAACATCGGCGAGACCAGTGCCCGGACGTTCCCGAACGATTCCCACCCGCTGCTGCGCAGCCGGTAGATGCTGCTCTGGGCGCCGCCGCCGAGGTACAGGAAGGCGCCACAGGCGATCAAGTCGCCGTTCGGCAGCTCGTCGAGACTGCTGGGACCGAAGCCCGGGAAGATGATCGGCAGTTGCGTCCACGTCGTTCCGTCCCAGCGCTGCGTCGTGATACCGTCGCTCGCGACAAGACCGCCGCGGGAATCGGCCAGCAGCTGGCGGACCTGGTTCAGTGCGCCGGGCAGCGGCGTGATCGTGCCGCTGCTGACGAGCGCGACACTGGCGCCGGTGCCGGGGGCGAAGCCTCCGATCGCCATGTTACCGTTGGGCAGCGACGCCAAGGCCGCGACCGCGATCAAGCCGGGGGGCAACGCAAGCGGGCCCCACGTGAGGCCGTCGAATCGCATCAAGCCGCCCCCGATTGCGAGGACATCGCCGTTCGCGCCAGCCGCCAGATCCGAGGCGGCAAAGGACAACCCGCCGGCGAGCGGCGACCACACCTGGCCGTTCCAACGCGCGACTCGGTTCGCGGGCGCGCCGCCGGCATTGGCGAAGCTGCCGCTGACCACGAGATCGCCGTTCGGCGCAGGCGCGAGCGCGCTCACGGAACCGTCGACACCGGAACCGAGCGGCGACCACACGCTGCCGTTCCAGCGCGCGAGGTTGTTCGCGGCCACGCCGCCGAACGATGCGAACGATCCGCCGACCACGACGTCACCGTTCCACATGCGCACCATCGCGCGGACGTCGGGAGGCGTTGGTCCGCCGATGGTCTGCCAGCTCACGCCGTCGAACCGCGTGACGGAGGGCGCGTTGGGCGACGGCGGCCACGCGCCTACGAGCAGGGCGCCGTTGCTGTCCTCGGCGAACCCGACCGCGCGCGGTGGACCACCCGCGACCGGGGTCCAGCCCGCGCCGTTCCACCGATACAGGCCCGTCTCCCACGACGACCCCGGCCCGATCAAGACGTCCCCGGTGGCCCTCGCGATCAGCGCTCCCCCAATGCTGATCGGCGGGTTGAGCGACTGCATCGCGACGCCGTTCCAGCGCACGGCGCCCGTTTGCAAGCCGTTGATGAAGAACCTGCCGGTCGCCAGCAGGTCGCCGTTGGGGTGCACTGCCACCTTGCTCACGATCGAGGCCGTCGTCGAGCTTGTCGCTGGATCGAGACCAGGCACCGGTTGCCAGAGCACGCCGTCCCAACGCTGCAGGCCGTAGTACGTGCTGCCCTGGAGGATGTAGCCGCCCGCGATGATGTCGCCGTTGGGCATGCGCGCCAGCGCCCTCACGTCGAAAGAAGGGAAGCCGTTGCCGAGCGGCGACCACGACACACCGTCCCACCGCGCCACGGAGTGCGTCGTTGTCGCACCTGCATTGTGGAACCAACCGCCAACGACGAGGTCGCCGTTCGGCAACACGAGCAGCGCGAAGACTGTGCCGTCGAGACCCGGACCCAGCGGCGTCCAGGAACTGCCGTCCCATCGCGCGATGTTGTTCACTGCCTGCCCACCGGCCGAGCTGAACAAGCCGCCGGCGACGAGGTCGCCGTTCGGCAACATGGCGAGTGCGTACACATTGCTCGAGTAACCCCAGATACCGGAGCCGAGCGGCTGCCACGTCGTGCCGTCCCATCGCGCGATGTTGTTGATGAAGGCGGAGTCGGCGATCGCGAACTGACCGCCGGCGACGAGGTCGCCGTTCGGCAGCTCGAGGATCGCGGGCACTGTGCCGTACGGACCTCTGGCGCCGGGTCCGGGCAACCAGTCGAACTCGCACTGGGCGGTGAGCGGCGTCGCGAGCGCGGCTGCTGCGACGAGGGAAGAGAGGGAGGACGCTAGACGCGAAGGGCGGGCCATCGGAACTCCTTGCAAACCAGAGAGAGAGGTTTGCGGCGAGGACTCCGGCCGTGGCGCGATTCGCCACGGCGGTTCGAGCGCGCGTCAGTCTAGCGCGAAGCGTGTCGCGGTAAGCGCTTCCGCACGGAGGGCAGCGGTGCAATTGCGCCGCCGGCCCGCCCCCGATCGGCGCGCTGTGGCATTGGTAGGCTGCCCGACGCACATGACTTTGCCTCCGCCCGATCTTGCTGCGCACGTCGCCCGCCATGGCGCGGGTCTGCGGCAGCTCGCGCTCGAGCTGGCCGGCGATAGCGGTGCTGACGACGCGCTGCAGCAGACTTGGCTCGCCGCCATGCTGCATTGGCCGCGGCACGACGCGTCGATCGGCGGCTGGCTCGCGACGACGCTGCGCAACGTCGTGCGTGGTTCGCGCCGGCAGCAGAGGCGCCGCGAGCAGCGCGAGCAGATCGCCGCGACTGCGCGCGGCGAAGCGGGCGAGGACCACGCCTCGGTGCTTGCGCGCGGCGAAGTCGCCCAGCGCCTCATCGCCGCGGTGCTCGCGCTCGATCCGGTGCATGGCGACACGATCTGGCAGCGCTTCTTCGAGGACCGCACGCCGCGCGCGATCGCCAAAGCTAGCGGCGTGCCGGTCGGAACGGTCAAGAGCCGACTCAAGCGCGGCCTCGCAATGCTGCGCGAACGGCTCGCGGAACATGATGGCGCCGACTGGCGCGGCGGTTTCGCCGCCGCGTTCGGCCTGCGCGCAGCGGTGACAGGAGTCGTGGTCATGGCGACGTGGACGAAGGTAGCGGTGGGGGGTGCGGTCGCGGCGGCCCTGCTCGCGGCGGCATTGTGGTGGCCGGCACCCGGCGACGTCGTGCCGCGTGGGGACTCGCACGGCGCTGCGCCGGCAGCGCTCGCCGCGGGCGTCGGCACGCGCACGAGCGACGTCGTCCGCGACGCCGCAGAACACGAACGGCTCGCGGCGGCGGCCTCACAGGCGCCACCCGCGGCCGGTGTCGCGCGTTGCAGCGGCCGCGTGATCGATGCCGCGACCAAGGCGCCGCTGCAAGGCGCGACCGTGATCCTGCGGCGGTCGATGCGCAGCCAGGACGAGCCGACGGACGCGTCGTCCGTCACGCGCGACGACGGCGCGTTCGTGTTCGACTTCGCGAGCGACGGCGTGCAATCGGTGCGACTGTGGTTCCGCGGACCCGAGCACGTCGTCGTGTGGGGGGAGCTGTCGCCGCTCGAGGCGGGTCAGGACGACGAGCTCGGCGACTTCGAGCTCGTTCGCGGGCGCCGCCTGTCGGGGCGCATCACGGACGAACAGGGCGTGCCGCTGCCGCGCGGCACGCTGCTGCGCGCGATGTTCTTGTCGCCGTGGTCCGGAAAACTGAATCGGTCCGCGTCGCTCGACGTCGCGGTCGACGTCGACGGAGCGTTCACGCTCGCGCCCGCGGTCCCGTTCGGCGGCGTCGAGTTCGAGATCGCGGCTGGCCAGCACGAGCTGCGCGAACGCATCGACGTCACCGCCAGTGAGCCTGCCAGCGTCGTGCTGACGGCGCGCCGGCGCGCGTCGATCCGAGGCGTCGTCGTCGACGGCGACGGCTCGCCGCTCGCCGGCGTGCGGTTGGTCGCATGGCCGGGGGATGCCGTGCAGAGCACCGCGGGCGACGGCACGTTCACGCTGCCTCGACCAAACCACTGGGCCCCGGCGACGGCGGAGGTGCGCGTCGTGCACGCGCCGGAGTTCCTCGTGTCGCAGACGAAGGACGTGCCGTGGAACACGACCGACCTGCGCATCGTGCTCGTGCGCACGGCGCCAGTGCCGATCGAAGTGATCGACGATGCGGGCGCGGTTGTCGAGCGGTTCGGCGTCGTGCTGCAGCGCGACGGAACCGATGCAACCCCGCGCGGCACCGTGCTGCAGCGCGGCGAGCACGCCGGCGGCCGCCTCGACGTGGAAGGCGTCGACCCTGGCCGCACGTCGTTGCGCGTCGTGCCGGTCGATCCGCAGCTGTCGCCGAGCGCCTGCGTGGAGATCGCGACGAACGAGCCGCGGCGCTTCGTGCTCGCGCGGCGCTTGCCGTGCACGGTCGAAGTGCGGTGCTCTGGCCAGCCGGTCGCCGGCGCGCAGGTCGAGATCCTGTTCGGCGGCCCGGACGGCGTGCGTGACCACCAGTTGCGCGACGTCGTCGAGCCGCACCGCGGCGAGCGCGCATGGATTCCCGGCGGCGACGCCGAGCGCGTCGCCGAAGCGCGCACCGATCCGACCGGGGTCGCGTCGCTGCTGCGCGATGCGGCGCCGGGGCGCTACACGCTGCAGGTGCGCGTCGACGGTCAGCCGCCGTTCCGCGTCGCCGATCCTGTGTTCCCGGCGGTCGTCGAGGTGCCGGGAGTCGGCGCTGTCGCCGAGCGGCCGGGGATCGCGGGCCGGGTGCAGCTGCGCGGGCACCGGCGCGGCGAGGCGTTCGTCCGGCTCACCGGGCCGCTGAACAGGATCATCACCCCGCAGCCCGACGGTACGTTCCGGGTGGCAGGGCTGACCGCGGGCAGGTATCGCATCGGGTTTGGCGGCATCGACGCGAGCACTCGCGAGGTCGAAGTGCGCGACGGTGAGACGACCGTCGTCGACTTCGACTTCGCCGATCACCCGGCGGCCGTGTTCCACGGCCGTCTCGTGCGGAACGGTGCGCTGCCGGCGGGACTCACGGCCGAGCTGCTGCGCGTCGTCGCGGGGCAGCGGCCTGCGACGGCGGGCAGCGCACCAGTCGGCGCTGACGGGGTGTTCACGATCGGCGAGCTGCAGGAGGGCACGTATCGCGTCGCGCTGCGCACGCCCGGAACGTCCCCGCTCGCGATGCCGGCGCTGTTCGCGGAGACGTTCGTGATCGCGGCTGGTGAGCAGGTGCACGTCGACCTGCCGCTGCCAAAGCACCGCCTCGTCGTGCGCCTGCAGCGCGCCGACGGCTCGGTCGCGCGCGGCACCAAGGTGCTGACGCGCTGCGACGGCGTGCAGTGGCCGTCGTTCGCCATGTTCGCGGCGGAGAGCGACGGCGTGATGGTCTTCGATCCCGCGCCGATGCTGGCGGTCGAGTTCGCGGCGTACGCGAACAAGGTCCCGGTGTGGAGCGTACCGGTCGTCATGCCTCCCGACCGCAGCGAGTACGAAGTGACCGTCGTGCTGCCCGACTGAGCGCAGCGCGTGTGCCGCGCAGGTCCGTCACAGCGCGCCGATCGTCAGGTCCAACGCGTTCGTGCTCGTGAATTGCCAGCTGCCGGTGCCCGTGAGCTCGATGCCGACGACTTGCATGCGCACCTGCAGCCCCGCGAGGCTCGGCACGGCAGGCACGGCCCACGCGCTCGTCGCGGTCCCGCCGCTCGGCACCAGCAGATCCATGACGATCGTCGCGACGCGCTGCACACACCCGTGTGCGCCCGGCAACGGCTGCGCCGGCGCTGCCGTTCCGAGCAGTTGCAGCCCGAGCGAGGGAGTTGCCATGCCGCTCGCGGTCGCCTTGAAGACGCCGCCGACCCAAGGCGTGTTGTTCGCGGCCAGCGTCACGAGTCCCGCGCCGCCGCCCGTGCAGCCGGCGCCGACGCTCGATACCGCGGCGGGGCACGTCGGCCGGGCGTGCGCCAGACCGATGCTCACGACGCTGCCCGCGCTCCGCACGTCGCCACCGACGAACACCTCACCGCGCCCGCTCGCGGCGACCGGGAACGCTGCCGAGGAGCTTGCTTGGACGTTGCCGAACGACTGCCACCCGCTGCTGGTCAACCGGTAGACGTTGCTCGCGGCGCCGCCGCCGAGGGACTGGGAGTAGCCGGAGGCGACCAACTCGCCGTTCGACATCTCGCCGAGACTGTGGATGGTGATCGTCGGCAGCGACGTCCACGTCGTTCCGTCCCAGCGCTGCGTGCTGGTGTTGCCGGTGCCATAGTAGCTCTGCGCGACGAGACCGCCGCGGGAGTCGGCCAGCAGGTGAGAGATCGAGGTCGGCGCACCGGGCAGCGGAATGATGGTGCCGCCGCTGAAGATCGAAACGCCCGTGAACAGGCCGATCGCGTAGTCGCCGTTGGGCATGGACACCAAGGCAGTGACGGAACTGCCGGGTATCGTTTGCGTGCTCCACGTGAGGCCGTCGAATCGGTCGACGCCGGCCGAAGCGACTGCGAGAACCTCGCCGTTGTTGCCGGCCGCCAGCTGGAAGGGCACGAAGGGCAGTCCGCCGCCGAGCGGCGACCACGCCTGCCCGTCCCAGCGCGCGATGCGGTTCGCGGGCGCGCCCCCGGCGCTGCCGAAGGTGCCGGCAGCGATGAGGTCGCCGTTCGGGGCGGCCGCGAGCGTGTATACCGCCGAGTTGACGCCGAGCCCCAGCGGCGACCACGCGTTGCCGTTCCACCGCGCGAGGTTGTTCGCGGCCACGCCGCGCAACGATGCGAACGAGCCGCCGACCACGACGTCCCCGTTCGGCATGCGCACCATCGCGCGCACGGTGGGAGGCGGCGAGCCGAACGACTGCCAGTTCACGCCGTCGAACCGCGTGACGGCGCGCCCCGTCGCAGGATTCTGACTCGAGCCGACGAGCAGACGGCCATTGCTGTCCTCGGTGAACGTGTCCACCTTCGGCGGACTGCCCGAGACCTGGATCCAGCTCGTGCCGTTCCAGCGATACGCGTCCGGCACCGAGTCATACCCGCCGCCGACCCACACGTCGCCGTTGGCCCTCGCGATCAGCGCTCGCGCTTCCCATACCGGCGCAGGGTCGAGCGCCTGCATCGTGACGCCGTTCCAGCGCACGGCGGCCCTCGCCACACCGCTGATGAACATCCTGCCGGCCGCGATGAGATCGCCGTTGGGGTGCACCGCCAGGTCGTTCACCATGCGCCAGGTTTGCGGATTGGGCAGGCTCGCCGATGCATCGAGTCCGGGCACCGGTTGCCAGCTCACGCCGTCCCATCGCTGCAGGCCGTAGTACAGACCTCCCTGCAATAGCGAGCCGCCGGCGATGATGTCGCCGTTCTGCATGCGCGCGAGCGACGTCACCTGCCACAACTGGAAGCCGTTGCCGAGGGGCGACCACGACACACCGTCCCACTGCGCCACGAGCGACGCAGCCGTTCCTCCTGCGTTGTGGAAGATGCCACCGGCGACGAGGTTGCCGTTCGGCAACTGGAGCAGTGCTTGGACTGTGTTGTCGACACCCGAGCCCAGCGGCGCCCAGGAACTGCCGTTCCAGCGCGCGATGTTGGAGGCCGGCTGCCCACCGGCCATGGTGAACGTCCCGCCGGCGACGATGTCGCCGTTCGGCGACCTGACGAGCGCGGTCACGATGCCGTTGGTGCCGGTGCCGAGTGGCCGCCACGTCGTGCCGTCCCATCGCGCGATGTTGTTCGCGAGGACGGAGCCGGCGGCGGTGAACAAGCCACCGGCGACGAGATCGCCGTTCGGCAGCTCGAGGATCGCTACCACCGGGCCGTTCGGACCGTTGTTGTCCCCGGGCAACCAGGTGAGCTCGCATTGCGCGGCGAGGGATGTCGCGAGTGCTGCTGCCGCGAGGAAGGAAGCGAGCGAGGACGCCAGACGTGAAGGGCAGGCCATCGAGATTTCCTTGCGAGCAAGCGGAGAGAGATCGCGGCGAGGGCTCCGGCCGAGGCGCGCTTCGACCAGCGCGGTTCGGGAGCGTCACTACTCTACCGCAAAGCGGGTCGCGGTAGCGTGCTTCCCGCACGGGAGGGCAGTTTCATCCCCTCCGCCATGCGCGCGAACGCGACCAGCTGCGTCGCGACCTGTTTGTCGAGCTCGAGCTCGTTCTTGGGCGGCGCGGCGTTCTGCGCGCCGAGCGCCGGCGAGGCGCATGCGCCCACGATAGCGGCCGGCGCCGCCGTTGCCGCGGGAAGGAACCGCCGCCACCGCCGTCTCTCCGCACGCCGATCGACCATCGCCAAGGAACCCGCATGCCTCGCTCCGTCTCCGGTCTCCTCTCGTACTCCGCCGTGCTGTTGCTCGCCGCCTCGCCCGCCGCACAGGAACCCGAAGCCAAACCCGACCCGACGCGCGTCGTCGCCCGGCCCGCGCAGCCGGCGACGGTTGCGCTCGGGCAACCGTTCTCGCTGCCGCCCGGCGATCACGACCTCGTCGACCTCGTCGAGAAGGCCGCGACGATCCTCGGCCGGAACATCCTCTGGCAGGAGACCGAGCGCCAGGTCGGGAAGGGCCCGGGCCTCACCGTGTCGCTGAACAACCCGGTCAAGCTGACGCCGCCCGCGTTCGAGGAGCTGCTCGCGAACCTGCTCTACTCGCGCGGCTTCGCGATC
>Ga0111538_10002107_pt1 | contig 27983 bp, 14 predicted proteins | sample SoiMethybrSBSTD1_FD_79669 | JGI IMG/M metagenome (GOLD analysis project Ga0111538, IMG submission 79669) | Bulk soil microbial communities from a Populus tree surrounding site in Tennessee, USA - Soil MetaG P. TD hybrid SBSTD1 (version 2)... | ecosystem: Environmental > Terrestrial > Soil >...
ACTGCGCCCTGCGAGATATGAGATCACCGCCGAATTGAGAGGATTCCGCAAACGCTCTCAGCGGGGCTTTGTGGTGGAGGTCAATCAGACCGCGCGGCTAGATATGGAGATGCAAGAGCGAGTGTGACTTGAGGTGATGGAGTGGCGCTCGCCACCTTCGTAGCGCTGATTCGTTGCAACTACTTATGACGACTTTCAAACAAAAGTCTGTTTTTGCCTTATTAGCGATCTTGCTGGTTATCGTTTTGCGCTCTGGCCCTGCCGCGTCGGGATGGCAGGCTGGCGGCAAAAGCAAGCTCTCGCCAATCAAGCTGGTCTATCCCAACGGACTCGCGCTTGATGACAGAGGCGATCTGTACATCTCCGACATCGGAACACACCGCATTCTGAAGCTCAATCGGCTGGGACGGCTGATCGTCGTGGCCGGAACAGGAGAAGGAGGGTTCAGCGGCGACGGAGGGCCGGCGACCAAAGCTCGACTCAATGCGCCGCACGACCTGGCCTTTGATACGGAAGGTAACCTGCTCATCGCCGACACGTTCAATCACCGCATCCGCCGCATTGACCGTCAGGGAGTGATCACGACAGTGGTTGGCATTGGCGAAGCGCCGTATGCAGGCTACGGCGTCCCTGCGCCGAAGGACAGGCTCAACAATCCCCAGGGCGTCGCGGTTGATCGCGCGGGAAATATTCTGATCGCCGACACCTACAACCGCGTCGTGCGGCGGCTTGACCGCAACGGAACGCTGACGGTGATCGCCGGATCAGTGGCCGGACTGAGCGGTGACGGCGGCCCGGCGACTGAAGCGCAGTTGAACCTGCCGATGGCCGTGACTGTCGGGCCTGATGGCGGCGTCTATATCAGCGACGCGGCTAACAGCCGCGTCCGGCGCGTCACGACGGACGGCGGGATTCGGACGGTGTCTGGTTTCGGCGGAGGAGAAGGACTCGGCGGCGCTGGCTTTGTGGGCGACGGCGGCCCCGCGGAGAAGGGCAAGCTCTTTACGCCGGCGGATGTGAAATTCGACACGGCGGGCAACCTCTATATTTCAGACAGCGGCAACAATCGCATTCGCGTCGTCCGTGGCGGAACCATCACAACCTTTGCCGGATCAGGGCGGACAGGATTCAGCGGCGACGGCAAAGAGGCCATGGCCGCCGAATTGAACACTCCGCAGAAGATCGCTATCGCCAAAGACGGCAGCGTTTTCATTGCCGACCGAGGCAATCAGCGCGTCAGAAAAGTCGACGCGAAAGGCTTCATCACGACAGTGGCGGGCGAAGGCAAGCCCACAGGAATGTTCTTCGATCCTGAAGGCATACGTTAAACCGAGAGGGAGAATCATGATGCAATATCGCCTGTTCATCAAAACATCGCTCATCGCTACCTGGATCGCAGTCGCGATCTGGTTCGGAGCGGATTCGCTTCAGGCGCAGAAACAGACTTCCGGTAAGAACAAGTTCCCCGGTGAACACTCGGACGAAAAGCTCAAGCCGCAGCGCCCCGACAAGCAGGTCAGCGATCTCACGAGCGGCGTCGCCGCGAAATTGCCGCACACCGGCGCTAATGGGCGGAAGGTCGCCATTCGCAACCTGGTTGACGAACATCTGTTCGGCGCGATGACGAAAGACCGGATTCCAAACGCGCCGGTCTCGAACGATTACGAATTCTGCCGCCGCGTCTACCTGGACCTGACCGGGCGCATCCCGACTCCCGATCAACTCAAGGCCTTCGCGGGCAACAATGATCCGAATAAACGCGACAAACTGATTGACGAATTGATCGATAGCCCGGCGTGGGTGGATCACTGGAGTTACTGGTACGGTGACCTGGTGCGAAACTGCGGCAACCGCATCGGCAATCCCGCGCTGAAGCATTTCGACGCGTGGATCAGGCAGTCGTTCAAAGAGGACAAACCCTACGATCGGTTCGTGACCGAGATGCTGACAGTTTCCGCGCCCAACACGAACTGGATGCCGGACGCCGCGGCCTCGGGCTTCCTGACGCGTTCGCACATCACCGGCCTCACGATGTATGACGACAATTACGAAGACACGGCCGACGAGATCATCGTCAATTCGGCGCGCATCTTCCTCGGCGTCAACTACCAGTGCATCTCCTGCCATGGCGGCAAGGGCTTTCTCGAAAAGGTCAGCCTCGACCTGGTCGCGAAGAAGCGGCGCGACTTCTGGGCGATGGCCGCCTTCTTCGGCAAGACGCGCGTCCGCGTGGTCACTTACCAGGATCGCTACACGGTCACGGAAGAAGGAACCGGTTACGACACGAAGGGCTGGAGTCAGGTTCGATTGCAGCGCGAAGGCGGCGAGATTCATCCGACCTTCATGTTGACGGGCGAAAAGGCCGATCTGGGCAAACCGCTGCGCCCGCAGTTCGCGCGGATGCTGACGACCGACCCGCAGTTCGCGCGCGCCACGGTTAATCTGATCTGGAAACAATTCTTTGGCCTCGGCATCGTTGATCCGGTGGATTCGTTTGATCTGGCGCGGCAAGACCCGAAGGTCACGCTGCCCGCGCCGTGGACGTGCCAGCCGACGAATACCGAGCTGCTCGATGCGCTGGCGCGAGATTTCGCGACACATCGCTTCAGTCTGAAACACTTGATGCGAACGATCGCGCGGTCGAGCGCATATCAGCTCTCTTCGCGCTTCGACGGCGAATGGAAGGAGAGTTACACGCCGTACTTCGCCCGCCACTTCGTCAAGCTGCTGACCGCCGAGCAGATTCACGACGCGATCTCGCAGGCCACCCAGGTCTTCGGTGATTACAGGCGCAAAGATTACGTCTATGACACGCCGATCGCCCCGGCGCGTTTCTGGACCGAGGCCGCGTCGCCCGAAGACATCAACAACGGCGAGGCGAAGAATTTCCTGCGCACTTTCGGGCAGGCCAACCGCGAGCAGTTTGATCGCCAATCGGTCGGCTCGATTCTTCAGGCAATGACGCTGATGAACAGCCCGTTTGTAACCAGGCGAGTGACGGCCGCCAATGGCAGCCTGGTCGATCAACTGGTGAAATCCGCAAAGAGCAGCGCGGAGATTGTGGATGAGCTTTATCTGGCGACGCTGTCGCGCTACCCGCTGGCGCAGGAGAAACAGATTGCGATCGAGTGGCTCGAGAAGGATCGCAAGCAGGGGGCTGAAGACCTGCACTGGGGTCTGCTGAACAAGCTCGATTTCGTCTTCAACTACTGAGGTGCATTAAGCTATGAATAATAATGAACGGAACATCCCAATGCTAACGCGGCGCGAATTGCTGCGCGTCGGCGGGGTCACCCTGGTCGGCGGTTATCTCAACACCTTCCGCCCGTTCAACGTCCGCGCTCAGGAGAAAGTCAGACCTATGGCCACTGCGCGGCAGGTCCTGTTTATCAACATCGAGGGCGGGATGAGCCAGATAGACACTCTCGACGCTAAAGAAGGCCCATGGACGCCGAATTATTTCGACATTCGCAGCTTTTCGGGCGACCTGAAGCTCCCAGTCGGGCTGTTCAAGAACCTGCCTGGCGTGCTCGATAAGATCACCGTGGTGCGCAGCTTCACGGCCTGGGACGCAGTGCATGGCCGCGCGCAGTACTATATCCAGACCGGTCATCCGCTGAACCTTGCGCTCGCAAAGGAGGTTCCCGCAATTGGAGCGACGGTGTGTTACGAACTAGCGAAACAGCGCAAGTCCAGTGATTCGCTGCCCGCCTTCATCTCGATGAATATGGCGGGCAATCAGGCAGGGTTGATCAATCAGGGATTCCTTTCGGCGGAGTTCGGCTCCCTGAGCCTGGCGATCGGCGACGGCCCGCCGAACCTGGCGCCGCAAAAAGGAATGGAAGAGACCTTCAAACGCCGCTGGGAGCGATTGCAGCAGTTGGACGGCGCGCTACGCAGCGGCCATGGCCATACAGACCGCAGCTTCAGCGATTACAACGAATACTATCGCGGCGCGTGGGCGATTATGAACGACCCGCGCGTGCCGGAAGTGATGACAATTACCGATGAAGACAAGAAACGATATGGCGCCAGCTCCATCGGTAACAGTCTGATCCTCGCGCGCAATCTATTTCGAGCCGACGCCGGAACACGGTTCATTATGGCCAGTCACGGAGGCTGGGACCACCACGGCAATATCTACAAGGAAGGCACGCGCAACCATCCGGTGTTGATCCGCGAACTCGACGTCGCGTTCAGCAACTTGATCAAAGACCTCGACGGCATTCCATCGAAACACAGTCCGGGCAAGACGCTGCTCGACGAGACGCTGGTCATTGCGATGAGCGAGTTCGGCCGTACGACGGGGCAGATCAGCGAAACGCGCAAGGGACGCGAACATTACATGCATGTCCATTCGGGAATGCTGGCGGGCGGCGGCGTCAAGCGCGGCGCCGTCATCGGCAAGACCGACGAAGCGGGCGGGAAGATCGTTGACTTCGGCTGGTCGGGCGGCCGCTCAATCTATATGGAAGACATCGCCTGCACGATCTACTCGGCGATGGGCATTGATTGGACGAAGCGAATCGATAGCACGCCTTCGGGAAGGGCGTTCCATTACGTCGAACCGGCTTCGGGAACGAAATACGTCGACTTCAAACCGATTCAGGAAATATTCGCCTGACACCTGACAACTTTTATCCGCAAATATGAGATCAATGAGCTTTTTAACCACGAAGCGATTCATCGGGAACTAAGCGGCGGCCTGAAGACACGGTACTTCTCGACCCTGCTTGGTTCTTCGTCGTCGTTTTCAAATCGAACTCGGACGAACCAACAGGAGTGTTTTATGAAGTTACGCTGGACAGTCGTGTCATTGGCGATAGCCTTGATGCTCATTCTGGCCGGAATTGGTCTGTCTCAAGTCACTACTGCCACGCTCTACGGAATTGTTCAGGATCAAAGCGGTTCCGTGATCGCCGGAGCTCAGATCACTCTCACTCACGAGGCTACGGCGGCAGTGAGGCAAACCACCACCGATGAAACGGGCGAGTTCGTCTTAACGGCGCTGCCCGTCGGCGCTTACGCGCTCAAGATCGAGAAGAGGGGTTTCAAAGCCTATGTGCGCACGAGGATCGAGCTGGCCGCCTCTCAAAACGTCCGCCAGACGCACGCGCTCGAAGTGGGCGAACTGACCCAGTCAGTCACCGTGGAATCCTCGGCCCCGTTGGTCAACACGGTCTCCGCCGAACAGCGGGAGAGTCTGGATTCACACAAGGTCGGAGAGTTGCCGCTCTCGCGCCGCAACGTCACCAACATTCTCAGGCTCTCTTCAGGTGTGGACACAGGCCTGGGCAGTGTCCGGATCAACGGCCAGGGCAAGAGCGGCGCCGGGGTCACCGTTGACGGCACGGACGCCAACTCCAACCCGTCGGAAGGCCGGGCGATGGCGCAGTATGGGGAGCGGAATTATATCGATGTCATGAGCATTGAAGCTGTTCAGGAGGTGCAGCTCATGCGAGGTATCATGGCGGCCGAGTACGGCGGCGTGATCAGCGGTCAGGTGAACCTCATCAGCAAATCGGGCAGTAACCAGTGGCACGGATCGCTGTTCGAGAATTACCGCTCGCACCTCTTCAACGCGCGCAACCCATTCGCGGTGAACCGCCGAAGTGATGGCTCGATGAGCCCGAAGAACCGCGAGGTCTTCAACCAGTTCGGCGGGTCCCTGGGCGGCCCTGTCCTGCGTGACCGGGCCTTCTTCTTCTTCACATACGAGGGCTACCGTGAATCCACTTTCCAGCGCGTGACCGGCACAGTCCCAACCGCGAAATTGAGAAGCGATATTCTGCGAGCTCTGCCGTTTCAAGAATCCAATATCCTGCTTGACACACTACCGCTGCCGACCCTGCCGATCATCAGAGCGGGCGGCGTGCCTGATGCGGACCTCGGGACCTTTGAGGGCGCAGGCCAGCGCGCAAGCACGGAGAACCACATTGTCATCAGAGGCGACCTCCTGGTGACCAAAAGCAGCAATCTGACTGTGACCTATACGAGGAATACTCCTTATGGCTTGGATCCCCAATACAACCTCAATGGGGCCAACGACCGCGTCTATGATTACTATCAACCACGGCTCACCTCCCAGTATGTGTTCAGCCGCGGGCCGTGGGTCGCGGAAACCCGCTTTGGTTACAACCACCAGGATATGTTGCGGCTCGACAAATTCTTCACCTTCAAGGATCCGAAGACGCCAGAAAAAATCGAGTGGCAGCGCAGAGTGGCGCGGCTCTCCATCCAGGGCCTCAACACCTGGGGGGCCGCCGAGGTCTGGGATATGGAAGGCACGACCTATAGCGTCGATCAGAAGCTCAGCCGCCACCTGGGACGCCACCTCTTCAAGTTGGGCGGCCGGTATGTGCGTTCCGTCGGCAGCCGGACTAACCCCGAGAACCCCTTATATACTTTCAATAACCTTGCGGACCTGGAGGCCAACATCCCCGGCACGGTCAATATCACGTTCGGCTCTCACGGCCCGCACTCCTCGCGCATGTTCGAGTTCGGCTTTTTCGGCCAGGATGACTTCCGGGTCAATTCCAGATTGGTCTTGAACCTCGGGCTGCGGTACGACTTCTACTCCAACAACGTGGTCAAGCCTACGGGCGACGTGCCAGTCGGTATCGTAAATCTGTCCCCCGCGACGGACCTTCGCCGGTTTAACTTCGGGCCGCCGCGCCCGCTCGATAATCCGGTCGAGCACGATAGCTGGGCCAACCTGGGACCTCGACTCGGCTTCGCCTACGACTTCGACGGGAAAGGGAAGACGGTCGTGCGTGGAGGATTCGGTGTCCTGTTCGCCGGGCAGGTGCCGGCGCTTTATCGGCAGAGCGTAGCGCACCCCGTGGTGCCATTCCGGATTATCTACAGCAGGGCTGAAGCCCAGCGGCTGGGGATCCGATACCCGTTCTACGCTGAAGAAGTTCTGCCGATCGCGGAGCGGGATGTGGCGGCCAGCGGTCGGAAACTGATCTTCTCGGTACTCGATCCCAAGCTGCAGAATCCCTATACGATGAACTTCCAGCTCAACGTGCAACGCTCGCTCACGGCAGACCTGATGCTGGAAGTCGGATACGTCGGCGTCCGCGGCGTGAAATTCCCTCTGCACCGCCGGTTCAACCTGCCCGACCGTGTGACGGGCGAGCGTCCGAATCCGCAGCTAATTCCCGGCGGCTTCTTCGTGGATAATTCGGAGAGCACGGTCTACCACTCCTTGCAGACCTCCTTACGGAAACGTTTCACCCGCGGGCTCTCTTTCGACGCTCACTACACCTACGGTAAGGCGCTCGCTTTTTCGGGTGGTGACGTCGGCGTCTACTACGGGACGGACGTGAATGAGAACGTGATCCAGGATTTCTTCAACCTGGCCACTGATCGCGGACCTTCAACCGGGGATGTCACTCACCGCTTTATCGGCGATACGATCTACCGGATGCCCGAGCTAAAGGATTGGGGCTTTGCCCCGCTGCGACACGCGCTCGGAGGCTGGCAGGTCTCGGGGATCTTCACGGCGCGCAGCGGCAGCCCTGTCTTCATCACCCAGAGTTGCTCGAACTCTTACCATTGCCGCCCTGACTATGTTGGAGGGAACACTGTTCTGAAGGAACGGGTCGAGACTGGGACTTGCCGCGCCGGGGGACACTGTGACATCCAGTACATCAACACGGCGGCGTTCAACCTGGTCCCGGTTAACCAGGGCATGGCCGTCCGGCCAGGGACGGCCGGAAAGAGTCTGGTCCGCACCCCCGGCGCCTGGAACGTTGAGCTTTCCCTGGCGAAGAACTTCAAGATCACGGAGAAGAAGACGCTCACGTTCCGGGCCGATATGTTCAATGCGCTGAACCACGTCAATCTTGGAGGTCCGAACGGCTCCATCAACAGTTCGCAATTCGGCCGGATCAGCGGAGCGGGCAGCATGCGGTCGATGCAGATGGGGCTGCGATTCCAGTTCTAGTCAGGACGCAATTGCCCACGGTCTGTCCCGACATAATTCGGTAGCGGGCTGGAAATGACCGGCCCGCTGCCGACTACGTCCGAATGACATATTGGGGAGAATACGAAGCCTACAAGGCGTCAAACCCGGTTGTCAGTCCAGACGGCAAATGGTACGCCTTCCAGTCTGCCCGCAATAACGAGCCGGCCGGAGTCGGCCACGGAATCTTTCTTTATCTAAATCCGCGAAAGAATACTCCATCCATAGCGTCAGCTTGGATGGAGATGAATTTCGCATCGTGGGCGCTTCGCCCACGATTAACACTGGTTACCACCTCCATCAATTGGATGTAAAATATTCCGGTGATAGTCCAAAAGGCGTTCAAATACAGATTCTTCACCACTGATGAACAAGCGGCTCAACTGGCTAAAACCTTCGGCTGCGCTCGCTATGTTTACAATCAGGCGCTGGAGTTTCGCTCCACAGCATGGCAGCTAGAGAAGAAATCCATTGGCTATCACACTACCGCCGCCAAACTCACCGTGTGGAAAAAGGAGCCTGAGAAAGCCTTTCTTTCCGAAGTCGGTTCGGTGGTACTGCAACAATCGCTCCGCAATCTCGATACTGCCTTCACGAATTTCTTCGAGAAGCGAGCACAATATCCCAAATTCAAATCCAGACGCGACCGCCAATCGGCGCGCTCTGCCACGAATGCCTTCATCTTTAGAGACGGCCAAATCACACTGGCCAAGCAATCCGCGCCTCTGGACATTGTATGGAGCCGTCCACTTCCCAATGACGCCAAAGTCCTCAATCTGACAATCAGCCGAGATACGAGCGAGCGCTATTTTGTCAGCATCCTCGTTGAAACCGATGTTAAGCCGCGAAGGCGAGCCAAAACCGAAGTCGGTATAGATGTCGGCATTAAGACCCTGGCCACGACCAGCGATGGCGAAAAGCTAGAAAATCCTCGCCCCTTGGTTAAGCGCGAACAGCGATTGAAGAGGCTTCAGCGCCGCCTGTCGCGCAAGGCCAGGGGCAGTAACAATCGCAAGAAGGCCAGACTGAAAGTCGCCAGACTCCACGCCAAAATCAGCGATGCCCGAAGAGACACGCTTCAGAAATTCACGACGAAGATCATTCGCGAGAACCAAGCGATCTTTGTTGAAGGACTGAACGTAGCCGGGATGGTACAGAACCACAATCTTGCTAAGCACATCGTTGATGCGGCGTTCGGCGAAATATTCCGCGAACTGGAATACAAGGCGAAATGGCGCGGCAGAACCTATTTTCCACTGGATAGTTTTTTTTCCGTCGTCGAAGTTGTGTTCGTCGTGTGGTCATCTGCTGGATGAACTACTTCTCTCTGTACGTGAGTGGGATTGTTCGGCTTGCGGCGCCCACCATGACAGAGACATAAACGCGGCGATAAATATCAAGCGAGCAGGACAATATCTGCTCAAAACTACCGGGTCGGACGCCCGGAAAGTAACGCCTACGAGAAATCAGCGACGGCGCTGAGCGTAGGAATCCCCCGCCATAAGGCGATAGCGTTTGGCGGCGGGAGAAGGTCAAAAGCTCAAGTAGGGATGAAGAGGACGACATGAAACAGACTTATTTTTCAAAAGCGACATACACCCTCTCCGTGATGGTCATTCTGGCGCTGGCGGCCGCGCCGTGGAGCGGTCAAGGCGCCTCTCCAAAGGTGACAGTCACCATTGTGTCCGACGATGCCCCCGGCCTCGCCGCGAGGCATGGGCTGAATAAACTTGCCGCTGCCCTTAAAGCCAGGGGCGTCGACGTCGCGCAGGGCGCCAGCTTGGAGGCGGCTCGTGGAGAAACGCTTATTGTGGCTGGTCGAGCCGCCGCATCAGGCGCAGCGGCGACATTGAGCAAATCTTTGGGCGTCGCGCCGCCAGAAAGCGCCGAGTCTCTGCTGATCCGCCGGGCCAAGTGGAATGGAAAGACAGCGGTGCTCGTAAGCGGGGCCGACGATCGTGGCTTGATGTATGCGCTGCTGGACGTGGCAGACCGCGTCGGTTGGGCTGCTGATCCGAATAACCCGTTCAGCGAAGTCCGCGATGTGGCGGAGAAGCCGTACGTGGCCGAGCGTGGGGTTTCCATCTACACCATGCAGAAGGCCGATTTCGAGAACCGCTTCTTCAATGAAGATTACTGGGCCAGATACTTCGACATGCTGGCCCGCGACCGTTTCAACACATTCGTCCTGATTTTCGGCTACGAGAATGCGGGCTACTTCGCACCGGCCTATCCTTACTTTTTCGATGTCGAAGGCTTTCCCGAAGTCCGCGTCTCGGGCCTGACGAAAGAACAGCAGCAGCGCAATCTCAGGGCGCTCAACCGGCTTATCGAAATGGCTCGCGAGCGAGGGCTGGATTTCACCGCCGGCCTCTGGGATCACATCTACCGAGGCGGAGTGCAATCGGGCGGCGTCAAAGAGGCCGCCCCCGGCATGACCAGGCCGGGGGTCGCCACGGGGCTGACGGAAAATGATCTAATGGCTTATCACAAAGCGGCGCTGGCAAAGTTTCTCAAGTTAGTACCTAACCTGCATGCGGTGCAGTTCCGTATGCACGGCGAATCGGGCCTGAAGAAGGAGGAGATGCCTGAGTTCTGGAAGGGCATCTATCAGGTCATGAAAGAGCATGGCCCGAACGTGCTGTTCGACGCGCGGGTCAAAGATTTTCCCGACTCGCTGATTGACCTGGCGCTGGAGATGGGAGTCAAGATCAGGCTCAACACCAAATACTGGGCCGAACAAGTGGGATTGCCGTTCCACCCCACACACATCAACAAGCAGAATCAACACGACCGGCGCCACGGTTATGCCGACCTGTTGCGTTACCCGCAGCGGTACAACATGCAATGGCAGCTTTGGACCGGAGGCACTACGCGAGTCTTGCTTTGGGGCGACCCGGAGTACGCGCGGCGCTTCGCCGAGAGCGCTCACATCTATGTAGGCAGCGGCTTCGAGGTGAATGAAATGCTGGCCACTAAGATGGCTTCGCATCCGCACGAGATGAAGCCCTTCGAGTTGCTCCGACAGCAATACCGCTATTACGATTGGGAGTTTGAGCGGTACTGGCATTTCTTCCAGGTCTTCGGTCGGCTGGGATATAACCCCAATACGCCGCCGGAAGTATGGCGCAAAGAGTTCGAGGGGCGCTTCGGCAAAGAGGCCGCTCCTTATGTGGAGCAGGCCCTGCATCGGGCCAGTTGGACGCTGCCGATGGCGCAGGCGTACAACTTCCCGTACAACCGCTTCCCAACGACCAGAGGTTGGGTGGAGAAACAACGCCGCGAGGACTTGCCTGCCTACGCCAATGCCGAGCCCAGCGACACCGAGCAGTTCCTGAGCATGGAAGAAGCGGCGCGGAATCTTCTGGAAGGGAAAGACTCGGCAAAGCGTCACCCGCTAAGGACCAGTCTGTGGTTCGCACAGTTGTCAAATGACGTGCTGAGATTGGTGGGGGAGGCGGAGAAGCGTGTAGGCAAGGATCGTAACAAGGAGTTCAATTCGACTATGGTCGATTTGAAAATCCTGGCCAACCTGGCCTTGTATCACTCGCGCAGAATTCACGCCGGGCTCAGTTATGCGCTGTTCAAGCAGTCGCAAGATGCGACTGCCCTTGACGACGCCATCGCGCGAGAGGGACTGGCCATTCAAGCCTGGGAGAAGCTAGTTGAGGCGGCGGGGGATGTCTACAACGACAACCTGATGATGGGATTGCCTAGTTCGGGACTGGCAGGTCATTGGAAGGATGAGCTGGCCGAACTAAAGAAGGGCTTGAAAGCGCTCCAGCAGGAGAAGGAGAGGTTCCCTACGGCCGGAACGCGGAACAACACCGCAGTTGCCCGCTTCTTAAACCGCAAACCTGAACCTGGCGGCGACAACGAACCGCCGACGCTGACGCTCCAGCCGGCGCTGAGCGCTCTGGCGGAAAAGCCTTTGACCGTCACCGCCGAGGCCCGCGACCCATCCGGTATCAAGTCTGTCCGCCTGCGTTACCGTAGCGTCAACCAGTATCAGGATTACCGAACCCTTGAGATGACGCCAACAGGGAAGAGAGATCAATATAGCGGAGTCATTCCCGCCGAGCACGTCCTCCCTCAGTGGGACTTGATGTACTTCATCGAAGTGATTGACGGACGGGGAAATGGAAAAATCTATCCCGACCTGGAGAAGGAGGCCCCCTACGTCGTCGTCAGGTTGCAGCGAGAAGGTTTACAGAGCCGCCAGTCAGAACCGGCCCAGACAAGATCATCATTGGCGGCGGAATCGAAAGCCGCAGATCCTGCGAACAGACGCGCCGCTTTCCTGAAGCTGATCGATCGTCCGCGCGCGCCGCTTTCGCCGGAGGTAAAAGAATTGGGCGTCGCCGACGGCCTGGCGCAAACGCATTTCACCTTCGCGGCGGATGCGGAACAGCGCGTGCCGGGCGTCCTGGTGAAGCAGTCCAAATCCGTGGGACGGCGTCCGGTGGTTGTCGCGCTGCACGGCACTGGCGGCAATAAAGAGAGCCAACTGACTCTATTGAAGGAACTGGCCGGGCTCGGCTTCATCGGGGTGGCGATTGACGGGCGTTACCACGGCGAGCGCGCCAGGGTTGGCAAGGGCTCTGCGGAATACAATGAAGCTATCCTCCGCGCCTACCGCAATGGCCGTGAGCATCCCTTTCTTTACGACACTGTGTGGGATGTCTTGCGGCTCATAGATTACTTGGAGACGCGCGCGGATGTGGACACGAAGCGCATCGGACTGATTGGATTCTCGAAAGGCGGCATGGAGACCTACCTGGCTGCAGCGATTGATCCGCGTGTCGTTGTAGCTGTGCCGTGCATTGGCGTTCAGAGTTTCCGCTGGGCGCTTGAAAACAACGCTTGGCAATCGCGCGTCGGTACCTTCCAGGCCGCTATCAACGGCGCGGCCAAAGATGCCGGCATGATCGAGATAAACGCAGATCTTGTGCGCAAGTTTTACGACCGAGTAGTGCCCGGCATTTACAATCAATTCGATGGGCCAGAGATGCTGCCGCTCATCGCGCCGCGCCCGCTGCTGATCATAAACGGTGACTCAGACCCGCGCACGCCTATGCCCGGCCTGATGGAATGCGCCGACCAAGCGCGTAAAACCTACATCAATACTCGAGCTGAGGATAAGTTCCAACTGCTCATCCAAGAGAAGACCGGCCACGCCGTCACGCCCGCAGCTCGCCAGACTGCGATAGCGTGGTTCGTGAAGTGGCTCAAACCGTAATGCCGCATCACACAGCATCTTTGCCGATTGTCAATCTCAAGAAGGAGAGACGCCATGCATAAATCGGAGAAGCAAGTCACCTACTCCATCCAAATCGCTACGCTGACGCTCCGCGATTGTAGATGGAGCTTGTCTCTCGGCTTACGCGGCTTTCCGCCGCAACGGAGACTTCGCGCGCGATGACTAGCGCGCCTGATCGAATGTTTTTCGCTCCTATGATGTCCACATGATCAAAATACCCGCATTCATCGTACAGGAACACATCTCGTCTTATTCGATTCTTTTCACTCACATGATTGCATTCCGGACATCTCCTGCTCGTGTACAGCAGACCTCTGGTATGAGATGAGTGGGGGAAGTCTATCAGTCTTGACCACAAACCGCTCGTTATTTGCAACAGTACCCAGATAACGATTCAAACTGTCACGTCTTCGAATTTTCTTCACTCGTGAGTTTGTTTCTCATAGTACCCACAAAGTGTCCGGCAAGTTCGCTAACTTGCCACGGCACGCAAACTTACGAAATGTGACTTGACGTCAGGCTTTCTCACCTCGATGCAAACGCGAAGCGACCTTCAATGAAGGTACCTCGAAATAGACTGTGGCTTCAGGCCACAGCAATTGGGGTGTATAGCTACACAGGCTACTTCATCAGGTTCTGCAATTCCAGCAAACCATAGTGATCCTTCATACGGGGCAATCGCATAATCCACTCCTGGCGGAATGATGAGAGCTACGGCGCCCGATTTTCAACCACCGAGTGGGGGGTAAAAGTTCCATTTGACGATGTGGATTGCCGCCGAGTTGGATGAAATGTTTTACAACCCATTTCATGTGGTTGCTATGCGGTGAGCCTCTGTGCAAGGGCACGTTAATTGCTTAACTCTCAGCGTGAGTTGCCCGAGTAGAGTTTCTGATCATAGAAAAATACACGCGCCACTTTACTCGCCCAAAATCTTGCTCTCCAGCAACAGAACAACAGAAAACAAAAATTTGCGCCACCTTTTACTACGCGACGACTACGCCAACTTGGGATGCGTCAAAGCAGTACGGGACTTGGTCGTCCCGCTGACGATCAACGGCGCAGGGATCCGAGACATCGAGCGCGTCTTGTTCTTGAGTACCAACACGATCCTCAAGACCCTGCGAGAGGCGGCCACGATAGCAGACGATCCCGCGTACCCACAGCGCGTGCGCGATCTGGAAATGGATGAATTCTGGTCATTTGTAGGCGCCAAGCGGGCACAGCGCTGGACCTGGTACTGCTACGACCGCCAGCGGCGCAAGGTCGTAGCCTTCGTCAATGAACGGCGCACGGACGCCGCCTGCCGCCAACTTCTGCAAAAGCTGGGTGGCTGCCAGATCACGCGTTATCACATAGATAACTGGCAGTCATACGCCAAGTTACTGCCAACCCGGCGACACCGGACCGGCAAAGAAGGTCCGAGCAGGATTGAGCGTCACACCTTGAATTCCCGGACTCGCCTGAAGCGGCTCCAACGACAAACGATTTGTTACTCGGAATCGGCAGCGATGCATGATGCGGTAATCAAACTCTACGCGCATAATTCAAACTCTGGTCATCATCATTTTTGATATACGACCCTTCAGATGAATAAATTCGTCACTACGTAGATATTTTCTGAAGAGTAAATTTAATCGTCAGCCGACAAATCCATCTTCGGATACGAACCGTAGTAATTGTTGAACGACGCTTTATCGCCCCCCTGGACTAACTTCCCCAAATCACACACAACAGGGTAATACTAACGATTAACAACCTAAATAATAGCTGTCTTGGTACGCATGCTTCCACTTAACCGGTGATAGCCCAGCCAGGGCGTAGTATTTTGGACTGGATTGATTAATCCTAGTTACTCACGAGCTTAAGGCTTCAAGGAGTGTGAGAACTGGCGCTCTCATCAAATCTGCAAGCGATTGGAAGACTGCTTTGCCTTTATGCTTGGCGATGACGGTTTGAAGGCTGGCCTTCAATGACTGCAGTAGATTTAAGCGCTCCCGTAAGAAAATCCCCACAAGCTGCCAGCTCTCAGTAGTTTGCGGGGAGCAATCGAAAGACTTGTTCAAACTTGTATATTAACCTGTGTGGCGGCAACGCATCGTTGCCGATGTGGGATATGTGTCTCATTCACACATATATAAAACGTTACTTGCTATCAGATTGGGTAAGGAAACTGGAGAGAAATGACAATGAAAAAATTATCTACAGGGACATTCATTACGCTAGCGCTTGCTACTTCATTGACTTTCGGCCTTATGAGCAATCATTCTGCCAAGGCCAAAACCAACCTTAACACAATAACAGCATCTGTGCCATCGGCTGTAAGCCCCAGCGCACAGATATCAGGGGTTACTACCTACTTCATCGGCGCCGGGAACAACGCTCTTTATGTCCTCACGCCGGGCTCGGACGTCGCTAACAGGATAGGCGTCATCGGCCCTGTAGATGGAACTGTAACGGAGGGAGATTTTCGTACCGCTACCAACCAGCTTTATGTTGTGACGAATACGGGCAATTTCTATACTGTTAACCTGGCCAATGCCCAGACTACCCGGGTGGCCACGCTCTCACCGAATAATAATACCTCCCGGATGTTGGACATCAATCCAATGGCCGATGCATTTCGGTGGATAGGAACCAATGAACTGAACTACGCTATCGCCAAGGGCGCAAACGGCGTCTTCAACACCGTAGCGGTTCAAACGCCGGTGGCTTATATTCAGGGCGATCCGAATGCGGGCGCGAATCCAAACATCGTGGGCGGCGCCTACGACAACAACCAGAACGGCCTGGCTACGACCACTTTTTATTTCGTTGATTCCGCCACCAACCAGTTCGGAACTATCAATGACAGGACCGCCGCCGGGAGCTCGAATACCGGTGGGGGCCGGTTGCAAACGGTTGGCGCACTCTTCGACCAGCAGGGGCGTGTCAACATAACTCCGAACTCTGGGTTCGACATCGCGACCTTTCCTCAACTCGGCAACCTCAATATAGGATTGTTGGTAACCGACGGCAAGGTGACCACGGTGTTCACCACACAGATCCCCAAGACGATACCGGTAGGTTCTGGTGTTAATCTAGGCGGCTTCAGCCAACCTCTGGTCGGGAGCGATGGTCAAACACGATTCTCAGATGTCATGATTCCGATACAACAATAACGATTACACTCGAACGGCGGCGATCCGCGGGCGCTAACGGGTTGCCGCCGCTTCAATCTATTTGCAAATCTCAGTGATCACCCGATTCTGTTTGGATGTGGAAAGGCTGTCCAATGGGCGCTCGGGATCATTCGCCGATTAATACTCCGCGATCTCCGTTTCCGTATAAAGACAATGGCTGACCGATACCCTTGGATGGGGCGTAACTTTCCCACAGGCTGACGACAGAAGGGCATAACGGTTCTGGTGCAAATCTGATGATTATGGATAATCCTCGGCATGATCCAACTTCCTGCTGTGAAGCCTGAACTCTTCAAAGGTCGCCATTTCAATCATCTCCTGATCATTCAGGCCGTACGATGGTATGTCACTTACAAGTTGAGTTATCGCAGGGATGACAAAACAGTATAAATTGCGAATCAATCCGTCATTGAAACGAGACCTTGGCGTATAGCGATTGTGGCAGCTTCGGTGCGATCCGATACTTCTAATTTTTCAATGATGCTGTTCACATGATTTCGGGCCGTGTTGTCGCTGATTCCTAAGGCTCGCCCGATCTCTTTATTGGTAAGGCCTTTTGCCACTAACTGCAACACCTGATGCTCTCGTGGTGTCAGATTCGATCTCGCCATTCGTTCGATAAGCCGTGCCGCGATATCCGCCGGGAAATAGCGTTTTTTCGCGTATATGAGATGGATGGCTTCCAGTAAACGGTCTTGAGGAGTGTCCTTCAAAATGTAGCCCTGCGCGCCAGCCCCGACAGACTGGTAAATATCCTCTTCGGCGTCGAAACTAGTCAAGACAAGGATCCGTGGCGGATCCGGTCGCAGATTGATGGCGCGTATCGCGTCCAGTCCGGTCATGCCGGACATACGCAGATCCATCAAAATTACGTCGGGTGTAATTGTCTCAAGCAGCGCAAGAGCCTCGCGTCCGCTAGAGGCGCTCGCCACCACGTCCATGTCCGGCTGGGTACTGAGCATGCTCTCCAGTCCCGCGCGTACGACGGGGTGGTCGTCGATGATCATGATCCGAATGTTTGCGGTGTCCATCATCTGTCCCTAATAGCAGAAAGCCGGGGACGCTGCCAGAGCCCGAACAGCAGGTGTGACCGGATAGGCGCCTTCACTTCCACCCGAGTACCTGATTCCGGGGCGCTTTTGACTGTCAACGTGGCCGAAATACTTTCCGCCCTCTTGCGCATTCCCAATATACCGAATCCTGTGTAGTGACTGTCAGCGATAAAACCTTGACCGTCGTCTTCGACGGACAGACAAATGGATTCGTGCGTCCGCTGCAGCCTGATGCAGATCGCGCCGGGGGACGCATGGCGGATTGAATTTGCAATTGCCTCCTGCCCTATCAGATAAAGCGTGTCTTTGATGCGAGGCGGCACGGTACGGCTGCCATCGGCGCCATACGCTTCCACCGTTACATTTCCGTTCTTGACCATCCGCTCGGCGCACTCGCGGAGAGCTGGGAGGAGGCCGGTGGGTCCGAGCGATTTCGGACGCAGGTTGGCAATGCTGCGGCGCGCCTCCCCATGGCTGGTCCGCGCCATGGAAATCGCCAGATCGACCTGGCTCTCGAGGAGTTCGGCGCCTTGGGGCAGGCTGTTGCGTATAGCCTGAAGTTGAAAACCGATTCCGGCGAAACTCTGCGCGAGTGTGTCGTGAATTTCGTTTGCGAGACGTTCGCGCTCGTCAGCAACCTCGCGGAGGCGCCAATGCTTCGCCAGAAGATACAGATGATTGAAGATAAAGATCAGGGTAAGACCCGCCAGACTAGCCAAAATCAAAGTAGAAGGCCGCCACCAGGGCGGCCCGGCCACAACCTCAACATCTTGGGCAGATCGCACGAGTATGACGAACGGATCGGCTCCCTTGTTAAATCGGGCGTCCACAACAGAAACGCCTCTCAGACGAAGCCGGCTCTCTTGGGCGAGCCGCCGGAGCAGTGACCGGCTGCGACCTGGGGGCAGAATGGCGCGAAACGACTGCGCGCCCGCATCGAGATCCATGGTGATGGCGTCATCGTTCCCCACGGAAATCGTTCGGAGGTAGCCTTCGACCTGGACGAACCTACTATCGTATTGCCCCTCCGCGACTTGATTCGCTGTGAGAACCACCGGCGATACAGGCACAGCCTCTCTCAGCAGACGGAATCCGGCCTTACGGATTACGGGACTGAATTTTTCGAGATCGACTTCTCCCGTGACTTCCACTTCATCGCCAATCTTGAGCGTCGTTGCGCTGTCGGCTTGGATCTCAACGCCGCCGGTGGAGTCCTGGACGTAGACCGCCGGTCTGATCAGGACCACAGATCCGCGGACCGAGGCCAGAGGCGACCCGAATGGAGGCAGATACAACAAGGAGCGTACAGTGTGAACCGGCGCAGATGGCGCTCGGTCGCCGGCCGGTTGCGTTCTGTCGTGTCGCGCCGTCGCTTGCGGCGGCGCGCGTCGGAACGTAGCGGCAGGAGGAGGAATAGTTGGAGTGGTGGGGCCGGCGGCGGTCGCCGCGACCGAATCGACAGGCGCCACCCTGACATTACGCCAAATACCGCCCGTGCCGTTCGAACGAAGAGCAATGGCGCCTGATCTAAAGCAATCCGGGTCGTTCAGGGGCGCGGTATTGATCTCGCCCATACCTTCAGCTGAGGCGTAGGCAGTGATCTGGCAGCCATCGACTTTTAGTTTGACGTGGTACCAGCGAAATGGACGAACCGGATCGGGTAGGACGACTCTGGCCGCCTCGTGATATGCAAAGTCGAACGCGCCCAAAACGAGGCTATTATCAACGGTTCGGATGCCGAGAAAGTACCCTTTAAAGGAATTCTCGCCCACTTCGGCCTCACTCACCCGCGCTAAGACTCCCACGCTACCCTCGCCCAGGAGTTGGACATCGGCCTCCACGATGTAGTCTTTCCAGTTCCGCGATCCAGTCAGCAGTTTGGCGCCGCGATCATTGGCATCATTGCGCATGGCGCCTTCGACGACTTCCCAGGCGCCGCCCAGCGCGGTCCAGCCATCCTCCTCGTCCGGCGTGAACCGGGCATGGTAAGGAAGACCGTAGCCGGGACTGTTGATATACAAATGCCTTCCGCCAATGATTCCCGCGGTCAAGATGGATAACGCCACCACAGAAATAATCAGCTTGCGCCGAGAGATCCTTTTCATGAGATCGTCACCTTGGATAACAGGTAAAGAGACTCGCTTCGGTAGAATTGAAATTCTGCTTCGTGATCAGCAGCGGAGGCGTCACAGACATCGGGGGCATAGGCTTTCCGGCCCAGGACGCCGAGAGGAGTTCAACGGCGTCGTAGCCCATGCGAAATGTATTTTCAGCTGCGATGGCCGCAATTTCTCCTGAGCCGACATGATCGATAAGATCGGAATCCTGCTCACATCCGACGATACGGATCGCCTTTTGCAGCGACCGGCTCTTGAGGGCTGCATAGGCGCCACGCGTGGAGACGGCGGTAAAACTCAACACGGCCTTCAACTCAGGATGCGCATTCACTATGCCGTTGGTAAGCTCTTCCACGCGCGCGGCGTTGTAAGCCCCGCCTCCACGGCTCACAACGCGGATTTCCGGGAACCGGCTGGCCAGTAAGCGTTCGGCGCCGCGCGCCCTCTGCATAACGCCCGGAGCGAAGGGCGTAAGCCCGACGATCGCAATAGAGCCTTTGCCGCGAATGAGCCTCGCGATTTCGGCGGCGGCGATCTCCCCCATCTTTTCATCGTCATTCACAATGTAACCGAGCTTGTCGCTGGCGGGGAAATCCAGGGGAGCCGAGACGACGACCACGGGCAGTCCCGCCGCGAGCGCGCGCCGCAAAGGCGCCAGGATCGCGCGTGAGTGGTTTGGCGCCAGGACGAGCCCCTGGTAATTGCCGCGGATGACCCTGTCAATCAGCATGACCTGGCCCGCCATATCGTTTTCCGATGTCGGCGCGTTCCAGTAGAGGTGGCACTTCAGTCTTTCCGCCGCCGCCTTGGCGCCGAGATGTTCCACCTCCCAAAGCATGGCGCCGGCGGTCTGCGGAACAAACGCAATGGTCGGAACCGCCGGATGGCGGCGCGACCCTATCAAATATACCCCACCGCCCAGCGCTGCGAAGAGGATGACGCACGTCACCCAGGCCGAAACTCGCACAGTCATATCAACCTCAGCGGACAAGTCCCTCTTAGTTGCGGATATCACTGAACTATATCCGGATTTAGCCGGCCCCCGCATGGTTCACATGAACTATGCGCTTATGGTTGCTCTGACGCATTGCCCGCAATATCGAGGGTTGATAAATTTACTGAAAAAAAAAGCTGTTGTTTCGCAAATTCTATCAACCTTTAGAAACTCTATCAATTAGCATCGGCAATTCCTTGGACCTTGTTCAGTCCTTGCGGGCAACCGGAACGCGTAAACCTCGAACGACCGGACGGAACGAGAGCCATACCTAAGCGCCAGGAGATGATTATGAAATTAAGCAACCTTGTCCCTCTTATGTTTCTGTTGTTGACGCCTGGCGCGTGGCTGTACGCGCAGGACCGAGGAACCATCACTGGTCAGGTGGTTGACACCTCCGGAGCCATCGTGCCGGATGCCAAGGTCACGCTGATCAATCCCTCCACCGGTCAGATCATCATGGCGGAGACAAATACGGAAGGCGCCTACACCTTCCTCTCGCTGACCGCTGGCCGCTACGAAGTCGTCGCTGAAAAAGCAGGGTTCCGCAAGGCGCAAGCTCCTAACGTCCTCGTGCAGGTGAGCACTACCACGCGCCTCGACATTCGGCTGGAATTGGGCGCGGTGGCGGAAACGGTTCAGATAGAATCTTCCACTCCGCTGCTGCAAACTGACCGCAGCGACCTGGGGACGGTAGTGGATAACAAAGCCATTCAACAGTTGCCCCTGTTTATCAATGGCGGCTTGCGCAGCAACCTGGCGTTCACCAGCCTCGCCCCAGGCGTCACGATGAATTTGCAAAACGACCCTGACACCGTCGGCGGCGCGCCCCGCATCGCGGGCGGCCAGGCCAATGGCGCCAGCCTCCTCCTTGACGGCGGCGAATCAATGAGCGAGCGACGCAACGACCCGCAAATGAGAGTGGTCAGCGCCGAAGCCGTGGAGGAATTCAAGGTGCAAACTTCCGCCTACTCCGCCGAATTCGGCCGTTCTTCCAATGGCGTGCTCAACTATACTACCAAGTCCGGAACCAACGGGCTGCACGGCTCCGCGATGGTCCAACTGCGCCACGAGAATCTGAACGCCGAGGGCTTCTTCTGGGGAGCGCGCGGCCAGTCCGTTCAACGCCAGCACGTCGAAGCCGTGAGTCTCGGCGGTCCGGTCTATATCCCGAAAGTGTATGACGGCCGCAACAAGACCTTCTTCTTCTTCGCGGGCGAGCGTTCACGCGCCAAAAACTTCAGCAGCACGGACCTGATCTCGCTGCCGATCGCGGACTTCCGCAACGGGGACTTCCGCCGCTACACCAACGCCGCTGGACAGATGGTTCCGTTGTACGACCCGCTCGACGCCAACGGTAACGTGATCGCCAACGCCGCCAACCGCCCGCGCATGCAATGCAACGGCGTTTTTAACGTCATTTGTCCGGAACGCATCAACGCGGTGGCGAAAGCGATCTTGGCCGAACTGCCGATGCCAGATAATCCCTCGACCGTTTTCAACAACACGCGCGCGATCAACAACGGCTCGCGGACGCCTGGAGCGTGGCAGGGCGTTTATTCGATCAAGGGCGACCACGCCGTGAACGACAAACTGCGCGTGAGCGGCATGTTCAGTAAACAGTATTTTGACAGCTACCCTCTCCAGGGACCGATTCCCGGTCCGCTGGCAGAAGCCTTCCAGGAGTTCGGGCATATCCGTTACTGGCGCTTCAACGGCGATTACGTCATCAAGCCGAATCTATTGAACCACGCTACCTTCGCGATCAACCAGCGCAAACTCGGCGAAGGACCGAACCTGGGCTTGCCTGACTCCTACCGGGCGGCCACGCTGTTGCCAGGCTTGGACGGGTCAGGCGCAGAGAAGGCGCCGAACTACACCAAGTACAACACGGAGTTCGGCAATTACGGCGGCCATGTCTTTACGGAGTCTCCCAGTCGCACCATCAATTTCAGCGATCACCTGTCGTGGGTCAAAGGGCGCCATAATCTCAAGTTCGGCTTTACCTATATGGATGTGAGTTATCGGCGCATCGACTGCAACAACTGCGCCGGCTCCCTGAGCTACAGCGTCGCGGCGACCGGAAACCCCAGTGTGAGCGGGCAGACCGGCATCTCGTACGCGGCCTTTTTGTTGGGATTGCCGAGCGGCGGCTCTTTCAATTTCGGCGCCGACATCGACTTCCGCTACAAGTACTACGCCGGGTACATTCAGGACGACTTCAAGCTCTCGAGCAAGCTCACCGTCAACGCGGGTCTTCGCTACGACATTAGCATTCCGCGCCGGGAAGCGCGCTTGCAGAACAGCAACTTCAATCCGAACATCCCGAATCCGGCCGCTGGCGGCCTGCTGGGCGCCCTCGAATTCGCGAGCGAGGACAACCCGGTGCTCCTCGACGTTCGCAAAAACGCTTTCGCTCCCCGACTGGGTTTTGCTTATCAACTCAACAGCAAGACGGTCATTCGCGGCGGCGGCGCGATCATGTGGGATATCATCCGTGAGGATGGCAACGCCGACAACGGAATCCAGGGCTTCGGTGGCGGCTTCGGCTCGACCTCGAACGCGCTGTCAAACGGCATCGCCTTCACGCAGAAAAACGGTTTGAATGATTTCCGCACGTTGGTGGAAAGCCAGCGTCCGCCCCGCATAGATCCGGGCCTGGGCGTCAACGGCAGCGTGACTTACAAACTGCCTGAATCCGGCAAGCCGGGGTATTACACCGACTACAACCTGACGGTGGAGCACAGCTTCACGCCTTCGACCGTGCTGAGAGCCAGTTTCCACGCCAACTACGGCATCAATATCTTTCAGGGCGGCATTGATTACAACCAGCTCGACCCTAAGTATTTCGCGATATATGGTTCGTTGCTCACGCGCCCGATCAACCAGGTCATCAACGACCCGATCGTCGTCGCGTCAGGGTTCAAGCTGCCATATCCGAACTTCCCGCAGACGCTGCAACTACAGCAGGCGCTGCGCCCGTTTCCGCAATACAGCGGCTTCGGCGCTGTGGCTTCGCAGGCTGGTCACAGCACATACAATGCTCTAGAAGTCAGTTTCCAGAAGCGTTATTCCAGGGGACTCTGGCTGATGACTTCTTATACGTTCTCCAAAACCCTGGTCAGCCAAAACGGCCAGAACATTTACGACGCAATTACCGAGAAGGTCGTCAGCAACGCCAATCGCCCTCATGTCTACACGCTGGGCTACGTGTATGAATTGCCGATCGGCAGGGGCAGGGCCATCGGCGCTAATATGCATCCGGCTCTCAACGCCTTTATCGGCGGATGGAGTGTTTCTGCGGTTCATCGTTATCAGAGCGGGACGCCCATCGGCGTCGGCGGCTGCAGCCAGACCATGGCGGGCGCGGGCGCGGCGCGTTGCAGCTATGTTCCGGGGCAGCCGCTGCTGAATCCAGACTTCAACCCTAAGGATCCGAACAGCCCTTACCTCAACAAGGCCGCTTTCGTACAGCCGGCCAACTTCACTTATGGCAACGTGCCGGCGGTGATTCCGAATCTTTATCAGCCGGCGCAATTGGGCGAGGACGTCGCCGCCAGTAAGAGTTTTAAATTCGGTAAAAGCGAGACGAACAGCGTCGAGTTTCGCGCCTCGGCCTTCAACGTCGCCAATCGTCATTTATTGGGCGGCCTGAATACGAATATTAGCAGCGCGGCCTTCGGCACGTTTTCGAATCCGCAGTCGAACTTGCCGCGCAATCTGCAATTCAGCTTGCGTGTGAGCTTCTAGGACATATGGAGCGCGACGCAGGAGTCTTCGCGCTCCATACTGGCGGCAGGTAGGTTTTACTATGATGATGCGAATCCTGGCTCCACTCTTATTAGCCGTATCGGCCTTGACAGCCGCGTCTGTCGCGCCTGCGGAAGAGTACTTCCCCAAGCCCGACAGCGAAGGCGGCTGGCGCGCGCTAAAAGACGCCTCCGCGATCAGGAAAACCGCGGGGATGGATTTAAAAAAGCTCGACCAGGCCTTCGAGTACGCCTCCCGCAGCAGCCAACACGGCGGCTTGCTGGTGGCGCGCCACGGATGGTTGGTTTATGAGCGTTATTACGGCCGCGGTAATCGCGAAGCCAACCCGGCGAGCGCTTCCGTGGGCAAGGCATATACCAGCATGGCCTGCGGCATTATGCTGGCTGAGAAGAAAGACCGGATTCCTGAAGGCCTCGATACTAAAGTCTTCAACGCCGAGTACCTGCCGGAAGCCATGCCTCTGGATGACCCGGCGAAGGCTGAAATCACCTTGGGCCAGTTGCTATCGATGTCCGCGGGCCTTCATGGCGAGGGCAGCAATCCAGGTTTTGTGGATGGCGTCCCGTCCGTCAAACTTACTCCACTGCCGCGTCCCGCCACGCCGTTGGGGCAGGACCTGACGGCCCTGCGCACTCCCCTCTGGACCAAACCCGGCGGCGGCTACTCTTACGCTTCCGCTTCGCCCCACGTGGCTTCTATCGTCCTGCGCAACCTGACGGGCATGGAGCTGCATGAGTACATCGATCAGCGTTTAGCGAAACCGCTCGGCTGGGGACAATGGGTGTGGGCCCGGCGGCGCGGCGAGAATGTACTGCCTCATACGCCGGGGGGCGCAGACATAGCCTTGCGTTCGACAGATCACATGCGTTTCCTCTATGCCATCCTGAAGAAAGGCCGCTGGGGGAAACAGCAGGTGATTCCGGCTGACTATATTGAATTGTGCGGCAAACCGACCAAGTGGAATACCCATGCCCCCATGAGCCTCATGTGGGAAAATAACGCCGACGGCCATGTCGCGGGCGCGCCTCGGGACGCTTTCTTTAAATCCGGTGGCGGCGGTCACGGCGTCATCGTGATCCCCTCGCTCGACATGGTGATTTATAAGATGGCAGGCGATGACGGGCAATACGATCCAGCGCGTACAGGACTCAGGCAGGACTACCCTTACGACGGCTCGCGCGATGGGTGGAAACCCGCGCCGCGCAGCCAGTTCAACGACGGCCCCGTCGGCACGGATGACGGCGTCCGCCGAGTCCTCGAAATGGTCGCCGCGGCGGTAATCGACTGACGGTCCGTGATCTTTTTGCCCTCGTCGGCATTATCCGTATTGGAGTTGATCGGAATGCGCTTTAATCCCAAAATCCTTGTAGTTTCACTGATGGCCGTCGGCTTTATTGCCTATGCCGTTGACAGGCCGAAGAGGACGCTCGTGACCCCGGTTAGGAAGTCAGTGGTAAAAACCGCCGCCGCCGGGGCTACTGCGCAGGCGCCCGCCCAAAAGCCCAAGATGCCCGTAACGCCGTCGATAGAGGATTTCCCCGAACTCTGGTCCTTGAAGCCTCTGGCGCGTCCATCCGTTCCGTCGGCCATGGCCGGCAGCTTGAACCCGATCGACGCCTTCGTCCAGGCGCTGTACGTGGAAAAAAAGGTGACCCCGGTCGGCCCCGCCGACCAGCGCACGCTGTTGCGCCGCGTGTATATGGACCTCATCGGCATCCCGCCCACGCCCGCCGAACAGGACGCTTATCTCAACGACAAATCGCCCGACGCTTATGAAAAGCTGATCGACCGCCTTTTGGCCAGCGACCAATACGGCGTCCGCTACGGCCGCCATTGGCTCGATGTGCTGCGCTACGCCGACGCGGAAGAGCGCATGTACGCCGCGCCCGGTATTCATTATTGGCGCGATTGGGTAATCAACGCTGTCAACGCCGACGTCCCTTATGACCAGTTCGTCCGCGCTCAACTGACCGGCTATCGCACTACTGAGCGCACCACCATGCAGGCCGTCGGCCGCCGCACTCGGCTGGAGCCACGACCCGACGACCTCTTTGCCCTCGGCTTCCTCGCGCGCGGCGCCGTCAACCGGGACAGCAAGGACTTGGGTGAGCTCCAAATCGCCGCGGTCGAAACCGTATCCACAGCCTTTATGGGGATGACTGTCGGCTGCGCCAAGTGCCACGACCACATGTTCGACCCGATCCGGCAGAAGGATTTCTACGCCATGAAGGCGCTCTTCGATCCGCTTGTGATCAAGAAGCAGGTCCTGGCCACGCCGGCTGAAATGGTCGCTTACAGCAAGCAGCTTGAGGAATACGACAAGCTTCGGCTTCCGATCGAAAAAACGATCGCGGATCTGATCGAGCCCTACCGCGCCAAACTCTACGCCGACCGCGTCGCCATGCTGCCCCCGGAGATCCAGGTCGTCATTAATAAGCCAGAAAAGAATCGCGCTCCGGCCGAACAAAAGATCGCCGACGACTATTATCCAGTCCTCCGCATCGACCCGGACAAGATTGAAGAGGTCATGTCGGAGGCGGACAGGAAGACTTACAAGGATCTACGCGGCCAATTGAACAAGCTAGGCGAGAAGAGGGTCAAAGATCTGCCGGCGTTCTGGACAGTGGAGGTGGATCGCGGGCTGGAACTCGAGAAGACGTACATTCTTACCAGCGGCGATCCGGAGCGGCCGGAAAAGGATCATCCCGTCGAGCCCGGCTGGCCCTTTTATGGCGGCGAGAAAGATTTCCGCGAAAGTCGCGTCGACGCGTTCTCCGATTGGCTTACGGCGAAAGAGAATCCGCTTTTTGCCCGCGTGGCTGTCAATCGCCTGTGGCAGTGGCATTTCGGCGAGGGCTTGCAGAAATCGCCGAGCGATTTCGGCTTTTTGGGCGGCGTCCCAGTTAGTCAGCCGCTTCTCGATTGGCTCGCCTGCGAATTCATCAAGCGCGGTTACAGCCAAAAAGCGATGCATAAGCTGATCATGACATCGAACGTCTATCGGCTGGCCAGCTCCGGCTACCCGGAGATGTCGAAGAAGAATATGGCGGCCGATCCCTTGGGCCGCTTCCTCTGGCGCTTTCGTCTGCAGCGGCTGGAAGCCGAGCCGATCTGGGATTCGATCCTTTCGGCCGCGGGCAATCTCGATACGACTCTGGGTGGGCCATCCTTCGATATCGAGCCTCGCAATCCGCGCGGTCGCGGCGCCGCAGTTATGTCGGACGCCAAGATGAACCGGCGCGGCGCGTACATCATTCGTGGTTTTTCCACCAGCCGTGATATTACGCCCAACTTCCTGCAATCCTTCGACGTCGATGACGGACGCGCCCCATGCCCGGAGCGCACACGAACGGTCACCGCGCCGCAGGGCCTGTTTATGATGAACAGCCAGGAGATTGAGAAGGCGACCACGATGTTCGCCGATCGCCTCAAGAAGGAAAGCGAAGGCGACCTGAGCAAGGCTGTGGATCTCGCCTATCGGATCGCGCTAATCCGGCCGCCTTCCTCTGATGAAAAGGAAAGCGCGCAGGCTTATCTGGGCGGCGCCCCGGACCGGCTGAAGAACCTGGCCTGGTTGATTCTCAATTTAGACGAATTCATTTACGTCCAATAAATATGCATCATCAGAATCTTTATCC